>OJPQ01000462.1_pt1 | contig 18833 bp, 20 predicted proteins | sample 1598531 | NCBI WGS metagenome assembly OJPQ01 (sample SAMN03922491, study PRJEB24848) | human gut metagenome | isolation source: stool sample | host: Homo sapiens | place: Germany | collected 2011-05 | reverse complement strand
AAATATCACATTGCACACGTTTTCAAGGATGAAATCGGCATATCGATCCACCAGTACATTTCCAAAAAGCGGCTGGCAAGGTGCCGTGAAGCGCTGCTCGGCGATGTACCGGTCACGAAGGTGTATCTGCTGTTCGGATTTCACGACTATTCGAGTTTTTACCGCGCCTTTAAAAAAGAGTACGGGATCTCGCCGAAGGATTTTAAAGAACTGCATACCGTTACCAGCGATTAACACGGTCGTTCCAAATGCACTGTTCACTTTGTACTTTTCAGGAGGATTTTTAATATGTTTCAGATGTGGGGAAAATTAGTGGAAAACAATCATATTCTTCAGGATCTTACCGTCTGCATCGACGATGAGGATACCAGAACGCACAAGGTCTTCCGTGCGCTCGATGAAATCTGTGATGCCTGGAATCTGGCGAAGCCGATCTGGCTCGATACGAATATTTCGGAGTTTAAACGGAGATCGAAAACGCGGTTCACACAGGATAATTTTATTGAATCGCTGGAGTTTGATTATCTGGAAATTCAGATTACAGAGGAATAATGTTCTCTCGTTTTTGCAGCGAATAAAGCAAATGCAAAAGCCGGGCATCCGGCGGAACTTGGGAGCGGCTGTTCTTACAGTCCCCTCTGCGGTTCCGTCGGATGTCCGGCTCTTTTTATGTATTTTGTCCCTGGATTTGTATCCCTTTTATACCACGCGGTTTTCCATGCCGCCTTCCAGGTACGAAGCAATATTTTTCTGCACCAGTCCGATCAGGCGCGTGCGGGCTTCCTTCGATGCCCAGGCGATGTGCGGCGTGATGTACAGGCGGTCGTCGTCCGCCATTTTCAGCAACGGACTGTCACTGCGGATCGGCTCGCTGGAAAGTACATCGAGCGCTGCTCCGGCGATCAGGCCCTCGCGCAGGGCACAGCAGAGGTCACGCTCATTCACGATCGAGCCGCGGCCGACGTTGATCAGAATTGCGTTCCGCTTCATGTTGGCAAACGTTTCGATATTCATCAGGTTCTCGGTCGCCTCATTTAACGGGGCGTGGATGGAAACCACATCAGAATCCTTCAGCAGACGATAGAGATCGACCCGCTCGTAGTCCGGATCGTCGTGTGCACCGGAGGTGGAGTAATAGATCACACGGCAGCCGAATGCCTGTGCAATCGAAGCCACTTTTCTGCCGATCGCGCCAAGGCCGATGATGCCCCACGTCTTGCCCTCCAGCTCGGTGAACGGTCTGTCCATGCAGGTGAAAAGACTGCTGGCGGCGTAGCTGCCGTTTTTTACGTAATCATCGTAATAACGGAGTTTTTCTGCCAGATAGAAGTACATCGCAAAGGTGTGCTGGGCCACGCTGACGGTGGAATAGCCGGCGACGTTCGTCACGGCGATGTTGTGGCGCTTCACATAATCGAGATCGATGTTGTTGATGCCGGTTGCGGTGACGCAGATCAGTTTCAGGTTCTCCGCGCCGGACAGGGTGCGGCTGCACATGCGCACCTTGTTGCAGATGACGATATCCGCCTCCCGCACACGCTCCGGGCATTCCTCCTCCGTTGTTTTTTCATATACTGTCACTTCTCCAAAACGGGAAAAGCCGGACAGATCCATGTCCTTTCCCAATGACTCTGCCTCAAGAATTACAAGTCTCATGTTGGTTCCTCCTTTTGCAGATGATGATTCTGCTTTATCCGGGAAAGCAGTGCCGCCTGTCTGTTTTGAAAGACGGCACTGCCTGAAATATTTTTATCTTAGATACCTGCGGACTGCCGATTCGGAAATATGGTCATGTCGATATGCCATGCTCCCCGGCCTGATCCCCTGGTATTTACACGTATTCGCTGATAATCTCCCTCATCAGCTTCTCTTCCTCGGGCGTCAACATTCCGGCAAACCTGCTCTCGGCCGCGGCGGTCTGGCGGATGCCCTCCCTGACTTTCGAAATCCTCGCTTCTTTTTCTGGGTCTGCGAACAGTTCATTCCGCTCTTTGGCGGACTCGCTTCCCGCAGTCTGCGGTTTTGCTTTCGCCGCTCCGGTTCCTGCCTGTGCCATGGTTTCCGCCTGCACCGGCTGCCGTTCGGTCTGCTGTACGGTTTCCAGCACCGCACTCTGTTTCGTCGCTGCAAACTCATTTTCCAGATAGTCTGTCCAGCCGTTCAGCAGAATTTCCTCTTTTCCGCCGAAATCCAGACAGAGCCGGAAAAAGACAAGGCCTCCGGCGAGCGCGATGCCCGTTCCGAGGTAGCGCATCAGCTCCGCCTCTCCATAACGGTATCGGTAGATCGCCCACAGCGAAAGAATCGACAGCGCCAGAACCGTGAGGATCATATTCTGGCTTCCGCGCAGAAGCGTCGGGACTGCCATTCCCGCTGACCTGCCCTGTGCAATCTGGCTGCGCATAAACGCCCCGGCATTCGAAAAGGGATGCGCTTTTCTCTGACACGTTTCCAGCACCGACCTGGTCCATTTCGACTTTGGTTCCTTCAGCCTTCCGAGATCGCGGATGGCCCGGGTGTAGAAACGGTTATTCCAGAACAGGCACCACACACCGGCGATTCCTGCTGCTATCATTGCGTATAAGAACACATTTTGTTTCACACAAAACTCCAGCATTCTTATTCCCCCTGATGATTTTTGAATTTGCCTGTCATGATCATATGCCGGTGCTTCCGTTGCGGTGCATCGGCGGATGCCGCGGCAGAATTTGCGCGCACAGGATTCTTCCGCTGGCATATCGGCAGTGGAGACGTGTTACAGTTCCCAGGTACCTGTGAACTGTAACATTCGCAGCCCTCATTGAAAATTTTGCTTCGCAAAAGGAGGGCTGTTCACACCTGAATCACTTTCTTACGCAGCAAAACAGCAAGTGTTTTACTGCTGAGCAATCCGTAGTGAGAATCTTCTTGTTCCGATGTGCCACAGTATAGCACCGCCGGAAAAATTTGGAAACAAAAAACGTTCGTCAAATTCTTTGTGATTCTGTGCTTTTTCGCGTGAATTTTTATTTTTCGTTCTTTCAGGGGACTGCTTTCGTGCCGGTTCGCGTGGTTTCGCTGGTTTTCGCCTGCCCGTTTGTCGATTTTTTCTTCTTGCTTTTTTTAGATTACAGGCGTTTTACCATTTCCTGCAGCAGGTTGACACAGTGGCGGGCTGCCTCGCTCTCAAAGGTCGGGTAGTCCATCGTTGCGCTGTCGTCTGCTTTGTCGGAGATGGCGCGGAGTACGACGTATGGAATCTTGTTCAGATAAGCGCCCTGCGCAATCGCAGCGCCCTCCATCTCGGCGCAGGAACCGTTGAATTCCTCGATCAGATGGTTTTTCACTTCCTTGCTGGAAATAAACTGGTCACCGCTGACCACGCGTCCGCGGAATACCTGGATTTCCGGATTGACTTCCTTGCAGACTTCCTCTGCCACCTCCGCAAGGTGCTCGTCTGCCGGGAAGCTTAAAACGCCCATCTGCGGAATCTCGCCGAGCGGGTATCCGAAGATGCGCACATCCATATCGTGCTGAACAGCATCGGTCGAGATGACGATATCGCCGATGTTGATTTCATTCCGCAGGGAGCCTGCGATTCCGGTGTTGATGACACAGTCCACGCCGTAATCATCCACAAGAATCTGCGTGCAGATACCGGCATTTACTTTGCCGATTCCGCTGCGCACAACAACCACTTCTTTTCCGTTCAGGTAACCGTGGTTGAACTCCATGGATGCCTTCGTGCGGATTGTAACATCCGTCATCATTTCCTTTAAGCTTGCAACTTCAACTTCCATTGCACCGATAATTCCGATTAACTTCATGTTTATGATATCCTCCAATAACTTTACATGTACTCTCCGATTCTTTCTGTTCTTGCTTTTATGAAATCATTTTTGTCAGCGGTCAGCCGCTAAAGTAAGAACGGAAAACTCCGGGAGTCCATTTCCTTTTCCTTCTGGTTTCTTTGTAATTCCTGTTACAGTATACAATAAATTTTGGATCTGTGGTATCTTTTTTCTTTGCTGTTTTCGTAATCTATGGTATAATAGCAGGAACCGAAGAATTATCGTGGCTGAAGTTCACGATAATGTTCTAATTTTTTATTCACAAAGGAGGATCTTATCGATGGAATATACAACAAAAGGTACCTGTTCCAGAAAAATTCTGTTTGAGGTAGAAGACGGTAAAGTACACAACGTACAGTTCGTAGGCGGATGCAACGGAAACACACAGGGTGTTGCAAGACTCGTTGAGGGCATGGACGTAAACGAAGCCATCTCCCGCATGAAAGGCATCGACTGCAACGGACGCGGAACATCATGTCCAGACCAGCTTGCAAAAGCACTGGAACAGGCTATCCAGAAATAACTTTTTTACGCTTGCTCTTTTTTATTATAATACCTCCCCGGGGAATGCTCACCCCGGGGAGTTTGTAATTTATCCACTTCTGTTTTTTCTTTTCTGATGCAGCACAGCTTCCCTGCCGCCTGCTTTCTTCCAGTTTTTCTTCTATATTAATAGCACAGTCTTTCTTCCAGCCACCGGACTGCTTTATCTGTCCCATTTGTCGCAGAGACTGTTGATCTGATCGGCAAATTTCGAAAGGTCTTTGTTAGCACCGCCTTTGTTTCTTGTAATGACGGTGAGCAGCCGCTGACCAGCCGCAACGAGACGATCGAAGACGGCATTTCCGCTGCTTCTCGTGCGCAGTGTTCCCGCGTTTGCCGTTGTTTCCTTCTGGATCGGAATGCCGACGGTTTTTTCGATGAATTCATTTTCTTTCAGGTCAAATACCGTGCCGGAGAACGGAGCCATCGCCGGGTAGCGGAATTCGTCCCACAGTTTTTCTGCAAAAATTTCCGTCACTTTATCTTCGCCGTGTGTTACGAAAACGCGGTCCGGTTTTGCCTGCAGACTGCCCGCCCATTTGAGCAGTCCTTCCTGATCTGCGTGGCCGCTCATGCCCGGGAACTGGATGATGTGCGCGTTCACATGAACCTCTTCCTGGAACAGTTTCACTTCCTTCGCGCCTCCGATCAGCGCCCGTCCCAGTGTACCGACGGCCTGATAGCCGACGAAGAGAACCGTACTCTCCTGCCGCCAGAGGTTGTGCTTCAGATGATGCTTGATTCGTCCTGCATCGCACATGCCGCTCGCGGATATGATGACCTTCGGGGTTTCGTTGAAGTTGATGGCTTTCGATTCATCGGATGTAATCGAGAGCTTTAAGCCCGGAAACAGAATCGGATTAATGCCCTGCGCAAGGAGCGCAGCTGCATCGGAATCGTAGCACTCTTTCTGATGATCGCGGAAAATATTGGTTGCCTCAACGGCAAGCGGACTGTCCACGTAAACCGGGAATTCGCCGTGGCCGTGAACCAGATGTTCTGCCTTAATTTCACGAATAAAGTACAGCATCTCCTGCGTTCTTCCAACAGCAAACGACGGGATCACGAGGTTGCCGCCGCGGTCGAGCGTTTCCTGAATGATTTTTGCCAGCTCCGGCACATAATCCGGTTTCGGGCCATGGCTGCGGTCGCCGTAGGTGGATTCCATAATCACGTAATCGGCACTCTCCGGGTACTCCGGGTCGTTGATTAGAGGCTGATGGATATTTCCGATATCGCCGGAGAAGAGCAGTTTTTTCGTCACACCGTCCTCTGTCAGCCACAGCTCAATGGATGCGGAGCCGAGCAGATGACCGGCATCGAGGAAACGGATCTGAATGCCGTCCGATAGTGTCACACGCTGATGATACGGAATGCCCTCCAGCAAGCGGATCACGCCGAGGGCGTCCTCCATCGTATATGGCGTAACGTAATCTTCTTTTCCCGCCCGGCGGTTCTTGCGGTTCCGCCACTCGGCCTCGGCGAGCTGAATGTGTGCACTGTCGCGGAGCATGATGTCCGAAAGCGCTACCGTCGCCGGAGTCATATAGATTGGGCCGCGGAAGCCGTGCGCATACAGCAGCGGCAGATTTCCGGTATGGTCGATGTGCGCGTGCGTGATCAATACAAAATCAAGCTGGGATGCCGGGACCGGAATCGGCTTGTTTTCATAAATATTCGGTCCCTGCTCCATACCGCAGTCCACTAAAAATTTTTTCCCGGCAGCCTCCAGATAATAACAACTGCCCGTCACTTCATGTGTTGCTCCAAGAAATGTAAGACGCATAAGATGCCTCCTGTTCTCCCGTTTTGTTCGGGGACAAAATGTTGTCACTGTGGGTCAAAACACGCGTTATACGTTTGGCCCGTTATCGCGGCCAGCAGTCGTCAAGTTCCCATGCCCGCATGGTCTTTGACGCGTTGTCCGCGAAAATAATCTGAAATTCCTTTTGTATTTTATGCTTATTCTCTCTTTTTTTGATTATTATAGCATAATATCTGGCAGATTCCAACGGAATTTTAAAGCAGATTGCACAACAATCTTGATATTTTTGTTCAATTATGAGCATCGGCTTGTAGAAGCGTACAGAAAAGAGGCACCGGTATTCCTGCAGTAATACCGATGCCTCACTTATCGGGGCCAGCCGATGTTCCGTATGATCACTCACACGCTGAACATAGTAACACATGATGACTCAGATCTGTGTTGTGGTTGGAAAAAGGAATTTCGACGCGTTGAAAATCCTGAAAGATCTGCGTTTTCGTCTTAATATATTCATTGTTATAAGGTTTCTATAGGGGACTGGCCCCGAAATTTTTAAGGGGTGAGGGAGTGTAAACTGGGTCGGGTTAAAAATTTTTTCCATTCATTTACGCTACCCTCTTTTGCGCTTGTATACATAATAATTGCTATTTTGGAGTTATTTTTCGTAAAATCTATGACTCCTTCTTTACCCAATGTAAATACCGTCGGTCACGCTACCACCATTTTCAGTAACACCATTTTTCGTGCAAGAATGGTATCCCCTTAAGCGGTAGTAATAACCTTTTTCCACTTTTACTTCTTTATTTAAATATAAAGAAGAAGCATTATAATCTACATTTTCCCACTTTTTGTAACTATAAAAACTGCCGGAACCACTGGATCTCTCTAAGTAAACATTGAGCTTTACTGTACTGCATGTAACATTACATTCTGTTCCACCACCTATTCCAACATATCCATTACCATTATTTGTTATCCTTACAAATCCTTGATGAAGATATGTACTTCTAGCAACACTCTGATATTTTCCAATCGACTCCGTCTCATCTGTCAATTTAGAACCATCAATTATGTTTCCCAAATAATCTAATGTTCCAGCCTGTGCATTCACCGTATTTAGCGCCATTGTTAATACAAGCATTGCGCAAAAGAGTAAGCTTTTTAAATTTATAACCTTTTTCATACTTCCTCTTTCCCCTCGTCTTCATCTACATACTATATACGTTGTAAATTCCAGTTAATTACGCATTATACTGCATTTCCTTTAAAATCTTCAAAATTTCTTCTTTTTCTATTTGACCACTTAATTGATAGTATGCATCTTTATACTTCCACAATGCATAATAATTTTCTTCATTGTTTTCAGAAACAGTTCCCATTTCGACTTCCAACACATCATCAAGAGTCTCTACTTGAACCTTTTCTCTATCTTTCCAATTTCCTTGTGATAAATCTTTTTCATTTGCTGCTAAATGAAAATAAACAAATTGATTATTATATTGATATTTAATTATCGCCATTTGTGTTGCATCTAATATCGTTACTTGCTCATATTCCATTCCTAGAGGAACATAATAGAATTCTGGAACCGCTATATGTAACGTATCTCTTATTTGTTTTTTTACTTTATCCAAATCCTCTTCTGTATATTTTCTATTCTCTCCGTTATTCATCTTCGTTACATCGCCGGTATTCCTAACCCTGCTAATCGATTCCACCAACCGAATCCGATTCGCCTCGCTCGTCATACTCGCCCCAAAAACGCACGCTCCCACAACCAACACAACACCAGCCGCCTTTGCCGTCCGTACCCAGTGTTTTGTTGTTTTCGCTCTCTTCGCAATCTTCTTCTGTCTCTCCGCCTGCTTTTCGCGTTCCACCTTTTTCTCCACGATCTGGCGGCGGATCTCCAGTGTTTTTTCTGTCGGGTTGCCTTCCGCGTCCGCGAGTCCTTCCTTCTGGAGGCGCTGCTGGAAGCGCTCGTACATTGCGTTCAGTTCTTCCTCTGAAAGCGCAGGCGCAGCCTCCTGTTCTGTTGCTGTGTTTCCTTCCTCTGCCTTTACAACTGCCGATTCCCCTTCCACCGTTTTCGAATCCGCAGCCATTTTTTCTTCCATCGTCTGCTCCAGTTTCTTTTTCAGCTGTTCTTCTTTTTCTATCTTTTTCATCTTCTTCCGTTCCTCGGCATTTTCCATGTTGTAACCGCTCTTGACTTTTTTTCTTCTTGAGGGGATAATAAAAGCCAAATGATATTATCAAATTCCAGGGAGGAATTCTCATGAAGCATATTGTTCTGACAGGCGGAGGTACCGCCGGCCATGTTACCCCGAATATTGCCCTGATTCCAAAATTAAAGGAAGCAGGTTATAAAATCTCTTATATCGGTTCCTACGACGGTATCGAAAAAAAGCTGATTGAAAACGCCGGCATCCCCTATGATGGAATATCCTCCGGAAAGCTGCGCCGCTACTTCGATCCGAAAAACTTTTCCGATCCATTCCGCGTCGTAAAAGGCTACTTTGAAGCAAAAAAACTGCTCAAAAAGCTGAAACCAAACGTTGTCTTCTCCAAAGGCGGCTTCGTTTCGGTACCGGTTGTCCTTGCCGCCAAAGCATGTAAAGTCCCGGCGCTCATCCATGAATCGGATATGACGCCTGGCCTGGCAAATAAGCTGTGTATTCCGTCCGCTGCAAAGGTCTGCTGTAATTTCCCGGAAACCGTTAAATGTCTCCCGGAAAACAAAGCCGTTCTGACCGGAACGCCAATCCGCCAGGAACTGCTGTCCGGCGATGCACGGGAAGGCCTGAAGTTCTGCGGATTCAATGCCGCAAAACCGGTTATTCTCGTCATCGGAGGAAGCCTCGGTTCCGTCGCTGTCAATAATGCGGTCCGTTCTATTTTACCAGAACTTCTGAAAGATTTCCAGGTGATTCATCTCTGCGGTAAAGATAAACTGGATGCATCCTTAAATGGTACCGAAGGTTACGTTCAGTTCGAGTACATCAAAGATGAGCTCCCGGATCTCTTCGCCGCAGCAGATCTGATCATCTCCCGCGCCGGCGCAAATGCGATCTGCGAAATCAGTGCTCTGGCAAAACCAAACATTCTGATTCCGCTTTCTGCCAATGCCAGCCGCGGAGACCAGATTTTAAATGCGCGTTCCTTTGAGCGTCAGGGTTACAGTAAAGTTCTGGAAGAAGAATCCGTGAATGCGCAGACTCTTCAGTCCGCAATCCGTGAGGTTTACGAAAACCGTCAGACCTACATCAATGCGATGAAGAAGAGCAGCCACACCGATTCCATCGGCCGCATCCTTTCCCTGATCCAGGAATGCGAACGCAAATAGTAACTACAGAAATCCCCTTTCTCTGGCTTTGTCAGCAAAGTGCTGGCAAAGCCATTTTTTCGTCCGGGTCATTTTCACCCGCAGATTTCCGATGGTGATACCCATTTCGGATGCTACTTCCTTTTCCGAACGCTCATGCACCTTGATTTCACGCGTAATATAATAACCCGATTCATCATGATCTTTCAGTGCATCCATCACTTCCCGAAAAAAATGATTTCTCTCCTGCTTTTCTTCCTCTGCAAGCGTCGGAAGTTCCATCTCTTCCGCCCGAAGATCCTCATCCAGTTCGTTCCAGTCAAAACGTTGTGCTTTTCTTTGATAATCAATTCCCAGATTCTTTGCAGCGACACGGACCCAGCCTTCTACTCTGTCTTCATCCAGCGCATCAATATTCAGGTACAGTTTCACCATCGTTTCCTGTGCGATATCATCCGCATCGGCTTCATTGTGCACCACCTGCATTGCGGCTGAATAGGCTGTCATTACATACTTTTTATATATTTCTGAAAAGTTATTTTTGTCCATTGTTCTCCGCCCCTGTTCGTCTGTCATTGATTCTTTTTCTGGCTGCTGCCAGCCTTTTCTCAGGCCTTCAGCTCTGCCGTCACGCTCTCAATGATCTGCTCTTTTACCGCATCCTCGAGAGTTCCCTGCTTCCATGCAGCAATACCGGCATTGTCACCTTCATATCTTGGAATCAGATGCATATGGAAGTGGAATACCGTCTGTCCTGCTGCCTCACCATTGTTCTGTACCAGATTGAAGCCATCAGAATGAAGCGCTTTCGTCATGGCCGTCGCCATTTTTTTGCCGAGAATCATTGCTTTCGCTGCGGTTTCATCCGGAATTTCATAAATGTTTGCAAAATGCTGTTTTGGAAGAATCAGCGCATGTCCTTTCGTTGCCGGTCCCTGATCCAGAATGACACGGAACTCATCGTCCTCATACAATGTCGCGGTTGGAATTTCTCCGTTTGCTAATTTACAAAAAATACAATCCATGATCTTTTTCTCCTTTACTTTTTTTAATTCTTCTGTTGTTCCGAATCCCGTTCTGCACGGTTCCGAACAACTCTATTTTCTCACTATTTGTCGAAAAATGTCAAATAATGCAGAACGCTTTTTGTTGCGCGCTCCCCCTTTTCAATGCTAAACTTTTGCCTAATCAAAAATCATTACCTACGCATCATAAGGAGGATACGGCTATGTCAAAAGAACCAACAACCAATTCACAGGGCTTATCGGAAGAATGTCACGCTATGATTTCCCGGATTTCACATGAGGTTCGAAATCCTGTTGCGGTTATCCACAGCTTTCATCAGCTTCTTCTTTTAGCGCATCCGGAGCTTTCCAACGATCTCTATTTTCAGAAAATCCAGGAAAATATGGCTTTTCTGAACTCCCTGCTCGATGAGCTCTCCTGCTATAATCATTCATATCGGGCGGTACGCGCTTACGTGAATCCTTATCTTCTGCTCCAGAATCTCTGTGCCGATACCGGCGTTCTCCTCGAAAAACAACAGGTTTCCATTGAACTTGTCAAGGAATCTGCCATTCCGCGCTTTGCCCTTGATACCACGCAATTTCGTCAGCTTTTTCTGAACCTGATCCGAAATGCGGCGGAAGCAATGCCTTCCGGCGGAACGATCAAAATCTCTCTCTGTTTCGACGGTGACTTTCTGACCATCCGTGTGCAGGACACTGGCTGCGGAATCCCCGCCGAGGATCTGCCGACTCTCTTTGACCTTTTTGTCACACATAAGAAAAACGGAACCGGACTTGGACTTGCCATCTGCAAGGAAATTGTAACCGCACACGACGGCACGATTTCCGTTTCTTCCGTTCCCGGGGAAGGAAGCACCTTTACGGTTGTTTTCCCCTTTTCCTGATCCTTGCCATTCCCGGATAGAGAACCGCCATCAGGACTGCACCTGCCAGAAAACCGCCGATGTGTGCGAAGTTGTCCACATTTGAAGACTGGAATCCGACCAGCAGCGAAAGGACAGCCATGACGGCCATCCGCCGGAAGGTGAGATCCTCCAGCCTTCCTTTCCGAAATGCCAGAAGAACAAGCATCGCTCCGACTGCAGAAAAAATCGCTCCCGAAGCGCCGGCGGAAACTGCCGGTGCTTCCCCTGTTTTCATCAGGGACAGTTCATGCAGATACGAGCACAGATTTCCGACGAGTCCGCCGCCCAGATAGATGACCAGATAACGGATCTTTCCAGCTGCGCGTTCCAGGTAATCCCCAAGGAACAAAAGAAGCAGCATGTTGTTGATCAGATGCTGGATGCCAAAGTGAAGAAACATACTCGTAAACAGGCGATAGTATTCTCCGCTCTCAATCAGCGGCGCATACGCCGCACCGCAGTCCATCATATGTCTGGAGCTCTCTGTCCCTCCGGTCAGTGTGACTGCAAGGAATACCAGAATATTGCATACAACGATGACCAGATTGATGCTGTTTTTTGATCTCTTCCACATACGATCCACGATATCTTCGTTCGGATCGTAACTGTTTTTCCTTTGTTCTTCCATTACATCATTTCCTTATCTGTGCTATTTTTTTATTATAACTATAAATGAGCAAATATCGAATTTTGCACAAACTTATCCCACAAACTTAAAAGCTTCTTCGAATGAGGCGCTGCTTTTTATGAGGCGGTACAGGTTTGCAAACTGTTCCTGCTTTAGCTGCTGCTTCAAGGATGCGTATCCCTCTTCGAATGTGCAGTAGTTTCCAGAATGCATACAGCACAAATAGTGGACCAACGACATGATCAGCCAATACCTTTGGATTCCCTGACGGGATCGGATTTGATAACTATCCAGCGCAAGTTTACTTTTGCTCTGCCGGAAAAATAATTCAATCGGCCACCGTTTCGTATAGGTGTCCAGGATCTCCTGCGTGGATAACTCTGCATTTGTAGAGAGAAATACACGCAATGCTTTGGGATTCCCAAATCCATCCTTCGGATAGCTGAGGATCACCGCTGCATTTGGAATGCCATTCAACTCCCCTTCATAGCGGTATACATAGAATTCACGGCTGCCAACGGTCACGAGGCTGACATCCGGGTCTGTTTTCCGCAAATGAAGGGCAAATGCACTGGCTTTTTGACGGATCCCGCATGGATAAAGGATTCGGTTGGTCTTTAATGCCCCAACCGTATAGAATCCTTTCCGAATAAAACGGTCCATCACTTTTGCAGTAGTATACCAGCTGTCACAAAGAAAGTAGGAAATGACCGGCGCAGCGGGAAGTTCTTCCGCGATCTCCTGTACAATCTGGATCTTTGATCTTGATTTATCGTACAGGATGACTGCATAATTCAGGGTAATCCCGTTGCAGGAAAGCATAACGGAGACAACCTGATGCCCATAATCCTGACAGCCTTTTAAATGTGATTGATGAAAATACGCAGCTTCGATTGGATGAACCGCCTGTGACGAAGGCCGGGTATGTGAAGCAATCGTATCATCCACAATACAGTAAATCGGTTGTCCGGAACGCTGTGCTTCCCTATAAATGGCTTGGAGGATGCTGCTTTTTAAAACATCCTGCAATGCATCGTCCTTCCATTTTCCGTGATTCAGGAAATAAGCGGTCGTTGTCCTGTGGCAATGGCTGACTTCTTGGAAATCAACTGTTTTTCCCCGGTATCCCCGGAGAAAAACAGACAGGATGATGGTCAATAAGTGGTTCAGATACACATCGGATAAAAATAATCCGAGATTTAATGCTTTCAGGTAATTGTAAATATGTTTGGAATGATGTATACTGTTTGCAACGGACACCCCCTTGTTTGAGTGAGTATGTTGTTTGTTGGTACTTCAATTATACATCCTTCTACAGAGGGTGTCTTTCTTTTGTGCAATATTTTGGATTTGCTCATTTATAGTTATTATTACAATTTTTACATAATACAGCAAATTCTTCATGTCCGCACTATATGATTGATAAAAAAGGAAATAAGCCACAAATGGTTAAACATTGGAAGGATACGTATAATGTCTCACTGTTGGAGTATGGTGATGATTATAGTTGTTTGGAATCAAGTTTAGAAGAGTTAAGGGATCTAGTGTTTGAATTGCGAGCGGAGCGAGGAATGCCGTGATAAGAAAATTTTCGCTTGAGGATATGGCTAGAAATCTGAAAAGTTTTCTATAATCACATAAAAAGTTGCTATCTGTACAATGAAATACGCGGAACAAAGAAGAATCGAACAAATGGTTGCATTAAAAAACGGCAATATGGTATGATAGAGAGGCAAAAACATACGAAAGGAAAAACAGACAAATGCTGGGAAGAACACACTTTTTTATTGGAACAGCAGCGGCACTTGCTGTTTTACAGCCGCAGACAGTCCCCGTGCTGGTGACGGGTGCCGGGGCGGCCGCGATCGGCAGTCTGATCAGCGATATTGATGTCGGCACTTCGCAGGCGCATCGCGATGCCGATAAGATCATCACGGCGACGGTTGCTGTCGCGGCGCTTACAATTCTTGCGGAGTATAAACTGAATCTTGGAATTTACCGCCGTCTTACAAGCGACAGCAATATTTTGCGTCTCCTTGCCGGAACGGCGGCGTTTCTCTTGCTCTGTGCCTACGGAAAACAGCAGCCGCACCGGTCTTTCATGCACTCATTTGCGGCGCTGGCACTGCTTACGGCATGCGTGGACATTATCTATCCAGATGCCTCCGCCTATTTTGCCGTTGGTTTTCTATCCCACCTGGTGCTCGATGTTCTGAACCGGAAACCGGAAAAGCTTCTCTGGCCGTGGAAGAAGGGCTTCTGTCTTGGACTCTGCTCGGCACGGGGAGTGGTGAACCGCGCGCTGCTTGGCGTGGGAATGGCATCTCTTACTGTAATACTGGTGCTTTCCGCTCCTGCCGGACGGCTTCTGGCAAAGATTATGAGGGCAATTTATGGATAAATCTGGATTAACAGAAGAATAACAAACCAAAACCAGACAATACACAAAAATTTCGGTGTTAAATTTAATATTTTAATCATTTTATAGTAGGATTTTTGATTAAAATGATGTAAAATAGAAAACAGAGATCCGGCCTTCGTAATTGTTTCTATAATGAAGGGCAGAAGGAAAGCCGGATCAGTTTCCGCAGCCGGTTGCGGAGCGAACAGGAACCGACCACAAACAGAATTACACAAGCGTTAAATGCATTACAGGAGTATTATGAGCGAAGAAATGAAAAATCCAACAGAACAGTTACCGATTTTAAGAGTACACATGATGGGAAGTTTTTTCCTGGAGTACGGCGACCAGCCGATTTCCTTCTGGAAAACAATGGCAACAAAATCGATGAGACTTCTGCAGATTTTCCTCTATAACAAGGACAATGGAATTTCCAGAGGAAGACTGTTGGAGAGCACATACGGAAGAGAAGATGTGGCGGACGCGGCAAACAGCCTGCGTGTCGGCGTACATCGCCTGAAAAGAAGCCTTGTCGAGGCAGGACTTCCGCAGTTTGAGTACATTTATACACAGAAAGGCGTTTACCACTGGACCAGCCCGATGCCGGTCGAGGTAGATGCGATTGATATCAAAAATAAGATCCTGGAAGCAGGAAAAGAGACAGACGAGAAAGCGCGCATGGATCAGATGATCGAAGCGCTGGAGCTGTACACCGGAGAGTTCCTTGCAGATTTCGGCGAGGAAGAGTGGGTACAGGCGGAGCGCGCGCAGCTGAAAAAAGTATATTCCGATGCACTGAAAGAAGTAAGTGAGTATCTTCTGAAAAACGAGGAGTTCGATGAGCTGCAGAAGCTGACTTCTGTTGCTTCCGAACTGTATCCGTTCGACGAGTGGCAGGCAGTCCAGATGCAGGCGCTGATCGGCCTGGAGAGATACAAAGAGGCCATGAAACTGTACGAGCAGACCTCGAAACATTACTTTGAAGAGCTTGGCGTTACACCGAGCGAGAAACTGGTGGAGCAGTACCGCTATCTGGGAAGCCGCATGGGCAGCAGACACCGCGTGATCGAAGAGGTACAGGCAGATCTTCAGGAGAGCCCGGGAGAAAAGAACGGAGCATTCTTCTGTTCCCTCGCCGGATTCCGTGACTGCTACCGACTTGTTTACCGTATGTCCGAGCTGAACGGACAGATGCCGTGGCTGATGCTGTGCACCATTATAGACGGAAAAGGTTACCCGGCAAAAGGCGGTCCGCGCCTTGACCGTATGTCCGAAAAGCTGCTTGAGGTAATGAAACGCAGCCTGCGTCATTCCGATTTCTTTGCAAAATACAGCCCGTCCCAGTATGTGATTCTGCTGCAGGGCGGCAACCAGAGAGGATGCGAACTCGTCTACAAGAGAATCAGCGAGCGCTTCTCCGAGGAGAAAAAAGGCTGGGCAAAGAATCTGAAATACAGTGCACTGCCGGCAATTCAGACCGAAAAAGAGCTTGAGTTCTTAGAAGGAGACGATGTTTTATGATTCGCGTACAGCTGCCTGGAAGATTCCGCATGTACGATGAAACACGCTGCCTCAACGAGGAAGCGATTCATTCCCCGATGATCACAAAGCTGCTGGTTTATATGATCTGCAACAAAAACCACATCGTAACACTGGAACAGTTAACCGAAGCACTCTGGACGGATGAGGAGAGTGAAAATCCGTACGGAGCACTGAAAAATATGATGTACCGTCTGCGCGGAACGCTGCGGAAGGTATGGCCGGTTAAGAGAGGATCATGCCTGCTATATGAAGGCTGTCATGGAACTGACGAAAAGCCTGGAGCACCGCAGAGCGCAAAGGAAAAGTACAGGTTCTCAGTGATCTAAAAGAGCTTTATCAGGAACCAAGAGAATTAGAAAAAATAAATTAATTTTTAAGTTGACAGCAGACTAAATAAATGGTAGCTTTAAGCTGTGATGAAACGAGCTTAAATCCAGAAAAAAGTCTGCTGTCTTAAGTTAAATAAAGTAAAACAGACAGGGAGGATAACAAACATGAGTTACAGAGAAGTATATGAAAAATGGTGCAATGATCCATATTTTGATGAGGCATCCAGAGAAGAGCTGAAAGCACTCGAAGGAAATGAGGCAGAAATCGAAGACCGTTTCTACCGTCAGCTTGAGTTCGGTACCGGCGGACTCCGCGGTGTCATCGGAGCGGGTACCAACCGCATGAACATCTACACCGTACGCCAGGCAACCCAGGGCCTTGCCAACTACATCATTTCCCAGAACGGACAGGAAAAAGGCGTAGCCATCGCACACGATTCCAGAAGAATGTCTCCGGAATTCGCACGCGAAGCAGCACTCTGCCTGAATGCAAACGGAATCAAAACGTATCTGTTCGAGTCCCTGCGTCCGACACCGGAGCTTTCTTTTGCTGTCCGTGAATTCGGCTGCATTTCCGGTATCGTCATTACCGCAAGCCACAACCCGAGAGAGTACAACGGATACAAAGTATACTGGGAGGACGGCGCACAGATTACACCGCCGCACGACAAAAACATCCTCGCGGAGGTAGCAAAAGTAACCGAGTTTTCTGCCGTTAAAACGATGGAAGAAGATGATGCAAGAGCAGAAGGCCTGTTCCAGGTCATCGGAACCGATTTTGATGACCATTACGTCGCAAAATTAAAAGAGCAGAGCATTCATCCGGAAATCATCAAAGATGCGGCAAAAGATATGAAGATCGTCTACACACCGCTTCACGGAACCGGAAATGTGCCGGTACGCCGCGTTCTGCGCGAGCTTGGCTTTAATCAGGTTTACGTTGTAAAAGAGCAGAAAGTGCCGGACGGAAACTTCCCGACGGTGGCTTACCCGAACCCGGAAGACGAGAAAGCATGGACACTGGCGCTGAAACTGGCAAAAGAAGTAGACGCTGACATCATCCTTGCAACCGACCCTGACGCAGATCGTCTCGGCGTTTATGCAAAAGACAGCAAGACCGGCGAGTACGTAAGCTTCACCGGAAATATGTCCGGTATGCTGATCGCAGAGTACATCCTGCGCGAGCGCACCAAGAACGGAACCATGCCGGAGAACCCGGCTCTCGTTGAGACGATCGTTACCACAGATATGGCAAAAGCAATCGCAAAAGCCTACAACGTGGCACTGATCGAAGTTCTGACCGGATTCAAATACATCGGCGAGCAGATCAAGTTCTTTGAGCAGAGCGGTGCACACAACTATGTCTTCGGCCTGGAGGAGAGCTACGGCTGCCTGGCTGGAACATATGCAAGAGACAAAGATGCCTGCGTGGCAGTTATGATGCTGTGCGAGGTTGCTGCATACTACAAACAGCAGGGCAAGACACTGTGGGATGCCATGGTGGATATGTACGAAGAGTACGGCTACTACAAAGAGGGTCTTGCAACGATGACCTTAAAAGGTATCGACGGTGCAAAAGAGATCCAGACCATGATGACCAACTTCCGTGAGAACCCGCCAAAAGAGCTGGGCGGTTTCCAGGTTCTTGCCGTACGCGATTACAAAGCAGACGTACGAGTGGATCTCGTAAGCGGCGAGAAGAGCGCAACCGGACTTCCGTCCTCCAACGTTCTTTACTATGAGCTGGAAAATAACGCATGGTGCTGCGTACGCCCATCCGGTACCGAGCCGAAGATCAAATTTTATTTCGGCGTAAAAGGCACATCCCTCGAAGATGCAGCCAAGAAACTGGAAAAATTAAAAAATGCAATGGTAACTGCTTAAACGCTGTGTGATATAGAAACAAAAAAAGGCCTCAGCCCGGCGGGCGGGGGCTTTTTTGGCAGAAAATCGGCGCGGCGGATGGCGGCTGCCTTCAGACAAGGAGAAGAAAATGGCGATTTTATATTATGATGACAAAAAGCTTTTTCAGTTAAATACAGAGAAAACGACGTATGTGATCGGTCTGAGTCCGGAAGGCTACGTCGGACACGTTTACTACGGACCGCTTCTGCACGGAGAGCCGGATCTGTACCCGCTCCGTATGGACGAGCCGCCGTTCACCCCGTCCGTCAAGAAGAGAGAAAAATCTTCTTTCCTCGACCGTTTCCCGATGGAGTATCCGACCGGCGGAATCGGTGATTACCGGGAGAGCTGCCTGAACGTGAGAAATGTACAGGGACGCATGGGATGCGAAATCCATTTTGATTCCTATGAGATCTTCAAAGGCAAACGCAAAATGGAAGGTCTTCCGGCTTCTTTCGGAACCGAAGAGGAAGTTGAGACACTGGAAATCACCTGCAAAGATCCGATCCTTGGACTCGTTGTTGTTCTTTCCTACTCTGTTTTTGAAAAAGAAAACGTTATCACCAGAAGCGTCTGTGTGAAGAATGAGGGCAGCGAAACACTGAAAGTAGAGAAAATCTACAGTGCCTGCC
>OJPQ01000418.1_pt1 | contig 20671 bp, 15 predicted proteins | sample 1598531 | NCBI WGS metagenome assembly OJPQ01 (sample SAMN03922491, study PRJEB24848) | human gut metagenome | isolation source: stool sample | host: Homo sapiens | place: Germany | collected 2011-05 | reverse complement strand
GTCTCGTGGGCTCGGAGATGTGTATAAGAGACAGGTTCCAGAAGTATGCGCTGTTCCCGCACCTGAACGTGTTTGAGAACGTCGCCTTCGGTCTGCGCCTGAAAAAGATGACCGAGGATGAGATCCGCCCGAAGGTGCTCGAGATGCTCGAGATCGTCGGCCTGAAGGGCTTTGAACGCCGCAGCATCTACCAGCTGTCCGGCGGCCAGCAGCAGCGCGTGGCCATTGCCCGCAGCCTGGTCAACCAGCCCCGCGTCCTGCTGCTTGACGAGCCGCTCGGCGCGCTCGATCTCAAGCTGCGCAAGGAGATGCAGCTGGAGCTGAAGCGCCTGCAGCGTGAAATGAACATCACCTTCGTCTACGTCACCCACGATCAGGAGGAAGCCCTGACCATGTCGGATACCGTCGTTGTTATGTCCGGCGGTAAGATCCAGCAGATCGGCTCCCCGCAGGATATTTACAACGAACCCAAAAATGCCTTTGTCGCCCGCTTTATCGGTGACTCCAACATTGTCGACGGCGTCATGCTCAATGACTTTCTGGTCAACTTCGGCGGCCATGATTTCACCTGTGTGGACCGCGGCTTTAAAGTCAACGAGCCTGTGCAGGTCGTCATCCGCCCGGAGGACGTGCAGATCGTGCCGCCCTCTATCGGTATGCTGACCGGCCTTGTGCGCGAGGTCATCTTCAAGGGCGTTCACTTTGAAATGCACGTCGATGTGGAAGGCTATGAGTGGATCATCCATTCCACCCAGGCCAGCCAGCCCGGCGAGCTTATCGGCATGAACATCGGCCCGGACGAAATTCATATCATGAAGCGTTCGGAGGTGTGATCCATGCTCAAATCCAAATCCTCCCGCTGGCTGGCCGGGCCGTATCTGGTCTGGATGGCCATTTTCACAGTCGTACCGCTTTTCATCGTCATCTGGTACGCCATGACGAACGCGGACGGCCAGTTCACCTTCGACAACCTCACCCAGATCGGGCGGTATTCCAGCGTGTTTGCCCGCAGCCTGATTTTGGCCGCGATTTCTACCGTGATCTGCCTGGTCATGGCGTTTCCGGTGGGGTATTTTCTCTCCCGCCTGCGCGCCAACAAGCAGCACATTATGCTGATGCTCATTATGCTGCCCATGTGGATGAACTTCCTGCTGCGCACCTACGCCTGGATGACACTGCTGGAGAAAAACGGCCTTATCAACAAGTTCTTCGGTTTGTTCGGCCTCGGCCCCTTCAACATGATCAACACCTCGGGTGCGGTTGTGCTGGGCATGGTGTACAACTATCTGCCGTTTATGATTTTGCCCATCTACACGGCCATGACAAAAATCGATGATTCCATCATTGAGGCCGCGCAGGATCTGGGCTGCAACGTCTGGCATATTCTGTTTCGGGTGCTCGTCCCGTTGACCGGCCCCGGCATTGCCACCGGCATCACGCAGGTGTTTGTGCCCGCGGTCTCTACTTTTATTATCAGCCGTATGCTGGGCGGCGGCTCCAACCTGCTGATCGGCGATTTGATCGAGCTGCAGTTCCTTGGCAACTCCTACAATCTGAACCTCGGCTCCGCCATGAGCCTGGTGCTGATGGTCATTGTCCTGCTCTGCATGAGCTTCACTTCGAGCTTTGACGAGTCCGAGATGGAAGGAGTGATGTGATATGGCAAAAAAACATTCCGCATTGCTCATGCGCACCTACGTCATTCTGGTGTTCTGCTTCATGTATCTGCCCATCGCGGTCATGATTGCGTTCAGCTTCAATGAGAGCAAATCCCGCTCGAACTTTACGGGCTTCACCCTCGGCTGGTACAAAAGCCTGTTCCACAACGAGATGATTTTGTCCGCGCTGGGTCTGAGCCTTGTGCTGGCGCTGGTGTCCAGCATTATCGCCACGGTGCTGGGCACGCTGGCGACCCTTGGCATCAACTCGATGTCCCGCAAAAGCCAGCTCATCATCAATAACATCAGCTATGTGCCTGTCGTCAATCCGGAGATCATCACCGGTGTCTCACTGATGCTTCTCTTCGTCATGGCGCAGAACTTCGGCATCGGCGGCGAGAGCGGCATCTTCGGCTGGCCGACGCTGCTGATTGCGCACATCACCTTCAATATCCCGTATGTTATCTTTAATGTAGGCCCCAAGCTGCGCCAGCTCGATCCCAGCCTGTACAATGCAGCGCTGGATCTGGGCTGCACACCGCGCCAGGCTTTCACCAAAGTCATCATGCCGCAGCTGTCCCCGGCCATTTTGTCGGCATTCCTCATCTGCCTGACCTACTCTATTGATGACTTCATGATTTCCTACTTCAACTCCGGCACGATGCAGACACTGCCTATTGCCATCTACTCGATGACCCGCAAGAAGGTCAGCCCCGAGATCAACGCGCTGTCTGCAGTCATATTCTGCGTCATTCTGGCAATCATCCTGATTTCCAACGCCGCAGACTCCCGCGCCTACCGCCGCAACCAGAAGGCCATCCGCAAAGCCATGCTGGACGAAGGGGGGCGCTGAAGATGAAGCTGAAAAAGTTTTCCGCTGCAGCGCTGGCTGCACTGACTGTCACCATGATGAGCGCCGCGCCGGTGCTGGCCGCCGATGACATCGAGGTCAACGAGGATATTTCCGTCTCCGGCGACTACGATTGGAAGCGCTTTGCCAACGACCATATCACGCTGAATGTCTACAACAACGGCCTGTACATCTCCGACGGTTCTGACGAGAGCATCAACGTTCTGTCCGCATTCGAGGAGCTGACCGGCATCAAGGTCAATTACACGACCTACGACTCCAACGAGAGCCTCTACGCCAAGCTGAAATCCGGCGGCGTATCCTATGATGTCATCTTCCCGTCGGATTACATGGTGGGCAAGATGGCCAAGGAGGGCATGCTGTCCGAGCTGAACATGGACAACATTCCGAACTTTGCCGGCATCGGTGAAACATATCTGGACCGCAGCTTCGACCCCGGCAACAAGTACAGCGTGCCCTACATGTGGGGCACAACGGGCCTGATCTACAACACGACGATGGTCGAGGAGCCGCCCACGAAATGGGCGGACATGTGGGATGTTGCGTACACAAACAATGTGCTGATGTTCAACAACTCCCGCGACGCTTACGCGATTGCAGCCAAGACGATTGGCCTGTCGATGAATCCGCAGTCCGTTGACGAGATCACCGCCATCACCGATGCGCTGAAGGCCCAGAAGAACATCGTGCAGGCCTACGTTATGGACGAGGTCTTTGACAAGATGGAGGGTGGCGAGGCCGCCATGGCGCCCTACTATGCGGGCGATGCCATCACGATGATCGACGAGAATCCCGACCTTGCCTTTGTCCACCCGGAGGAAGGCGTCAACTTCTTCATCGACAGCATGTGCATTCCGGCCAACGCCAAACACCGGGAGGCCGCCGAAATGTTCATCAACTACCTGTGTGAGCCGGACGTCGGCCTTGCCAACGCGGACTTCATCGGCTATTCCACCCCCATCACCGCCGTGTGGGAGATGCTGGACGACGATTTGAAGTACAGCGAAATTGCCTACCCGGGCGCGGAGGTTCTGGACAAGGCGGAAGTCTTTGAGACTCTGCCCGACGACATCAACGCCGCCATGGATGCCCAGTGGAGCGAGATGAAGAGCTACGAGGATGGCGGCAGCGGCTGGATGGGATCAATTCATTTGCGACCAACGCCATGCCAAACATCAATGGAAAAGATATAAAAGCCGTAAAACGGATCATCTTTCTTAAAACCTGTACTTGCCTCTCCTTCTCGTAAGAGACTTGAGCAAATACCGGCTGGGCTACTCCTGATATCATTCCCGTGATAAAACTCCCCCCCATATTCATCCATTTATAGCCTTGGGAATAATAACCGACTTGCTGAACCGTATAGAACTTACCCAATAGAATAGAGAATATATTCGTAGACATCTGGCTAAACAGATTTGTCAATAACAACCTTGCACTAAACGGGAACATCTCCCTCAAAGGCTGAAGGTTAAAAGAGAAAGTTGGCCTCCAAGGTGAATAATACCACCTAAGAAAAGTGCCTAAACCGATATAAAGTACTCCTTGAATAGCAATCCCCCAATAAGCCATACCATTCAACGCCATGATCAGTGCAGCCGTGTTGGATAATAACAACGCATAGATATCAATCTTTGCCCTTTCCTTGACCATCAAGTTTTTAAACAAATAAGCGGCTTGAGCTGTTCCAAAACAACCAAACAAAAAACTTAAAAATACGATACGGGATACCCACAACAAATCCGGCTGGTCAAAAAAAACGGCAATCAAAGGCGCCGAGAAAAACAAAATCACATAAAGGCCAATCCCTACTACTATATTAAACCAAAATACCGAGTTATAATCCTCATGCTTAATATCCAACTTATTTGTCAAGGCCGCCGAGAAGCCGCTTTCTTGAAGAGCATTCGCAAAACCCGTAAAAATAGTTAGCATCCCGACCATCCCATAATCTCCCGGCGATAATATGCGAGACAAAAAGATACCAAACAGCAATGCGAGTATCTGCTGCACCCCATTGCTCACCCCTCCCCATAAGAGCCCTTTCGCTGTCTTATCTTTTAGTGATTGTTCTGCCATTTGATATTTACGGTAAAAGTGCCACAAAGATAAACATTTACTCTTGGGTAACGGGCAAAACCCGGAAGCTTTTCATACTTTATGTATAAAATAACAAATAGTACGTATGGAAATATGAATTAGTATCAATAGAAATCCAGATTTCTATTGATACTAATTAAAAAGTCTCGCACCTACTAGATATAATAAACTAATAATCAGAAATATACAAAACAAACCCATTCTAATATAGCTTATTGTACATTTTTACATTTTACTAGTCTTGCAAACTAAAGGAAGCGAAACAGGCACTCGTAGACTAATAGGCACATACACGGACATTGACAGACATAAACCGACACAGACCGATTTGCCTCATACGGCTTGCGATACCTTTGTCATGTTTTCGAAAACAAGGTAATTCATTTAATCATCTTTTAAAATTTAGAATTATGGCAGTAAAGTACAGATTGATCGAGAGAAAGAACTTGGGTAACGACAAGACAGAAACACCCAAGAAACAGTATGCGCAAGTGATCTATGGAGATCTTGTAGAGTTCGAGACTTTCCTCGAGGAAGTGGCAGATGGAAGTGGAGTAGGCTCCGCCCAAGTCAAGGCGGTACTCGACCGTATCAATATCATGTTGAAACGAAATCTCGCGCAAGGGCGCAGGGTGAATGTAGGCGAATTGGGCAATTTCCGTTTTGGGGTAGGCTCTACGGGAACCCCTACCACCGAGGAATTTACCACCAGCTTGATCAAAGAACCTAAAGTTGTCTTTAGCCCCGGAAAGGCCTTGAGAATAGCTAAGAAACTCACTAATTTCGAGAAAAAGGAACTCTCCGAACCGCAAAGCGGGGGTAGCCAAGACAGCGAAAGCCCTGACGAGATCTAAAATCTCAATCTCTATTCGCAGTGGATTTATGCTTTCAATACGTAAATCCACCGTATTGTTTCCAATATAAAACAAAAAGCAAGCGGATGCGTTTCTACATCTTAAACGTATGATGATTATCACCCGAGACGAGAAACGAACCATCCAAGTCCAAGAGAGAACGATCGAGGTAGTCCCTATCTGGGAATGGATTCTCACGCCTTCCCCGCATAAATCCTCCGTATAATATCCACCACCTTCATACCTTCCAAGACGTTGGTCGTTATGATCTCGCCGGGGGCGCCGGAAAGGACATTGACTACGTTACGGATCACGAAGTTGTGGTTTTGGGCGGAGCCTTTGTAAGGGCCATAATCATTACCGGGGTTGGTAGGGGCCAATTCCGGCATCTCATAATCCTTGATATGGCAATATTCTACCTCATTCATATATTGACCACCGATTTTCACGCTGCCATTCTCAGCCACGATCAGCATGCTGCTTTCCAGATTCTTGTCCCATACCGCCGTAGAGTAGCTCAAACTGCCCATTCCACCGTTCACGAAATTAAAATTCACGAAACCGGAATCCTCAAAGGCGGTCAGTTTCTCGTGGTTGAAGTCGGCGAAACGGGTCTGGATATTACAGATATCCCCGAATAACCAGTACATAATGTCGATGAAATGGGAAAATTGGGTGAATAAGGTACCACCATCCAAGGCAGCGTCGCCATGCCATCCTCCGGGTTTATAGTAGCGTTCGTCACGGTTCCAGTAGCAATTCAGCTGCACCATATAAATCTGGCCTAATTTTCCGGACTCAACCATCTCCTTGATCCAGACCGAAGGCGGGGAATATCGGTTTTGCATCACGCAAAATACCTGCTTACGGAATCTCAACGAGGTATAAACCACTTTCTCGGCATCCGCCAAGGTCAAGGCCATCGGCTTTTCTATGACCACATGATGTCCGCTCTCTATCGCTTGGATCGCCATCTCGGCATGTAAGCCGTTGGGTGTACAAATATTCACCACATCTATATCCAATCCCAAACGGAATAGTTCATCTATATCCCGGGCGAAAGGGACCACATAAGCCTCGATCCCCAGCTCCTCTTTCGGACGGATATCACATAAAGCGACCAACTCCGCCCCTTCATCCCGGGTAATCATCTCGGCATGACGCTTACCTATATGACCACAGCCAATCACGGCGAAACGTATCTTCTTATTCATAAAACACTCTTTATAGATTCTATAATATAAGCCTGCTCCTCTTCTGTCATCTCCGTATGAATCGGCAAGGATAATACGGATCGGCTCAAGCGAGAAGCGACATTCAAATCCCCGGAAATCCGGCATCGACCCCTCATCACCTCCTGCTCCTGCAAAGGCAATGGATAATAAATCATAGAAGGAATACCTCGTTCTTTTAACGCTGCTTGTACTTGATCCCTCTTTTCTACAGCTAGCTGTACCGTATATTGATGATAGACATGCGATGAAAAGACTGATTTTAGCGGTTTGCGTACAGTTTTCAATCCGGAAAAGGCAGCATCGTATCTAGCAGCCACTTTACAACGAGCGGCGGCAAATTCATCCAAATACCGAAGCTTAACATCTAAGACAGCGGCCTGCAAGGTATCCAAACGGGAGTTGCAGCCCACCAAAGAATGATGATATTTCATCTTTTGCCCATGATTGGCGATCATTCGCAGGCGTTCGGCCAATCGCACGTCGGAAGTAAACATCGCCCCACCATCTCCATAACAAGCCAACGGTTTCGAAGGGAAGAAAGAGGTCGTACCTATAGAGGCGATCGTACCGGCTTTCTTTACCGTTCCATCCGAGAAGGTATAATTAGCACCGATGGATTGGGCATTATCCTCGATCACATATAAATTATGGCGGCCAGCGATACTCAAGATCGATTCCATATCACAACACTGGCCAAAAAGATGAACCGCAATAATAGCTCTCGTCTTTTCAGACAGGGCATCTTCTATCTTTTCCGGGTCTATATTGAATGTACCGGGATCTACATCCACTAATACCGGCACTAGGCCAAGAGCCAAAGCGACCTCAGCCGCAGCGATATATGTAAAAGCAGGAACGATCACCTCATCGCCCGGATGTAAGTCTAATGCCATCAAGGAGATTTGCAAAGCATCCGTACCGTTGCCGCACGGGATCGCATAAGGAATACCTAAATAATCTGATAAATGGTTACAAAATCCCTTCACCTGAGGGCCATTGATAAAGGCGCAAGCATTTATCACCGTTTGCATGGCAGGATCGATCTCACTACGCAAACGTTCATACTGCTTCCGCAGATCTACCATCTGTATCTGTTTCTCAAGCATCTTATCCATTCAAAAAATAGGGCTATCCCGTCGTTAAAACGGAATAGCCCCCTCATTATTGCGTTTACCTTATTATTTCACCTCACTACCCGGTTTCACCTCTTTCTCCGGGGTGATAACGGCCAGCTTTCCATCGAAATTCTCGGCGGAGAGAATCATGCCCTCGGAAACAATACCTTTCAGCTTACGGGGAGCTAAGTTAGCGATGAAGCAAACTTGCTTGCCTACCAATTCCTCGGGTTTATAATGCTGGGCGATGCCCGACACGATCGTGCGTTTCTCCAGGCCATCGTCTATACGGAACTGAAGCAGCTTATCCGCTTTCGGAACCTTCACGCATTCCAGCACCGTACCCACACGGATATCCAGTTTCATGAAATCATCGAACTCAATATTCTCACGGATCGGTTTCGCCTTATAATTCGCTTCCTCATTCGCCTTCTTCGTATCCAATAATTTCTGCACTTGAGCCTCAATCACGCTATCCTCTATCTTCTCGAACAACAACTCTGCCTTGCCCAATTGATGACCGGCCTCCAATAGATCCGTAGCACCTAGGCGATTCCATCCCAACGGCTCTACATTCAGCATCTTGTTCAGTTTCTCCATGCTAAACGGCAAGAACGGCTCAAAAGCGATCGCCAAATTAGCCGTAATCTGCAAAGCGATGTTCATGATCGTAGCGACACGAGGCATATCCGTCTTCGCCAACTTCCAAGGCTCCATATCAGCGAGATACTTATTTCCGATACGGGCTAGGTTCATCGCCTCTTTCTGAGCGTCACGGAAGTGGTAGGTATCCAACAGGCGTTCCACGTTCTCTTTCACATCCGCGAAATCCTTCAAGGTCTGACGATCATAATCCGTCAACTCACTTGCCGCCGGCACCTTACCCTCGAAATACTTATCCGTAAGGACTAACGCACGGTTCACGAAGTTCCCTAAGATAGCAACCAACTCGTTATTATTACGAGCCTGAAAATCTTTCCATGTGAAATCATTATCCTTTGTCTCTGGCGCATTGGCCGTCAAGACATAGCGCAACACGTCTTGCTTGCCCGGCATATCCACCAGATACTCGTTCAACCAAACCGCCCAGTTGCGGGAAGTAGAGATCTTGTCGCCCTCCAAGTTCAAGAACTCATTAGCGGGGACATTCTCCGGCAAGTTATAAGAACCTTCCGCTTTTAGCATGGAAGGGAACACGATACAATGGAATACGATATTATCTTTACCGATGAAATGGACCATTTTAGTCTCCGGATCCTTCCACCAAGTCTCCCAGCTATCCGGCAGCAACTCCTTCGTATTAGAGATATAACCAATCGGAGCGTCGAACCATACATACAGCACCTTTCCTTCCGCCCCTTCTACGGGAACAGGGATACCCCAATCCAAATCGCGACTCACCGCACGGGGTTGCAGCCCCATATCCAGCCAACTCTTACACTGTCCATATACATTAGGTTTCCATTCCTTATGATCCTCCAAGATCCATTTACGCAAGAACGGCTCCCACTTATCCAAAGGCAGATACCAATGCTTCGTCTCACGCATCACCGGCTTGCTGCCACTGATAGCGGATTTCGGATCGATCAAATCCGTCGGGCTAAGGGAAGTACCGCAAGCCTCGCACTGATCGCCATACGCCTTCTCGTTTCCACAATGCGGACAAGTACCCGTGATATAACGGTCGGCCAAGAATTGCTTCGCCTCCTCATCGTAGTATTGCTCGCTTATTTTCTCGATGAATTCGCCTTTATCATACAATGTACGGAAAAAATCCGAGGCCATCTGATGATGCGTAGCGGAAGTAGTACGTGAATAGATATCAAACGTGATACCGAACTCCTCGAACGATTTCTTGATAATACCGTGGTAACGATCCACCACATCCTGCGGCGTGATCCCCTCTTTCTTCGCTCTCAACGTGATGGGTACCCCATGCTCGTCCGAACCACCAATCATCAACACTTCCTCTCCCTTCAAACGAAGGTAACGGGCATAAATATCAGCAGGCACATACACCCCGGCCAAGTGTCCGATATGCACCGGTCCGTTCGCATACGGCAACGCCGTAGTAATCAGCGTTCTCTTAAAATGTTTTTCCATACCTTGTGTTCTCTTTTTGAGGGGCAAAGGTACGGAATAATTTGGTTAGACGAAAAAGAATAATTTCCTTTGTGAGCGAGTTTCCTCTTAATGAGACTAGGAACTTTACCACTAATAATAATATATATGGGAAGAATACATAAAAAAAGGTATAAAAAAAGAGCTTACCGCTAGGGGACATAAGGCGGAAGCTCTTGACATCATCGAAAAAGGTAATTTCTTCGACAAAAAGAAGATTATTATAATAAAGATCGAAGATAAGATTTACACGGCGGCTATTACGACTTCCGAGAAAGGGACCTTAATCTCGTTTATCTAAATTTAAATTGAGAATATATATTTAAGCATTGAAAGATTGCACCCATCCTTCAATGCCCAAACATTCCGATTATTCATACGGATTGATAATCTCCGTGAAAGTCTTTTCCTCGACTAGCGTACCATCCACCATAATTCCGATCGAGATTTTTGATTTGGATTCATCATCCAGTTTCACCGTAAGATGATAGCTATGCGAAGGCTCCAAGGTCAAAACGTTCGAATAGGTATGAGGTTCTTTCGCTCCCGGCAGGGTGAGGCTGGCGGTATATTGCAAGGCCCTCCCCGCCTCGCCTACGTTGAAATAGGCGGTCTTATAGCTATGGTTGTCCTTATCGAAGGTGAGGGGGCGATCCGGAGCGTCGGCAGCATGCAGGGTGATGGCGTAGTCCGCAAAGAGCTCCTTTACATAATCTCTAAAGACGACACGAACCGACGTATTGGCCAAGGCACATTGAATCCGCACCTCGGTAGGCTCTATCGGCTTTACCGTAAATTCCATTTTGCCAGCCACACGAACTTGTCCCCAGCCGTTGTTGGCACGTTCGGCCTCGCCCTCGGTGCAGCTCTCGGCGGTAGTGAGATAACCCGTACCGGCCTCGCAGGAGATGGATGTTCCGGCGATGTCTTTGTATTTACGTGAGGAGAAAATCCAATTGTTATTACGGGACAAAGCGACATTGAAGTCGTTCACGTCGAGACCGGTGATGGCTTTCGTCTCCACTTCCACTTGGGTTGTATCTACCACGGAGAAACGGATCTCGCCCGTCTCGCCGGAAAGCAACGGATTCTCCTCATTCGTACAGGCGGCGAACGATAACAGTCCCATCAGGGGGAGGAGGTATAGGAATTGTTTATGCATCATTGTAATCAGTTATATAAGATATGTAAAGTATGGATTTTAGACCAAGGACCCGCGGCCTCATACGAGCTATTTAATCTCACAGCACAAGCTCCCGGAGAAAATATACTAGTTCCAGATAATGAATAGTTTTTCTCAGCCTTATTACTAGGTTGAGATATAATTGTTGTTTCATTAACTTTTACAGTAAAAGTCGTATTCTGCCACCATATTATTTGGGTAGCTTTTACAGTTACATTCGTGTTTAATTTCACACCGATATTATCCGGTATATGAAATGCCATTTTTGATGTCGCCGTGCATTCTCCGCTTCCACTAACAGCACCTAGCTGAATTGCATTATTCTCATATTTACAATTCCAACTAGCCAAATCCCAATCGGCTTCAATCATTGCTGAAGGTGCATACGGCAACCCTGTCACATCGCAATCCAATGGCGAGGATGCCTTTTCAACTCCATCAAAAGCAACCGTCGCTGTCAAGGCGTGCTTTTGCCAGGCAAGTCCCGTTAATGTCCCAACCGTTCCGAAAGACAACTCGCCCGAATCCTTCCCGCTATCCGTAGTATAAACGACTTTCAGGATATCCGAGTAATTCGGATTACTCAGGATTTCAGGAGCAATACTCGCTGTAGCTGAAATGTCAAAGATACTGGAGCCATCCTTCGCGTTGGCGGCCGCAGCACCGGAACTCCGGTAGACCGAGTAGCTGGTGCTGCCCGATACGGTTGCCGTAAACTCCGGCGACGGTATCTCTCCGGTGGTGACCGAAGTCAGGTAGATCGTCTCCCCCGTTCGCAGATGGACGGAAGCCGCCAGCGTACTGCCTCGCGGCACGTAGGGCCAACCTTCCGTTACGGTCATTATCGAGCCTGCCTCCGGTTTGTCGGTAAACGTACGGATGGGGGTGTTGTCGTATAAAAGCTGGATATTCCATCCGTCCACCAATTCCAAGGGGACACCGTTGGCGTTCAGGTTCAGTGCGATGTCTGTTCCTGTTAGGGTACTCTCCGCATAGGTATGCGTAGCGGTCGCCGTCAATTGGATCTTTTCGAATATCGAGAGATCCGGATCACACTGAATCACATATTTCGTCTGCGCCGCTGCCGACGGGATAACTGTCCATTCATGCGAGGTTGGATTTCCCAACGCGTTAGTCCCTTCGAACACGGCTTTCACCGATTGCCCGGCTTGCGCAAACAGGCAGCCATCCGTCTTGTCTTTGTCCGCCAGCTTCATCGATGATTCTCCCGCCTTGACCGTCAGAGCCCAGTCGGAATAATGCTTTTTCAAGTTCTCACTTACGGCAGGCGTTACCATTGCGTTCGCCAAGGTGGCGTTGAGGGTGGCCGTCGCGGGCCGTCCGGGATAAATCTGAACGGAGGATGAACCGGAAAAGTAAGGCGTAGCCTGTATCGGCTCATTCTCGCCATAATAAGCTGTAACCGTATAGCTTCCGGCCTTCAGTTCGATTCCTCCGTCAGTCAGTGCGCCGTATTGCTTGGGGAAGCCCTCGACGGAGCGGTCGCCTTGCCGGATATCGATCGTAAAGTCCGCCGCCGCCGGGATAAGCGCCTCGGGAAGCGTCCCCGCCTCCGCCTTGGTGGTGGCGGAGAGCGCCACCTCCACCTTACCCAACGTCAGGCGCAAATAGCCCGTGCCCTCGCCTTGCTCCCGATTGAACGTCTCATCGGCGCAACCCGCCATCATCCAGCAAAGGGTGGCCAAGGTCATTATCTGTCGTATCATCTTTCTCATATCCTATATCAATGCTTTTTATTCATAAACCAATTCCATCTCGTCTATCCAAAGGGTACTGCCTTCCCCCCCGATGAAGTAATCACCGTACTTGCTAGCCGCCGCCACGATGACGATATATTTGGGCGTACGATTCGTCGCACGATATTCCAAGGGTATCTCAATCTGCTTATAGCTCGTGGTAGACTGTCCGCTGATGAACTCGCCATAGGCGATGATATTACGGTCGTTCTTGTCGAAGACCTGCCGGACAGAGGGCTTGGTACGGATCTCGTAAGGCTCTGGCTTATCCGAGAGGGCGATATATATCTGGCAAGAGTCCGGACGGCCCCGAAGGTTTTCCAGACTGCCCACATCCTGCCCGATACGATTGATCGTGGTAGAGGTATATTTATATTGGAACTTGAGGGAGGTAGGGAATGAGGTGAACGGACGGCCCAATTGCAGCACGCCATTCGTGCCGTCCAACGCGAAATCGCCCGTGAAGATATTCCCGGCCCCCAGCTTGATCACGGCGTCCTTGGATTCCAGCAAGGCAGCTTTCCCTGACACGCTCTCGGTCGTAGGCGTCGTCAGGTTACCGATGAAAGCCGCCGCACCCGGGTTGCCGGTTCCCCAGAAGGAGGTTCCACCCGAAGGCCACGGATTCCATTGCTTGCCGTCTTGCGACCAATCCTCGAAGCCTCCGTTTGTCAAAGCTACCTCGCCGGCGGTGGTAAACGAGCCGCTGCCCGTCTGCGCATTGTCTACGCTGATGCGATAATCATAGGCCGTACCGCCCCGCAGCCCGCCGATCGTAGCGGTGAAGGAGGTACCCGAGGTCTTCACGTCCGCCGTCGTGCTCCACGCGGAAGCCGTCTGTTCCTTATATTCCACCACCGGGGTCTTGCCGCTTTGCACAGAGCCGGTAAGCGTGGCTTTCGTCACCATGGGGAAGACGCTAGACGAGGTAGAGGCACCGCCCTCGCTTTGCTCTATCACCACTTTCCATTCCTGCCATACCTCCTCGCCGGCACGAGCCGCATAAAAAGTCTGCGGATAGGTGAAGTCGCGCACGGTAGTAGGATCGGGCGTGACACGTCCGTAGGCCCCGCCAAGGTTAAGCGTACGAATCTTGATGTTGGAAAGATCCTGATCCGCGCTCACGTAGATCATGGCTACACGACTAACAGGATCTACCAAGTGATCCACCATACCGTCTACGTCTACCGTACGATCCACGATCTGGCGTACGGTAAGTGTCCATGGATTATCTTGGTAGGTACGAACGTTTAGTTCAAGCGACGTAGAGAGGTCGAGCCGCGTATTGGCCGATAACGAGAGGCTGTCGAGCGAGGCGAAATCATGAAAAGGGAATTTCTCCTTATCGTCGCAGCGGGCAGAATCCAGCTCGATCGTAGCGTCGCGGGGATCAAGTATGAGGCGCGTCAGTTTCAGCCGCGACACGTCTACGGAGTCGTTCACGTAAAGCGTCACGGTACGCGCCGTGCGGTCTATGTCCACGCCGGATGCCACCGTCCCGTCTTCCGAGGCGCGCAGGCCCTCCACCACGATCTCGCCGATCGTACCCTCCACCAGCGGGTAGGGTATATCGTTCTCGATACACGAGGCCAGTCCCAATAAGGCGACTAGGCTCGCTATGCGTAAATTCTCTTTAAGCATCAATCGTTGTATCTTCATTCAATTAAATTTTCCCTATTAAAGATAGAAAGTCATACCTATGTTGATCGAGAATAGGTTGATCTTGAAATTACCGGAGGAGACGCGCTGGTGGCCCTCCTCTATCTGGTTCGTCTTTTGATCGACCCACTTGAAATCGAATCCCATCACGCCAACCGATACCTCCACGGCCGACCAGTCGGTGATGAAGGCCGTCATCCCGGGGGCGATACCGATCTGCAGGTTATGCGACGTCTGGTAGGAACCGTCGTAGGTGGTGCCCGTACCGGTGGAGTTCTTGCCCGTACCGTATCCATAGGTCAGGCGCGCCTCATTGAAAAGGCCGAATATCTTGCTGCGCCCGATAGGCATATAGGTGCGCAGGAAGCCGGATACCTCGTACTTATGCTCCAGATAATAGAGGTTGTCGAGGCTGATGTTGAAATCCTCGCCGAGATTCAACTCGAAGTTCTTCAAGTCGAGGTAGTCGCGGTGGTAGGCGAAACGCATGCCCGCGGAGATGTTGTTGCGGAAGAAGTAACCCACGTAGGGACTGACACCGAAGTTGTAGCCTTTTCCCTCCACGTTCTTCAAGACGAGGAAGTTCAGATTCCCCTCATCGTGCTCGGAGTAGGAAACAGTTCCTCCCGCCATCCACGTACCTTTCGGGATGAAGACGGTCTCTTGCACTTCTCGGTCGATACGATTCATGGCTCTCTTGCCACGTTGGGCCCAAGTCTCCCCTACGCAAAGGGCGCAGAGGAGGGCCAGACAGATTAGTTTATTTATTCTCATTTTTCCTATTCTAGTCATATTTCATCGGGAGATTCGGAATCCCCTCCCCCACCGGGCTCCGGCGTGCCGGGTTCGGCGGGTCCAGAGGGCGTGCCCTTGGAACGTTGCTTGTAGGCGGTTCGTACCTGGGCGAAAAGATGAGTCGCGTCACGAACAAATACGCGCGCCTCTTCCGAGGGTTGCAACAGGCTGGAGGCATTGGCCAGTGCGCACATATCGTCCAGCAGGTCTTGCGCCTCGGAGGACAGCTCCTTGGAGGTCACATTCTCTGTGCGTACCGATCTCGATTTGTCGCGTAGGGCGGCCAGCTCGGCATAGCGATCGTTGAGCCGTCGTAGCTCGGCGATGTAAGGTGCCAGTTGCAGAGTGACTACCGAGTCAGCGAACTCGGGCTTCGCTAGGTCGATAAGCAGGCCATTGATCACCTCCGTCTCCTGCGCTGTGGGCAGGTTGGCGAAGTCGCGGTAACCGCGCAAGGCGGGTTCCATCCGTTGGGCGGCGGTACGCTCGGCGGCAAGGGGCAGCTTGGCGTAATCGAGCACGCGGCGGACTATGTAGTTACCCGCCGTATCCCGATCGGCCTCCACTTGCTGCATTTCCGGGGTCTCCTCCGAGGAGGAGGCTTGCATCGTCAGTTCGGTCAGCTCATCGATAATGCCATTCATACGTGTCACCTGTCCGGCGGAAATGTTTAGCGCGGGCACTCCGCTATCGGCTAGCAACGAGATCTCGTCCGGCGATTCGGAATCGGAGCCGCTCGGCATCAGTTTCATGTAGCGTTTCAACAGACTTAGCTTCTCGGCCTTGTTCAAGTTACCTAACGACATCGGAGGAATCAATGTGAATGTACCCATAATTCGATTTTTTTTGAAGGTTATTATTCGTTTGTACCCGTTCGAAGGGTCGAAAAGCCCATTCCGGTTTCCAAAAATGGATTTTGAGGAGTCGAGAGCCGTTTTCCCGCTTCAGGAGGTGGATCTCGAGACCTCGAAATGTATTTTCTTGTCCCGGGAAAGCATCTCGAGCCCCCGAAAGGCATTTACCGGTCTTAGGAAATGGATTTCGAGGGGTCGAAACGGGTTTCGCGAATATAGGGAATTATTCCCAGATAGTAGGCGTTCCGTCATAAATGAGGGAAAGATCGTCTACATATAGGGTGCTTCCCGCGCCTCCGGTCATGTAATCGCCGTATTTACTGGATGAGCAAACCACGATGATATGGGTGGGCTGATCCGTCAGGTTCTTATATTTCAACGGGATGTTGAACTCCACGTAGCCATCGCCCTCCGTAGCCGCCCCGGAAGGGAGCTCGCCGTAGGCGATGATGTTGGGGTCGTCCTTAAAGTCGATGAATGTACTTTGATCCTTATTGTCAATCAGATAAGTCTTCTTTGCCAAGGCGATATAAATAGCGCACTGGTCCAATGTCTCATCTTTTACAATAGTTACACCTGATGGAGCATTCTTAACAATATTTATTGCTACAGGTGTATATTTATAAAAACCTTTTAGCGCAATAGGCCGCGAAGTAAAAGGTTGACCAAAATTGACAGTCGCGCTCTGAGTTAATATACTAGCTTTGCCAAATGTACCCGTATACAAACTGGCCGCAGCAAATATACCCAGAACTTCTCCAGAAGTGAGTTTCGCGGCCTTCCCTCCTTGCGTATGAACAAAATCCGTGGTAGCTTCTGTCGGGGTCAAACCTCCTGCACTAGCACCCTTGTTACTCGTATCCCAAAATTTGGTACTCGCATCAACATTAGGAAATGGAACTTTATCTGAAGTAGACCAATCATCTAAAGAGCCATTTTGTAAAGAGATCATATCTTCCGTAGTAAATTCTCCCTTGGCAACCTCGATCTCCCCATCGGTTAAATGATATTCATAAGCTACAGCGGAAGTCAATCCCGTTAAAGTAGCCGAGGCGTAAAATTCAGCAGCATTGACCGTGGTCACCACATCCATCCAAGTATCCGTATTCTTTGGACGATACTGGAACTTCAAAGATGAAAGCTCGCCGGAATCAAGCGTTATGTCAGTAGCCATCAGATAAGCGAGCTGGCTCCACGGGTTCGCAGACAAGGTAGCGCCGCTCTTCGCGTTCGGATCGATCGTGAAGTCGTAGGTGTACAGGTTCATCGTAGGATCTACCGTTACGGTTACATTTCCCGTGCCGGTAGCCTGATTCTTAAAGTTCAATATATAATGATCTTTCGCGCTGACCTCCGAGATTTTTTGCTCCTTGGAGTTCGTCTTTCCGGCAGCTGAAACAACCGTATAAGCAACCGTCAGGTCGGAAACCGGGAAATAGGCCACACTCGTACCTTTCGGGTCGAAATCCACCAGAGTGCCCGAAGCGGTCTTTACCTGCACTTTGATGGAACCATTGCCCAACTTATCCAAGAAAGCCTGCTCGAAAGCCACCGTCACCTTCACGTTCGCCAAGGAGCAAACCAACTTGGCTGTCGCTGTCTTGCCTTTCTCGATCGTCACCGTCGTCTTGCCCGTGTAATAGGCACGATCCGCTCCGGCATTGCCGTCCCATCCGTTGGAAACGGCCTCGATGGTATATTCACCTTGCTTCAACGAGAGTTCTTTACCCTCCAAGTCCGCCGTATGGTCATTCGTCTCAAACTTCGTCACACCAGCCGAGTTCTTGATCACCACACGCATCTGCTTAGATTTATAATCAGCCTTCGTGTTCACCTCCGCGCTTTGCTCCAAGGTCACACGCAAGTAGCCTTCGTTTCCCTGTGTGCTCAATTCATCACCTTGACAAGAATAGAAGAAAACACCGGTTAAAAGCAATAATATAAATTGATATGTTTGTCTCATACTTCTATTCCTCCTTTTACTTTACTATGATAGATAAAACGGTCTCGTCATTAACATTTCCATCATTATCTTCTAGACGGATCTTAAAGACATGGCCATTAGCAGAAGTTGTCGTTTGATAAATACTTACCGCTTGAAAGAATTCGCCTAAGGGGAATTGGTAAGAAGTAGCGCCAGCAGCAGGAGCTTTCAGATTAGGAGCGATCATCTTTATTAATGTCATTACCGGACTGCTATCAGTCGCATCGACAAACTCTACTCCCTTGCTAAAATCACAACCATTATTTATTAAATCCTCGTCATTGATTACCGAACCAAAACCATCATTACCTGCCTCTATAATCACTTTCATACTTTTCAGTCCTTTCTCACTCGTAATAGTGGCTATTGCCTCCGCTTTTTTATCCGTATCATCCGGTAGCGTATAAGTAGTTAGAGGTATTGAAACTTTTATAGCGGAAGGATCACTCGGATCCACCGGACCCTCCGGCTCATCATCGTCATCGTCCACCACCGGCACGCCTACGGAATCCTCTATTCCATTCCACGTCACCTCAGCAGAGATCTCGATACCCTGCAAACCATTCGGATTTTCCGGATCATAAGTGCCCGGCTTCATCGTGATGGCCAACGCGTCGCCACCCAGCCAGTCGGAGCTCTCGGCCGAGGCGGGCTTCGTGATCACACGGCTCTCGCGTATATCCTTATTATCCTTATTCTTTCCCACGAAAGAGACTGTTATCTCCTTTACGCCCTCATCTAGCATCCAATAGAAAGCGGAGGGTTGCGCGAAAGCCTCCGTTCCAGAGTAGGTAAGCACCTTGCTCCGCGTACCGGCCTTCACCGTGATCGACCAGCTAGTAAAGGAAGTCTGCATTTCCGTGGAATAAACAAGCTGTATCTTCGTATTTTCCATCTTACAAGTAACGGTGACATCGGTAGCCTCACCTTTCTTCACGGCGAAAGAGGTGCTTCCACCATAGTAAGGATCTGTCTCTGTCGGACCGCCCGGCTTATGGGCATACATCGTGTAGCTGTCTACCGGAAGTTCCACGGAGGCATTCGTAGGATCGTAAGTAAGGGTTTTGTAAACGCCCGTGCTGTTACTGATCTCCACGATATATCCCGTGGCGCTCACCGATGGGATAGACTCTGGAGTTCCGGGGTTAGCATCGGCCTTGGTCTGCACGTCGTTGTTCTTCGCGTCTACAGCTACCCCAAGATTCAGCAAGCCCATCTCGGAGGAGCCATCCTCTTTCCCGAGGATCTCGTTCTTCATCTCGCAGGAAGCCAGCCCCATTACTAGAAGGCAACCTGCCATTATCGTATATTTTATATTCATCATTAAATTCGTTCTACTGGTTTTACATCCTAATAACTATTAGAGCCAATCGGAAGGGATCTCGATATCGATAGGCTTATCGTTCGTGGAATCATCGAAAGTAATCGTGATGCCTACCTTGCCGGTGGTATCCTCTACTTTCGGGTTGACAGTGATTGTCCACATGCTGCCCCACTTCATCTCGCGGGTCAAGGTATTGACCTCGGCCTTCGTTCCATCTGCCTTCTTGGTAAACTGGAAAGTCGCCGTCACGTTCTCCCCGGCCTCGGCCAGCTTCACGTAAAGAGGATCCGTATCCCCCTTCGGCCAGATGATCGAACCGTTCTCACCTGCCGCTTGGGTAGAGAAATGAACGGCGTAATCAGAGAAATAAGTAGCCATCGTATCGCCAAATTTCACTACCAGCTTTCCGCAGGCCGGCTTACAAGCCACATTTACAGCCGCTACCTTATCGCTATTCACGTCGAATCGGCTAGAGCCATACATATAGATACCGTTACGGGTGGAGGCATTCACGTTAAACTCTTCCCCATCAGAAGCTACTACCGTGTAAGAGCCGTTGCTCAACTCGATCAAACCTGTGGGCCTTTCCGAGTATTTCCACTCACAGCCCGATACCACATGGCCTTGCGCGTCCAAGATTTTCACCTTGTAATCCGCAAGGGGACGATCCGTCAGGTATGTACTCTCATCGACAGCTTTCGTCTTCGTATCAAAGACCGTCTCGGCGGCAAGGTCTAGTATTACCGCACCTTTTCCGCCCATAGCCTGCGAGCCTCCCTCCTCGGAGGAGCAAGCGCTCAACATTAGGCCTCCCGCCAAGGCACAGACCATTTTTACTAATAAAGTCCTCAATTTTCTCATGCAAAAATTTATTGATTTCTGTTTTTTTAATTTACCTAATAAAAAGTGTACAAAAGAACGACTTCGTTAGGAATCTCACAAGGTCAATTTTTATTATTACCTATTCTTTTTTTTAGATTCCATTTTATACAACAACAAGAACAGAGCGTCTTACGATTATCTTCTGTCCTGTTTTTATTCTTCATTATTCTATTTATTAGATTGAGTCCAAATAAAAATATCCTCAAAAAAACGTATATTTGCCATCAAAATTACGTAAGAATATGGAAAATGACATCCCTAAAATAGACCTGCCACAAG
>OJPQ01000397.1_pt1 | contig 21406 bp, 20 predicted proteins | sample 1598531 | NCBI WGS metagenome assembly OJPQ01 (sample SAMN03922491, study PRJEB24848) | human gut metagenome | isolation source: stool sample | host: Homo sapiens | place: Germany | collected 2011-05 | reverse complement strand
TCGGTCTCGTGGGCTCGGAGATGTGTATAAGAGACAGATGTATAACTTGCTGATTATTTTTCATACTGTTATATTTGTCCCGCTATTCTATTAATCAATAGAGGGAGAATGTATCAAAAGAAAAATATAAGGGTATATATAGCATGGATGTTATTCATGACATTCATTCCCTTCTTTGTAGTGAAGACCTTTCACTATCATGGAAGTGAGGATGAAAAGTCGTGTTCCCATGCAAAGCATTCTCACCAATCATCTGATGATTGTGCGATCTGCCAATACTCCCTTTCTTTCTTTACTGAACCTCAACCGATAGAATTTCATTGCACACTGACGCTCGTGCCCTACGAGCCGATTATTTACCAGGATAAGGTTGTTTGCAAACGAACTTATTCGCATCATTTACGCGGGCCTCCGGTCGCATGATTACATACTCATATTTTCAATGGAGATAGATTGGCTTTTAATCTATCCTTACATTCATTTTACACATTAAATAAAAGATTGTAATTGATGCGTATCGGAATTATTTCGGGCGTAATAGGGCTATTTGTAACCTTATCCGTCCATGCACAGAAATCCGATTCAATCAAGAGCATGCTTTTGCCTGATGTTGTGGTAACCGAAACGTACCAGCAACGTCAAGCGAAAAAGTCTGCCCTTACGGTTGATGTAGCCGATCAGGATTTTTTGCGCAAACATTTTACAGGAAACTTCATGCAGGCGATGGAGAATATTCCCGGAGTACAGGCAATGGATATTGGTTCGGGCTTCTCCAAACCGATGGTTCGCGGAATGGGATTCAACCGGATTGCTGTATTGGAAAACGGAATCAAACAGGAAGGACAACAATGGGGAGCCGATCACGGACTAGAACTGGATGCTTTCAATATCGGAGCAGTCAATGTATTGAAAGGACCCTCCTCACTGCTTTATGGCAGTGATGCAATGGGAGGAGTGATTGATGTTGTTCCGTCGGCTGTTCCTGCTGATAATCGTGTATTCGGAGATGTCACACTGCTGGGTAAATCAGTCAATGGAACCATCGGAGGATCACTGATGCTGGGAATCAGGAAGAATGCCTGGTACTCCCATATTCGTTATTCGGAACAACATTTCGGTGACTATCGTATTCCGACGGATTCTATTGTCTACCTGACACAAAGAATTCCCATATATGGGCGTAAACTCAAGAATACAGCAGGCATTGAACGCAATATCGGACTTTTTACCCAATATCAACGAAGAGCCTATAAAGCGAATTATGCTGTGAGTAATGTATATCAAAAGACGGGATTCTTTCCGGGGGCACATGGCATACCCGATGCGTCACGTGTGGAAGATGATGGAGACAGCCGTAATATTGAATTGCCATTCAGTAAAGTGAATCACCTGAAAGTGACCACCCACCAGCAATATGCATGGGAGAAACTGATCTTGTCAGGCGATTTAGGTTTCCAGAACAATCACCGTGAAGAGTGGAGTGCTTTCCATACTCACTATGGTTCGCAACCCGCACCGGAGAAAGACCCCGACAAGGAACTTGCTTTTAATCTGAACACTTTCAGTGCTTCGGTGAAAGCTCGTTTTATTGGTTCTTCTTCGTGGGAACATACATTGGGGTGGGATGGACAACATCAACGGAACGACGTTTCCGGCTATTCATTTTTACTGCCTGAATATCGCCGTTCCACTACCGGAATGCTTTGGCTTACGACATACAGACCCAACAATGTGTTTTCAGTCAGCGGAGGAGTGCGATATGACTACGGATATATGAATATCTCTTCGCATGAAGATACTTACCTTGCCGATTATCTTCGGAAACAGGGCTATGATCCGGAACAGATAGACTTCTACAAGTGGAACAGTCACTCTGTGAATAAGCACTACGGTGATTATTCTCTTTCTCTGGGATTGGTATGGACTCCCTCCGACAAACATCTGGTAAAGGTGAATATCGGGCGTAGTTTCCGCCTGCCCGGTGCGAATGAGTTGGCTGCCAACGGTGTACATCACGGCACTTTCCGCCATGAACAGGGAGATGCAAACCTAAAGTCCGAACAAGGCTGGCAACTGGACGCTTCTTATCATCTGAAGTACCGGGGAATTTCTTTCTCCGTCTCTCCATTTGTCAGTTGGTTCAGCAATTACATCTTTCTGCGTCCTACCGGAGAGTGGTCTGTGTTACCTCATGCCGGACAAATCTATCGCTATACCGGAGCGGAAGCACTATTCGCAGGAACTGAAGCTACCGTAGATGTTGATTTTCTACGCAACTTCAATTATCGGATTTCCGCTGAATACGTTTACACCTATAATTGTGATGAACATATTCCATTGAGTTTCTCGCCACCTCCTGTTATGCGCAATACATTAACCTGGCAAAAGAATCGGTATATGTTGTATGCAGAATGGCAGAGCATTGCCCGGCAAAATAGAGTGGACCGTAACGAAGACCGTACAGCCGGAGCAAATCTCTTTCATCTGGGTGGTTCATTGAATATTCCGATAGGTGGAAATAATGAGATTGAAATAACCCTGACCGCCCGGAATATATTCGATACCCGATATTACAATCATCTTAGTTTTTACAGGAAAGTTGAAATCCCCGAACCGGGACGTAACTTCCAGATATTAATCAAAGTTCCATTTAAAAAATTACTGAAATGAAAAATAAATTTTATCTCCCAATGATTAGCCTTTTGGCAACAGTTACTTTCATGTTTTCCTCTTGTGATAATGATGACTCCAGTGATACGACCAAACCTCTGATTGAACTTCACGAACCGGAAGAAGGTCAGGCTTTGGAGATAGGAAACGAACATGGGGTTCATTTTGAAATGGATTTGTCGGATGATGTCATGCTGAAATCCTATAAGATTGAAATTCATAGTAATTTCGACCACCATTCACACGGAGGTAATAGCAGGGCTGCACAGGAAACAGTAGATTTTAGTTTCAACAGATCCTACGATGTGTCCGGACAGAAAACCGCCCATATTCATCATCACGATATTGTAATACCGGCCAATGCTACTGCAGGAGATTATCATTTGATGGTTTATTGCACGGATGCCGCAGGTAACGAATCTTATATCGCACGCAATATCAAATTAAGTAATGAGGTGGAAGACGAAGACCATCACCATGATGAATAAGACAATACATAGAGAAAGAATGAGGTGAGGTCAAAAAGGGACGTTTGACACATTCCCATTCTGTTTTTTTACGTAATGAGTATTTTTTCTTTCGAAAGGTGTAATATCTATTACACCTTTTTTGTTTCCAATCCTTTACTTTTGTGAAAAATACTTTTTCGTATGATGAAGTTTCCAATAATAAATCGACTCTTTCCTTCTTATAAATGGAAGGTAGCGGCTGTCATCATTGGCGGTGTTATTGTGGGTGGAGGAGCACTGTTTATGTATATGCTCCGGGCGCATACCTATCTTGGAGATGACCCGGCTGCATGCGTGAATTGTCACATTATGACTCCTTACTATGCAACCTGGTTCCATAGTTCACATGCCCGGAATGCCACTTGCAATGATTGTCATGTGCCGCATGAAAATGCTGTGAAGAAATGGACCTTTAAAGGTATGGACGGTATGAAACACGTGGCTGCATTTCTTACCAAAAGCGAGCCGCAGGTCATTCAGGCTCATAAAGCCAGTTCCGAAGTGATTATGAATAATTGCATCCGCTGTCATACACAACTCAATACGGAATTTGTGAAGACGGGGAAGATTGATTATATGATGTCACAGGTAGGAGAGGGGAAGGCTTGCTGGGATTGCCATCGTGATGTTCCTCATGGTGGAAAGAATTCCCTGTCCGGTACTCCGGGAGCGATTGTTCCTCTTCCGGAATCGCCTGTTCCCGAATGGCTCCGGAAGATGGTGAATCAGAAAGATAAATAAGAAATGAAATACGTAATAAAATAATAAAACCGATATACAATGGAAAAGAAATTAAAATCATGGCAAGGATGGCTGTTGTTCGGAGGTTCAATGGTCGTTGTATTTGTTTTGGGATTATGCGTTTCTGCGTTGATGGAACGGAGGGCGGAAGTTGCCAGCATTTTCAATAACCGTAAAAACGTTATCAAAGGGATTGAAGCACGAAATGAACTGTTTAAGAATGACTTTCCCCGTGAATACCAGACTTGGACGGAGACTGCAAAGACTGACTTTGAGAGTGAATTTAATGGAAATATTGCTGTAGATGCTTTGGAAAAACGTCCTGAAATGGTGATTCTATGGGCGGGATATGCTTTCTCAAAAGATTATTCCACTCCACGGGGACACATGCATGCCATTGAGGATATTACGGTATCTTTGCGTACCGGTTCGCCCATGAGCCCGACCGAAGGTCCTCAACCGTCTACCTGCTGGACTTGTAAGAGTCCGGATGTTCCCCGTATGATGGAGGCATTAGGTGTCGATTCTTTCTATAACAATAAATGGGGGGCTATGGGCGCTGAAATTGTGAATCCTATCGGATGCTCCGATTGCCATGATCCCGAAACAATGAATCTTCATATCAGTCGTCCCGCTTTGATAGAGGCTTTCCAACGTCAGGGTAAAGACATCACTAAAGCTACTCCGCAGGAGATGCGTTCATTGGTATGTGCACAATGTCATGTGGAATATTATTTCAAAGGGGATGGTAAATACCTGACTTTCCCCTGGGACAAAGGTTTTACGGTAGAAGATATGGAGGCTTATTATGATGAGGCCGGTTTTTATGATTATATTCATAAATTGAGCCGTACTCCGATTCTGAAAGCGCAGCATCCTGACTATGAGATTTGTCAGATGGGTATCCACGGACAGAGAGGTGTCTCTTGTGCCGATTGCCACATGCCGTATAAGAGTGAAGGTGGTGTGAAATTCAGCGATCACCATATCCAAAGCCCGTTGGCTATGATTGACCGCACCTGTCAGGTTTGTCACCGCGAAAGTGAAGAGACTTTACGTAATAATGTGTACGAACGCCAACGTAAAGCGAATGAAATCCGTAACCGTCTGGAACAGGAATTGGCAAAAGCACATATCGAAGCTAAATTTGCCTGGGACAAGGGTGCTACAGAAACACAGATGAAAGATGTGCTCGCACTGATTCGTCAGGCACAATGGCGTTGGGATTTCGGAGTAGCTTCACACGGAGGTTCTTTCCACGCACCGCAGGAAATTCAGAGAATTCTTTCTCATGGATTGGATCGTGCCATGCAAGCCCGTCTGGCTGTATCCAAAGTATTGGCAAAGAATGGATATACGGGAGATGTTCCGATGCCGGACATTTCAACAAAGGCAAAAGCACAGGAATATATCGGCTTGGATATGGATGCTGAAAGAGCGGCTAAGGAGAAATTCCTGAAAACAACTGTTCCGGCATGGTTGGAGAAAGCGAAAGAAAACGGCCGTCTGGCACAGAAATAAGAGAATTTATATATGTGGAGCAAACCATGGAGTTATAAAGAAGGGCTGGTGATTGGCGCAGGATTACTGGTGATAGGGCTATTGCTGCAAATGACAGTGGGAGCCATACATTGGGACCTGTTTGCCTGTCCGGTCAATGTGATTGTGTTAGTGGTTTATATCATTGCTTTGGTAGCCATGCACCTTCTTCGCAAACGTGTCTATTTATTCGGATGGTTGAGTCATTATTCCGCTGCTGTCTCGTCTCTATTGTGGGTGGTCGGCATGACGGTAGTGATGGGACTGATCCGGCAGGCTCCTTCCGGTCATGCTCCGGCTGATCTGCTGGGATTTTCGCAGATGATTTCTTCCTGGCCTTTTGTCCTGCTCTACTTTTGGATGGTCACCGCCTTGGGGCTGACAATCCTTCGCACCGGTTTCTCTTTGAAGATCAGCAGGATTTCTTTCCTACTGAATCATATCGGATTGTTTATTGCACTGATAACAGCCACTTTGGGAAATGCCGATATGCAAAGGTTGAAAATGACAACCCGGATGGGAAGTGCCGAATGGCGGGCTACGGATGATAAAGGTCAACTGATTGAACTTCCGCTGGCTATCGAACTGAAGGATTTCACTATCGACGAATATCCTCCGAAACTGATGCTGATTGATAATGAAACCGGCCGTACGCTTCCCGAAAAATCTCCTGTACATGTATTGTTGGAAGAGGGAGTGACAAATGGCAGCTTGCAGGACTGGCAGCTAACTATTGAGCAATCTATTCCGATGGCTGCTTCTGTGGCTACCGAAGATACTTTGAAGTTTACTGAATTTCATTCGATGGGAGCGACTTATGCTGTCTATCTGAAAGCAGTCAATCAGAAGAATCAAACAACCAAAGAGGGATGGGTAAGTTGCGGTAGTTTTCTTTTTCCCTATAAGGCAATCCGGCTGGATTCTTTAACCAGTATTGTAATGCCGGAACGGGAACCGCAGCGATTTGTATCGGAAGTGAAGATTTACACACAAGAAGGAACGATCACGGGAGGAACCATTGAAGTGAACCGCCCGATGGAGATAGAAGGTTGGAAAATTTATCAACTTAGTTACGATGAAACAAAGGGACGATGGAGCGATATCAGTGTCTTCGAGTTGGTTCGCGATCCGTGGTTGCCGGTTGTTTACACAGGAATAATAATGATGATGGCAGGAGCCATCTGTCTGTTTGTCAGCGCACAAAAGAGGAAAGAGGAGGACAAAGCATGAGTTGGGAATACTTTATACTATTTGCAATAGCCGCACTGGTTTGTTGGGCTTTGGGAGCTTTTGCTGCCTGGAAAGGTACAAAAACGGGATGGGCTTATGGATTTACTTTCTTAGGTCTGGCTATTTTCTTCAGTTTCATTATCGGAATGTGGATTTCATTAGAACGTCCTCCGATGCGGACAATGGGAGAGACACGGCTGTGGTATTCTTTCTTCCTTCCGTTGGCGGGATTGATAACCTATGCACGCTGGAAGTATAAATGGATTTTAAGTTTCAGTTGCATCCTTTCATTGGTCTTTATTTGTATCAATATCTTCAAACCGGAGATTCATAATAAGACGTTGATGCCTGCTTTGCAAAGCCCGTGGTTTGCCCCTCATGTCATTGTGTATATGTTTGCTTATGCTATGTTGGGAGCGGCGACGGTGATGGCCGTCTATCTGCTTTGGTTCAAAAAGAAGGAGATTGAACGGAAAGAAATGGATTTGTGTGACAACCTCACCTATGTAGGTCTGGCATTTATGACATTAGGTATGCTTACCGGAGCTATCTGGGCAAAAGAAGCCTGGGGACATTACTGGGCTTGGGACCCGAAAGAGACTTGGGCGGCAGCTACCTGGTTCGCTTATCTGGTGTATATCCATTTCAGATTGGGCAAGCCATTGAAGGCACGTCCTGCGTTGATTATTCTGTTAGTATCATTTGTCCTGTTGCAAATGTGCTGGTATGGAATCAATTACCTTCCGGCCGCGCAAGGAGTCAGTGTGCATACTTATAATTTAAATTGAAATATCGAATCACTTAAACTTCAATATCAATGAAAACACTTTATTGGTCATTCTTGCTTATGCTATTGCCAAGCATGGCATATACACAAAACACGGAGAAAGAGAATGAATTTACGATGTCTATGCAAATCAGACCTCGTGCGGAGTATCGGAATGGTGCATTGACTCCACGGGATGAAGGGGTAGCTCCTACATCTTTCATCAATAACCGTGCACGCCTCTCGATGGATTATAAACGTTCGGATCTGGAACTAAAGATGTCGGCACAGCATGTCGGTGTTTGGGGACAAGACCCGCAGATTGAGAAGAATGGGCGTTTTATGTTGAATGAGGCTTGGGCGAAACTGAACTTTGGTGAAGGGTTCTTTGCTCAACTGGGACGTCAGTCATTGATTTATGATGATGAACGTATTTTGGGAGGACTGGATTGGAATGTAGCGGGCCGTTACCACGATGCATTGAAGCTGGGATATGCCAACAAAAATAATGAAGTCCATCTGATTCTTGCTTTTAACCAGAATAATGACAATAGAACAAGTGGAGGTACTTACTATGATTCTTCTACCGGACAGCCTTATAAGAATATGCAAACCGTCTGGTATCATTATAAAGCGGATAATGTTCCGTTCGGAGCTTCTTTGTTGTTTATGAATCTGGGATTGGAAACGGGTGATAAAGCCACGGATGATTCTCATACCCGCTATTTACAAACAATGGGTACTTACCTCACTTATAAGAATAGTAACTGGAATCTGGATGGTGCTTTCTACTATCAGATGGGTAAGAATAAAGCTGCGGAGAAAGTTTCAGCTTTGATGGGTAGCATACAAGCCGCCTATACGTTTAATCAGACATGGGGAGCCGTGGCTAGTTTTGATTATTTAAGCGGTGATAAAGGAAATGGCGGTAAGTATAAGGCTTTTGATCCTCTTTATGGGACCCATCATAAATTCTATGGAGCAATGGATTATTTTTATGCTTCTACATTTGCAAACGGTTATGCACCGGGATTGATGGATGCTCGTATCGGAGGTCGTTTCCGTCTATCTGGCAAGGTAGATATGGAACTTAATTACCATTATTTTAGTACAGCTGTAAAGGTTCAGGACTTGAAGAAATATTTAGGTTCGGAAGTCGATTATCAGATAAACTGGTCGATCATGAAAGATGTGAAACTCTCTGCCGGATATTCTTTTATGCGTGGTACGAAGACGATGGACGCTGTGAAAACCGGCAATCATAAAAGCTGGCAGGATTGGGGATGGGTATCGTTGAATATCAATCCGAAAGTATTTTTCACTAAATGGTAGAGAAATAAACAGAATGATGAGAATCCCGGTTGACTTATGTTGACCGGGATTTTAGGACTTTGATCTCTATACCGAATATCTGCTTTTAGCCGAGGTAAATCCCTGTTGACTTAAGGCATCCGCAACTCCTTTGTAATGAAACGGATGTCGGTAGAAATCAGCTGCCAGGTCTGTCCAGTTGCCTACACGATTATTCCATGGACGTTCTTTAAGATAATGGGCGTAGATAACGTCATATTCAGCGAGTTTATCTTTTAAATCAGTCTTATATGTCTCTTCGAAAAAGACAGCCTGTTGTGGAAAACGAGGCTTTAATCCCGGTTCTTCTGCGGGGTAGCCGATACATAATCCCAACATAGGAAAGACATATTCCGGAAGTTGCAATTCATGGACAATTTCCAGCGCATTTTTACGTACATCTCCAATAGGGACTGTTCCCAATCCCAATGATTCGGCAGCCACGACAGCCGCTTCGAGAGCGATACCGACTTCATGAGCTCCCACGAGCAATGTGTCAATGTCCTGCATTACTTCATCGAGCGTTTGCTCTTTCTTATGGCAGGCAAGAGCCACCCTATGGTAATCAGTACAGAACACGAGGAATACGGGAGCTTCGGCAATGTGTACCTGATTTCCGCATAATTCGGCTAAACGTCTTCTATGGTCGGTATTCTTTACTGCAATTATGGAAACGAGTTGCAGGTTTACCCAGTTCGGTGCGGCTTGTACGGCACGGATGATGGAGTTTAAATCTTCATCACTTACCGTTCTGTCGGTGTATGAACGGATGGAACGATGTGCCAGCATACTATCTATGACTTTATTCATTTTTCTTATTATAGTTCATAATTTATAGCATTTCATGTTATTACCAACCTGCCAATGGTATTTTCCGTGCCGGTGCGGGAAACGCGGTATCCAAATCATGCAAATCTTCCTCTGTCAGATGAATGGAAAGGCTTCGGAAATTATCTTCCACATGGGTTACATTACCGGCTTTGGGTATGGCAATGATACCGGGCTGACGCATCGTCCACGACAATGCGATTTGTGCAGGCGATACATCGTGTCGCCGGGCGATTTCCACCAATGTATGGTGGTGCAGAAGTCGTCCTTCTCCGATGGGCGAATAAGCCATAAGCGGCATTCTACGGGCAGCGCACCACGGCATGAGGTCGAACTCTATGCCCCGGTCGCCGAGGTTATAGAGTACCTGATCGGTGGCGCAGCCGCTTCCACCGGACAGTGAAACAATACGTTCCATGTCGGCTGTGTCCATATTACTGACACCCCATAAACGGATTTTTCCCTCTTGTTGCAATTCGGTCATCGCCCGAACGGTTTCTTCATAAGGATGGCGTCCTTTCCAGTGCAACAGGTAGAGGTCGATATACTCCGTTCCGAGCTTCAGCAAACTTCGTTCACAGGCGAGTTTCGTTCCACGATAGCTTGCATTACTCGGTAAAACTTTGCTCACGAGAAGCACTTTCTCTCTACAGTCGCGGACAGCTTCGCCTACCAGTTCCTCGTTGTCGTACATCTCGGCAGTATCGACAAGGTTCATTCCCAGCTCGATGCCATGTTGTAATGCCCGTATTTCTTCATGCCGCCGTGCGGCGGATTGTCCCATTTTCCATGTGCCTTGTCCCAACGGACAAACAGTTTGTCCATTTGGGAAAGTGATTATTGGTCGTTCTGTTTTCTTCATATTGTCACTGCCATTATGTGTTTATTGCGGCTCATTAAGCTATTCCTGATAATAATGCTTGCCACTCCGACAAGCAGGAATGCCACAGCTCCCAACGGAGATGATTGTGTTCCCCATACAGTTATGAACATGCCACATATTGCCGCTCCCAACGCTGTTCCGAGATTTGCGGCGGTCAGGAACAATCCGTTGGCAAAATCGGGTGCTTCGGTTGCCGACGTAGATACCATGAATTGATTCCCGTTATTTGCAATACCTGCGAATATTCCCAATATCAGAATGACGATTGACGTTGGTATGGTCAGTTTCCCTAGTCCGTAAAGTACGAGATAAAGTATCGCCATGATGGCAGGTACGTATTTCAACGTGGCGAAAGGACGTTGTGCCAACAATTTTCCGGCTGCGATATTTCCGACGATATTTGCCATGCCGTAAACAAACAGCAGAAGGCTGATTACCTTGAAGGAGACATCTGTAACCGTTATCAGGTAATCGGACAAGTAGCTGTAAAATCCGAACATGGCTGCATTCATCAGTAATGCCGCAAGGAAGGAGTTCCACAATACGGGCTTTCTCAATACGCTGAGTTGTGTGCCATACGATAACCGTTCCTTAACGGGCATGGACGGTATGAGGAAAATAGTGGCGAGCAGTACAAATGCATTGACAACGGTAAAAAATACCATTGCTGCAGAGAATGAAAATTCACTGGCGATGTAGCTCGTCACGGGCACTCCGAGCACCATTCCTGCCGATACTCCGGCAAAGATTTTGGAAACGGCTTTCGGAGCATCCTCCCGACTAACGGAAGAGGCTGCGGTTGAGAAAGCGATGGATACATAGAGCGGATGAAAGAATGCCGGAATCGCACGGGTTATCAACAGTACGGTAAAGTTCGTCGTGAAGACCGAAACGAGGTTGAAAATCACGAACACGGACAAGGCGAGCACCATGACCGTTTTACGGTTTACCCGTGAAAAAAGTAACGGTACGACGGGAGCAGAGAAGGCAATGATCAGCGCAAAGAGGCTGACCGTCCAACCCGCATCCGGCACCGTAACACCGAAGGTTTCGGCAATGATAGGGATGATGCCCACTACTCCCATTTCAGTATTCAATATTCCGAATACTCCGAGTGTGAGGATGAACATCAACAAGTGGTTATGCTTATTTTTAGTTGATATACTCATGTTTTTATTTTATTTGAGGTTTGACTTGAAAAATGCTTCCAGTTTGTCAAACGGAATCTTCCGGTCGTAAAGGTCGGTGTGGTTGGCTCCGGGAACGATTAGTAACTCCTTGTTGTTGCCCTTGAGGCGTTTGAAGGCATCCTCGCTGAAATAACGCGAATGGGCATTTTCGCCGTGAATGAGCAATACAGCATTATCAATCTCGTGGATATAGGTTAACAATGGCATATTGATGAACGAAAGAGCCATCGTGGGGTTCCATGCACCATTAGAATTGATGGCACGGGCGTGAAAAGCACGTTCAGTCTTGTAATAATCGAAGTAGTCTTTGACGAATTGCGGCTCGTCGCCCTTGATGCTAGTGGGCAGACCGGGCGTACCGGGAGTGGCCGTGCCGTTCTGTGCATCACGGGTCCGGATAGCATTCATCGCCTCGCGTTTGTTGCGGCGTACTTCGGCACTGTCCTCGGCATCGAAATAGCCGTTGGCATTCACGCGGCTCATATCGTACATTGTAGAAGCTACTGTTGCTTTGATGCGCGTGTCCATTGCCGCGGCATTCAGTCCCATACCACCGAATCCGCAGATGCCGATGATACCGATGCGTTTGGCATCTACATTGGGGTGTGCAATCAGGAAATCCACTGCCGCGCTAAAATCTTCGGTGTTGATGTCGGGCGATGCCACATTACGGGGTTCGCCACCGCTCTCGCCCGTATAAGAGGGGTCGAACGCAAGGGTGAGGAATCCGCGTTCGGCCATTGTCTGCGCATAAAGTCCCGATGATTGTTCCTTCACAGCCCCGAAAGGGCCGCTAACGGCAATGGCAGGGACTTTACTTTCGATATTCTTGGGTTCGTACAAGTCGGCGGCAAGTGTGATGCCATAGCGGTTTTTGAAGGTTACTTTACGATGATTAACCTTGTTGCTCTGTGGGAACTTTTTGTCCCATTCCTGTGTAAGATTCAATGTGTCCATATGATTACTTGTTTTTTGATTTGTAATACCGTTCGTGCAGCCGGTAAGCAACCCCATACTTAACAAGGCTGCGATAGCTGCGGATTTAAAATTCGCTGTTCTCATCATTCTATTATTTAAATGGTTATTGTTCTATTTCATATTGCAAAGGTACGGCTATAAAATAAGCGGCACATTATTGTCGGGCTCAAAAGGAGTTACTCAAAAGCTCAACTATCTATTTTCTTAAAAGCTCCATGCAAATGGCTGGAAAAGTAGTTCTGAATTTATGATAATCAAGTTTGGCGGTGGACAATATGGCATCAGCATACACATTGCTATGAAGATTGTATGCTCTATATTTTCCGGTAAATTATCAGGGCTGCCCTTACCGTAAGGTTACTGTAAGGAACAAGCTGTAAGTTGATATTTAAGCCTCACTGCGATGTCGCAGTGAGGCTTAAATAATTTAATTAAAAAACTCAATATATTTTGCTCCGATTTACACGAATGTGTCGGTCGGCGGCATACCGTACTGTTTTTTGAAGGCGGTTGAGAAGTGAGACGGGTTCTTGAAACCGACTTCGGCATAAACATCCACGACCTTTTTGCCGCCCTCTTTCATCAGGGCGTAAGCTACTTCGAGTCGTTTACGGATAAGCCATTTTTCGGGAGTGAGGTCGCTGATTTTCTTGAAATCCCGTTTGAATGTGGCAAGGCTGCGTCCCGTGTAGTGTGCCATCTCTTCCATCGTGAGCTCGTACATGTAGTTCTCGTTCATAAATTCCAGAATATCTATTTTCCACGGTTCATTGAAGTCGAAAAGCGTCGGCGCGAACTTTTTGTCGATATGTAATAATGCGAGCAGACCTTCCTGCAATTTCAGTTGCATCAGGTCATCCGCAGGTTTCACCTTCGGATCGAAGTAGGGCGTCATCGAAGCGAACAGACTGGCGAGTTCGGCCGTTTTCGGAAGTTTTATCACTCCGGAATTGAGTTTCGCGGTATTGGTCGGTACTTTACGTTGTTCCAACTTACCGTACATTTCACGTAAGAAACGACGTGTGAACATCAGGAAGATACCGCAGTAGCGTTCACCATCTTTCGTCTTCTTGTACATCGTAATGTGATGGTCGCGCGGTATGAAGACGCATTCGCCTTTTCCGACATGAATTTGCTCATTGCCATTGTCGAGAATCATCTCACCCGAATAGACGTAATTGATGGCATATTCGCGGGAGCGATGTACGCAGCCGCTGAGGTCATCATAGAAGAAGCTGTAGAATACATCGTTGTAATTGAAGATAAGCTTCATTTGCCCTAATTGTTCATCTGTCATATTTTTTTGCTTTTCTTTCTGATTGCAAATATAGCAAAAACAGTTTTATTTCTCTTCGGCTCATTTATATATTTAACTTGTTTTCGATATAAGAGCTAAATTATTCCTTAGTTTCAACCCTGCCCCTGTTTCTTTATTATATGAATTTCTCTAAAGCGGCCTTATTCAAAATTTCCACCCGTTTCCCTTCCATAGTGATAAGCCCTTCCTTGATAATCTTATTAATTTCTTTCGATAAGGCGGGACGTGATACATTCAGGTATTCGGCAAGTTGGGATTGCGTATGTGTAATCTCCACTATCAGGGAATCTTTCTTCTTGTGCTCGAACAGATAAACGATAAATCTTTCCCGGACAGTCTTGCGGGAGAGTGGTTTCAGACGTGATACGGTACAGATATTGCAATTGCCTGCAATGCAGAGAAAATTGTGCAATACTTGCGGGTCCTGGCTGATAACTTTAAAGGTAGAATCCTTTGTTGCCATAAGTATCACACTGTCCTCAAGGGCAGTGAAAGTAGCCGGCAATGTGTTGTCCGAGCTAAAAAGATGTGGAGTGGCAAAAGTGCGTGGCGCAATGATATATTCAATCATCACTTCATTTCCCAGTCCGTCGATAATATCCGTGCGCAATTTCCCTTCCAACAACACATACAGTTTGTTGCAAGGCGTTCCCTGCGTAACAACTATCTCTTTCTTGTTTGCTATATAGACTACGAAATCTAGTTTCTCCAATAGGGATTCTTTAATGTTTAAGGGCAAATTCCGGAAAAGGGGGATTTGAAACAGCTTTTCTTTATGTGTGTCGGTCAGTTGTATTTTTTTCATTGTATCATGTTGTTCGTATTGTGGACAAAGATATAAATTAAATATTGGTAGAAAAAATCTTTTGTTATGTTTGAATCTGTAATCTGGGTATATTTCTCTGTAATTTATATACATTCGCTATGTTATAAATTGTCTATTTTTGCAGAGTGAAAAGACTGATTAATTCTGAAAATAAAAAGTAATAAAAGAAAGTTATGGCTAAAAAAGTTTTGATAATTTCGTCCAGTCCACGTAAAGGTGGTAATTCGGATTTGCTTTGTGATGAATTTATGAAAGGTGCTATTGAGGCGGGCAATGAAGTAGAGAAGATTTTTCTGAAAGACAAAACGGTTCATCCTTGTACGGGATGCAGTGTTTGCAGTATGTACGGTAAACCTTGTCCGCAGAAGGATGATGCAGTGGAAATCGTGGAGAAGATGATTGCTGCCGATGTGATTGTAATGGCAACCCCGGTCTATTTTTACACCATGTGCGGGCAGATGAAGATAATGATTGACCGTTGTTGCGCACGTTATACGGAAATAACCAATAAGGAATTTTATTTCATTATTGCGGCAGCAGAAAACGATAAAGCAATGATGGAGCGTACTATCGACGGCTTCCGTGGCTTCCTCGATTGCTTGGAAGGACCACAGGAAAAAGGGACGGTCTATGGAATCGGTGCATGGAAAGTAGGAGAGATTAAAGATACTCCCTACATGCAGGAAGCATATAATATGGGAAAGATGGTGTAACTGTTTGTTTTCCATATTAAAGATATTCATAAAGAATATGATAAATGGATTTGTTCGAATATTTGAGATATAGTTTTGAACTTAACTTTTAAAACCTGACGGGAAATCTGGAAAAGACGGTTATGTTTTCCAGATTTTCCGCCGTCTTTTTTTTACAAGAAGAGGGGAAAAGGTGAGGGTAGTGAGGGAGGATTTCTAACATTCGTGTTTTTTTTTAGAGAAAATAATAGGATAAAACGCAGAATAAAGCGAATTTGAGCATTCTCACTGACGGTCAGAGAGTTTGGCTTCGGGTGGCACAGAATGGCGCAAGGGCGTAAAACGGATTTAGGCGAATTGCAGCAACAGATGCACTTCCAAACCATTACCCGACACCGAATGCACATTTAACACTAATGGTCTCTATTTCTGCGTTCTGCGTAGGTTTACATTCTGCCTTTACAACTCCCGTAAACTAATTTTGCACCAAACAAAAAAGTAGGATTATGAGGAGTACTTTCAAGACCGTCTTCTATGTAAACGGAAGCAAGGAAAAGAATGGAATTGTCCCCATCATGGGACGGGTTACAATCAACGGGACTATCGCACAGTTCAGTTGCAAGCAGCGTATCTCCAAGGATTTGTGGGATGCTAAAGGCAACAGGGCGAAAGGCAAGAGCCGCGAGGCGGTGGCGGTGAACTATGCGCTGGACAACATCAAGGCGCAGATAACGAAGCACTACCAGCGGCTTTCCGACCGTGAGGCATTTGTCACGGCTGAAATGGTACGCAACGCCTATCAGGGCATCGGAACGGAGTATGAAACTCTATTGAGAGCCTTTGACAAGGAGAACGAGGTATTTGCCAAACGGGTGGGCAAAGACCGCTCCAAGCGTACGTACCAGAAGTACCTGACCGTCCGCAAATACGTAGCGGAGTTTATTAAGAGGCAGTACAAGCGGACGGACATGGCGATGAACGAATTGACGGAGGATTTCATCCGTGACTACTGCCTGTACCTGCGAAACGAGGTCGGGCTGGCGCAATCGTCCGTGTGGATATACTCCATACCGTTGAAACACATCGTCACCACGGCGCACTACAATGGCAAGATACCGAGAAACCCGTTTGCGATGTACCACGTTGACCCCGACCACAAGGAGCGGGGCTTTCTCACGGAAGATGAAATTCAGGCGTTGAGTACAATCAGTCTGGACAATCCCAACTTCGCATTGGCAAGAGACCTGTTCCTGTTCGGTTGCTGGACTGGCATCTCGTTCACGGACATCAAGAACCTGACCACCGACAACATCGTTGAGATGAATGGCGCATCATGGATTGTGTCGAAACGCCAAAAGACGGGCGTACCGTTCCAAATCAAGCTGATGGACATCCCCATGCAGATAATCAGGCGTTACGAGCCGTTCAGGACTGACAAGCGGCTTTTCAATATCGGCTCACTTGACACGGTGAACAAACGCATCAAGGCTGTGGCGAAGAAATGCGGGATAGAGAAGCTGGTTTCATTCCATTTAAGCCGCCATTCATTCGCAGTTTTAGCTCTCAATTACGGTATGCCGATAGAGAGCGTAAGCAAGATTTTAGGGCATACGAACATAACCACCACGCAAATTTACGCGAAAGTGACCAACGCTAAACTTGAAAACGACATATCCGCCTTTGAGAGCAAGGTAAGCGGACGTTTCGTCCTATAACGCACAGCCTATGAAACGGACAACAATCACAATAGACGGATGCGGCAGGGTTGCCGTACCGTCCGATGCCGCCAACGTGTGGATGAGCGAAACGGAGTTAGTAAGATTGTTTTGTGTAATCGCCCCGACACTCCGTGCCGTCATCCGAGCCGTGTACAAGAGCGGAGTGCTGCAACCTTGCGAAGTGGAAAGACGCATCAGGTTGCCCAACGGCTATTATGCGGACGTATATGCCCTGCCAATGGTCGTGGCACTCGCTTTCCGTATCAACACGCCCAATGCCGCAAGGGTACGCAACTCCCTTTTGGAAAGGCTGTGCTTGCGAAAAGACAGACAAATGCTGTGGTTCTCGTTAGGCATCAGCACATCGTGTAAGTGTTAGCGGGTGCAGTTGCGTGTCAATACGCCCGTGCATTCATACAACCCAGGTCTGCCCGAAGAAGTGCGATTTTGCTTCTTCGGGCTTTTTCTTTTTGCCTTTGAATGGTGAGTATTGCCTATTATGCTGCATTTTCTTATCACTCGGTTTCTTTTGCATCGTTCTGCATCGTTTTACGTATCAAGGTTTTAGCCGTTCTGCCGTAGCTTTGCACCCATGTTCAATCCGCCTGCCGACAAGGTGTCGGCGGCACTAAAACCAAGTAAAGCCAATGACAGAAAAAGAAGAATTCATCCGAGTAGGCACAACGCTCTACAAGATTGTGAACCAGCCCCGTATTGACGGCGGCTATGTGAGGAAACGCATCGCATGGAACTCCGAGACCCTGCGGCAGGACTACGGCAAGGACTACATGGCGGGCATCCCGAAGTATGACGGCTTCTGCACCGTACCCGACCATGTGGGCTACCAGCCCGTGGTCGGCAAGTTCCTCAACCTCTACGAGCCGATAAGCCACCAGCCGCAGCATGGCGATTTCCCCTGCATCCGCTCGTTGGTGGAACACATCTTCGGTGAACAGTACGAGTTGGGCATGGACTACCTGCAACTGCTCTACCTTTATCCCGTTCAGAAGCTGCCCATCCTCCTGCTCGTGTCCGAAGAAAGGAACACGGGCAAAAGTACGTTCCTGAACTTCCTGAAAGCCGTATTCCAAAACAACGTGACTTTCAACACCAACGAGGACTTCCGCAGCCAGTTCAACTCCGACTGGGCGGGCAAGCTGCTCATCATGGTGGACGAGGTGCTGCTCAACCGCCGCGAGGACAGCGAGCGTTTGAAGAACCTAAGTACCACGCTTTCCTACAAGGTGGAGGCGAAAGGCAAAGACCGTGACGAGATAGGCTTCTTCGCCAAGTTCGTGCTTTGCTCCAACAACGAGCACCTGCCCGTCATCATTGACGCAGGGGAAACACGCTATTGGGTGCGGAAAATTGTACCGTTGCAAAATGACGATACCGACTTCCTGCAAAAGCTGAGGCTGTCTCAAAATAGAGAAATTGGACAGACATACTTATAATTTATAAGTTATAGTATAAAAACCTCCTGCTTTTAGCCATATCATTAGAGTAAACTAAGGCTGAAACAGGAGATTTTTTATTTCTAAGTTTCAATCTGTAATATTTTTACTTTTGCAATTCTATTTTGAGACAGCCTCCTGCATTTCCTGCAACACAGGCAGCTATCCACCGAAAAGGAAAGCCGCATGTGGTTCAACCCGAAACGGCTGGAAACGGATGCCCTGCGAAAGATTATCCGAAGCAACCGCAACCGTTTGGAAATAGAGATGGCGGAACTGCTGCTCGACATCATGGCAAGCGTGGGTGTCGGGTCTGTCTCGTTCTGTCTGAATGATATTGTCCCGTTGCTCGTCTGCTCGCAAGTCAAGGTGGAGAAGTCGCAGGTGCGGAAAGTGGTGCAGGAGTGCTGGAAGCTCACGCCTGCACCAAACGGTCTTACCTATACAACCTATGAGTATGACTACAACCGTGCCGGACACTATTTGCCAAAGAACCGTGTGGGCAGGTATTACACCGTCACCAAAAACATGCTTGAAAACCTCTGATATTTTGTTGAATTGTTGAATGTGGTAAATAATATGCTGATAGATAATAAGATATTCCCTCAACAAATCCTCAACAAAAGGAAAGGGCTGTTGAAAAGAAAAGGCAAGCGGCACACCGCAACGGCATTCCTTTTTCTTTTCGTCTCCAAATGTTTTGTGAACGGGTTTGTTGAGCGGTTGTTGAGGATGTATATTACAGAACATCAATATGTTATGTTACCTCATCAACAATTCAACGCTTTTTCACCCTCAACAAGTCCGCCGTGGAAGCAACGGAGGTGAACACCGCCATTCACAGGCTGGTCGGACGGACTTCCATCCTGCCGACCGACAAGGGAAAGCCGATGTCGCTGGCGAAAAGAAAAAGGCGAAAGATACCCACGAGCAACATCGCCGACACCGCCGCAGGCTTTTGGGAAGCAAAAAGCCATAGCTCATTAGGGCGTTTTCTTCACGCACCGCTTCGCTCATGCTAAAAACACCCTAATGAGCCAACGGGGTTACACCCCTCTGGACACCCCCGTTTGCCCCGTGCGGCACGACCGCAGGCGGACGGATACCGACAAACAAGTTTGTAGAACCTAACAAAACAAGAAACGAACATGGGATACATAAGCATCCAAATCAACAAGGCGAAAGGGTCGGCTGACACGGGCGCATCCGACCACATAGAACGCAAGACCATGCCCAAGAACGCTGACCCGACACGCACCCACCTTAACCATGAGCTGGTGGAATTCCCCGACGGTGTGGCAGACCGCACCGAAGCGATAAGCCACCGCATCCGCACGGCTGGCATCAGGCGGAAGATAACGCCCGACCAAGTAAGGGCAATCCGCCTCGTGCTTTCGGGCACACACGAGGATATGATGAGAGTGCAGGACGAGGGCAGACTATCCGAATGGTGCGATGACAACCTGCAATGGCTGCACCGCACATTCGGCAGGGAGAACACCGTATCGGCAGTGCTGCACATGGACGAGCATACGCCGCACATCCACGCCACGGTCGTGCCGATAGTGACGGGCGAACGCAGGAAAGCAAGGAAGAAGCAAGCGGAGGGCAGACGCACCTACCGAAAGAAAGCCAACGCCGTGCGCCTGTGCGCCGATGACCTCCTGACCCGTGAAAGGCTTGTCGCCTACCATGACAGCTACGCCGCAGCGATGGCGAAGTACGGCTTGCAGCGTGGTGTCCGAGGTTCGGAGGCACGGCACATGACAACCGCCCAATACTACCGTGACCTGAAACGGCAGACGGGAGAGCTTGAAGCCAACGTACAGCAGTTGCAGACCGAACAGCAACAGGCGGAACGGCAGCTTGACGAAGTGCGGAAAGAAATCAAGTCGGAGAAGTTGGAAGCCGCCAAGACCGAGGCGAAAGCGGCACTCGTGGCAAAGGTCGGTTCTCTTTTGGGCAGCGGCAAGTTGAAAGCGGAAAGGGAGGAATTGCAGCAACGCATATCCGCCCTTGAAAGTCAGAACGAAGAATTGGTACGGCATATCAAGACAATGGAACAGACACATAGGGAAGAACGCACCAAGTTCAATGAGTATATGGACAGGATACAGCGTTATTTCCCTTATGTGGAGAAGCTGCTTCCGTTGATTGACTTTTGCCGAAACACCTTGCATTTCTCTGAAAGGCTAATCCAAGAATTGTGCAAGTTGAAGAAAGTAAGGCTGAAAGGCGATTTCTATTCCCCTGAATTCAACCGAAAGTTCCGTGACGAGAATGCGGCTTTCTCATTTGAGGAGGACAAGACCAAGAAAGAACACTACCATATATGCGTGAATGATATTCCGCTTGTCCAATGGTTCAGACAGAAAGCGAATGAATGGAGAAACGGTTTAGGGATTACACCTACAAGGCAGGATAAGGGACTAAAAATATAGGATGTGCTCAAAAACACTCCAAAATCAAATAAAAACATTATAAGATAGGGGATTACCGAAAAAATCCTCTATCTTTGTAATTGGATTGAGGCAACTCTTTCCAAGGCATACGAGAAAAAAGAAGAAGCGTTATGCTTATCTCGAAGTCGGGAACGTAGGAAATTCAAGACTTATTCAGAGAGACGGCATAGTGGTTCTCACGCTATAGCGTGGGCTGCTATTACCATATCCCTGTCTCTTATACACATCTGACGCTGCCGACGAAGAGGATAG
>OJPQ01000296.1_pt1 | contig 26239 bp, 30 predicted proteins | sample 1598531 | NCBI WGS metagenome assembly OJPQ01 (sample SAMN03922491, study PRJEB24848) | human gut metagenome | isolation source: stool sample | host: Homo sapiens | place: Germany | collected 2011-05 | reverse complement strand
CACCAAACTGAAATCCCCATTCACCATTCGCGCGATCGGCGACAGCGACAATCTGCAGAACGCGGTCAATCTGGCCGGTGGCGTCGGGTCGCGGCTCAAAGTGAAGTATGGCGCTACGGTATCGGTCAGCCCCTCTGACAAAGTGATGATCAAGTCCACACGTCAGGCTCCGCAGTATACATATGCGCACGTCATCGGACAGTAAACAGTAAAGGACCTTTCCTTTCGCGACATTCAATCAGCGTTGTTCTTCCGTTCACCGAAATGGCGTGCCGTTGTCTGCGCTTGACCCTATCTTGTTCATCGTTGATATATAGTCCAGGCCTGCACATTGGTAACGCGGACCCCGATAGCAAAGGACAACTCATGGCTGAACAGACCATCTCCATCACACTCAACGGCGAAAAGAAGGAGGTGGCGGCAGACCAGACCGGCGTCCAGCTCTTCTCCGACGACAAGAACATCATCGCGGTGCGTTTGAACGGCGAACCCCGCGATCTCTATACCGAGCTGCACGACGGCGACGTTGTGGAACCCATCGCGCTCGATAGCGAGGACGGTGTGGCCATCATGCGCCATTCCGCAACCCATGTCATGGCCCAGGCCGTGCAGGAGATTCGCCCTGACGCCAAGCTTGGTGTTGGACCGGTCATCAAAGACGGCTTCTACTACGATTTCGATGTCGAGACCCCTTTCACTCCGGAGGACCTCAAGGAAATCGAAAAGCGCATGCAGCGCATTATCAAGTCCTCCCAGTCCTTCCGCCGCCGCGTGGTGACCGAGGAAGAGGCTCTTGCCGAGGAAGCCGACCAGCCCTACAAGCTTGAACTTATCAAGGATAAGGAAGCGCATCTTGACCCGGAAGCCGCCACCGAAATCAGCGGCAAGGAACTGAGCTTCTACGATAACGTCGACCGTGAAGGCAATGTGGTTTGGAAGGACCTGTGCCGTGGTCCGCACCTGCCGAACACCCGTTACATCAAGGCGTTCAAGATCGAGCGTTCCGCCGCCGCATACTGGCGCGGCAGCGAGGCCAATCCGATGCTGCAGCGCATTTACGGCGCCGCCTTCGCCACCAAGGAGGACCTGAAGGCATACCAGACCCGTCTGGAGGAGGCCGCCAAGCGCGACCACCGCAAGCTCGGCGCGGAAATGGACCTGTTCTCCTTCCCGGATGAGATCGGTCCGGGCCTTGCCGTCTTCCATCCGAAGGGCGCGGCCGTCATCAACGCCATGGAGGACTACTCCCGTGAGATGCACCGCAAGCACCACTACAGCTTCGTGCAGACCCCGCACATCACCAAGGGCGGCCTGTATGAGACCTCCGGCCACCTGCAGTGGTACAAGGACAGCATGTATCCGCCGATGCGTCTGGACGAGGAGAAGGACGAGAACGGCAACGTCATCAAGCAAGGCTTCGATTACTACCTGAAGCCGATGAACTGCCCGATGCACAACCTGATCTTCAAGTCCCGCCAGCGTTCCTACCGTGAGCTGCCGCTACGCCTGTTCGAATTCGGCACCGTGTACCGTTATGAGAAGTCCGGCGAAGTGCATGGCCTGACCCGCGTGCGCGGCTTGACTCAGGATGATTCCCACATCTACTGCACCCGCGAGCAGATGAAGGACGAGCTTAAGAGCCTGCTTACCTTCGTGCTCGGCCTGTTGAAGGACTTCGGTCTGGATGACTTCTATCTGGAGCTGTCCACCAAGGATCCGCACAAGTACGTCGGTTCCGACGAGATTTGGGAGGAAGCCACCAACACGCTGGCCGAGGTCGCCAAGGAATCCGGTTTGGACTTGGTCGACGATCCGTGCGGCGCAGCCTTCTACGGTCCGAAGATCTCCGTGCAGGCCCGTGACGCCATCGGACGGACCTGGCAGGTGTCCACCATCCAGCTCGACTTCAACCTTCCGGAACGTTTCAAGCTCGAATACATCGCCGCCGATGGCACGCACCAGCGTCCGGTGATGATCCACCGCGCGCTGTTCGGCTCCATCGAACGCTTCTTCGCGGTGCTGCTTGAGCATTACGCGGGCGCCTTCCCGGCGTGGCTCGCCCCGGTCCAGGTGCTTGGCGTGCCGGTCGCGGACGAGTTCGCCCCGCACCTGCAGAAGTTCATCGCCAGCTTGGAAGAGGAGACCGTCCGTTGCGAGATCGACCTGTCCGACGATCGCTTCGGCAAGAAGATCCGCAACGCATCCAAGTCCAAGGCGCCGTTCATCCTCATCGTCGGCGAAGAGGATATGAACAACAACGCGGTCAGCTTCCGCTTCCGCGACGGCAGCCAGTTGAACGGCGTGCCGGTCGATGAGGCGAAGGCGAACATTCTGACCGTAATCAAGAAGCGCGTCCAGGTCAACACCGCAGACGACTTCAAGGCCGCCCTCGCCGACTGAGCGAGACCGGTGGCAACAAGTCGCACGCGACCATGAACCGTGAAACGGCGCACGAATCTCGACAAGAGGTTTGTGCGCCGTTTCTCATTTTCTCATCGAGAAGGAAGTAACACATGCTTGAGCATCTTCGTGCGCCGTTCAAAAAACTCATCGAGCCAATAGCCAAAGCGTTGATCGCCATAGGACTGACCGCCAATGCGGTGACGGTGATTGGTGCTGTCGGCACCATCGTCGTGGCCATCGCCACCGGTGTGACCGGATGGCTATTTGGGGGAGCGGTTGTTCTGACTCTGCTTGTGCTTGCCGATTCGTTGGATGGCTCGATCGCCGCGCTTACCACGGGTGGGACCGAATTCGGGGCTTTTCTCGACTCCACGCTCGATCGCATCGCTGATTGGGCGATGCTCGTAGGCGTGATCATCTTCTTTCTTATGCATCGTGACTGGTGGCATACGGCCATCGACAACACGCCTGACTATACGAGCATGATCGGTATCGCCGCCGCCGCGGTGGCCGTGATGACATCGTTCGTCACTTCATATGCCCGTGCTCGTGCCGAATCAGTCGGCTATGAGGTGAAAAACGGCATCGCCACTCGTGCCGATCGCTTGACCATCATTCTGGTGGGCATGGCCATCACCGGATTGACGCGTCAGGGATTGTGGCTCGCCATCGCCATGATACTGTTGGCCGGATTGGGATTAGTCACCGTATTCCAACGCATCTTCGAAGCCAAGCGCCAAATGGTCATAGGGGAGAAAACATATCGGCAGTAGTCACAGCCGAGGGCAGACCCCATCCAAAAGTTCGAAAAGCGAAATGCCACAGGTTCGTATTCGGCATTTTGTCGGCGAACCGCTTTAGAATCATTTCGTTTGAAACATCCGCAACCTGCCTAGGAGCATTATGTCAGGTCATTCCAAGTGGGCGACCACCAAGCACAAGAAGGCCGCCATCGACGCGAAGCGCGGCAAGCTGTTCGCCAAGCTGATCAAGAACATCGAGATCGCAGCACGTATGGGTGGCGGCGATCCCGACGGCAACCCGTCCCTGTATGACGCCATCTACAAGGCCAAGAAGGCCTCCATGCCGGCCGACAACATCAAGCGCGCCGTCAAGCGTGGTTCCGGTGAGGAAGCCGGCGGCGCCAACTATGAAGACATCGTGTACGAGGGTTACGCCCCGGCAGGTGTTGGCCTGATCATCGAATGCCTCACCGACAACCGCAACCGTGCGGCCGCCGACGTGCGTTCCACCCTGACCAAGGGCAATGGCTCCTTGGCCACCACTGGTTCCGTGAGCTTCAACTTCGAACGCAAGGGACAGATCGTTGTTCCGGCCGAAGGCGTTGACTTCGACAACCTGTTCGAGAAGGCCGCCGAAGCCGGTGCCGAAGACGTGACCGACGATGGTGAGGTATTCACCGTCATCACCGATCCGTCCGACATGATCGACGTGCGCAAGGCTCTCCAGGACGCCGGTTTCGATTACGATTCCGCTGATCTGGTCATGATGCCGAAGAACGAGGTCGAGCTGAGCCTTGAGGATGCCCAGAAGGTCTCCAAGCTCATCGACAACCTCGATGATCTGGACGATGTCCAGAACATCTACTCCAACTGGACCGCCTCCGACGAGGTCATGGCCCAGCTTGACGAGGAGTAATCCAGCGTGATTATTCTTGGCGTCGACCCCGGGCTGACTCGCTGCGGGGTCGGCGTGATTGAAGCCGGCGCATACCGCCGGCTTTCTTTTATCCACGTGGATGTGGTGCGTTCCGATCCAAAAACCTCCCAGGATCTGCGTCTGCTGGCCATCTACAACGGCTTGGTGGAAAAAATCGAACGATTTGCTCCCGATGCGGTGTCCATCGAACGAGTGTTCGCGCAAGAAAACCGTAACACGGTGCTGGGAACCGCACAGGCGGCAGGGTTGGCGATGCTCGCTGCGGCGCAACGCGGCATTCCTGTGGCGTTGCATACGCCGACGGAATCAAAGCTTGCAATCACCGGCAACGGCAAAGCAGAGAAAATCCAGATGGAACGTATGGTGGCGCGGATATTGGGATTGAACACGCTGCCAAAGCCGGCTGATGCGGCTGACGCGCTGGCTATTGCGATCTGTCACGCGTTGCGTCCGGCTGGTGCGCTGCAAGGCGGCGAACGCGAACAGCATCTCACGGCGGCGCAACGACAGTGGGCGCAGGCTTCGCAAAAAGCAGCGCGCAGACAAGGCGTCCGCAGAGGCATGTAAGCTGTATCGAACAGATGTTCTAGACCTGTGCGAAGGAGACGTCCATAATGATTGGCATGCTACGTGGCCATGTGGAGTCGGTAGACGCCGTATCGGCCATTATCGAGGTCGGGGGAGTCGGCTACGAGGTCAGGATGCCATCCGCCGACTTGGCTTCCATGCACGCCGGCCAGGAAATCAAGGTCTACACTTCGTTGAATGTGTCCCAGGACGCCATCACTTTATTCGGCTTCGGCACGCTGGCCTCGAAACGCATGTTCCTGCAATTGCAGAAGGTCAGTGGCATCGGACCGAAAGTCGCGCTATCGTTGCTGTCCACTTTGCCTCCCGATCGACTTGCGAGGGCTGTGGCGGATGGTGATGCCACTGCGTTGGCCAAGGCTCCGGGATTAGGCAAGAAAGGCGCGCAGAAAATCATCCTCGAACTGAAAGGTTCCATTGATCTGAGCCAGATCGAGGGTTCTTCCGCAACCGCTTCGACTCCTGAAGACACTGGGGCCGAACAGGTCGTCGAAGGTCTGATGTCTTTGGGATGGCACCAGCAGGACGCTGCCCATGCGGTGCAGACGGTCTGCGCCGATAATCAAATCGAGACGCCGTTGAACGCCGAGGATGTTCCACGCGTGCTGAAGCTCGCGCTGACATCGTTGGATAGAGGTAGATGAAACGGACCATTATGACGAACACTGATACATTCGAACAGCCGAACACCGGGGCGAACGAGGAATCCCTCCGTATGGTTTCCGCCGCACCCGTCGGCAACGAACCGGTCAGCGACGAGGAGCTTCGTCCTCATATCCTCGAGGGATTCATCGGACAGCCAAGGCTCAAAGCGCAGTTGCAGCTTTTCCTCGATGCTGCTCGAAAACGTGACGTTCCTCCGGACCATATCCTGCTTGCGGGGCCTCCGGGACTTGGCAAAACCACTTTGGCCATGATTGTGGCCAATGAATTGGAAGTTCCAATCCGCGTCACTTCCGGTCCCGCCATCCAACATGCTGGTGATTTGGCTTCGATTCTGAGTTCGCTGGACGCCGGCGAGGTGCTCTTTATCGATGAGATCCACCGTCTGCCCCGTGCCGCCGAGGAACTGCTGTACATCGCCATGGAGGATTTCCGTGTTGATGTGATGGTCGGCAAAGGCCCTGGAGCTTCATCCATTCCGCTGACATTGCCTCGGTTTACGGTTATCGGTGCCACCACGCGAGAGGGCATGCTTCCCTCGCCGCTGCGTGCGCGGTTCGGTTTCACGGCGCATCTGGATTTCTACCCGCATGAGGAGCTTGAAAAGCTGATTGAGCGTTCCTCCGCAGTGTTGGGAATCCAGTTGGAGGACGGGGCCGCTCGCCAACTGGCCATGCGTTCCCGCGGCACGCCGAGAATTGCCAACCGCCTGCTTCGTCGTGTTAGGGATTGGGCCATCGTGCACGATCTCGAATCGGTGCGTCCCGATGATGTCAAGGAGGCGTTGGCGCTTTATCAGATCGATACCGAAGGTCTTGACCGTCTGGATATAGCAGTGCTTAAGGCCATCGTCACCAATTTCAACGGAGGCCCCGTCGGCTTGAACAATCTGGCGGCCATGGTGGGCGAGGAGTCGGAAACGGTGGAAACGGTATGCGAACCGTATCTGGTACGTGAGGGCTTCCTCATCCGCACGCCGAAAGGCCGCGTGGCCACGCGCAAGGCATGGGAGCATCTTGGTATCACTCCCGACGAATCCGCATATGATGTCAATAAGATGTCATAAACTTCACATCTTGAGTAATGTGTTCCGGTTGAGACCCTGACTCCGAGGAGTTTATTTTGGATATCCTTTTTCTCGTTGTTCTTATCGTTGTAATGTTCGGCATGATGTTCTGGCAGTCCAAGAAAGCCAAGCAGCAGCAAGCTGAACGTCAGAATTTCCGTTCTAGTCTGCAGCCCGGCACTGAAGTGATCACCATCGGTGGCATCATCGGCAAGGTCGTTTCCGTCGATACGGAATACGAGGAGATCGTCGTTGATTCCGAAGGATCGCAACTGCGTTTCGGCTTCAACGCCATCAGCCGTGAATATGTCCGCCCGGCATACGTGCATGATGATGAGGTCGATGAGAACGGCAATCCGCTATCCAAGGAAGACGAGCCCGACCAGAAGCCTGTCGTCGACGCGACTGAAGAGCCCGCACAGGATGCCGATGTTATTCAGCAGCCCATTGACGAGCAGAAGAACGATTGATTTCTTTGATTTTTAGACGGCGAAAATCTCATTTTTGAGGTTTTCGCCGTTCTTTTTCGCACGGGAAACCTATAATTCAAAGTGCCGTAAACCAAGGTAGAAGGAAACCACTGTCATGGCAGCATCGGATATCACCGTTTCGGGCTTGAACAAAGTTGGAGCCGAAGACGCAGCATATCTTGTATCGAAAATACGTACTATTCCGGGCTTTCCGAAGGAGGGCATCCTATTCCGCGATTTCATGCCGGTGTTGGCTGATGCGCGCGCGTTCGGTATTTTGATGGGGGCCCTTGAAGCGGCATTGCCAGTAGACGTCGATGATTTCGACATGGTCGCCGGCCTTGAAGCCCGTGGATTCCTGTTCGGTCCAGCGTTGGCCGCCCGTCTCGGAAAGGGGTTTATCGCGGTCCGTAAAGCCGGCAAATTGCCTCCAGAAACCATGTCGCAAAGCTATGACCTCGAATATGGTCAGGCGTCAATGGAAATCGAAACCAACGTTGTCCATGAGGGAGTGCGCGTATTGATCGTCGACGATCTGATCGCCACCGGTGGAACCGCCAATGCGGCGCGTAGCCTCATCGAGAAGTGCGGAGGCGTCGTTGCTGGATTCAGCTTCGTCATGGAACTTACCGGTATTGACGGCATGAAATCGCTAGGCGATTATCCGACAAGCTCGCTGGTGTGCATGCCTGCCTAATAACTCCGTTTTCGTCAACCATTCAGAACAAACAACCAAAGGGAATGATCCATGGATCTCTATGAGTATCAAGCCAGGGAATTGCTCGAAGAACAGGGTATCCCGACTCCTAAGGCAATATTCGCCCAGAACTCCCATGAAGTCGCCGAAGCGGCCGACCAGATTGGATATCCCAATGTGATTAAGGCGCAGGTGAAGATTGGACACCGTGGCCAGGCCGGCGGAGTCAAGCTCGCCAAGACCCGTGACGAGTCCATTCTCGCGTCGGAAGACATTCTGCCGATGACCATTCACAAGCACAAGGTCAGCGGCGTGCTGGTGGCCGAGGCGAAGAACATCCTTCACGAGTATTACGTCTCCATCTCAGTGGACCGGTCCTCTCGTGATTTCGACGTGCTCGCCACTGCGAATGGCGGTACTGAGGTTGAGGAAATCGCCAAAGAGCATCCGGAATCCGTGAAGCGTCTGCATATCGATGCTCTTGACGATTTCGATTTGGAAGCGGCCACCAAGATGGCTGAAAGCATCGGCTTCTATCATGCCGATGTTGATCAGGCCGCGCAGATTCTGCTGAAAATGTGGCGTTGCTTCAAGGAGAACGACGCCACGCTTGTGGAAATCAACCCGCTTGCAAAGATCGGCGATCCGGATGACGAATCTTCCAAGTCGTTGTGCGCGCTGGACGCCAAGATCTCCCTTGATGACAATGCATCGTTCCGCCATGATGGTTGGAAACGTTTCACCGATCCGATTCATGTCGATCCATATGAGCAAAAAGCCCGCGAACATGGACTGAATTATGTGCATCTCAAGGGTTCCGTCGGTGTGATCGGCAATGGTGCGGGACTCGTCATGAGCTCTCTTGACGCGGTGTCAGGCGCAGGCGAGGATCAGGGCACGAATGTCAAGCCCGCAAACTTCCTCGACATCGGCGGAGGCGCTTCCGCCGAAGTGATGTCGAATAGTCTTGAAATCGTGCTGTCCGACCCGCAGGTCGAATCCGTGCTCATCAATGTGTACGGTGGCATCACCTCGTGTGAACAGGTCGCGAAGGGCATTCTCGAGGCGCTTGACGAACTTGGCAGCAGCAAGCCTATCGTCGTGCGATTCGATGGCAATGCGGCGGCGGAAGGTCTGAACATTTTGGCCCAAGCCGGCCGCGCCAACCTGCACGTCGCTCAGACCATGGAGGAAGCCGCACAGCAGGCCGCACGTTTCGCGGCCAAGGAGGTTCGCTGAAATGACGCTTTTCATTGAAGATGGCGCTCCGGTCATCGTCCAGGGCATGACCGGGCATCAGGGCATGACCCACACGGCCCGCATGCTCAAGGCCGGCACCAACATCGTCGGTGGCGTGAACGCCCGCAAGGCTGGGCTGGACGTCACCTTCCCTGAAGCCAAAAATGGCGAGGACGCCACCATTCACGTGTTCGCCAACTGCTCTGAAGCCATCGAAGCCACTGGAGCCAAAGCAAGCGTCGTGTTCGTGCCGCCGCGCTTCGTCAAGGACGCCGTCGTTGAGGCCATTGAAGCCGGCATCGAACTGATTGTCGTCATCACCGAAAGCATTCCGGTGGCGGACAGCGCGTATTTCGTCGAGTTGGCCTTGCGTAAGGGCGTGCGCATCGTTGGGCCGAATTGTCCTGGTCTGTTGACGCTGCCATCTTCTAAGGACGCCAAGGGCTGCAACCTCGGCATTATTCCAGATGGCATCGTGTCCCGCGGCCCGTTGGGTTTGGTGTCCAAGTCCGGAACGTTGACCTATCAGCTGATGGGGGAGCTGTCTGACATCGGTTTCACCGCATGCCTTGGCGCGGGCGGCGATCCGATCGTCGGCACGACCTTGCAGGAGGCTTTGGAAGCCTTTGAGAACGATGAAGCCACCAAAGCCGTTGTCATGATCGGCGAAATCGGTGGCAGCGCCGAACAGGACGCTGCCAAGTGGGCTTCCGAACATATGACCAAGCCCGTCGTGGCCTACATCGCGGGATTCACCGCGCCGGAAGGCAAGCAGATGGGCCATGCCGGCGCCATCGTTTCCGGCGGCAAGGGCACCGCGCAGGATAAGAAAGAAGCCCTTGAGGCCGTTGGCATCCGTGTCGGTCGTACTCCCGGACAGACCGCTGAAATCATGCGAGAGGTGCTCGCTTCCCAATCGCTATGATGACGAACCTGAAGTATTGGCTGAAAGGGCTTGCCGTCGCGGCAGTGTCCATGATTATTTACGCCGTTGCCTTGGGCTGCTATATGGCCCTAATGCTTCTGGTCATATCCATGGAAGAAGGCGGGGACAATCTCTCCGCCTTCTCGGTGCCTCTTACCGAGGCGTTGGTGCTGCTCAGCCAAGGTATCGGGTTCAAGACTGATGCCATCACGTTGACGATTGTGCCGTTGCTTTTGACGGTACTGCTTATCGCCCTTATCGCGCAGCTCGCCAGAAGATTCGGCACGAGTCTGCGTGGATTCGCGGCCGGTCTGGTCTTTTGGGAAGCCGTAAACATCTTCTTCGCCAGAAGCATAAATATCGAAATCGTTGATTCGATGACGATGATCGCCATCAAAACGGCGCTTGTTTTCATCCTCGGATATGCGGTCGCGGCGATTCCGAATGCGTCATGGACCCAAGCCTGTACCGAATGGATTCGATCTCATGTGTCATCGCCGGTGCGAAAGACCATGGTCATCGGTTCCGTCCTAGGGCTGCTGCTGGAGGCGGCGTATCTGCTGGTCGGTCTGATCGTCGTTGTTTTTTGGGCAATAAGCAATCAATCATCGATAGCGAAGCTATATGAACTTTCGGGCATGCAGAACGGGTCTCGTATTCTTACCACGATCAGTATGCTCGCATGGCTTCCGAATCTGATGATTTGGGCTGTCTCATGGACTTTCGGCGCCGGCTTCTCAATCGGCGATTTAGCCGAATTCACATTATGGACCGGACAGGGCGACGGGCTCCCCGCCTTGCCGCTTTTCGGTATGATGCCACAGGCGGTTGAGACGGATTGGGTGAGAATCGCGCTGATGTGCATACCATTGGCATCCGCTTTTGCTACCGGCATGGTCGTCATGTTGTTTAATAAGGGATTCCATATCAGAGTAGGTGAATCAGGACGGAACATCGACGTCAAACGCGTTGTGCTGAGTTTTGCCTATCCGATTGCTGCTTTTTCGATTACCAGCGCCGTCGTGTCCGTGGCTTCCAGCTTGCTGTTCGCCCTGGGAAACGGAGGTTTGGGGTCGAAACATCTTGCGCACGTCGGCGTAGACGTGATCGCGTCAACCCGTAAGGTGGGACAACCCACCGCCATGGGTTTGTTCTCCGCATGGCTACTGACTTTGGTGGCCGTGAGCATATTTTTCGCCATACGCTGGATGATGAAGCGTATACGCGAACGTGGAAAGAGGGAGACCGCCCCCGAATCCACGGAAAACAGCCGTGAGGAAACACGTGCGCTTCGCACGGTCGCCTCGAACAACAATAACAAGGAGGATCATGGTGACAACAACGAATCGAACGATACGACGGGCTCTGGTATCAGTCTTCCATAAGGAAGGCATCGAGGTGCTTGCCGAAGCGTTCATCAAGGCGGGCACCGAGGTGGTTTCCACCGGTTCCACCGCGAAGCGTCTGGCTGAGCTGGGTGTCAAAGTGACCGAGGTCTCCGAAGTCACTGGTTTCCCGGAATGCCTTGATGGCCGCGTCAAGACCCTTGACCCGCATATCCATGCCGGTATCCTCGCCGACATGACCAACCCCGACCATGCCTCCCAGCTCGAGAAGTTTGGCATCAAACCGTTCGATCTGGTGGTCGTCAATCTGTATCCATTCGCCGACACGGTCCGCTCCGGAGCTGACGAAGCCGCCACCATCGAAAAGATCGATATCGGCGGTCCGTCCATGGTGCGTGGCGCAGCCAAGAACAGCGCCACCGTCGCCATCATCACCGATCCGAACGATTATGCACTCGTCGCCTCCCGCATCGAGAACGGCGAGGGCTTCTCCCTTGATGAGCGTCGCTGGCTCGCAGGAAAGGCGTTCGCCCATACGGCCGCCTACGACGCCACCATCAACGAGTGGACCGCGAAGCATTGGCCGAAGCCGGCGTCCATCGAACAGCCGGTTTCCGAAGGCGAGACCGAAGTGAATGAGGCCAAGTTCCCGGCCACGTTCACCCGTACGTGGGACCGCGCGCACGTGCTGCGTTACGGCGAGAACCCTCACCAGCAGGCTTCGCTGTATCTGGATCCGCTCAACCAGAACGGCTTCGCACACGCCGAACAGCTTGGCGGCAAGCCGATGAGCTACAACAATTACGTCGATGCCGACGCCGCATGGCGTGCCGTGTGGGATTTCGCGCCTCAGATCGCCGTCGCAGTGGTCAAGCACAACAATCCATGCGGTCTGGCCATCGGCGCTACCGTGGCAGAGGCGCACAAGAAGGCGCACGCATGCGATCCGATGAGCGCCTATGGCGGTGTGATTGCTGCGAACAGCAAGGTCACCATGGAAATGGCCGAAAGTGTTCGTCCAATCTTCACCGAAGTCATCGTCGCGCCCGATTACGACGCCGATGCGCTTGAACTGCTCCAGACCAAGAAGAAGAACCTGCGTATCCTGAAGGTGTCTGAGCCTCCGAAGACCAAGACCCAGTTCCGTCAGATTGACGGCGGTCTGCTCGTGCAGTCCACCGATCTGATTGACGCTCCAGGCGACGATCCGAACGCGTGGAAGCTGGTTTCCGGCGAGCCGGCCGACGCTGAAACCGTCAGGGATCTGGTGTTCGCATGGCGTGCCATCCGGTGCGTCAAATCCAACGCCATACTTATCGCTCACGATCAGGCAACCGTAGGCATCGGCATGGGCCAGGTCAATCGTGTGGATTCCGCCAATCTGTCCGTCGAGCGTGCCAACACGCTGGCTGACGGAGCCAACCGCACCAAGGGAGCGGTGGCCGCGTCCGACGCGTTCTTCCCGTTCGCCGACGGTGCCGAGATTCTGATCAACGCCGGTGTCAAGGCCATCGTCCAGCCTGGTGGGTCCATTCGTGATGAGGAAGTGTTCGAGGCGGCCCGCAAGGCCGGCGTCACCATGTATGTGACCGGTACCCGACACTTCTTCCACTGAGTTCAGTGGAAGCGTCGACCGGCAAGCTGGGAGCGTCGCGGCGCGATAAATGACGTGGCGTCCGAAACCATTCGCTGGTTTCGGACGCCACGTTTTATTATTATGATTGCGTTCCGTGCGCGGACGCGCGTTGACATATAACGAAAGGCCTGCGATATGAGTCATCCCTACGTTTCCGAAGACCATGAAGGCAAGCCGTGGTTTGAATGGATCGTTGCGGCAATGGTGGTTATAGCCACAGTGCTTGCGGTCTTAGGCCATGTAAAAGCCGCCACCACGGTAATCGCGGTGACGGCCATCATAACAGGACTAATCAGACTCGTAATGCGCGAGCGTAGTCCTTGGAAAGTCCGTTCAGTTGGCTTCGACGCTTTCATCGGCATCGGTCTGGGCGTCGGACTGTTCATCCTGCTCGCCCTCGTGCCCGTCGGCATCGTCTGACGCGTCGTCGGCTATGGTCTCCAGCGTTTCGGAATCCTGCTCGGCTTCCGAAACGTTTTTCTTGGTGCCGATCATGGACGCGACTATGGCCACAAGCGAGACGATGGCGGCTGCGAGAATCGGGCAGATCCAGAACACCCACAGCTGCTGCAGAGGCTCTTGGGAAAGGCCCTGATTCTGGGCGAAGATGGCGATGCCAGTGGCACGAGCCGGATTCAGAGCGGCGCCTGTTACCGGATAGGAGATTGCGGCACCGACACCGTAGGCGAGACCCATGGCGATGGCATGGCTGGTATTGGTCTTTCCGGATTCACTGGTGGTGTTGAGCGCGGTGGCGACGATGATGATGCCCGCGACGAGTTCAACGGCGATGGCCAGAGTGATGCTGAAGGACACGCCGTAGTTGCCGAGCGTGGCATAGGAGACGGAATTCTTGTCAAAACCGTTAATGACCGGCGTCAGCCAGATTTTCAGCGTTACCTGCTCGGATGTCGGCAGCAGGAAGCGGATGGCGGCGCCTGCGCCGATACCACCCAGCACCTGAGCGATAATATAGAGCACTCCGTCAAGCACATGGGTTTTGCCGGACAGCATCGCCGCAACGGAGACCGCCGGATTGAACTGGGCGCCGGAAATCGTGCCGAATATCAGGGTGGCGGCGGCGTACACCAAACCTGTCAGCAAGGCGATGAACGCCATATTCACGCCGTAGATCGCGGAACCAAGCGTGCAAATCGAGTAGATGGCGAAGCAGATGATGAAGCTTCCCACCAGCTCCGCGCCTACGCGAAGGGCCAGTGGCTTGCTCTGTTCTTCCTCTGTTACGGACGTTGCTTCAACAGCAGTCATAGTCTTTCCTCTGTCATATAGTGGACAAGTTGCGGTTTTTATGAAAGCCGCCAAACGACTGCCATACTACCAGCAGTCCCTGTAAGTATTATCCGGCCACGTTGGGAGAACGATGCCAAACGCATATTCTCGCGCCGCCAAGGCGCACAATCATGACAATGAAGGCATTCGCCTGCAGAAACTTCTCGCTCAGGCGGGCTTCGGCTCGCGCCGTAAATGCGAGGAAATCATCACCGATGGTCGCGTTGAGATCGATGGCGAGCTGATTACCGAACTTGGCACCCGAGTCGATCCGAAACGTCAGGAGGTCCGTGTCGACGGTTCTCGCGTGCGTGTGAACCCTAACCATGTCACGCTTGCGTTGAACAAGCCGAAACGCGTGCTGAGCGCCATGGAGGATCCCAAGGGACGCTACACTTTGCGCGACATCGTCGGAGACAAGTACGAGCGTATTTTCCACATGGGCCGTCTGGATTATGATTCGGAAGGCCTAATCCTCATGACGAACGACGGCGAACTGAGCCAGCACGTCATGCACCCCAAATATGAGGTCGAAAAGACCTACATCGCCACGCTGGAAGGACGCATCAGCGGTCAGGTGTGCCGCAGGCTCGTCACCACGGGCGTGAAGCTCGACGATGGGTGGATCAAACTCGACCGCTGCGCTATTCTCGACTCCAGCCGCGAAAGCACGTTGGTCAAGGTCGTGCTGCATTCGGGCAAGAACCGCATCGTGCGCCGTATTTTCGGCTCGATCGGTTTTCCCGTCAAGCGTCTGGTACGCACGCAGATCGGTCCGATCAAACTCGGCGACCTGAAAAGCGGCACGTATCGCGTGTTGTCGCAGGCTGAGGTCCGTTCTCTATCCAAGGCGGTGGGACTGTGATCCGTGTAGCTATTGATGGGCCTGCGGGCGTCGGCAAATCATCCACGTCCAAGGCACTGGCCAAATATTATGGTTTCGCATACCTCGACACAGGCGCGATGTACCGTGCCTGCGCCTGGTGGTGCATGCACAAAGGCATCGATTTGGATGCCGAAACCATCGATGAGCAGCTCGTCACCGAAACCGTCGGCGAATTCTTCACCGACGGCCATTTCGACATCAGCGTCGATCCGGACGATCCGAAGGTGTACGCCGATGACGAGGACATCAGCGAGGCCATCCGTTCTTCCGAGGTCTCTTCGCACGTGTCCAAGGTGTCCAACATCATCCCCGTGCGTCACGTGTTGATCGCCGCGCAACGTGCCTACATCGCACGAGAGGCTTCGGTCGATTCCTTCTCCGAAGGCGCCGGTATTGTTGCTGAGGGCCGTGATATCACCACCGTCGTCGCTCCCGACGCCGAAGTGCGCATCCTGCTTACCGCGCGTGAAGAGGTCCGTCAGGCCCGACGTAGCGGACAGGCCGTCTCGGGTGTGGGTGCGGAAAATGTCGCGGCACGCGACAAGGCCGATTCGAAAGTCACCAACTTCACATCCGCCGCGGAAGGCGTGTTGACCGTCGACAACTCCGATCTCAACTTCGGCGAGACCCTTGACGTGCTCGTCCGTATCGTTGACGACGCCATCGAGGAACAGGAATACCGCCAGTACGTTTCCAACCTCGAAGGCTATGAGCTGGATGAAGGCGATGAGGAGCTGATCGATGGAACGGCGTTCTCTGGTGGCGAAAGCAAGAATGGTCCGAAACCGGTCGGCGTACTTGCCGTGGTCGGACGTCCGAACGTCGGCAAATCCACTCTGGTGAACCGTATTCTCGGCCGTCGCGCAGCCGTGGTGGAGGACACCCCCGGCGTGACTCGCGACCGTGTGAGCTACGACGCCGAATGGTGCGGCACCGATTTCAAACTGGTCGACACGGGCGGCTGGGAAGCCGACGTGGAAGGCATCGAATCCGCCATCGCATCCCAAGCGCAAATCGCCGTGCAGCTTGCCGATGCCGTGATTCTCGTGGTGGACGGTCTGGTCGGTCTCACCGACACGGACGAACGCATCGTCAAAATGCTCCGTGCCGCCGGCAAGCCGGTGACGCTTGCGGTGAACAAGGTCGATGATCGCGAAAGCGAATACCTGACCGCCGAATTCTGGAAGATGGGTCTGGGGGAGCCGTATGGCATTTCCGCCATGCACGGTCGTGGCATCGGCGAACTGCTTGACGCCGCACTCGACTCGTTGAAGAAAGCGGAAAGGACATCCGGCTTCCTTACGCCGTCGCATCTGCGCCGCGTGGCTCTGGTCGGACGTCCGAACGTCGGCAAATCCTCCCTGCTCAATCAGCTGGCCCACGAGGAACGCACCGTCGTCAACGATCTTGCGGGCACCACGCGAGATCCGGTCGATGAGGTCGTCACCGTCGATGGCGAGGATTGGCTGTTCATCGATACCGCAGGTATCAAACGTCGTCTGCACAAGCTGTCCGGCGCGGAATACTTCTCCTCGTTGCGTACGCAGGCCGCGATCGAACGTTCCGAGCTTGCCTTGGTGCTGTTCGATGCCTCCCAGCCGATTTCCGACCAAGACCTGAAGGTCATGAGCCAGGCCGTGGACGCGGGCCGTTGCATCGTGCTTGTGTTCAACAAGTGGGACCTGATGGACGAGTTCGACCGTCAGCGTATGGAACGCCTGTGGAAGACCGAGTTCAATCGCGTCACTTGGGCTCAGCGCGTCAATCTGTCGGCAAAGACCGGATGGCACACCAATCGTTTGGCCAATGCCATGCGTGGCGCCTTGGCATCATGGGACAAGCGCATCCCCACCGGCAAACTCAACGCGTTCCTTGGCAAGATCCAAGCTGCCCACCCGCATCCGCTGCGTGGCGGCAAGCAGCCGCGAATCCTGTTCGCGACGCAGGCGTCCACCAGACCGCCGCGCTTCGTGATCTTCGCCACCGGCTTCTTGGAGCATGGCTATCGCCGCTACATCGAACGGTGTCTGCGCGAGGAATTCGGCTTCGAAGGATCGCCGATTCAGATTTCGGTGAATGTCCGTGAGAAGAAGAAACGCAAGTAACCACCGGAACTGTTAGAAGATGGGCGTGCGCCTGGTTCAGACCATGGCGCACGCCCATCTGCCTTATTGAATCTGGGTCGTTGCCGGCTTTTGTTTTCCTTTACGCACAGCTTAGGCCGACAGCGTCAGAACAGAGGATGTTCATCCTGGTTGCGTGTTCTGAGATACCCCGTTATGGCTCTGCGCGCGAGCGAGCTTAATGAAATGCCGTCCTGCTTGGCCTTGGCCCGCGCCTTATGGCCTACGGCGTAGGGGAGTTTGATCTTCCATTCGTCGCCAAGCTGTTTGCGCCCGTCGCTGTTCTTTGGCATGCGCCCGATGCCGACCGCGTCTGAACAGCCATCGGAATCGTCGGACAAGAGTGCCCTGCGGGTCAATTCGGTAAGCGTGATGCCATCATGCCGAGCGCGTTCGCGGGCTTCCAAGCCAAGCTCGCGGGGCAATCGAATCTTCCATTCATCTTCGGGAAGCGTTGAATCGAACACATGGGCGAATTCGTCGACGTCGTCGAACTGTGGCTGCGTGTCGTTCTGCTGCAAACCGAATCACCTCTCTGAACCCATGCGTTAATCGCATTAAACGGCAAGAAACATGAAAAATATCGCAGGCTACATATTTGCATGCGCTCAAGACCGTCCTGACGTCCGGCTTCCGGCTCCGATAGATGCCATTCTGAGGAGCTGTATGCCGCAGTTCACTGCCCAAACATAACGAAAAACCCGCCGTTTCAATACTGTGGAAACGGCGGGACGACGGGCTTTCTTGGTCGGACCAGCGGGATTTGAACCCGCGACCCGCGGATCCCACCGACGATCCGAGCGAGATCGCCCGACTGGCCGCCCGCATCCTCGCCGACCACTGCCCGACGGGCCTGCGGTGGGCGCGCGCCGCCGTCATCCTCACCGACCTGACCGACCGCGACACGTACATGACGCTCCCCGGGCTCGAACCCCGCCTGGACAAAGGCCTGGCCGACGCGATCGACGCCATCAACCACCGATACGGGGCCGTGCATGCGGGCATCGGATACGCCGGCATCCGCGGCCGGGGGCGCGACGATGCGGACACCGGGGCCGACTGGCGCATGCGCCGCACCATGCTCTCACCCAGAGCCACCACACGCTGGGATGAGATCGCCATCGCCAAGGCGACATGAACCGATGCGGCAAATCCATAGTATGAACCCTCGATAGTCTCGTGCTTCATAAAGGTATTAGCTGCTCGCTTCGTTACTTAATTATTATTACTACTTAATTTTGGTGGATATCCATAATACACAGGATAGTAATGTGTTGACGAAGTATTATATTTTAATAACGTATAAGATGTCGATTCCCCGACTTCTATAATACTTTTTTCTAGATTTGCCGGCATATTAATGATTCCAGCATCAACTTTAGTATTATCAGCAGAAACAGAATTCCATATTCTTGAAGCAAAACTAGAACAGTTATTAAGAAGTCCCCACTTATCATTATTGGCTATATTTGTATTCACGGTATCCAAATCAATTTGCCTTAAAGGAATTTGGATGGAAACATTTTGAAGATTCGATCCCATTGAATTAATCTTCGAATCCAAATTAAGCCATAAACCTTCATGTTCGCTGCTAAGGGATACGGATTCATCCCAAGTACTGGCCGTCACCGATTTGCCGTCAGCAACATTAAGTCCAGCAATATTTGTTGTCGAACCAGATAAATTTGTGATTGTAAGCCACGAATGTCCGAGATTACTAGAGCTAGACGAGGAGCCGGATCCTGTAGTTGAATATATTCTCAGTAATGCCACGGATTCTGCTGCGCGGGTTTGATAATCGACATTTCTTAGTGGGGATGAAACAATTTCTAAATCATCCCCACTGAACGCTTCCGCAAAATCCGCCAAAGAGGCATCAGTCGGGAAGCTAGATATAGTAGTATTTACATAGGAAGTTTCCTTAGTTTCTGTAGCTGACGCGTTTGACGTTATACTTCCAACTAGCATTACGGCCGTTACAATAGAGGCAAGTAATTTGAGTTTTTTTCATTTGTTCTTTCCCTTAATACTAAAAAAATTTCAATAACAATTGCAATAGCGATAAAAGGAATCGCTCGAAGAAAATAGAGATATGAGGGGAAACTCGATATCTGTTCCGGATGCAGGTAATCAAAAATAAATCCACTTACCGCGTAAAGCACTCCGACACAAGTCAGAAAAATCGCGAGAATGTGATGCACACATTTCATGGAATTCCTTTCGCCGTACATACAGGAAAACCGCCCCTGTATGTACGTCTCATTATACCTACTGTCACACAAAAAGTATGGAATCGACGTTCCTCACGTTTTTGAGCGCGAAGCGGTGAGTGGTGGTGCCGTGGGTGGATACGTGAACCGAAATACCGAAATACCGAAAGGAGCCGGGCGATGTGCGGAAGATTCGCAATGCCATGGGACCCCGACGAACTGGCCGACAGGCTCGGCGTCAACACGAATGAAGACGCGCGGAGCGTCGCACCTTCGTACAACATCGCGCCCGACGCGACCATAGCCGTCATCCGCCGCACGGCGGACGGCGGGAGCCTGCTCGCCGGCGCCCGCTGGAACCTGATCCCCGCCTGGAGTGACACGGACCGGCTCCCGTATCCCACGTTCAACGCGCGCGTCGAATCGGCGGCCGACAAGCCGACGTTTCGCGACGCCGCGCGTCATGGGCGGATCCTGATCCCTATGCTCGGCTACTACGAATGGGACGCGCCCCGGACGCCATACTGGTTCCACGCCCGGGACAACCGGATCCTGCTCGCCGCCGGACTGCTCTCCATATGGCGCGGCATGCCGACGTGCTCGATCCTGACCAGGCGGGCGGAGGGCCGGTGCGCCGAAATTCATGACCGCATGCCCGTCGTCATCCCGCCCTCACGCGTACAGCCCTGGTTTGATTCCGGCACGGATGCGCAGACCGCGATGGAGGCGGTGCGGTCCGTCTGCTCGCCTCGCATCCGGTCGCCCCGCTGCGAGGCGACGGGCCCAGGCTCATCGAACCCGTCGTGTCCGCGCCCAGGCAGGGCATGCTCTTCGACTGAAACGGCGATGGATCGTTTCACCCGACGGGCGGTGTCCAGTCGAGATGGCGTTCCCAACCGCCGGGCGGTGTGGGCGTCATGTCGCGGAGGGATCCGGCGCCGGGGATGTCGCCCGCGAGCATGCCGTGCGCCACGTCGAACAGGACGTCCGCCAGATCGGCCCGGTACACGGTGGCGCGCGCCCCGAGCCGGACCATCGCTTCCGGCGGCGCGCCCCGCACCGCGCTGCACAGGCGTTGGTACAGATCCGCGCGTTTGAGCTCCAGATTGCGCACGTGGTCGGGGTGCCTCGCATACGAGGCTTGGAATATGGCGGATTCGAGGAAACCGACCGGACTCTCGGACAGCCACACGCCGGCCGTGCTCTGCACGTATGGATTGGCTACAATGTATTAGACAGTCCGATGAGGGACGAATGACATGAGATTGGAGGCCGACGATGGCCGACCCGAAGCATCCCCGCCACTACGAGGAGTCGTTCAAGCGGCAGATCGTGCAGCTTTACGAGAACGGCAAGCCGGCGTGCGAGATCAAGGACGAGTACGACATCTCGCATTCCACGCTGCACCGTTGGGTCCAGGGCATCCGCAACAGCGGCTCCACGAAAGCCGCCGACAACCGCACTCCTGAGCAGAACGAGCTGATCGAGCTGCGCAAGCGCAACAGACAGTTGGAGATGGAGGTGGACGTTTTAAAACAGGCGGCGCTGATATTCGCACGAAAGTAGCAGTGATACGGGCCAACGCCTCCCGTTATCCGATATCGGCGCAGTGCAGAATACTGGGCGTTCCCCGCTCCACCTACTACTGGATGATCGAACATCCCGAAGCAGGGCGGGTGGACCCGATCGCCGGCGACGTGCACGCGATCTGGCGCGACAGCCATGAGCGTTACGGCGCCAGGAAGATCAAGGCCGCGCTGGAGCGGAGGGGCGTCACCGCCTCCAGAAGGCGCATCGTCAACATCATGAAACGGCGGGGCATGACGAGCGCGTACGCGCGCAGAACGTTCAAACCACACAAGACGCGGGTTAACGAGGCCAGGCTCGCGAACATCCTCGACCGCGAGTTCGACGGCTACGAGCCGCGCACCCACCTGGCCAGTGACCTGACGTACGTGCGCGTCGGCGGCAAGTGGGCGTACGTGTGCCTGCTCATCGACCTGGCGAACAGGAGCATCGCCGGCCACAGCGCCGACACGAGCCGCACCGCCGACCTGGTCATGGCCGCGTTCGCCACGCTCGACTTCCCCCTGACCGAGGTGGAGGTGTTCCACACGGACCGGGGCAGCGAGTTCGACAACGCGAAAATCGACGAGCTGCTCGACGTGTTCGACATCAGAAGATCGCTGTCAAGGAAGGGCAACCCGTACGACAACGCCGTGGTCGAATCCACCAACAGGCTCCTGAAGAAGGAGCTCATATACCGGAACCACTACACCAGCCTGGAACAACTACGCTCCGACCTCAACGACTATGTGTGGTGGTTCAACAACCAAAGACTCCACTCCACCCTCGGATACCGGAGTCCGAAGGAATTCACCGAACAGGGACTCGTCCTCTAAGAACCTGTCCAACACACCGTTGCCAGTCCAGACACGTGTTGGAATGTGCGGCGCATGGTGCAGCGTTCCTGCCGTTTCCTGGACGCGTTCGGTCCGGTCGAATGGGACGGTTTCACGTTCGAGGGCGGTTACACGCCGGTCGTCTCGTACGGCGACGGCGATTTCATGACCGCCGACACGTTGTGGGACATGAAGACGCTGCGCGGCGAGCCGACCCGCGACCATACGCTCCAGCTGCTGTGCTATTGGCTGATGGGAACGCATTCGGTCCATCCCGAATACCGCCGTGTTCGCCGGCTCGGCCTCTATAATCCCCGTCTGGATGTCGTGTACCTGTGTTCCGTGGCGTCGTTGCCATGGCCGCTTCTGCGGAAGGTGTGCGTGGGCGTCATCGGCTATGAGGACCGGTGGCGCTTCATGGATTAGAGCGATCCCAGGCTCCCGACCAGGGGAAGGAGCCACGGGATCCTGGAAAGAAGCATCGTCCACATCCACGCCAGCGACGCGACGACGCCCAACGCCCACAGGAACGTCGCGGCCGTCAGCGCGGCGACGCGCAGCATCCTCCCGCCGCAGCATGCGAGACGGCTCATCAGCCGTCCCGCGAAGCCGAACAGCGCGGTCAGGCCGAGCAGTGGCGCGCCGCCCATCGCGGTGAACGTGTTCCACACGCCCATGGTCTGGTTCCACGCCCATTCTCCCAATACGGCCAGCAGTCCGCTCATGCGCGTCCGCCTTTCTCGTTGAGGGCCGCCTCCATGGATTCGAGGTCGGAGCGCAGTCCCGCTATGAGATCCTTCAGCTCGTCGAGGCTCGCGCGCAGTTCCCTGAGACCGCCCGCCGGTTCGGTCTTCACGATGGTCCTCCCCCGCCTCTTGAGGCTTGTCCCTCTGACGTCGAGTTCGGTAAGGTCGAGGTCCTCATACTTCCTTCTCCACCGGCTCATGCACCGTTCGATGCGCTTGTAGCCGACGAGGCTGGGAGGAAGGCCGGCCTCGGTGAATATCCTCGTGGGGCCCATGCCGAGACGGTTCTTCATGATGGCCTGTATCTGGAACCATTCCCTGTAGTAGATTCTCGTCCTGCTGACTTCCGATATCGCGTCGTTCCCTTTCAGAAGACGCATCTGCTCGTCCGTGAAAGACGCCATGTCACCGCTCCTTGTCCGTGCAGTCCGTCAATGCCGCCGTCCGCCGTCCAGCCTGTCCACGAGATAGCGGAACACCGGACGTATCCTGTATTCGATCCCGCAGACGGGGCAGCGGGCCGTCGTCTCGCCGCCTGCGTCCACGCGACGCCATTCCTCCCTGCCGTACGGGGCCGGCGTCCCGCATCCGGGACAGCTTACGGGGCATTTCCAGTGTTCCTCCATCGATCTTTCCTTTCCCGCCTACGCCTGCGGTGTCTGCTGCTGGACTGGCTGCGGGGCCGGCTGGATGTTCTGCTGCAGGAGCATGTTCTGCTGCAGGAGCATGTTCTGCTGCTGCATGAACTGAATCTGCTGTTTGAGAAGGCCCGTCTGGACGCGTTCCTCTTCGAGGACGCGGATGGTCGCCCATCCGCCCATGATCGACGCCTTCGCGGCCGAGATGCCGCCGTACACGTTCGCCTCGTCCCTCGGATTGAGCAGTGACGTGTGTCTCCACGCGGTGTTGAGCTGTCGCGCCGCCCAGTTGAGTCCGTCCTCGATTGTCTCCGCCATGATCGTTCTCCTTGTCCTTGGTGGTCTTTCCCATCACCTGGGATGGCAGGACCAGCGCGGCTATCGCCACGAGGCCCATGACGATGATGGAGACGAGGTCGTTCCAGTCCCTTGGTTGGAGCACCATCATTGCCGTCATCGTCCGTCCTCCATTGTGTCGTTCTCCTTGTCCTCCCGCGTTTCACGGTCCCGCGCGCGCCACCGGCTCATGCACCGTTCGATGCGCTTGTATCCGATGACGGCCGAGTCGAGTCCCGCCTCGCGGAAGATCACGGCGGGTCTCCCCTGCGGTCGCGTTCGAGGGCGGTCTTCCTGAACCCCTCGCTGTATTGGATGCGGGTCTCGGTCACGTTTTCCACGGCGTCCAGCTTGCGTAGCGCGTCCTGTGTTTTCTGGTCGAGTTTCCTTCTCACTGTTCCTTCATCCTTTCCCTGATCCATTTCTCCCCGTAGGAGATGCGCGCGCTGAGCACGTCCATGAGGAATTCCGTCTCGTCCTCGCTCATGTGGTTGCGTTCCCGCCATGCCGGACTGAAAGGGTCCTCATGCCGGTTCAACGCGTCCACCGCCTGCTCGTAGAGCTTTTCGACCCGCGGCTTCGTCGTTGCCATCCGGATTCCCTTTCACTCGTTCCGTGCCTTGACGCGTTCCTGGATGACGTTTCTTATCGCCTTCCACACCTCTTCGGAGCATCGGACGTGCTCCTTCTCGAGGATGCGCAGGATCTCCCTGTCGTCGGGCGGGGGCAGGTGCTCCGCTCCCCATGCCGCGCCGGCCACGAACGCGTCGACCTTCTCTTCCATGTCCGGGTCGGTCTCGTATCGGCTGGCCGCGGTGAACTCCGCCGCGATGAGCCACATGCTGGTGTGCGCCGCGTAGGCCGTACTCCTGGTGGCCTCCCGCATGCGCTGTTCGTCGCTGGTGTCGTTGCTCATTGGAGCTCCTTCTACTTGCTGTATTCGTTGATGGCCCGATGTATCCATTCGATGGCGTCGTCGTCGTCCATGCCGGCCGGAATCCATTCGCGTGGGACGCGGACGTATTCCTTCGTCTTCGGTTTGCGTTCCACGGCGCAGGCCGCGGCGATGGTTCCCGGGTCGAGTTCCTCGGCTTGCTGCTCGTCCAGGCTGCGGATGGTCTTGGCCTGGGCCTCGCCGAGTTTCCTTTTTCCTCCGCCTTCGAGCCAGCCGGCCACGTTGCGTTGGGTCCCGGGCTTCGTCATGACGACCTGCAGGCCGCTTCGCGCCGGCAGGCTGCCGTCGTCGAGGTGCGGCATGAGGCGTTCGTCCAACTGGCCGAGCTGGACGAGACGCGCGACGGTCTTCTCTCCCATCTCGTTCTCGCGGCTCAGCTGTTGGCGGGACGTCTCGCCGGTCTCGCCGCGGCTGCCCTGGTGCATGATCGCGTCATGGCGCATGAGCATGGCCTTGGCCTGTTCGCTCAACGGGATGTTCGGCCGCGATTTGTTGCTGTCGACCATGGTGATCACGGCCGTGTCGTCGTCCATGTCGCGCACCACCGCGGGCACGCGGTCCAGGCCGATGATCCGGGCGGCGTGGGCGCGCCGGTGGCCGCTGATGATCTGGTATCTTCCATCCGCGGGTCGCACCAACAGCGGGGTCGCTATGCCGATGCGCTGGATGGATTCCACGAGGTCGTCCATCGCCTCGTCGTCGTTCACGCTGTACGGGTGGCCGGCGAACTCGTCGAGCAGGTTGGCGTCTATCTCGCTGACGCCGCTCTCCATGTCGGGTTTCGTTTCCGTTTCGCCGAACGCTCCGGGCAGGTTGCTGAGTTTGAGGTTCATTTCCTACCGTCCTTCACGCTTCGATCCATGGCATGACCTCGTCGGCGAGACGCATGTACGCCTGCGCGACCTTGCTGCCGGGCTTGTAGGCGATGACGCTTTGCGCGCTGGTGGACGCCTCCTCGGCCGCGACTCCCCTGGGGATGATCGTGTCGAACATGGGCAGGCCGTGCTCCTTCTGGCGTTGCAGGCTTTCGAGGACCTTGCCCTGCATGCTGCGGTTGGGGTCCTTCATGGTGATCAGCGCGCCGATGATCCGCAGGCCGGGGTTGAGGGACCTCGCGTCGGCGTACTGGCCGAGCAGCAGGTCGAGTCCCTTCGCGGAGAGGTATTGGGCGCACATGGGCACGATCAGCCCGTCCGCGGCGACCATGTCGTTCGCGGTCAGGTTGCCGAGGTTCGGCGCGCAGTCGATGATGATGACGTCGTAGTCGTCCATGACGGGTTCGAGCACACGTTTGAGGATGGTCTCGCGTCCCATGGAGACGGACGACAGGTACATCTCGATGCGGCTGAGCATGACGTTGCTGGCGAGCAGGTCGAGATGCTCGTGGACGTGGCGGATGATGTCCTTCGTGCAAGGCGTCTCGTGGTTGGCGACCTGGAGGATCGGGGTCGCGACGATCTGGTCGTCGGCGAGCTGGTCGGGCTGGTCGATGCCGCACAGGATCGACAGGCTCGCCTGATGGTCCATGTCCACGAGGAGCACGTCCAGGCCCTTGCCCGCGAGGGCGTCCCCGAGGTTCTGCGTGGTGGTGGTCTTGCCGGTGCCGCCCTTCTGGTTGGTTACGGCGATGATCTTTGCGCTCATGACGTTCCTTTCTCTATTCCGTCATGAGACAATGCCCCCTCCGGCGATATAAGCGTTTCGCGTCATGGACACATATAGAGGAGCGGGCCATGCATGCCCGTATCCGTCGTCCACTTATCGGAGGTTCCGCATGATCGACACGAGGCTCATGGATCTGTCAGGCACGCGCGCCGGCGAGATAGTCCTGTTCGCCCGCGTCTCGCAGGTCATGGCCTCCCCGGACGGCGTGCACGACCTCCAGGCCGCGTTCATGCGGGGACGCCAGCGGCGCGCGGTGCGGCTGCATTCGTCGGAGC
>OJPQ01000275.1_pt1 | contig 28353 bp, 9 predicted proteins | sample 1598531 | NCBI WGS metagenome assembly OJPQ01 (sample SAMN03922491, study PRJEB24848) | human gut metagenome | isolation source: stool sample | host: Homo sapiens | place: Germany | collected 2011-05 | reverse complement strand
TTCCTGACCACCGGCAACAAGCCGGAGGCCATGGTGCTCGACGTGATCCCGGTCATCCCGCCGGACCTGCGCCCGATGGTGCAGCTCGACGGTGGCCGCTTCGCCACCTCCGACCTCAACGACCTCTACCGTCGTGTGATCAACCGTAACAACCGTCTGAAGCGTCTCATCGAGCTCGGCGCCCCGGAGATCATGCTCAACAACGAGAAGCGCATGCTCCAGGAAGCCGTCGACTCCCTGTTCGACAACGGCCGTCGTGGCCGTCCGGTCACCGGCGCTTCGAACCGTCCGCTCAAGTCCCTGAGCGACATGCTCAAGGGCAAGCAGGGCCGTTTCCGTCAGAACCTGCTCGGTAAGCGTGTGGATTACTCTGGCCGTTCCGTGATCGTGGTCGGCCCGTCCCTGCGCATGCACCAGTGCGGTCTGCCGAAGCCGATGGCCCTCGAGCTGTTCAAGCCGTTCGTCATCAAGCGCCTCGTGGACCAGGGCTTCGCGCAGAACATGAAGAGCGCCAAGCGCCTCGTGGACCGCGCCGACTCCGAAGTGTGGGGCGTGCTCGAAGAGGTCATCTCCGAGCATCCGGTGCTCCTGAACCGTGCACCTACGCTGCACCGTCTGGGCATCCAGGCATTCGAGCCGATCCTGGTGGAAGGCAAGGCCATCCACCTGCCGCCGCTTGCCTGCGCCGCATTCAACGCCGACTTCGATGGCGATCAGATGGCAGTCCACCTGCCGCTGTCCGCCGAAGCCCAGGCTGAGGCCCGTTCCCTGATGATGGCTTCCGACAACATCCTGAAGCCGGCAGACGGCCACACCGTGACCATGCCGAGCCAGGACATGATCCTCGGTCTGTACTACCTGACCACCGTCATCGACGGCGCCAAGGGCCAGGGCCGCGTGTTCTCCTCGCTGGAAGAGGCCGAAATGGCGCTCGACAAGCACGAGATCGACATGCAGGCCAAGGTGCTCATCCGCCTTCCGCAGGACTTCGTGCTGCCGAAGGACTGGGAGCCGGGCGAGGTCAAGGTCGTCGATCCGGAACCGGGCAGCCCGGACGTGGTCAAGGAGGAGCGTTTCCATGACGGCTCCGTCCTGTTCGCCACCTCCTACGGCCGTATCCTGTTCAACGGCACCTTGCCGGTCGACTACCCGTTCGTCAACGAGCAGGCGCCGAAGAAGCGTCTGAGCAAGATCGTCGACGACATCGCGACCCGTTACTCCACCGCTCAGGTGGCCGCGACACTGGACGCCCTGAAGGATCTGGGCTTCACCCGCGCACCGTGGTCCGGCGTGTCCTTCGCGTTCTCCGACGTTATCCAGCCGCCGGAACTGGACGAGTACATCGAAAAGTACGAAGGCGAAGCCGACAAGGTTAACGAGAACTACGAAATCGGTATGCTCACCGAAGAGGAGCGTCGTCAGGAACTGGTCGACCTGTGGACCAAGTGCACCAGCGAGGTCTCCGAGGCGGTTGAGGAACACTTCGATTCCAAGAACAACCTGGCCATCATCGTGCAGTCCGGTGCACGAGGAAACATGATGCAGATCAACCAGATCGCAGGTATGCGAGGCTTGGTGGCAAACCCGAAGGGCGAGATCATTCCTCGACCGGTCAAGTCCAACTACCGTAAGGGCCTGTCCGTGCTGGAATACTTCATCTCCCAGCACGGCGCGCGTAAGGGTCTGGCCGATACCGCACTGCGTACCGCAGAGTCTGGCTACCTGACCCGTCGTCTGGTGGACGTCTCCCAGGACGTGATCGTGCGCGAGGAGGACTGCGGCACCAAGCGCGGCCTGACCATGAAGGTCGGCGAACGCGATGCCGAAGGCAACCTGCACCTGGTCAAGGCCGCCGACGGTGGCCCGTACTCCCGTCTGCTCGCGGCCGACGTCATCGACCCGGCCGACGGCGAGACCGTGCTGTACAAGGCCGGCGACGCCCTGTCCATGGACGTGCTCAACGATCTCGTTGCCCACGGCGTGGAAGAGGTCAAGGCCCGTTCCGTGCTGACCTGCGAATCCAAGCGTGGCGTGTGCGCCAAGTGCTACGGCTGGTCCCTGGCCACCAACAAGCTGGTGGACGTCGGCGAGGCCGTCGGCATCGTGGCAGCACAGTCCATCGGTGAGCCTGGTACCCAGCTGACGCTGCGTTCCTTCCACTCCGGCGGCGTCGCTTCCGCTTCCGATATCACCCAGGGTCTTCCGCGTGTCACCGAGCTTTTCGAAGCCCGTACCCCGAAGGGCGAGGCTCCGATCGCGGAGTTCGCCGGCGTGGTCAAGGTGGAAGACACCGAGCGCGGCCGTCAGGTCACCCTGAAGCCGGACGACGACTCCGTCGAGCCGATCGTCTACCCGGTGACCCGTCGTGCGCCGATGCTGGTCAAGGACGGCGACCATGTCGAAGCCGGCACCCAGCTCATCGAAGGCTCCGTCGACCCGAAGAAGATCCTGCGCATCCTCGGCCCGCGCGCCGCACAGGTGAACATCGTGGAGGAAGTGCACACCGTGTACCGCTCCCAGGGCGTGGATATCCACGACAAGCACATCGAGGTCATCGTGCACCAGATGCTGCGTCGCATCACCGTGATTGACTCCGGCGACACCGACCTGCTGCCGGGCGAACTCGTGGACAAGGCACGCTTCAAGGCCGCCAACATGGAAGCCGTGAAGAACGGTGGCAAGCCGGCCGCCGGCCGTCCGGAGCTGATGGGCATCACCAAGGCTTCGCTGGCCACCGATTCCTGGCTGTCCGCGGCCTCCTTCCAGGAGACCACCCGCGTGCTCACCGAAGCCGCCCTGAACCAGAAGGTCGATGACCTGAAGGGCCTCAAGGAGAACGTCATCATCGGTAAGCTTATCCCGGCAGGTACCGGCCTCGCCCGTTACCGCAATGCCACGGTGGAGCCCGACAAGGCCATCCGCGACACCATCTACCCGAACTTCGGTTTGGGCGGCGAAGGCACCGACAGCTCCTTCGGCGACACCGACCTGTCCGATGTGGACTTCTCCAACATCGACTTCGGCGACCTGAAGCTGGGCGATGACTTCAACCCGGATGACTTCCTGGACGACAACGGCGGCCAGACCGATCTGGGCGACACCCTGTGAGATTCCCCTCACGATAGTCGACAGACGAATCATCTGACATAGCGAAAGGCGGAACCGACCAATACCGGTCGGTTCCGCCTTTCGCCATATCTATATGTCGTGGGATTGCGAGGTTGTGGATTAATCGCGGGGGAGGGTTTCGCAGTCGTCTTTTGACGTTACTTGATCTTCTCCGAAAGCGTGGTTTCCAGATCCTTCAACGAACCGCTGAGATCGGCCTCCTTCGCGGCCTTTTGCAAATCGGACTGATCCAGGGTCGGCGAATCGATGTCGGACATCTTCGCATGAAGATCCTGAAGCTTTTCGTAATCGGCGGACCCATACTCGATATCGTTGAGATTCAGATCGGCCATCTGATCCACAATGTCCTTCTTCTTGCTGACGCTTTCCTGCATATCCGCGCCATACTCGGCATAGGACTTGATGGGAACCTTGGCCAGATCGCCGGCGTCGGCGGCACAGTTTTCGAGCGCCTTGGAAAGATCGCGATAGTACGAAGACATGTCGGCGGAGTCGAATTTCGGCAGCTTCGTGCAGGTATGCGTCATCTTCATGAGCGCGGGCATGGTCTGGGCCAGATCGTTCATGTACCTCTCGTATTTCGCACGGTCCTGCTCGAACGTCTCGTACTTCTCCTTGACGTCCTTGTCTTTCTTCACGGCCTTCATGGCAGCCAGCTTGTCGCTGTCCTGCTTGAAGGTCTTCAACTTCTTCTTGCCCTCGTCATAAGCGGAGGATGAATCGTTGTCCGTTGCGCTCGACGCCGAGCTGAATTCCTCATTGATGGCTGTATAGCTGCTTTCCAACGCCTGCGTTTGGACCAGCGCTTCCTCGTAATCGGAACGGCTGACGCGATTCGTAAGGAAGAACACCGCTGCCAGCGCGATGACGACGACTGCGGCCACCGCGCCGATGATAATGGCGACCGGCGGCTTATTTTTGGCCGCGGCGCCGGCTTGCTGGGAAGGAAAGTTGCCGGGCATTGGCGGTTGCGGCTGACCGTATTGTTGCGATTGGGCATATTGTGGCATCGCAGGCTGTGGAACCGCCGGTTGAGACGCGGTGGGCTGGGGCATGGCGGGCTGACCGTACGGCATCGGCCGCGGCTGACCATACTGCGGCATCGGCGGCTGAGGCTGTCCATAAGGTTGCGGTTGTCCGTATTGCTGCGGCTGGCCGTACGGCATGGGTTGCGGCTGTCCGTATTGAGGCCCGCCCGGCTGTGGCTGACTGTAGTTTGGCGCCTGCGGCTGCGGAGGCTGGTTATACTGCGGTTACCCATTCTGCGGTTGACCATACGGAGGAGTGTTCGCCATGAGAAAAGTCCTTCTTATCCTTTTTCCTTTTTTTGAATGTCGAATCCGTGAACACGGAGGGAAACATCGACGTGTCCGTCTCTTTTGACGAGTTACAGCATAATATTTTGAGATGGAATATGCGAGCATCGTATTGCAGAATGAGTATCGTCAGACGGCATGGACGTCACCTTCCTACAATGGGAATATGAGTTTTCTACCTTACCCGCCGCCGCCCGAACCAGGGTGGTATGACGATGACGTCACGGTGATGGCGCAACCCACAGCCGAACCCGTCGACAATGCCGCCGATTCCTTGGAAACACGCGAACGGCTCGCCGCACAGAACGAATCGGACGACCACGATATGCAGGATGTTTCCGTTGCGAAGGGCGACGCTGCCGTTTCGGACGAGGACGATATCGACTGGGACGGCACCGTGCTTTCCGAAGCCTTCACCATGAAGCAGCCGAAGCACACGTACGTGCTGGACAACGAGCAGACCGGACAGCAGGTGATCGTGGATATGGGCGTGCTCCTTGGCCGCAAGCCTTCGGCCGAAGTGCCCGCCGGCGCCAAATCGGTCAAGCTGGAGGATCCGACGCGCACAATCTCACGCAACCATGCGGCGATCAGCTTCGACCAGGATGGCACGCTGTGGATAGAGGATTACGGTTCGCTCAACGGCACGTACATCATCCAAGACGATGTCGAAACCAAAGTGGAACGCAAGCCGATGCAGCTGGAGGCGCCATGCACGGTGCGTATCGGCGACCAGTTCTTCCAATTCCGCAAACAGTGAGGGCGTTTGTCAGTGAAGACATGATTACGCTGACGGACTGCGTTGACGATTTGTGTTGACAGCGTCGGCGCGGACGGTTAGCGGTAAGACGATAAGGGGTTGTCACGGAGATTCCCGCGACAACCCCTTATGTTTCAAATGGTCTGATAATCGGCGTTAGCTCACTGCTGGCGCAGACGAATGGCCGCGTTGATGGCCGAATCGTTCAACTGGCCAAGCCAGGCAAGCAATTCCGGATAGATGTACGGATTGCGCGCAAGACACGGACGAAGCTCCGGCGCTTCGCTGGCGATACGGGCCATCAACATCTGATCGGTGGTGGTCATGGCCAGTTCCGCGGTGAACCCCGCGTCTGCCGGCGATTCCTGGGCCGCGGCATACTGCTGTTCGGCATACTGCTGTTCCGGTTCGTTCTGCGGCTGGCTCGATGAATAATCGGCCACTTCGGACAAATCGGCGGGATTCATGTATGGGTCGACATACTCGGTCGAAGCCTCGTTGGACGCCGCATAGGCAGCGTCCTGACCGTATTGCTGGTTCACCGGCTGTTCCGGCTGATACTGCTGCTCCTGCTGGAACTGTTCGGCAACCGGTTCGGCCATTGGCTGGGCCGTCGGCTCGGCAATCAGATGCGGCTGCACGCCATTTTGCGGAACCGGCCAGCCCATCGCCACCAGCTGCTGGCGGGCGCGCTCATCGCCGAATTCGGCGACCCAACGCTTCAGACCCGGGTACGCTCGCGGATTGGCAACGACATTCGCACCGAATTCCGGATTCTCGTACGCGATTTTCGCCAGGAACACGGGATCGGCGTTCGGATCCTGCACGGCCGCCACCGCGGCATCGAAATCGACCATCATGATCTCCTTGTCTCGTGGTCTGTAACCATCTTATTGAATGACTCGTAACGTTTGCAACGTACCGTCCAGCACATCGTCGATATCCTCGTCATCGCCGATCTTGCTGACGTTCCAATCCTCGTCGCACGGCATATCGGAACGCATATCCACCACGATGACGGTGATGTTGTCGCGGCCACCGGCGTTCAGCGCGGCGCGTACCAGCATGTCCGCGGCCATCTGCGGATCGGCGTACGCCGCCGCGATCTCGGCAAGCTGCTCACGGCCGATCTGCGCATGCAGCCCATCGGAACAGATGATGAACCGTCCGTCCGCACGCGCGGCGTACCAGTCAGGCTGGATGCCGGCAGGCGCGCCGACACATTGCGTGATGATGTTGCGCGGAATGCAACGGCTCGCCTCATCGGGCAGCATCTGCCCCGAATCGATGGCGTTCTGCCGTTCCGAATGGTCGCGGGTGATGCACGTCAGCGAATCCGCCAGCCACGCGCCATTGCCGTCGGCGCGCATATGGTACGTGCGGGAATCGCCCACATTGACGATGTAACACCGTTCGTCGGAACATATCGCGTCATCGCCGACACGCGTCGGCAGCAGCACGCCGCTGATGGTAGTGCCCGCAACGCCGCCGAGCTGCTCACCCAGACGGAGCACCTCCTGCTGGGCAAGGATCAGCGTTTCGTCAATCGCGTCAAGATCGCGCGTCGGCAGTTCGGCCAAACGCGCGAACCGTTCCGCAACATCGGAACTGGCCTGCTTGCCGCCCTTGCCGCCACCCATGCCGTCGCACACCACATACACGCCGTTGCCTGCGCAGGCGCTGTCCTGGTTGTCTTTCCTACGCAAGCCGATATTGCTGTTCAGACCGACCTCAATATGTTTGACGTTCATGAGTCCCGCCCTTTCACACCGATTTTCCGCAAACGGATTTTCCGGAAGTGGAACACGTCCGCAAGCGATAGTTTCGCCCGCCACCTGCGGAACGTCGGCAGCGAGCCGAGCATGAACTTTCGTTCTTCGGCGATGTCATGCCAGTAGCGTTCCGCATGCTCCTGCGTGACATCGCCTCCGGAGAAGGCCGCGTAATCAGCCTCCCTGCCCAGCTCGAGCAGTGTATTGGCATCGAAGCCCATCTGTTCGGCGATGGCCTGCGCCTGCTCGTTTCTGGTGCCTTGGACGTCAAGGCCGCTTTGCCGGGCAAGCGCCGCGACCGCCTGCCATCCGGCAGCGACGCGTTGCGATGCGCTGCCATGCCTGCGCGCCCGAGCCAGGGCGATCGCCTTGATGGCGAGCAGCAGGCCGCAGACGATGAGCACCGTCCACAGAGGGCTGCCGTAGATGGCGACTTTTCTGACGATTCTGCCGAAACGCTGCCAGAACAGGCTCGTCGGCGTCTCGTCGGCCATGCTGCCGCCAAGCGACGTTTTGCCCTTGGCTTGGTTGTCGTCACGCAGCGGATCGGTAAGCGGCACCGGAGGCTGACGCACCAAGGTCTGCGGATTGGGCGGAGTGAGATTCTGGTTCTCGTCGGGAACCTTCGTTTCCTTCGGTGTCGGGTAGAACGCCACCCATCCGTAACCGTCCAGCTTGATCTCCACCCAAGCGGTCACATCGTTGCCGGTGAATTTCGTGGTGGTGGTTTTGCCATGCTTCTCGGTGCGGCTGTCGCTGATCTCGCCCTCGTCGTTCTTCGGCAGGAAGCCCAGCACCACGCGGCTCGGCAAGCCGAGACTGCGGGCCATAAGCGCCATCGCGGAAGCGTATTGCTCGCTGTCTCCGACCATCGCACTGCCGGCGAGCAGCTGGTCGATGCGATAGTTGCCGTGACCGGCTCTGGACGGGTAATCGCCATTCAAACCATGGGAGAACCAGCCGGATTCCCTGAGCTTGTCGGCAAGAGACTGCGCGGCCTCGCCGCCCTTGGACTGGCCGCCCGCAATCGCGGTGGCCAGCTTATCCACGCAATCGGGCACATCCTCCGCCTTGGGCTGGCTGATGGAGGAAGCATTCGCCTTGGCGATCTCCTTATCCGTCGGCGTCCGTGGAATGACGCCGGTTTCCGTATAGGACAATCCCGGAGAGGTACGCGAAGGGTAGATCGCCGACATGGTGTCGGTGTTGTAGTAGAACGAATCGGCGTCCGACGATGTGGCGAACTTCACGCTGGAAGCCGCGCCGGCCATCGGCAGCCAATAGTCGCTCAAACCGTCATCGACCGTGAATTTCGCGGTGAACCGCTTGCCGGTGGCGTTGTTTGTGATGGAATCGCCCACACGATGGTAGTTGGAGGAATCCGAAGCCATGGTGGAATCGGACAGGTTCCACACATTGCCGTCGAAACGGTCCATAACCGCCAAACGCACCGTGGAACCGGCCGGCAGATCGTCGACGGTCAGCAGCACATCGTCCTTATGGTTCTTGATATACGAACGCATGCCGCTCAACGGGCTGGTGTAATCGTACGGGCTCAGCGGCGGATCATAATGGTCGCGCAGAATGGTGCGGTTTTGCCCGACCACCAAGCATCCGCCGATCGCCACAGCCGAAGCCAGCAGCACGATGACTACGGAACTGAGCCAACGGCCCAATTCCAACAGTTTCCAACGTGCGCTGACCCAAACCACCAGCACGACCGCCATAATCGTGCCGATCGCCATACGGTAGAAGCCGCTCGACGTGCCAAGCAGCGCGCAGATCGCAAGATTCGCCACGACGGGAACGACCGCGACCATCGTAAGCCGGCCATCCTCCGCAACCGCGAAGATACCGGCCAGCAGCGCGACCCACAGGCAGATCGTCCACACGGCGAGCAGCGAGCCGTCGCCGGTGCCGGTCGGCGGGTCGATGGCCAGCAGGTATTTGAACGAGCCGAGCATCCGCATCCACCCCTGCGTCAACGTGCGCAATGTGGGAATGACATGGGCGATGGTGGTGCCATTCAGGAAGATGACCGGGCCGACCACCAGCTGCGCACACGCCATGAACAGCATCTGCCACCACAGGCGCAACGCGGGAACGAGACCGGCAAGCGCCACGAGCGAGCCGATGATGGTGGCGGGGATTGCGGCGCTCGTCCAAGACAGGGCGGAGCCGTATACGTCGATGAGGTTGCTGGCTGCGGCGATGGTCAGCAGGGCGGCGACCGTGAGGCTTGCGTATTGCGCGGCGTGTGGCTGGTTGGTGTTGGGCATGGCTGGGGACTTGCCGCTGCGGGACATCCAGATGACGGAGTGGGTGGAGTCCGCCCATGAGCCGGTGCCTGTGCCGGTCGCCATGCCAGTGTTGGTGTTGGCGGAGTTGGTGCCTGTGCCGGTGAGGTTGCCGGTGAAATTGCCGGTGTTGGTGAATGTGGTGCTCATGCCAGCACCCCCATGATCATGGGGAGGTCGTTGAGGTCTCCCACGGTTGCCAAGGTGAAGTCGGAGTAGCGTTTGATGGCGCGCGGTTGGCCGGTTGCGGCTTGAAGCACCACGCAGGTTGCGGAGCGGGGGAGTGCGAGGACCATGTGTTTGATGTCGTCGATGGTTTTGAGCCTGCCGACGGTGAAGAAGTAGAAGGATGCGTCGGGGGCATGTTCGAGAGTGGTTTGCGCGAGGTTGGGATTGTCGTCGATGTCAGGGTCGATGCCGCTGCAGCCATCGAGAAATTCCGTGGCGTTGCGCGGAATGGCGTGCGTGGAACCGGCATGCGCGGTGACTGGCCGGTTCTGCTGCAGGCATTGCACGCCGATGGAGGCGTGGACGGATACGGCCAGTTCGAATTCCTGGGAATCGATGTAATCATCCGGGTTCACGCTGATGGTCAGAGCGGTGTCGGTACGGCGGGTGGCTTCGTATTGGCGGATCATAAGCGATCCGGTTTTCGCGGAGCTGAGCCAATGCACGTTGCGCACGTCATCGCCGGGCTCGTATTCGCGCAGGCCGTAGAAGTCGAGGTCGTCGTCGACGATTTCGCCGCTTGGCTGACCTTCCAAATCGCGTGGAATGCCGGCGTTCAGGGTGCTGAGCAGCACGGTCTGCGGATGAATGAACACGTTGATCTGGTCCACGAGTTTCTTTTCGTGGCGGATCAGACCGAACGGGTCGCCTTTGCGGATGGATAGCGGGCCGATGGGCAGCACCGCGCGGCTGACGGCGGTGAATTCCACGGTCGTCTGGCGTGACTGGCCTGCGGCGAGCATGGGAATGGCGAACCGTTCGTGGTTGTCTCCGATGGGCAGGTCGCCGCGCGCCGACGTGGTGGGGGTGCGGCCCGGATTGTCCACGCAGACGTCGATTTTCACCGTGTCTGACACCGTGACGCGTCTGCTGGACACGTCGATGGTGGCTTGGAACGAGGTGTTGCCAAGGGAAAGCATGACCGCCGCGGCCAGCATGACCGCGAACACCACCGCCATGGCCAGCAGCTCATGCCACCCCAGCAGGACGAACGCCACCAGCGAGGCGACGGCGAGCGCCGCCACCGCCCAGCCAAGCGGCGACACGTATGAGATGGCCAGTCGCTTGATGCGATGTTTGAGGCGGCGTAGGGATCGTTGGATGGTCCGTCTGCGCTGCACTGTGTGCGAATGCCGCATTCCTTGACCTTTCGGATTGTGTGGTGCGTATGCCGGGGTGGATTGTGTTTCAGGCGTTGGCGCCCAGGGTTGGGGCCGGCACGTCTTCGAGGATCTGGCCGATCATCTGTTCGGGGGTGTTTCCGGCGAAGGTGGCTTCGGCGGTGAGGGTGATGCGGTGCGCGAGCACGGGTACGGCGAGGTTTTTGACGTCGTCGGGCACTACGTAGCCGCGGTTGTCGGAGGCGGCCCATACGCGCGCGCAGCGGGTCAAGGCGAGCGCGCCTCGCATGGAGGAGCCGACTTGGATGCGTTCGTTGTGGCGGGTGGCTTCCACCAGTCGCACGATGTATTCGAGGATCGCGTCGTCGAGATGCACGGTTTCGCTGATGTTGCGCATGCGCAGCACGTCTTCGCCGGTGAGCACCGGATGCACGGTGGCGGCGCGGTCGGTGACGTTGACCTGTTTCAGGATGTTGACGCTCACGTCGTGGCTTGGATAGCCGATGGTGGTTTTGATGAGGAAACGGTCCATCTGCGCTTCCGGCAGCTTGTAGGTGCCGAGCTGTTCGATCGGGTTCTGGGTGGCGATGACCATGAACGGCTGCGGCACCGGGTGGGTGACGCCGTCGACGGTGACCTTCTGCTCTTCCATGACTTCGAGTAGTGCGGACTGTGTTTTCGGTGAGGCGCGGTTGATTTCGTCGGCGAGCACGATGGACGCGAAGATCGGGCCTTCGCGGTATTCGAATTCGCCGCGCTTCTGGTCGTAGTAGGTGACGCCGACCACGTCGGATGGCAGCAGGTCCGGGGTGAACTGGATACGTTTGAACGACATGTCGATGGAGTTGGCAAGGCCTCGCGCCAGCTGGGTTTTGCCGGTGCCCGGGTTGTCTTCGAGCAGGATGTGCCCGCCGACCACCATGGCTGTGGCGCATTGGCGGATGGGTGCTTCCTTGCCGACCACGACCTGGGAGACGTTGTCTACGAGCTTGGCGAACTTCTCATGGAATTCGGTGATGTCTTTGCTGGGTGCGGTCATCATGGACGTGTCGACGACCGGCTGGGATTGTTTGACGGGCTGTACAGGCTGGCTGGGCTGGACGGGTTGGGTTGGCTGGACGGGCTGCTGCGCGGGCATTGCGACTGCCGGATTGGCGGCCGGTTGGCGAAGGTTCTGCGGCATCGGCTGACGGAACCGCGGCTGGTTCGGCGTTGCCGGGGCGGACTGTTGCGGCAACGCCGGTTGGGTGGTGCCGTGCGCGCTCAGCAGCGTGCCCTCCGGATCCTCATCGGCTTGCGGCTGCTCCGGCAGATTCGGCGTGTGGAACGCCGGCTGCTGCTGGCCGGGTTGGCTGGGAACGTTTGGATTATGGCCGATGGAACCCAGCTGGGTGGCGTCATCGAAATCGTTGCTCATGGGTTGCTCCTTGCTTGTTGTGTTGCTCGTGTGGATGGTTCGTTGTGTTTGCGATTGCTGTGATCGTCCGTTTCACCATCTGGCGTAGTAGGCCAGGCCGCGGATCCAAGGCTTGGATGCGCCGTCGACGGTGGACAGGGCGACGGAGGATGCCACAGGCCGGTCATTCCGCGTGGCCGCTTCGCCTTCCGTGGACGCGTCAGAATCCGATGGTTCCGACGGTTTTGATGGTTCTGAAGGTTCCGACGGTTCGGGTTTCGGCGTGGGAGTCTTGTACCTGTCATGGTCCAGCAGTGTGCCGCCATTGTCCTCGTTGTTGAGCGCGGTGTCGGTGCCCACCACCTTCGCCTTCCACGCGTAATCGGCTCCGGTCGGCAGCACGTCCTTGACGTTCAGTTTGTCGGAGCCCAATGCCCAGGCGACGTCATAGGATTTGCCGTCCGCGGTGAAGGTGATCACGGTTTTGCCGGGCTGGCCGTACATGTTCACCGATCCGCCGCTGACCTTGATGATGTTCGGATCATTGGCGTCCCACGTCAGCATCGGCGCCTTGACGGCGGCCTTCACCTTGCGGACGTATGCCGGATCGGCCCTGCCGGACTTGGAGGTGCTTGCCGCGCCATTGAAATGCTGCGTGACGGAGCCCGAGGAACAGGACTGCCATTCCTTGAGCGGGAAATCGTGCGATCGTTCGGAAGCGCCGGCATGGTAGGAGCCGAGTCCGTCCGCGCTCACCGTGAACCCGTCGGCGTGGCCGTTCTCCTTCCAACTGACTACGCACACGTCGTCATGCCCCTTGACGCTGACCGATTCGGGCGCCTTCACCGTGTATTTCGGTGTGAAACGTACGATCGAATCGTCACTGGTCGTTTTCTCCTTGCCGACCACCGCCGCCTTGATGGTGTATTCCCTGGTGTTGAGATCATGATCCGGAATCTTGAAATCGTAGGATCCGGAACATCCGTCGATGCTTGCGCTGACATCTCCGGAAATCTCGACGGCCTTGCATCCCGCGTTGCGGGTGTTGCCCACGGATTCGACGGTGACGGTTCCCGTGGTGTCGTCGTTCGTCACGGAGATCTTCGGCGCATCGGGCTTGCCCCACGGCTTGACCGCGTCGGACGCCTTGGACGGTTGGCTCCAATTCACCTTGTTGTGGGCGCGTACCGTAGCCGTGTACGAGTCGCCGTCGGAAATCGCGTTGTTATCGAAAACAAAATTGATTCCGGTGGAATTTGTCGTCTGCTTGGAAGGCGCGTTCCTGCCGGACAAAGTCACCTCGTAATTGTCCACCGACGAGAAATTGCCGTCCGGAGCCTTCCACGTGACGCTCACCGTGTTGCCCTTCACACTGGCCGTCACATCCGTCGGCGCATCAGGCAGCTTGTCCGGCGTGCCCTCGACGGCGTTGGAATCCTTGGACCAGCCGACCTCGTTCCTGGCCTGCACCTTGAACGAGTAGGTCTTGCCGTTCTTCAACCCGTCGATGAGACAGGAGGTTTTCTGCCCGCACGAGCGCTCGCCGGACGCGTCTCCGCCCCACATCACCTTGTATTCGGTGATCGGGCTGCCGTTGGCCGAACCGGCCGTCCAGCTCAGATTCACGGCGCCATCCTGCGGGTCGCCAGACACCGCGGAAAGCAGCGGCGCATCAGGCTTGTCCATCACCGAAACGCTGATGGTGCCGGTCACCTCACGTTCCTTTGTTTTGGTGGCGTCGCGCACGGTGACGACCACCTTGTTGGTGCTCGCGCCGATGTCGGAAGCCGCCCTGATGGACACCACGCCGTTGGACGGGCAATCCACCGTCAGCTTCGACGCGCCGTCGGATGTGCATCCGGTCACCGTCAGCGGAGTGTCGGGGAACGGATTGTACGCGTCGGACAGCAGATTCACCTGCTCGCTGGAACCGGCCTTGATTTTCACGGTCTTCTCGGTGACACGGGCGAGTGGCCTGTTGGACGCGGTGACGCGCACGGTCATACCGGCGCTCACCGTACCCTTCGCATATTTGATTGAGACGGGCACGCTCACCGTGGTGCCCGGCGTGGCCGTCTTGTCCGCGGACACGGTCAACGTGCCGGAGGGAGACACTCTGGCATCCACACTGCCGGAATTCACGCCGCCGGAATACGAGTACTGCTTCTCATCCTCGTACAGGCTCGACGCCGAATGGGTCAGCGCCGTCAGATCGATGGTGGTGGCCTTCTCGCCGGCCACCACATCGACGGTGGAGGACGAGAACGTCGGCGGCGGAACCTCACGTCCGATCACCGTGATTGGAAGCGTGAGCACCGCCGAATTGACGATCTTCACCTTGTCGTTCTTGTCTCGCTTGCCGTCCACCGCGGTGAAGGTGATGGACGCGGGACCCGCGTAATCCTTCGGCGCGGTGAACCTCAACGTCTGGTCGTTGACGTACAGGTCGCCGTCCGCGGCCTTCGTGGCGCTCACCGAATCGGCGCCGTCCACATACGCGGTCTTGCCCGCGCCCACACGCACGTAGTCGGCGATGTTGATGGTGATGGTCTCACGCGCATTGACCTTCAACGCCGGCGCCTTCGGACGCAGAACCGGCGGAAACACGCCATATGCGGGCACTTGGATGAACGCGGTGGACGTGATGCCGTACGTCGTGTTCGTGACGGTGTACGGCACCGCGCGCGCCTCATCGGTCAGATCAACGGTGATGATGGTGGAATCCTTGCCGCCCTTGACATGCGCATGGTCGGTCGCGGAAGGATCCACGCCCACCTGAAGCTCGTCGGCGGTGCCGGACGGATTGGCAATCCACTGCGAAACGTCCACGTCCACGGATTTCTTGTCGATCGTGGCGGCGGCCGGAACACGGTAATCGTACGCGGTCGGCGGGTCGATGGCGGCGTTCTCGTCGACATTCACCGTCAACGTCGCCGAATCGGACAGGCCAGCCTTGTCCTTGACGGTGTAGACCACGTAATACGTGCCCGCCTGCTTCGGCGTGGTGAACGACAGCATGTTGTCAACGACCTGAATGCCGCCGATGCCTTGCGATTCCACGTCCTTGGCCACGGTCAGATCAGTATTGTCCCCGGAAATGTCGTTCTGCGCCACCGGCACGGTGGCCGCGGTGTTCGGACGCAGCGTGATCTCGTCGTCGCGCGCGTACACACCCGAATCGGCTCCGGATTTGAACACGCCCACACGCACCTGCGCGGTGGCCCTCTGACCGGTCCAATCCTCCACGGCGTAGGAGAACGTGTCCGTTCCGGACGAATCGGCATACGCCTCATACACCAGATACGTGGCGCCCATCTCGCTGATACGGCCCAGTTTCGGCGCTTTGTTGCCCAAGCCGAGCAGCTGCACGTCATCGCCGTCAGCGTCGATGCCGGTGAGCGTGATCGGAATCTGCACCTTCTGCCCGGCCGCCACCTGCGCCTCGACGTCGGACGGTGTCGGAGCCGCCTTGTTGGACGCGTCCTTCTGATGCACGTTGATGGTGATGGTGGCCGAGGCCGCGTTGCCGAGATTGTCCTTCACCGTGTAGGTGACGGGGAAGGAGCCGGTTTGTCTGGTGGCCTGATAGCGCACGGTGTCGCCGGACACGAACACCAGACCCTTGAACGTGTTCTTGTCATACTGCAAATCGTTCTGCAGGCTCACCGTGGTGCCGTCGGAATACGTGACATGGTCGAGCACGTCCACGGACACGATGCCTTCGGTGCGCACCTGTGTGGTGATGTTCTCGGCCTTCGGCACGGAATTCGACGTGGTCAGCGCCGGCGGCTGCAGGACGATGACGCCGGTCGACGATCCGGCCGCGTTGGCCACGGTGTAGGAGATCCGCACCGGCTCGGTCGGCACCTGACGCGCGGTGATATAGACGCGCTTGTTGCTCACCACACCGGTTTTGATGCCGCTTTGCGCGTCCGCGGTGACGCTGGTCACCGACAGCACGCCGCCCATCGGGTCGACGTCGTTGGCAAGCGGCTCCACAATCGCGGTATTGTCCGCGCCTAGCAGCGCCACATCGTTCGCCGCGATCGGCTTGGCGGCGTCTCCGGCCACCGCCTGCACCTCCACACGAGCCAGACCGGTCGACGGAATGGAACCCTGCGTGATGGTGTACGGCACATAGTAGGTGCCGGGATTGGAGGCGGTGAACGTGATCGACATGTCGGTGGCGTTCATGGTGGTGGCCGCGCCGGACGGCGTCTCCACCGCGGTCAATTCGGCCGGTTCGACGGACGTGCCGTGCACGTACGGTTTGAGCGCGATGGTGGTGCGGGTGTCGGGCGTAGTCTGTTTGACCACGGGGTCGATGACCGCGCCCAGCGTGTTCGCCGGCTTCACGGAGAAGTAGATCATGCCGATGCCGGTCTGCTGGCCGTCGGACACCGTGACCTCGATGCCCGCCCTGCCGGACGACATCGAACCGGCGTTGAAGACCAATTGTCCGTCGGCTCGCGTGGACACCGTCACCTGATCGGTGTTCTGCGGCGATGCCGACACCAAGGTCAGCGGATCGCCGTCGGGGTCGGAGAAGCTGCCCAACGCGTTCGCGGTGTACGAAGCACCCTGCTCCACGTCGATTTCCGGCGGAATGTCGCTCTGCAGCGGCGCATGGTCGTCGCCGCCGGCCAGCGTGAGCGACACGGTGGCGCTGGACGTCTGCCCGCGCCCGTCGGAAATCTCATAGCTGAAGGACACGTTGCCCGCGGCGGCACCGGAGGCGTCGAGCTGCAGATACCGGCCGTCATACACGGGGGAGACGGTGATGTTCGCGCCATCCGGAGCGCTCACCGACGTGATGCGCAGCACGGAACAGTCGGTCTGCTCGTCGTTGCGCAACACGTCGAGAATCTGCTGCGATCCCACGCGCGCGCCGAACGAATCGTCCACGGCCTTGATCTGCCCCGACTGCGCCGAACAGTTCTTGCTGAAATTATGCTGGTTGTTGGCGCTGTCGTTGTTCTGCTGCTGTTGCTTCGACTGCTTGGTCTCCACCTTGTTCCACTGGATTTTGATGACCTTGGTGGACTCCTGCGGATTCCACACATTGCCGTTGACCACGTCGTTGAGCACCACCAGACGATGGTTGGTGCGGAACACGAGCTGCGAGGTGGGATTGACATCTTCCAACGAGGAAAACTGTGCGTCCTTGTCGTTCGCCGCGCACACCCTGATGTAATTGTTGGCCTTCTGCGCCCACGCGGCGAACACGCAGCCATTGGTGGACACCGGCTGCGCGGCATCGCCCTTGCCGGCATTCGGCAGCTGCGTGACCTTTTTACTACCCAAATCGACCATGGCGATGCCCCGCGGCGTGGAAACCGCCACCCAGCCAGTCTGCCTGCTATCCGTGGACGGCGCCTGCAACGTCGCCTGACCCTGCAGGCCGATATCCGCGCTGCCCTTCGGCCAGAACACCTTGCCGGCACCGGCTACGACCGGCGTCTTGCCGACCACGGTGAACGATTCGACATTCGTGGCGCCCTTGATCGTCGCATCCTTGCCGGGTGTTCCCTGAGGTCCGTCGACACTGAGCACCGCGCCGTCGGACGCGCGATAGCCGTAGACGACACCGTCATGCGTCATCGCGATACGGCCACCCGACCCCAGCTTCATCTTCGGCGAATCGGTGGTCGGATTCATGGATTTCACATCATCTGCTGACCCGACCCACACATTGCCCGTCTTGACGTTGATGAACGCCGCGGTGTTGCCTCCGACGACGGTCCGCATATCCGATTTGATGGTGGTGTTGCCGCTTTCGCTGACGGTGGAGGCCTCGATGTTGCTGGCCTTCGTACCTTCGGAGATCACGGTGGAGCCATCATGCTGGGCCACGTCGAACCAGGCCGCAGTGGAGGCGACGCCCGCATCGGCGTCCCGGTTGCGCACGTTGAAACGGGCGGCCTTGCGGTCTTTGAGCGAAGTGACCCACACGGTGCCATCGTCGAGCTGCACGTGACGTTGCGTCACCGAACTGACGATGACGGCCCCGGCGACGATGCCCAGCAACAGCAGCAGCATGACGATCGGCGTGATCCACCGGCGACTGCCGGAAGGCAGCAGCTTGCGCAGCATCGACCCGAATCGCAACTGCCGTTCGTACGATTGCGCCGACTGGTTCTCGGCGTTCCTATGCTTGCTCATCGACTGGCTCTTCCCTGATTGTGCCCAAACTTTGCTTGACCGCGCATCCAACCGCATGCGCCTACCTGTTTGCCCGCATGCATGCCGGGCTGTATTGGTTCGTATCGGTTCATGTCACCCGCATCCGGCCGCAAACTCACGGCTTGGCCGCGCACGCGATCATGGGATTCTCGGACATCTGCCGGTCCGCGCGAACCAGACTCACCTGCACGCACGTCTGCGCGCCGTCGGCCGGATCGATTTCGATACTCGTCGACTCCGTGGTGGTGCCCTGCGCGTTCGGGTCGGTTCCCGAATCGCCGACCAGCGACCACGCGTACGAATCGCCATCCTTCGGCGAAGGATTGACCCACGTGAACCGCACTTTGCCGTCGGCGGTGTATTCGCCCGTAAGATCCTGCACGCTCGGCACACTGCCCGACGTGATCGCCGAATCGGGATCGTCCTCGGCATGGTTCTGGGCGCCATGGTTCTGCACCTGCACCTTGCTGTTGTCGGAAGCCGCATCCATATTCGGCATGACGACGGTGACGAACGCCAACGCCATCACGACCACGGCGGCCGCCGCAGCAACCGTGACGGCCAACGGCTTCACCCACCGGGCATGCTGCTTCGCAACCGGGGCGGACTGGTCGAATGCGGAAGTCTGCGCGTACATGTTCTGCGGATAATCCGGCACACCCTCGACGGTGGTCTGCACGGCACGGCCATACAAGGCCTGTTGCACGCGCTGCATGTCGCGCGCGAACTCCAACGCGGAATAGTAACGATCCTCGGGCGCACGGCTCAAAGCCTTACGCAACACCCGTTCCACTTCGGCCGGCACGTCGGAACGGTTGAGTTTGGGCAGCGGATTGTTGAGAATGACGGACTTGAGCCGTTCGGCCCGCACCTGCCGTTGGGAATCGCCCAGCACATCGGCGTAGAAATACTCGTACGGCGATTGGCCGATCAGCATGGCGAACAGCGTGGCGCCAAGCGAATAGATATCGGACGATTCATTGCCGCCACCGCCTTGGGCAAGCACCTCCGGCGCGGCCCACGCGATGGTGAAGCCGACACCCGGACGCCCATAGACGGTCCCGGCGATGCCGAAATCGGCGAGCATGGGCATATTGTGCGCGTTGATGAGAATATTGCTGGGCTTGATGTCTCGATGGATGATGCCTTTGCGATGCGCGGTGAACAGCGCGCTCGCCAGATCGATACCGACGGTGAGCATCTGGTCGGCGGTGAGACGGCCATGCTCGAGGAACGTCTTGTAATTGCCGCCCGGAGCGTATTCGAACACGGTGTAGCCGCGCCCGTTGACGGTCACGCCGTTCTCATAGACGGAAAGAATGTAGGGGTGTGTGGAGATCTGCCCCATGAAATTCGCTTCGGAACGGAAGCGGACCGCGGCACGTGGGTCGAGCGTGTTCTTGCTGATTTTGATGGCCACCTGACGGGCCGGGGAAAGCTGCTGGTACAGGTACACGTCGGCTTCGGAACCGGAGCCCAGCCGTTTGATCAGTGTGTAGCCGGGAATCTGAGGGGGAATGCTCCTTGAGGCTTCCATGCTTCCTCTTTCTTGTAGTTCCTGCCCGGTTCCGTGCGTTGCGTCTATGCTTCGACCGTACTCGTCGTCATGGGCAGGCCGTCTGTTCGCTGTTGAACCTTCCCGGGCTGCGCCGCTAGTCAATCTTATTGGTGGCGGTGTCCGAAAAACTTTGTAGAGGGTATCGATGTCCATATATAAAGATGGCGGTGTCCACGATGACGTTTTCAGGACGGCTTCGGACGATGATATGCGATTCGTGGCCGGACCGTTCGGCTAAGCTGGGGAGACATGATGGATGTGGACGATCTCGATGACGCGACATTGGTTGCGGGGGCACCCCGCAGCGGCAAGACCCGGTTCGCGCTTGACATGCTGGTCGCCGCGATGAAGCGGCATGGCGACGCGTACGCCGTGATGACGGTCTCCGGCAGACAGGTGGCCGACCGGCTCGGCGACACCGTGATCCGCGAACTGTCCGCGATTTCGCAGGCGCGCCCCGTCACCACCCTGCCAGCCGTCGCGTTCCGCATCATGACCGCCGTGCGATCGCATGCCGGACAACCCCTGCCGAAACTGCTCAACGGGGCCGAACAGGACGTGGTCATCCGCCGTGTGCTCGCTAGGCATGCCGAACATGCCGAGCACGGCGACGAATGCTCCACCTGCGCGCTATTGCGCACCTACTTCGTGGTCGCCGACTGGTCGGGCATGGTGGTGGACGACGCCACCGACGCCTTCGCCAACCAGCTGCGCGACATGCTTGCCCGCATGAACGAGATCGGCGCGAAACCGGAACTCGAAGACGCGCTGATTTCCCGCGCTGCCGACGAACACGGCACGCTTGACGAACGACGCGAACGACTGCGCGTGCAATGGCGGCTCGCCTTCGCGCTGCGCGCCGAATACAACCAGGCCATCAACGAGGCATATCCGGACCAATACCGTCTCGACGCCTCGCAGCTCATGATCGACGCCGCGGCCGCCGTGAACGAAGCCGAAACGTCCGACCTGCCGAAACTCGTCATCGTCGACGATTTCCAGGACGCCACACTCGCCGGCTTCGACTTTCTCACCGCATTGCGCAACCGTGGCGTGCGACTGTTGCTCGTCGGCAACCCCGACGAGGCGGTGCAGACGTTCCGCGGATCGTATCCTGAATATTTGTTCAACATGGCGCAATCGCGATTGGGCGCGCGACTGGTACGGCTGGAACCGTCCCATATGGCCGAAGGCACGGACCTGGCCGCGGTGACGAGCCGCGTGAGCCTGACCATCGCCAGCACGGAATCGACCGACGACGCGCTGGCGAACCGCCCCGGCAAAATGCCGGCCATCGCCATACCGGAGACGCACGACGGCAGTCTTGAAGCCGCGATGTACCGTTCCACCGTCGAAGAACTCGACGACGTGGTGTGGAAAATCAAAACCGAACATCTCGAACACGGCCGCGACTGGAACGACATGGCCGTGATCGCCCACGACAACGCCACCGTGCGCACGTTCGGCGAACGGCTACGCGCCGACGGCGTGCCCGTACGCTATTCGAGCGTGACCCGCCCCCTCAAGGACGAACCGTTCGTGCAGGGCCTGTTCTCCATGATCGAACTGGCCGAACTGAAACGGCAAGGCATCGCCACCTCGTCCATGAACCTCGACACGGCCGGCGCATACGTGCGCTCACGCGTCGCATCAATCATGAACTCGCCGCTGATCACCACCCCCGGCGAACGTCCGGCTCGGCTGTGCGTGGTCGAATCGGCGATGAACGCGCTCGGCTCGCTGGCCACGGTTTTGCATGACGATACAGCCGATCCGACCACGTCCGACACGTCCGGACGCGCGCTGCTGCCACAGCTGATCGACGATTGGAACGATTACGTCGAAACCTTCCACACCGCACACGCGGCGGCATCGGCGTCGGACGTGGAAAACGCTGCCGACATGGGCCTGCCGGCAATCGACACCGACGACCGGCTGATGACGGGAGAGCGTGCCGCTGAGGACGCGGACGAACCATCCTTCGGCATGAACGCGCTGTACATCCTGCTATTGGAAGGCGACACCGACCGCGTGCTCGACGTGATCGCCTCCGTACTGGGCCGCAAAGACCCCCAAGCGCAAGCCTTCGCACGCCTGTGGAAAACGCTCGACGATACCCTGCGGTCGGAGGCACGCCTGACATCCCACGAACCGCAATACATGCTCGACTGTGCATGGCAGGCGTTCGGCAAAGCCGAAATCTGGCAGAAAACGGCGTTGCGCAACAACGCCGAAGGCCGCGCGGCCAACGACCGGCTCGACACCGCGATGCGCCTGTTCAGCTACGCGTCCGGCGGCGAATCGAACGGCGTGACGGCAGCGCACACCATCGACGCGTTCATCGAACAGGTCCGCGCGCTCGCCATCGAAGCCGACTCCCTGGCGCACACCGCGCCGATCGATCAGGCCGTGACGCTCGCCACGCCCGCCGGAGCTGCCGGAAAACATTGGAAACTAGTATTCATGCCTGCGTTCCAACAAGGCCAATGGCCGAACCTCGCGCCGCGCAACACCCTGTTCGGCGGGGAGGAGCTCGCCGACATCATGCTGCATGGACGACTGTCCGACGACATCGTCACTTCCGCAGGCCGCGAAAACGCGCAGCTCGCCGCGGTGCTCGCCTCCGAACAGAAAAGCCTCCTTGCGGCGCTCACCCGCGCCGATGAGCGCGTGACGGTAAGCGCGGTCCTCAACGAAGACCATGTGCCGTCCGACTTCCTCTACGGCTACCTGCCGGAATGGTTCGACCGCGGCCGGGATGCCGATGCGGAAACACGCGTGTACACGGCGGTCGGCGAGGCCGGCGAATACGCGGGACTGGAGGCCGACCCGCGTGGCCTGGTCGCCGCCGCGCGAAGCGTGCTGGCCCATGCGCCGGCCGATTCCCCCCAAGCGCGCGATGCCGCGCAAGCCTTGGCGTTGTTGGCATCGCATGGCATCGCCGCCGCGAATCCCGACAATTGGGCGTTCCTTACGGAATGTGCGCGAGCCGACGATATGACGGAAATCGACGGCAAGATGGAATCTGACGGAAAAACGGAGCATGCCGACAAGGCGAAGCTTATCGAACAACCGGAATCCATCGAAAAAACGGACGGCCAATCCGACGTGGTCACCCTTTCTCCATCCGCCGTGGACAGTTTGTGGGCGTGCCCGGTGTGCTGGATGCTGGAGAACCGTTTCGCCGGCCCACGCATGGGCAGCGCGGCCACCAGCTTCGGCTCGCTCATCCACGCCGTCGCGCAACAGGCCACCGAAGCCGGCCTCGACCTGCCCCAAAACCACACCGCGGTAAGCGACGAGGACAACATCGACGAAATCACCCAATGGATGATCGGCCGATACAAGACCCTACGTGGCGACCTCAACGCCATCGACGACCCCGAGGAACGGTACAAGGCGCTCGGCAAGGACGCGAAAGCATCGGTCGCATTGCGCAACATCGCCACATATTTCGTCAAGTCGAACCGTACGGGATACCCGTCGAACAACACCGAAACCATCACCGTGGGAACATTGGACCATGCCGAAGCGGAACGGCAGTTCGCCGCGCAATTCGACTTCGACGACATCCTCGACGCCTACAACGCCATCGACGGCAACGCTCCGATCTCCCGCGACGAACTCATCGCCATCATGGGCGCGCTCGTCGGCGGCTGGCCGGAAACCGGCATGAGCGACCGGCTCACCGTACGCCTGTCGGGCAGAATCGACCGTCTTGAACACCGCCGTACCGCAGACGGCCGCGAACAGGTACGGCTGATTGACTACAAAACCGGCAAAGTGCCGAATGGACGCTCCCTGTTCAGCGACCTGCAGCTCGTCTGCTACCAGCTGGGCCTCGCATTCCCGGAACACGGCGGAAAACGCGGCGCGCAGGCGATCGCAACCATGCCGGACATCACCCAAAGCGCCCTGTTCCACGTCATGGAATACGCGGCACCCGCGCCACGCAAAGGGCAAGGCGACGAAGCGTACCACCAGCAGGCGCTGTTCGCCGGCGGAAGCATCAACGCGGGCGATTTCATACCCCGCAAATACGTGCCCAAAATGGCCAGCGTCTTCACCAGCGGCCTCGACGACGTCGAACGGCCGGCGCAGGTCAGCGAAGAACATTGGAAGCAACTTCTGGAATCGCGGTCGAAGATGACGGTATGGTCGCTGACCATGATCTCCCGCGTCTTCTATGCGGCCGCGGCGAGCCGGGCCACCCGCATCACCGCGCGTCCGACCGTGGAACACGTCGGATACTGCAGAACGTACGGCAGTGGGGTCTGCCCGGCCTGCCAAGGCGAGCAGAACACCGTATTCGAAAGGACCGTGGCATGAACGGGAGCAACGGTATGAACGGAAGCATGTCAACGAACGGGGCCACAGCAAAGGGCGATGCGATGGGCACTGTGCCGGCCGCCACGCCGAAATTCACCGACAGTCCGGAACAGGCCGCCGTCATCCAAGCCCCCTCATACGAGGACGTGGTCGTGGTGGCGGGCGCCGGCTCCGGCAAAACCTACACCATGACCCGCCGCATCATCACCCTCATCGACCAGGGCATCAGTCCCGAGAAGATTCTGGGCCTGACCTTCACACGCAAAGCCGCCTCCGAACTGCTTTCGCGCGTTTCCGCTGCCGTGACGCGCAACCAGGCCGGACGTGGTACGCGCGTCGCCTTCCTCAAACCGGAAGTCTCCACCTATGACGCGTTCTTCCAAACCATCGTGCGCCAATACGGCCTGCTCGTCGGCTTCGACCAAAACACGCAGCCATTGAGCGAAGCCGGAGCGCTGCAGCTCATCCACACCGTGCTCGACAAGCACATGGACCAGCTCATGGCCTTCGACCAAGGCGGCGACGAACTCGGCAAATTCTCCACCATCGCCGGCAACGTGTTCACCCTATCCAACGCCATCGCAGGAGCCATGATCGGCAGCGACTGCACCAGCTTCGACGAAGCCGTGGAACGCGTGCGCGCATGGGATAAGGCGTTCGTGGCGCAAGTGGCCAAAGCGCTTGAAGACGAGGACGTTCCCGATGACGAGCCGAAAGTGGGCAAGGCTCCGAAACAGAAGAAAAAGGAATCCGACACCGCCTTCGAAGCGCGCAAACGCGAATACCGCGCCCAATGCCACCAACTGTGCGTCCACAACACCGCGAAGTTGGCCGGCACGGCCCGCAAACGCGACCTGCTACTCGACCTCGTGGCCGACTACCACGCCGAAAAACGCGCCCTCAACATGGCCGAATTCAGCGACTTCACCATCGCCGCATTCCAACTCGTCACCCGATTCCCCTCCATCGGAGCCACCTACCGCAAACGCTACACGCACGTGCTGCTTGACGAATACCAAGACACCTCCACCACGCAGGCGGCCCTCCTGACCGCACTGTTCCACGCCGATTCCACCCATCGCAGCGCGGTGAACGCCGTCGGCGACCCCTTCCAATCGATCTACGCATGGCGAGGAGCCAGCCCAGGCGCATTCCGCATGCTGCAACACGACTTCGGCCACGACGCCACCGACAAGCCCTACACGCTGACCGTCACCCGACGTAACTCGCGCATGGTGCTCGAAGCGGCCAACAATCTGACGAAACCATTGCGCCTGCCCGCCAGACGTCGCGGCAGCTCGCTTATGCGCGAAGTGGACGTGCCCCCGCTCGCCAACATCGACAATGCCCCCGAAGGTACGCTCGGCGTGCTCGGCTACGCCACATTCGGCCAGGAAATCGACGCCATCGTACGCTTCGCCAAACAAGCGATCGCACTGCACACGCCAACCGAAAACGAGCTCGCCGACGGAGTCAAAGACAACCGTCCGCACGTGGCGCTCCTGTTCCGCTCCAAAACGCAGATGCCAGCCTACGAGGACGCACTGGAACAAGCCGGCCTCACCACACTCGTCGTCGGCCAGGCCGCACTCCTGGAACGTCCCGAAATCAAAGACATCCTCGCCCTGCTGCACGTCGTATGCGACCACACCGACAGCGCCGCGCTCATGCGGCTGCTCGCCACGCCACGATTCGGTCTGTCCGCCGACGATCTGCAGGCGCTCGCCGGCATCGCCGAACGGCTCAACACCGCGCAACGCTACCGCGCGCTCGTGTCGGCCGGCATCGTGGAGGCGGATGCGAATCCGTCCGACGCCGACATCCGCGCCACCGTGCGCGCCTACCGCGACCAAGTGCCCAACGCCGTCTTCCTGATCGACGTGCTGCTGCGCGGCGATCTGCGGCACCTCGTCGACGGCGTATTGAGCCGTACGGGAGCCGCGAGCGTCATCCACGCCGGTCGCGTCATCCAACAGGTGCAGCGCACGGCCGGCCATCCGTTGCCGGAAGTGGTACGCACGGCCATCACCGCGCTCGGACTGGACATCGACCTGCTGCTTGCCGAACGGATGCGGCATCTGGATGCCGGCAATCGTGCCACATCGCATGCCGCTTCGTCACTCGACGCGATGCTGTCTCTGGTGGACACCTACTTGCAGGAAATCGCCGCGCAGGGCACGCCAAGCCTGCGCGCGTTCATCTCGTGGGTGGATTCGCTGCGTGACGCGTCCGACGACAACGCCACCGCACCAGATACCCCCGTCGATGTGGTGCTCATGACCGTGCACCAGTCGAAAGGCCTGGAATGGGACGCCGTGGCCGTGGTCGGCATGCGCGACGGCACCTTCCCGTCCAGTCAAGGCGACCACCTGAGCGTCAAAACGGACGAAGACCATCCGGGCGGTCGGCGCGACGGCGTATGGGAGCCGCCGGAATACTTCGAAAAAGCCCACACTTGGCTGGAAGACCCGTCCGCGGTGCCGGTTCCGGTGCGCGCCGACGCGGATATCCTGCCACGATTCCCGCACGACGCGCCCATCGGGGGCAATCCCGTGGAATCGCTCGACGGATTGGACGATGCGGAAGTGATCGACGACGAGGTGTTCGGCACCTTGCGAACCATGGCCGTCGACGATATGGAAGGAATGGATCCGGCAAGCCTGTACCTGACGCAACAGGAGGAATACGGCCGCCGACTGCACGCCGACGAACGCCGTCTCGCCTACGTGGCGTTGACGCGCGCCCGCTACGAGGCGCTGCTCGTATACAGCGGATGCAACGAGACGAGCCGCGACTCCCGCCTGGCGGAGGGAAAGAAAAGCGCCGCGCCGTCGAATTTCTGGCTGGAGACGCGCGATTCGATGAACGGAATCGTCACCGCGGTACGCGAACCGGACAGCCTGTCCGACGATGTGGACGGCTCCCCGAACACGCTGGGACTTGACCTGCCCGACGGCTATTTCGTAGGCGAACACGCCCGCGATTTCGAGAATGCCGTGGTGGGCGATGCGTGGAACACGCCGCTCGAACCGGTCTCGGACGACCATACTTTGCCTTGGCCGTGCGATCTGAGCGCCGATGTCGCCGACAGGCTGCGTGCCGCGGCCGAACAGGTACGTGCCGTCGAATCCGACGAACCGAATATCGCTGAATCCACGGGAACGCAGGGCGACGTTGCCGATGAATCCGCCACGCCATCGCCGGAAACCGGAAACTCACTGCTGCGTCTCGCCAAACTGCTCGTCGCCGACGAACATCTCATGCCGGAACCGGACGTGGCTGACGCAGGCGAATCGCAGGACGCCTTCGACGAGGCCGTGCGTGCCAAAGGCGAACGTATCCTTGCTGCCGGCCGCCAAAACGTCACCTCGCTGCAAGCGCGCGCCGGCTCCATGGGCGAGCGTGACTCCCGCGCCTACTGGCGTGGTCTGGTCCGTCCGATTCCGCACGTCGCCTCGCCGGCGGCACAGCTCGGCACGCGGTTCCACGCATGGGCTGAGCGTTTCATCATGGCGGATGCGGACGTCGACGGCATCGGCGGTACGGAAGGTGCTGCCGGTATGGCCGCGCAGTCGCGTGCGGAACTGATCGCATTGATAGGTGATACGCAAGTCGACGCGGACAACGGCGGTGTGCAATCGCAGGACGCACCATCGCAGGACGCCCAATTGCGAGACGAACGGAAACTGGCCGCTTGGCAGCGTCGTCTCGTCGCTTCGCCGTGGGCAAAACGACGTCCAGCATGGGCGGAACGCCAGCTCATCGTCGACATGCCCCAGCTCGGCACCATCGTCAACGGCAAACTCGACGCGGTGTTCTTCGGCGGTCTCGACGAAACGGACGAGACGAAACGCTACACCGTGGTCGATTGGAAAACCGGCGTAAAACCACGCAAACCGGACGAAATCAAGGAGAAGCTCGCACAGCTCGACCTGTACCGCCTGCTGCTCGCGGCGATGGAAGGGGTGCCGTTGGATGCAATCGACGCCTGTCTCTACTATGTGAGTGAGCCTCACGAGGCCGATCGGGAGCTTGACGCCCTCGACAAAACAGAAGAAGAGATCCTTGCCGAGTTGAGCTACGGAATTCCGCAGCAATCCGACAACGACTAGTGCCGGTGCGCAATGGCTCCTTGACCGAAGAAAGCGGGGGAGCGGCGCTTTCCGGCCTGCCTGCGGGAGAAACCGCTATGCAGGCAGCGTTGTGGAGGAACGCCGCTACCCTCGTGCAGCATGTGTGGGCGGGCGCACATGCCGGACGCAAC
>OJPQ01000273.1_pt1 | contig 28687 bp, 22 predicted proteins | sample 1598531 | NCBI WGS metagenome assembly OJPQ01 (sample SAMN03922491, study PRJEB24848) | human gut metagenome | isolation source: stool sample | host: Homo sapiens | place: Germany | collected 2011-05 | reverse complement strand
CACTATCCTCTTCGTCGGCAGCGTCAGATGTGTATAAGAGACAGCGCTAAGGGCGATCTCTAGCGCTTTCCCAAGATCCAGTTTCAGGGTGTCTTGAGCCAGAACCGGTCTCGCCGCCAGAAAAGGCAATACCATAAATGTGACCAACATCATTTTTCTACTCATCAATAATCGTTTCATTTAGGATAGATTTTGTCTGTGATTAAACTCATTAAGTGTTCGCTATAAATCATAGGATTGTTTGAGATCGAATCGGTCTAGGATCGCTCTTCCCTTCTCGGTGCTGATCCCTTTCAGGAATGTGAGGAGGATCGTGTTGTATACCTCGGTGATGGAATGCTTGCAGAAGACATTGGAAGGCCGCAACATCTTCGTCTGCTCTTTCACCAGTAAGGCCATGATCTCGAAGTTGATCCCCTCTTGGAACACGCCCTCTTTAACGCCCCGTGTGAACAAGTCCATACACCTCTTACCCATTCTCGCTTTATTCATCTCTATTTTTTGTTGGGCTTTCGGATATTTCTTCAAGTCCTCGTAAAACTTCTCGTTGAACCATCTCGGGTTTTTCATCATCTCCTCATAGAAGAGCAGGATTACTTCCAAGGCATTGAAAGGTTCTTTTTCCAGTCCCGTCAGATATTGTCCGAGCGATTCGGTATTGTGATCGATTCCCTCGATCAGCAAGGTTTCCTTGTCCTCGAACGACTCGTAAAGTGTACGCTTGGAGATGCCAACCGCTTTCGCTACATCATCCATACTCACACTCTTGATGCCATATTGAGAAAAAAGATCGAACGCCGTATTAATAATCTGTTCTTTTATCATATTCGTTTTTGTTACGTCAAAAGTAGCCGGGGCAATCTCCGTATACAAGTAAAAAGCGCTGACTCGTCCGTTGGAATCGACCAATGACCGGATATTCCCGTCGAATCTATTCGCAAAGGTCTGATATATTTAGAAAACCAGAAAGGTTTATACTGTTACGGTATTGGTATGGAATGAAACAGGATATTGTCAAAAATTCTTGTTATTCGTTCAATTTTGGATGAAAATTGGTTAAAAACGAAATAGTGGGTGGTCTTTGGCTTTTTATTTCTATCTTTGTCCGAGGTGATAATAAAAATCTACAGATAGATATGAAAAATTTACCTTTAATTGAAGTCACTGAGTTAATCAAGGGAATTGAGTCCAGCGACAACTTTCAAGATGATTTATCGATAGCGGATCTGAATGGAGATTTGATTAATTACGAGGAAAAAAGGCTGGAGCATTCCACCCCGATGCGTTTAAATGCCTTGTTGATGATCTTGGTACAGGAAGGTACCGCCGATATCTCGGTAGACTATATTCCATATAAGATAGAGAAGAATACGTTTATAACCTTGATGCCGACTCATATCATACAGGTATCGAAGGTGAGCAAAGACCTAAGAGGGCGTTTGTTGATCGTGTCCAGATCTTTTCTGGATGGATATACTGCCCCGGCAGGGAAAAAGAACTCCATGGTGCATTATATGCAGATCCGTAAGAATCCATGTGCTACGATTAGCGCCGAGGAGACTGAGCATATATCCGGCCAATTCTCCATCTTACGGGAAAAGATGAAGTTGCGTACCCATTTTTTCCAGAAGGAGGCTCTCCAGAACGCCTTAATCGGTTTCTTTATCGAGTTGGCTAATATCTTTATGGGTAAGAAGGAGCTGATGACGGCACCTACACTCTCCCGGAAGGAGGAGCTTTTCGAGCAGTTCCTGCAATTGCTTTTCGAGCATTGCAAGGAGCAGCACGTCGTTACTTTCTATGCCGAGAAATTATTTATTACCCCACAGTATCTTTCGCTTATCTTGAAGGAGCTAACGGGTAAATCAGCGAATAAATGGATTGACGACGCCTTGATCGTCGAGGCTAAGATGCTGTTGAAGGCCCCGCAAGCCACGGTTCAGCAAGTAGCGGATATACTCCACTTCTCCGATCAATCCACTTTCGGTAAGTTTTTCAAGAAGCATATGGGTATATCCCCCATGGAATACCGGAAATCATAATCCGGTATTTTCTATACGCTTGCGGAACTTATACCAGTTGATCAACTCACAAGCCCCGTAGAAAATGCTGGCTACACCGAAGATTACGAATGTATTTGCCGCCGCCCCGAACGGGTAGGCAAGAATCATTACTCCGGTTATCAAGATCAAAGCCGGCATCAGGTAGAAGCCCAACGGTACATTGCTCCATTTCCTTGCGGATATCAATGAAACCAATTGCTGTACACCGGCAATTACCAATAAGGCTCCAAGTACGTACATTAATATATTCACGAAGAACTCGGGCATGATCACCAACCACGCTCCGAACAGTACGCTTCCCGCTGCCTCGATAGGAAACATCGGTTTCTCCCCGTTCTCGTTCTTCGGTCGGGTGAAATAGCTGAGGATAGCGAATAATCCCGGTAAAATGAATAGTATACCGATCGTGATAACCAGATAGGTTATGGCTGCTTCCGGCCATAATACCAAAACAAACCCTAATACCATCGCAAATGCGCTACGTAAAACCGCGCCATTAATAGATCTCATATGTTTTTATTTTAGATTTCATTTATAATATGACAAAGGTATATATTCTTTCCGACTTTTTTTACCTTTGTGCGCCATAAAGCAGTATCAGGAAAAACATCGAAATATATCCCTCTTGAATGCATGCTTCGCGTAAAAAGACAAACTTGAAATCATCTAACGAATAATAATACTAAAACAAAAAATGAAGCGTATAGTTTTTTTGGATTACGTGCGTGTGTTCGCGTGCTTCCTTGTCATGGTTGTCCACGCTAGTGAAAACTTTTATGGAGCTGAGGGCTCCACGGATATGGTGGGACCGCAATCTTATCTGGCCAATGAGGCCGATCGGTTGTGGGTAGCCGTATACGATGGTTTCTCACGCATGGCGGTGCCATTGTTTATAATTGTCTCCGCCTTTCTTCTTGCGCCGATGAAGGCAGGGCTGACCTCTTGGCAATTCTACCGTCAGCGTTGTATCCGCATCTTACCGCCGTTTTTCATATTTATGATACTATACAGCACTTTACCCTTGCTGTGGGGGCAGATAGATGCCGAGACATCATTGAAAGATATATCGAGAATATTCTTGAACTTTCCTTCACAGGCCGGACATTTGTGGTTCATGTACCCTTTGATCAGCCTCTATTTATTTATACCCGTAATATCGCCATGGTTGAATAAAGCCACGGCGAAAGAAGAGCGTTTTTTCATCGGCTTGTTTCTGTTGTCGACCTGTATGCCCTATCTCAATCGTTGCTTCGGCGAGGTGTGGGGACAATGTTTTTGGAACGAATACCATATACTGTGGTACTTCTCCGGTTATTTAGGATATCTCGTACTGGCACATTATATACATGTCCATCTTACATGGAACCGTTCTAAACGTCTGGTTATCGGAATCGCCTCGATGGTCGTCGGTGCTTTGCTGACGATTTATTCCTTCTATGTCCAAGCGATACCCGGAGAGATCCTTACTACACCCGAGATAGAGATCGGATGGGCTTTCTGTACGATTAACTGTGTGCTTCTTACGGCGGGTACGTTCCTCGCTTTTACCTGCATAGGCAATTCGAAATCTCCACGACTCATAACAGAGATGTCTAAACTCAGCTACGGTATGTACCTTATGCATATATTTTGGCTCGGATTGTGGGTAACGGTGTTTAAGCACGACTTAGCCTTGCCTACTGTCGCCGCCATACCATGCATTGCGGTAAGTACATTTATCTGCTGTTATGTGACGACAAAGGTTATCTCATTAATACCGGGCAGTAAATGGATTATAGGATGAATATAGGATAGCTCTGTCATTTGGCGCGGTTACTTTGTAAACAAGATGATAAGATTACCTGTTATTTGGAAAAAATCGTATATTTACGATATTCAAATAAATCCCGGGTAATAATGATGACGAGAACAGTTTTTATACTTTTGATATCGAGCCTTTGTACGCTAAGTTATTGTACGCCTAGGACCGAGCCTGCTCAAACCGAGGTGTTAACTCCTGTGGATTCTATATCGAAGGATTCCGCTGTGATCGTGGAGACTTTGCCTCCCCGTATCGAAATAGAGAAAGAGCTGCTTTACGATAAGCATACTTTAGAAGATACTTATCCCTATAAAGATACGACACGGGAGTTCCAGTGGGAGAAAATGAAAGAAAGATTATCCTTATTGGAGTCGATCCAAAGGGAGCCGTCTCAATGGGCGATCTTGCAGAACTATAAAAACAGGAATGGAGAGGCTCCTCTTGTAAAAGTCTTCAAGAGAGATGCCTATAAGAGGGTTTCCGATACGCTTGGTGTAGAACGCTATCAATCCGTCCCGCTTTATTTGCTGACTGATACCGTGACTCCCGAGATCTATGGACGTGACGGTAGCTTGGTTCGTATCAAGGCGATGGATGAGGATTCTAAATTCGCTCGTATACAAACCGTGTACGATGGGGAGGAGGAGTGGTATGCCCCGAGGAAATATATCAAGCAGATAGGGGATACGGTAGTCTTCGATAAGGCGATCTTCGTGGATCGTCATAACCAGAATATCGCGACCTTGGAGCACGTCGGCTCGAAATGGTTGGTTCGTAGCATGAACCCTGCGACTACCGGACAGCATCGTCCTCCTTATGCGCAGGAAACCCCGTTGGGAATGTATGTTCTCCAAGAAAAAAAGTCTCGCATGATCTATTTGGTAGACGGTTCCAAGGAGACAGGTGGATTCGCTCCTTATGCCAACCGTTTTACGAATGGGGCGTATATCCATGGCGTACCGGTCAACGCTCCTCGTAAATCGTTGATCGAATATAGTCCTTCGTTGGGAACGACACCCCGGTCTCATATGTGTGTGAGAAACGCGACTTCGCATGCGCAATTTGTTTATGATTGGGCGCCTGTTAATGAGACGATTGTTTTTGTATTAGAATAAAAATCATAACTTTGCGGCGTTATTGTTTTTTAGTATGCGAAGGATTTTCTTGTATTTGTTTTTTATTGTCTTGTCTGTAGGTTCAATTTCAACCGGTGGCGTTTTGCGTGCCCTATCTCCGGAAACGGGATCAACGTCTGTGGCGGTTATGGGGCGCCAATTATATGAGGAGATGCGATTGGATCAGTGGGTTTGTTTCGATGCGTTTATGCAGGGGCTTAGAGGTTCCGAGAAGATTGATCGGAAAAATAAGGATATCCTTACATTGATCGATTTCTCTAAACCTTCTACGGCGGAGCGTATGGTTGTATTGGATATACGGCAAAAGAGAATACTTTACACCTCTTTGGTTTCTCACGGTAAGAATAGCGGAGGGAATTATGCGACCTCTTTCTCGAACGAGAACGGTTCCCATAAAAGCTCTTTAGGATTTTATCTGACGGAAAATACGTACCAAGGCCGGAATGGCTATTCGCTTATCCTAAATGGATTGGAAAAAGGAATAAATGATTTGGCTAAGCAAAGGGCGATTGTAATTCATGGCGCCTCTTATTCCGATCCTTCTGTGGCAGCTTCCTCGGGTCGGTTAGGACGTAGCTTTGGTTGCCCTGCGTTGCCTGTATCTGTCAGTAAGCCAATTATTAATACGATAAAGAATGGAACCCTTTTATTTATTTACGCCAACGATAAGAACTATCTGACGCAAAGTTCCATTCTATCCACTCAACAAGAAAATGATATTTTTCATGAAAAAAGTTACCGAAAAGTTTTGTAGTTTAAAATAAAGGCGTACCTTTGCACCGCAATCAGAGATAAACACTATGAATTGCAAAACGGGGTGTAGCGCAGTCCGGTTAGCGCACCTGCTTTGGGAGCAGGGGGTCCCAAGTTCGAATCTTGGTACCCCGACTTAGAAAAAGGGAAATGGTTGGTATTCAACTGTTTCCCTTTTTTTGTGTCCTGCCCTTAAATCTAAAGGATAGTCAACGATTGTAATCAAAACAATTGTTCGTATCTTCAAGTAAAAAACATTCTTCTTACTATATACAAATATAATTACTATCTCATCTATTTCCAGATTATCGCCGTGGAATATATAGACCACGTCGTGATCTGTATATTCCACGTCTTGATCTGTACAGACCACGTCGTGGTTTGTAGAATTATACAGTATGCGCATAAGAATTCATAGGCTATCGAGCAAGAATTCATATAGGAGCGGAGCGTTTTTTGCTTAGGGAGAAGAGGAGACGCTCTTACGTGTCAAAGTGGGAATAGTGTCAAACAATTAGACAGCGTTGTCAAAATATTGGACAGTTCTAAAAGAATGGCTTTTTGTTATCTGGTTGTTGTTTAGTTGTTTATGTGTTTTGGCACGTTCTTTGCTATTATTTTAAGTAGAAAATAATAGAGCAATGAAACAAATATTACTTACAACAGTTCTTTCTCTCAGTTTCGCTACCGCGACGGTGGCCCAAGAGAAACTTTGGACTTTGGATGAATGTATGCGCTATGCCGTGGAAAACAGCCCATCGGTTAAAAAGCAAGTTTATACATCAGATACGTATAAGGCGGAACGGAATGCCGCTGTAGCTTCTTTTTTCCCGGCGGCATCGGCTAAGGTCGGAGCGCAATATAGTTTTGGCCGTTCGATTGACCCTGCGACCAATACCTATGAGAATACTTCTACGTTTAATAATAACTATGGCCTCGACGCTTCTATTCCTATTTTTACGGGCGGACAGCTGATCAATCAATGGTTGATGGCAAAATCTAATCGCCGTATGGGAGTTAATGACATCCAGAAAGCGAAAGATGATTTAGCGATGAAAGCTATGCAGGCTTATATGGATGTGGTATATTATAAAGGAACGATTCGTATGGCGGCCGAGAAATTGGAGGAGAGTAACCGTACCTTATATAAGACTCGCCGGCAAGAAGAGCTGGGTTTGAAAGGGAAAGCGGATGTAGCTCAATTCGAGGCTCAAGTAGCGGCCGATGATTATACATTGACCCACCAGCAGAATCTTTTCAATACGGCCTTGCTTACCTTGAGGGAATGTATGAATTATCCATCAGATTTAGAACTGGAGGTGGATACTTTATTACCGGATATCAATTATGTCCCGGAAGTAGAGAACGTGGCGGAGATTTTCGCTTATGCGTCCGGGAATAACCCTACCGCCTTGCAAGCCGAGTATCAATTAACGCAAAGTAAATACCAATATCGTATTTATAAAGGAAAGTTGCTACCGAGTATTTATTTGAATGCCGGAATCTCTACGAGTTATTTCGAGAACCTGAAGTCTGATAATGCCCCGGAAGGTTTCAAGGATCAGTTTAAAAATAACCGTGGTGAATATGTCTCTTTTAGCCTTAGTTTCCCCTTATTCGATGGTTTGAGCAGATTAACGAACGCTCGTCGTTATCGTAACAATATGCGGATCGCACGGGAGACAAGAACAGAGGTCTTTCGCCAGTTGCAGACAGCGATAGAGCAATCCGTCTTGGATCGTGAGGGATACGCTAAAGAGGCCATACAGATGGATAAGAAGGTGAGATCGGATGAGTTGGCTTATCGTGTTACCCTACGGAAGTACGAGGAAGGCCTGATGAGCACGCTGGATGTACAGACAAGCGCGAATACGCTGTTGGAGTCCAAGGCCAATCTGCTTCAAAAGCGATTGATGTACTTATTGAAAAGCAAGTTGGTAGATTATTATAAGGGCAAGCCTCTTATCAATGAATAAGAATTGAGAACATAGAATTTAGATGATAATAAAAAATATAGAATACGATGGATATACAATTAGAGAAAAAGAAAGGTCTTCAGAAGAAGCATATTCCTTATGTAGCGGGTGGCGTGTTGTTCGTTATCTTGTTGGGATGGATTATCTTTGGTGATCATGCTTCTACGTTGAAAGTGGACGCGAGAGGGATTAGCATCGGTAATGTGACCCGTGAGCAATTCAATGACTTCTTTCGTATGGATGGTCAGGTGCAACCTATCACGGTCGTGCAGCTTAGCCCCGAGGAGGGCGGTATCGTACAGGAGAAAGTCGTGGAAGAGGGCGCCCAAGTGAAGAAAGGCGATATCATTGTTCGTCTGAGCAACTCAAATCTGGATTTGCAGATATTGAACGCTGAGGCCGAGTTGGCGGAGAAGCAGAACTTCCTTCGTAATACGCAGGTTACCATGGAGCAGGATAAGCTGACCAATCAGATGGAGAAACTTCAATACGATATGGACATGAACCGGGCCCGCCGCTCGTTCAACCAACAAGAACAGTTGTATAAAGAGAACTTGATCGCCAAGGAGGATTATCTGAAAGCGAAGGAGGACTTCGAGTTAGCCTCTCAAAAGCACGCCTTGATTACCGAGCGCTTGCGCCAAGACTCTATCTCCCGCACGATCCAGATGGATGAGATGGAGGCCAGCTTGGCGAACATGCGGAAGAATATCCTGTTGATCCGTGAGCGTAAGGAAAACTTGAATGTCCGTTCCCAGATCGACGGTGAGTTGGGACTGTTGGATGTCGTATTGGGGCAAAGTATCAATCCGGGACAAAAGATCGGCCAGATTAACGACCTTTCCGATTATAAGATCGAGGCCATGATCGACGAGCATTACATAGACCGTGTGAAACCGGGCTTAAGTGCCGCTTTCGAGCGTCAAGGCTCGTCTTTCGACTTAACGGTGCGCAAAGTTTATCCCGAGGTTCGTGATGGTAAGTTCCGTACGGATTTCGTTTTCACGGGTGAGCGTCCGGATAATATCCGTAGCGGACAGACCTACTATATCAACTTGGAGCTGGGACAACCTACCGAGAGTATCATTATCCCGAAGGGAACTTTCTTCCAGAGTACGGGTGGAAGTTGGATATTTGTTCTTGATCCGGATGGAAAGAAAGCTTACAGGCGTTCTATCAAGATCGGTCGTCAGAACCCGCAATATTATGAGGTTCTTGAAGGTCTGGAAGCCGGTGAGAAGGTGATTGTGTCCAGTTATGAGAGTTATAAGGATAATGAAGTGCTGGTGCTGGAATAAAATCGATATAATATGAAAAACATACTAATCGCCATTCGTTCCATTTTTAAGAAAGGGCGGCATAACGTGATGAAAATCGTATCGTTGGGAATCGGTTTAGCGGTAGGTTTGGTATTGATCGCTAAAGTCTATTTCGAACAATCGTATGATGATTTTTATCCGGATAGAGACCGGGTCTATCAAGTATGGGCGAAATACCAGCAAAATGGAGGGGAGTTGAAGGATTATCCGCAAACAAGCGGTGGCATCGCTCCAACTATGCAACAACAGATACCCGAGATTGAGACCGTCACCCGATACACGAGTTTTGGAGACTGGACCTTTACGATGACCGACACCAAGATGAAATACTCCGGTCGTTGTATCATAGCGGATAGTTGTTTCTTTGATATTCTTCCTCGTCCTATGCTGATCGGAAATGCGAAAGAGGTTCTTTCCACCCCGATGTATGTGTTGGTATCAAGTCGTATAGCGAAAAATATCGGGGGCGATGTTATCGGGAAAAACTTCACGGTAGACAGTTCGCCGGGACGTACTATGACTATTGGTGGCGTTTTTGAGGAAGTTCCGGAAAATTCTCATTCCCGTTACGATGTGATTGTTTCTATGGCTTCGGCGGGTCGGTTCATGTGGGAGGGTTCGCCTACTAATATGTTGGGAAATGATCGTTACATAAGCTACGTGAAATTGCACAAGGGGGTGAATCCTTTAGCTTTGGAGGAACAGGTGCATACGTTCGTGAATTCTTATTTCCCTCCGGAGGAACAGCAAAAGACAGGGTTTAACATTGGTTTCTCGTTTCATGAGCTGGATGGCTTACACAAGGAGTTGCCGCAAGTCAAGCGAATGACATGGATACTTTCCTTACTGGCCTTCGCTTTGATCTTCACGGCGGTGATGAACTATATCTTGATCGTGATATCCTCTATCGTAAATCGCTCGAAGGAGGTGGCTGTCCATAAATGTTATGGGGCAAGCGAGAATAATATTCATGGTATGATGTTTGGTGAGGCGTTGGTACATATAGTGCTTTCACTGATCTTGGCCTTATTGTTGATCCTTGCGTTTAGAGGTACGGTAGAGGAGTTGTTGGCGACTTCGTTAGATTCCTTGCTCTTGTCTAATGGTAGCTTGGTCTTGCTAGGGATATGTATCTTGGTGTTTTTCGTATCTGGTTTTATGCCGGGATCATTATACGCTCGGATTCCGGTGGCCTCCGCTTTCCGTAATTACCGGGAGAATAAGCGTATCTGGAAGAAAGCCTTGTTGCTTGTCCAGTTTGTAGCCACGGGCTTTTTGGTGACGATGCTTGTTTTTGTTGCCCGTCAATATACGTTTATGGTGAACGATCGTCCGGGATATGCCTATGAGAACCTTGCCTACTGCGGGTTAGCTGGCGTGGACTCTACCTCTCGTGCCAAGATTCTGGATGAGGTGATGCGGCTTCCGGGGGTCGTTGCGGCTACCACCGTCTATCAATTGCCTTTCGAGCATGCTTCCGGTAATAATATTCTTTTACCGGGTGAGACTCAAGAGCTTTTTAATATCGCCGATCTCTATTGGGTAGGTAACGGATATTTGGACATGATGGAGATTCCCGTGATCCAAGGCCGCTCGTTCACGGAAAATGTGACCAATTCAAGAGAGGTGATGGTAGACCGCCGTTTCGTGGAGAAAATGAAATTGGTAGCGGGCTGGACGGATGATGTGATCGGGAAGGATATCTGCGTCACCGAACATAGCAAATGGAATGAGGAGCCATTCACGATTTGCGGTGTTTATGAGAATATCCGTCTGGGAGGAATCTCGAACCAAGATATGCGGCCTTCCGTATTATTCTATGCGCATAAGCCCATGTATACCTTGCAGGTGAAGTTCCATGAGCTGAACAACGATAGTATGGCTCGTTTACAGCAGAAGATATCCGAGACATTTCCAGATCGTGAACTGAATGCTATCTCTTTCCGTTCCGAGATCATGGATCTATATAAGGACTCCCGCCAATTCCGTGATTCCGTGATGATCGGAGGTTTGGTCACGCTCCTTGTTACGTTGATAGGACTTATTGGCTATACGAATGATGAGGTGAGCCGTCGTCGTAAGGAGATAGCGGTTCGCCGGGTGAATGGGGCTACCTTATGGGATATATTGAGGTTGTTCATAAAGGATATCGGATATATCTGTATCTATGCGGTCATATTAGGCGGTGGTATAGCATACTTTGTCTTGCAAAAGTGGCAAGAGCAATTCACGGAGAAGGTTCCTTTGTCATGGTACATATTCTTGGGTTGTGGCGTATGTGTATTATTGATTATATATTCCGTGGTTTGTCTGGATGCCCGCAAGACGGCTAATGATAATCCGGTGAATTGCTTAAAATCTGAGTGATTGAAAATAGATAATAGAAAATTGATAATTCATAATTCATGAATAATTTATTGAACTTTAAGTCCTTTTTAAAGTTCCTTGGAAGGAATAAGGCCTATACGCTGATAGACGTGTTTGGTCTGTCTGTATCGTTGATGTTTGTGTTATTGATAGCGGTCTACACGGTACAGGAGATGTCTACAGATAAATTCCATACCAAGGCGGATCGTATCTATCTGGTCGGGAATGAAAATTGGATGGCCACCGGAGCCGCCATTCCTTATAAGATAAAGGAACGCTATCCGGAGGTAGAGAAAGTTTGCCCGGTAGTGGCAGATAATTCAAGCAATATAGTTGTAGTTTCCGGTGATCGGAAACTGAAGGCGAACGTGATGTTCGCGGACTCCACGTTCTTCGATTTCTTTGATTTCCGGCTGTTACAAGGCACTCGTGAGCAAGCGTTGGCCGCCGGGAACTATGCGGTGGTCTCCTCTTCGTTCGCCCGTAAGATGTTCGGAACGGATGATCCGATGGGACGGCAGTTAGTGGTGGGAGATACCATATCGGCTACTATAAACGGGGTGGTGGAGGATTTACTTCATTCCTCTATTCCCGAAGCGGATGTGATCGTGCGTTGGGAGCAGGTTGGCTGTTTTAACCCCAGCTTAGCCCCGGATCAGTTGGGGAATGCCGGAAGTACATCGGCTTTTGTCTTGGTGCGTGAGGGTAGTGATTTCCCTTCTCGTGCGGAGGATATGGCCCATTGGTTCAAGGAGTTTTATTGGCCGTATCAATATGGGACGGCAAAGGAGGTACGCATATTGCCGCTTAGTGAGCAGTATTTTGCGAAAGCCGCTTCTTACTCTTCTTTGCGAAAGGGAGATTGGCGTTTCGTGATCGTGCTGATGTCCGTAGGTTTCCTTATCTTGATTTTCGCGGTCATTAATTATATTAACTTGACGGTCGCCCAAGCGGGTTTCAGGGCGAAGGAGATGGCTACCCGGCGCCTTTTGGGTTCTTCACGGGGCGAGTTATTCATGCGCTTGATGCTGGAGTCTACTTTGCTTACGTTTATTTCTTTGGTTATCGGGGTTCTCCTTGCCTTGGCGGTCGTGCCGTTTGTCAATGATTTATTGCAGACACGTGTCGATATGAATGTATTGGGTAGACCTGTCTGGCTATTGGCTTTGGTTTCATTAACGGTTGTCGTGGGAGTTTTATCCGGCTTACTGCCCGCTATCATTATTTCTTCTTCTAAACCGATCGAGGTGGTAAGGGGTACGTTCCGGGCTAAGACGAAAATGGTATTCAGTAAGTTCTTTATCGTATTCCAAAATGTGATCACGATCACGATGATCGCCGCCTCTATCACGATGGTTTGCCAGATCGTTCATATGATCAACGCTCCTGTCGGATATAAAACGAAGAATTTATTGGCTATGCGGTCGGTGGATGAAAGGCAGTTATCCGCTTTTGTCGGTGAGTTGAAAGGTTTGTCATGCGTAGATAGGGTCGGGAAGACTCAAGGATTGCCTTTATTCGGTAGTAATAATTGGACTTCTACTTATCAGGGGCAAAATATATCTTTTCAGCAATTCGTTATGGATAAGGATTGTTACGATATGCTGGGATTGGAGATTTTGCGTGATAACCACTTAACGACAGAGGGCTGGTTCCTAAATGAGCAAGCGATGCGTGAGATGAACTTATCGGAGGATGCGACCTCTTTTATGTTGGATAGGCACGAAAGGCCGATAGCGATAGCGGGTATCGTCCGGGATTTCTATTGCTTTGGAAATGTGATGACAGGGATGAACCCTGTCATGTTCCGTTTCTTGAAAGATAATGAAGCTCCTTGGATGATTTTGATCGAGACACAAGGTGATCCTTTCGCCGCAAAGGAGGCTATCGGTAAAGTATATGAGAAAGTGACCGGACTTGAGTTTGAGGCTTTCTTCATGGATGAGAGTTTACAAAACTCATTCGACTCGCAAATCCGTTTGGCAAAGATCGTGATCGTATTCTCGATAATCGCCATCCTTATTTCTTTGCTAGGCTTATTGGCGATGTCCACTTACTTTATCCAACAGCGTTTGCAAGAAGTATCCGTACGAAAGGTATTTGGTTCCAGCAACCGGCAGATATTGGTTAAGCTCGTATTCACGTTCTTGAACTATGTGTTGATCGCTTTCGTGATCGCCATACCTATTATTATGTACTTTATGAAAGATTGGCTGTCCGACTATTCGTATCGTATCGGTTTAAGTCCGCTGATATTTATCGCCGCCGGCTTATTCTGCCTCATGATCTCGTTTGTCTCTGTCTTTTTCCAGAGCTACCGGGCTGCCACATCGAATCCGGTGGATAGCTTTAGGCATAGGCTTTAATTGTTAAGCATATCATAAAAGGTAATAACGCTTGTTTAAAAATAAGGGGGGGAGTAAATACCGACTTTTGATACCTCCCCTTATTTATTCTTGTCTGTTTTTCTAGCCCTTCAGATCCCGAACAAGAACGGTAACGGTTTGCTGTCCTTGAAATCTTTGGCGGTGTTTCCGGCGTAAATCTCGCCGTCTGTGAGCGTTAGTTTCTTGATAGGTGTACCTGCCTTGAAGTCCAAGCTCTTGAAATCTACCCAAAAGATATCCGGGCTTAAAGTAGACTCGAAGTAATATACCTTATTCTTCTGGTCGGCTACCGTACGCCAGCGGGTAGAGGAGATATTCGGTTGATCCGGGGTCGTGATTCCCAGAGGTACCGATACGTTACGCATTACGCTGAATACCCCGGCTACCGCTTCCCGGAAATTACTTGTCTGCGGGATGGCGTGGATATAGAAAGAGGCACGCACGAAACGATCGGAAGCTCGGTTCGTACCCGGCAACATGACCAAGCCGCCTATCTGTTGCCAGTAATCGTTTAAGGTTAGTTGCTTATCGTATGTAGGGGAATTCGTCATGACTTGGCATTCCCGTCCCTCGTGGATAACCAAGTTCCCGTTCAGGTATTCGAAGATAGCGCTATTTCCTGAAGCGTCCGAGATCGAGAGATGCAAGGTCGATTTCGCCCCGTTCGGGAGATCCGGATCGTCGATGCGGAAGACTTCCTTGCTTAACTCGGCAACCGCATCATCTACCGTGGCGAAATTATCGAGTACATACTGCGTCCAGATGCTAAGCCCCATAACCGGGCGGTTATCGTCCGATCGGAAATAAGAAGACTCGGTGAGGAACAATAGGTTGGCTACAAGTCCCTTCTCGTTCATGCCGTCGCACGTACCGATATCATACCCGGCGGTCACCACGCTTCCGTATTTCGAGGTCCATTGGATGGTATTATCGGATATCGCCCCCCTTCTTTGCACGCCCCGGGGGAAGAGGTAAAGGTTGGATTGCGGGTCCTCTTTCCAATCCATGGTACGTCCGGTTACGACCATATTGTCCGGCCCGAGGTAAACGGCCCTTGTACACGCCTCGCTTCCCGTAGGGTTCATGAACATGAGCAAGCTGGTGAAAAGAGAGGCCAGTGTTAAATTCTTTGATTTCATAAGATCTATATTATTAGGATAATCTATTTATGAAACAAGTGGCTTTAAGGAATGTTTAGGGATGGTTTAGAATGATATACGAGATACGGAGCCGTGTGAGTAGCCCCAATTTCGTTTTTAGGCTTTCAAAATTCGTTTTGCTCATAAAGGAGTTTTATTTTTCAAGTTTTTAAAGAACTTTGCGTATCGATTAAATAAGAAACATAAGAATTTAAATTCTATATCATGACAGCAAAACAAAAAATGTCACGCCGTAACTTCATACGAAGCTCGGTCGTTATGAGTGGCGCATGGATGGTGGCAGGCTCTATACCTGTAGAGAGTATCGCTGGAGAGGTGAGGCCGGAGGTTGGGAAAAGTGAATCCTCTGACGGAGCCTCAAAGGTATATATGTTGAAAGATATCACTCCTCAGAACATGATCCGTCTTTATGACGCCTTAGGACGGAAGGCCAAGGGGAAAGTGGCGGTGAAGCTCTCTACCGGGGAGCCGGGCGGTCATAACTTCCTGCAACCGGCTCTTATCAAGGATCTGGTAAAGAAAGTAAACGGCACGATCGTGGAATGTAACACAGCTTACGGAGGCGGACGTGCGGATACCGCCAGCCATCTGAAAGCCGCCGCCGATCATGGCTTCACGGCTATCGCTAAGGTGGATATCATGGATGCCGACGGTGAGGTGGCTCTCCCTGTTCAAGGCGGTAAGCACTTGAAAGAGGATTTCGTAGGTTCCCATTATCTGGATTATGATTTTACGGTCGTCCTTTCCCATTTCAAAGGACATGCCATGGGCGGTTTCGGGGGAGCGCTCAAGAATATCTCTATCGGCATAGCCTCTGCGGCCGGAAAGGCTTGGATACATACGGCGGGTAAGACGAAAACGGACTTGTGGAACAACCTCCCCGAACAGGATCATTTCTTGGAGTCAATGGCTGAGGCGGCCAAGGCCGTGACTACCCATTGTGGCGACAATATCCTTTATATCAGTGTAATGAACCGACTTTCCGTGGATTGCGATTGCGACTCAAACCCAGAAGAGCCTAAGATGGCGGATATCGGTATGCTCGCCTCGCTTGATCCCGTGGCCTTGGATAAGGCTTGCGTGGATCTGGTTTACGCCTCGCCGGACCCCGGCCGTGTCCATCTGATCGAACGCATGGAATCCCGCCATGGTATCCATATCGTTGAGCACGCGGAAGCGTTGGGTATGGGAAGCCAACGATACGATTTGATCTCCTTGGACGATAAATAAGTGCGGTTTCTACCATGATAAAAACATTTAATAACATCCTTTTTATCGGGCTTATTACCTCAAAGGCGTTATCTTTGCCCATGAATAAATAACAGTTTTGGGAGTACAAACTAAAAACAATTTGATTATGTTCTCAGGTATTGTAGAAGAAGCGGCTCAGGTAGTAGCCCTCCAATCCGATAAAGGAAACCTTCATCTGACGATGAAGTGCTCATTCGTGAATGAGCTGAAAATAGATCAGAGCGTGGCTCACAACGGCGTTTGCCTTACGGTGGTAAGCATGACGGAAGATACGTATACGGTTACTGCTATCAAGGAGACCTTGGAACGTTCGAACCTCGGGAACCTGAAAGTGGGCGATAAGGTGAACTTGGAGCGTAGCATGTTGATGAACGGCCGTCTGGACGGGCATATCGTACAGGGGCACGTGGACCAGACCGCCGTTTGTGCGGAGGTGAAGGAGGCGGACGGCAGCTGGTACTATACGTTCGAGTACGCTTTTGATAAGGAGATGGCCCGGCAGGGGTATATGACCGTGGAGAAAGGCTCCGTTTGCGTGAACGGCGTCAGCCTGACGGTATGCAACTCCCAGCAAAACAGTTTCCAAGTCGCTATCATCCCTTATACGCACGATAACACGAACTTTTGCCAGATCAAGAAAGGTACGGTAGTGAACCTAGAGTTCGATATTGTCGGGAAGTATATTAGCAAGATGATGCAGTTTAAATAAGGTTCGAAGAATTTCCTATCCATAAAAGGCTTTAGCGGTATCTGATGATCCCGGCTAGAGCCTTTTCTATCTACAGACAATCTTAATTCCGTGCGTGTACGATTAAAAACGTTTTAAGTAAATTTTCACTAACCAAAACTATCCTTGGTATGTTTATTGTTATATAATTATATGAGAAAAATAGACTAAACATATCAGATTATGGCCTATATCGATTATTACAAGATTTTGGGGGTGAACAAGGACGCTTCTCAGGATGATATCAAGAAAGCCTATAAGAAGTTGGCTCGGCAATATCACCCTGACTTGAATCCGAACGATCCCGACGCCCATCGTAAGTTTCAGGAGATCAATGAGGCGAACGAGGTGCTTAGCGATCCGGAAAAGCGTAAGAAATACGACCAGTACGGGGAGAATTGGAAACATGCGGATGAGTTCGAGGCTCAACGGAAGCAGTACGGCCAGCAAGGTGGCGGCTTTGGCGGCGGCTTCTCGAACGGTGGAGGTACGTATTGGTCTTCCTCCGGCGATGATGGAGAGTTCTCGGATTTCTTTGAGTCTATGTTTGGTTCCCGCCGGGGTGGCGGTGGCCGTTCTAATCATGGGTTCCGTGGACAGGATTACACGGCCGAATTGCACTTATCCTTGATGGATGCGGCCAAGACACATAAGCAGGTGATCACCGTGAACGGCAAGAACCTGCGTATCACGGTTCCCGCCGGCGTAGCCAACGGGCAAACCATTAAGCTGAAAGGCCAAGGCGGGCCGGGCATGAATGGAGGCCCTGCCGGTGATTTGTACATCACGTTCATTATCCCGGACGACAGCCGTTTCAAACGGGTGGGAGACGATCTGTACCTGACTGTCCCCTTGAACCTCTATACGGCGGTCTTGGGTGGCGAGCAGATTATCGATACCTTGGATAGCAAGGTGAAACTGAAAGTAAAACCGGGCACGCAAAACAATACGAAAGTCCGGTTGAAAGGTAAGGGATTCCCTGTTTACAAGAAGGAGGGGCAGTTTGGTGACTTGATCGTCACGTACTCGATCGAGGTGCCGACCAACTTGACAGAGAAACAGAAGGAATTGTTCCGGGAAATACAAAGTCTAAATTAAAAACAGGTGTATTATGCAAACAGATTTAGTTATTGTCAGTGAATACTGCCAGAAATGCCATATAGACCCTTCGTTCATCATTTTGCTGGAAGAGGGAGGTTTGATAGACATTAATATCACGGATGGAGAGAGGTATCTCTTCTCTTCCCAGCTCCGTGATCTGGAACAATACACACGTATGTATTACGACTTGTCTATTAACATCGAGGGAATCGAGGCCATTCATCATATGCTGGACCGGATGCGGAATTTGCAGGCGGAGATACAATCGTTGAGAAACCGTCTGCATTTATATGAACCATTCGGTTTTGATACGATCGAGAATCTCTAGTGTCAAATTGCTGCTAAACAAGGCTTCACTGCCCGATAGTGAAGGGCGTACGCAAACAAATTGAAAATATTTCTTGAAAATGTTTGGAAGTTTGGAATGTAATATATACCTTTGCACTCGCAATCAAGAAATGATAGCGACTATATCGCGGAGTGGAGCAGTGGTAGCTCGTTGGGCTCATAACCCAAAGGTCGTAAGTTCGAGTCTTGCCTCCGCAACTAAAAAGTCCTCAAGTCAATGACTTGAGGACTTTTTCTCTATTCAATCAAGCGATCGGGCGATGCGACCCCGATGGAAACGAATAATAAGCTATGCTTATTTCTTCCGTAAAGGCCCTTTGTTCTTCCAGAATCCCAATTTATAATAGATATAGGTGATTGTAAGCCCGATGCAAAGGCTGGCGCCTATGGCCCACCAGATACCGCTCCGTCCCCAGATAGAGCTAAACCAATAGGCGAGGGGAATGCGTATCAGCCAAAGACAAGTGATGCTTACTGCCATCGGGAACAGGGTATCGCCAGCTCCCCGTAATGCCCCGTTGAAGACGTTCAAGCCGCCGTGTACGATAAAGAATCCTCCCATGATCAATAAATATTCCTTGCCAATCCGGATCACCTCCGGGTCCTTGGTGAAAGCCAGCATCATCTTGTCCCCGAAGAAATAGATGGCCGTGAAGGTCGCTAGACCCAGCAATAGGTTGACAAGCATGGCGAATCGTACTCCGTCACGTACCCGGTCCAAGTACCCGGCTCCGATGTTTTGCCCGCAGAAAGCAGCTAGCGCCCCAGAGAGGGTCAATACCGCTTGGATGATGATCGTGTCGATCTTTCCCGCTGCCCCGTAAGCGGTGAGCGTGTCCGTGCCGAAACTGTTCACGATCCCCAGTAAGGCGATCAATCCTAGCGAGATGGCACATTGCTGTACGCTGGAGGGAAGCCCGATGCGGAGCCCTTCCTTGAACAGTCCCATATCGAATAATAAATCCTGTTTCTTGATAGAGAGCAGGGGATGGGTGTTGTTCACGTAGCCTAGGGCCACGCACATGCCGATCCCTTGGGCGATCACCGTAGCCCGTGCCGCCCCTTCGATCCCCCATTTGAAAACGACAATGAAGAGTAAATCCAAGGCGATATTCAAGATCGTGGTAAGCAGGATAAACAGCATGGGGCGCACGGACTCCCCGACACCCCGCAATATGGAGATAATGCTATTGAAAGTGACGAACAAGAACGTACCCCCTACATAAATCCTGAAATAAGCGACCGCCTGCGGGATCACGTCCTCCGGCGTGTTCGTCAGCCTGAACATCGGCTCGGCAAAAATAATCCCCGCTATGGACAGCAATACCCCTGCGACCAACATGAAGATAAAGAAAGATGAGAAGGCTTTTTGCACCTTATCGAACTTCTTCGCCCCGAAAAACTGCGAGATCACCACCGACGTACCGCTCCCGATACCGATCACCAGCGAGATAATAAAGTAATAGATGAAGAAGGAAGCCGATACCGCCGCCAACGACTCTTTCCCTAGAAACTGCCCGACAATGACGCTGTCGGTCACGTTATAGAGTTGTTGCAGCAGATTGCCGATCAGCAAAGGGAAAGCGAAACGCAGGATCACCTTCCATACCGCCCCACTCGTCAAATCCCTATTTCCTGTATTAATTTTCAATTTTCAATTCTCAATTTTCAATTCCCTATAGGTCTTTCAGCAGGATATTGTCGTTTGCCTTTATCATATCCTCACGTGTCTTCAGCAGGGCTTTCCATTCTTTGCTGAAAAGCTTGCTCGTGTCAATCTTGAAGTTCTCGGAGCCATGCTCGTCCATGCGGGTCAGCAGGTAGCTGACCGTGATCTTATTGACATCGATCGCCGGCTGGTAGTATGCCACACGGTCGTCATTCCCGTAATTCACCTCGATGATGATGTTCAACTCCGTGAGCAGGTATAAGATCTGTGTCGTTATGCGGATAGGGATGCGGTAAGCGTCGGATAGCTCGTCGGCCGTATAGGGTTTCTCGCCTTTCACGAATCGTTTGATGATCAGCGAGGCGATCAGCAGGGTCAGGAAATCCTTGTACCGGCGGCTGATACTTTTGCTGTCCCTCTCAAAGCTGAATTTCTTCACGTTCTGGGAGGCGTACGACAGCTCTGCGCCAAACAAGCAAATCAACCAAGAAAGCTGCAACCAGAGCAACAACAAAGGCAGTGCGGCGAAACTACCGTAAATAGCGTTGTACTTGCTCACCCAAATCTGCCCGCTGATATAAATAAATTGGAACAACTGGAAGGCGCAACCAGCGATAAAGCCTGCCACCAACCCGTTCACGAACCTCACTTTCGTATTCGGCAGGGAGACGTACAGCCCCGTGAAAGCCAATGTCGTGATAATATAGGGCGCTATATGCAAGAACAACTCCATGAGCGGCGTAAAAAATAAGTATTGCCCCAAGAACGAGTTCTGCAAGGTAGACATGAAGATGGACAAACCGCTGGATGCCGTCATCAGCACCGGCAGCACGAGGAATAAGGCCAGATAATCGGATATCTTCCGGTACCACGGCCGGGATTTCTGGATCTGCCAGATATCGTTGAACGTATCCTCTACGGACGAGATCAAGTTGATCACCGTATAAAACAACAAAATCAAACCGACCCCGATGATCACTCCCCCCTGCGCCTGCGCCAGATAGCTCTCCACGAACTCGAACGCCTTGTTCAGCTCCATCTCGTGCCCGGGGAAATAATCGAACAACTCCTGCCGTACCGTCCCTTGGAAACCGAAGCCCTTAGCTATACCTAATAATACGGCCAGCAAAGGTACGATAGATAACAAGGTACTGTAGGTAAGCGCCGACGCCTTGGTTTGCAGGTTCTCGCTCTGGAAACCCCGCACGGCGAGTATAACCGTCTTGATGATATTGATATAAATCTCCTTCAGCCCACTAACTTCATTCTCGGTAATCCGCCAAATGTCGTAGGTTACGAAACGGATGGTTCGTGCTAATAATGCGCTGATCCGTTCTCCAATAGGTTTCTTTTCTTCCCGTGGCTTGTTTTTGGGCATATCGGCACATGATTTAATTGGCAAAAAAAAGCAGTCTGCCTATAAGCCGGGTCCTGTACCTCTTTGGAAAGAGGCGCCTGCCATTTATCTTGTCTTACCGTCGCCGGTAAGCTTTAGCGGTCTACCCCCCGGCATCGGACGAGCCATCCTACATGCGCCGGTATACATGACCTTACAACCCATAAGACGTACGGCATCCCGTATCGCTACGGGACCCGGTGAGCTCTTACCTCACCTTTTCACCCTTACCGGACGAGTCCGGCGGTTATTCTCTGTTACGTTACTCTACCCTCACGGACAGCTTCCCGTTAAGAAGTATGGTGCTCTGTGTTGCCCGGACTTTCCTCACACCCGAAGGTGAGCGACAGACCAGCAGACTGCGATAGGACAAAGATAGGTATTTTAGTTGACAGTTGACGGTCGGCGGTTGACAATTATTTTGTAGACGCATAGGAGAGATAGGATAACATTTTCTTTTTCAGCCGTAAACATATTCTGTCTCCTAGGTGTTTTTTATACGAACAGAGATTCTAGATTGCCAGTAACCGACTGTCATTTATCGATTGCCGACTGTCAGTTATCGCGTGTCAACTGTCAATTCGTCTGCTGTTTAATTGTTAAAAAGGTACTTTGCAATACACAGTACTGTTAAGTGCGGTTAAGCCCCTGTGATGCCTCGTTAAAAGTGATAAAAAATACGATGGAAATGGAATATCCGCACAATTTTTGAGTTTTCTTTGCCGTAAAGAAACTGTTAAATTTAAGTGTTTAATTAAATAAGAAAAGTATGAAAAATATCTGGAAGAATGTGCTTAGTGTTGCTCTGATAGCAGCCATTAGTTCTGGTGCCGCGATCGGAACGAGTACTTACCTGATGAATAAGAATCAACGTCCGGTGGAGTTGGCCTCCGGAGTTGAGAATACCTTCAAGCAACCGTACCGATTGACGAATTATGGAACCGTGGCCGCCGAGAATATCGATTTCACTACGGCCGCCGAGAGCGCCATCCACGGGGTTGTCCATATCAAGGCCACGGCTAACGCGCAAGCCTCTAACGGGGACGGCGGTCAGCAGTATATGGACCCGTTCGAGTATTTCTTCGGCTTCGGTGGCCGTGGAGGGTTCCAACGTCCGCAACAGCAACCTCGTGTGGGCGCCGGCTCGGGTGTCATTATCTCTACGGATGGTTATATCATCACGAACAACCACGTGATCGACGGAGCCGATGAGCTGGAGGTTACCTTGAACGATAACCGGAAATTCCCGGCAAAGATTATAGGGGCTGATCCGACAACAGATATCGCCTTGATCAAGATCGAGGCAACCGACTTACCTACGATCCCCTTTGGTGATTCTGAGAAGTTGAAAGTAGGTGAGTGGGTGTTGGCGGTAGGTAACCCGTTTAACTTGACCTCTACCGTTACGGCAGGTATCGTGAGCGCTAAGAGCCGTGGTAACATCGGCGCCGGCGGCAAGGATCGTAGCAAGATCGAGTCGTTTATACAGACAGACGCCGCCGTGAACCCGGGTAACAGTGGTGGGGCGCTAGTGAACACGAAAGGCGAGTTAGTCGGTATCAATACCGCTATCTACTCCGAGACCGGTAACTTCGCCGGATACTCTTTCGCCGTGCCTATCAGCATCGCCGGTAAGGTGGCTAACGACTTGAAGCAATTTGGAACCGTGCAGCGTGCTGTATTAGGCGTATTGATACAAGACCCGCAATACGTGCCCGACGCTGAGAAAGAGAAAGTGAAAGTATTCGAGGGCGCTTACGTAGGTGGTTTCGCCGAGCGCAGTTCCGCTAAGGAAGCCGGAATCGAGAAGGGTGACGTGATTGTAGCCGTGAACGGCGTGAAGATCAAATCGTCTAGCGCTTTGCAAGAGCAGATCAGCAAATACCGTCCGGGCGACAAGGTAGAGTTGACGATCAACCGCAACGGTAGCACGAAGAAATTCACGGTAGAACTCCGTAATGCGCAAGGTAGCACCAAGGTCGTGAAGGGTGGTGACAGCGCAGAGGTTATGGGCGCAGCGTTCAAGGCTTTGAACGACGAGCAGAAACGTAAGTTAGGTGTAAGTTATGGTATCGAGGTCACCGGTCTGACCAGCGGCAAACTGAAAGACGCCGGTATAAAGAAAGGCTTCATTATCATGATTGTAAACAACCAGAAGATCTCTGCTCCGGAAGACTTGGAAAAGATTGTGGAAAGCATACTTCAAGGACGTACGGAAGATCAAGGCCTCTTCATTAAAGGCTTCTACCCGAACGGACGTACGAAGTACTATGCGATAGATCTTGCCGAATAAGATAAACAAGGACTGTAGTCTTATAGGTGTAAAAAGATTGTTAAAGGTTTTTAATTGGCTGGATGTGGGGTGCATCCAGCCAATTCTTTCAACAAAAATGGTTATCTTTGCACCCCGTATTCTCAATTAAACAAATTGAATGAGACAATTAAAGATCACAAAGTCCATTACCAACCGCGAAAGCGCTTCGCTGGATAAATATCTTCAAGAGATTGGTCGAGAAGATCTTATCACGGTAGAAGAGGAAGTGGAATTGGCACAGGCTATCAAAAGAGGAGACCGTAGGGCGTTAGAGAAATTGACCCGTGCGAATCTCCGTTTCGTCGTTTCTGTGGCTAAGCAATATCAGAACCAAGGTTTGAGTTTGCCCGACCTTATTAATGAAGGTAACTTAGGCTTGATCAAGGCTGCCGAGAAATTCGATGAGACGAGAGGTTTCAAGTTTATTTCCTATGCTGTATGGTGGATTCGCCAATCTATTCTGCAAGCTTTGGCAGAGCAGTCAAGAATCGTGCGTCTTCCGTTGAACCAAGTAGGCTCGCTGAACAAGATCAGCAAGGCCTTCTCCAAGTTCGAGCAGGAAAACGAGCGCAGACCGTCTCCAGAGGAACTTGCTGATGAGTTGGATATCCCGGTGGATAAGATTTCCGATACCTTGAAGGTGTCCGGACGTCATATTTCCGTGGATGCCCCGTTCGTGGAAGGCGAAGACAACAGCCTTTTGGATGTGCTTGTGAACGATGACGCTCCTATCGCGGACCGGTCGTTAATGAACGAGTCATTGGCTAAGGAAATTGATAGAGCGCTTGCTACACTGACCGAAAGAGAATGTGAGATAATCAAGATGTTTTTCGGTATTGGCTGTCAGGAAATGACATTGGAAGAGATTGGCGACAAATTTGGCCTCACTAGAGAGCGTGTCCGCCAGATCAAGGAAAAAGCAATCAGAAGATTAAGACAAGGAACTCGTAGCAAGCTTCTAAAATCGTATTTAGGCTAATTTAAGGAATTATTGAGTTGGCGAAGGCTCCGGTCCGAAAAGGATTGGGAGCCTTTATTTTTTTTCTTAACTTTGCCACTGGAATATAATACCATAAAAACTATATAAATGACTACAAGACGTAATTTCCTGAAAACAGGATCTATTTCCTTGGCCGGCCTGTTGGTTGGCGAGAAGGTATACTCCGCCGTGAGTACGCCCGACAATAAAAAGAGTTTTAGCACGATCGCCTCTAAGGTGACCGGCGATTACGCCAGCAAGCGCCCGGCTCCCGAGGCCCGTAAGTTTACCTCCAAGGCGGTAGAGGAGCAACTGAAGGCTTCCAAGGCCCGTATCAAGGACCCGAAGCTGGCTTGGATGTTCGAGAACTGTTACCCGAATACCTTGGACACGACCTGCGAGTTCAAGATGGTAGACGGCAAGCCGGATACGTTCGTGATCACCGGAGATATCCACGCCATGTGGCTGCGTGACTCCTCGGCGCAGGTTTACCCCTTCGTCACCTTGGCGAAGAAGGACAAGGATTTGCAACAGATGCTGGTCGGAGCTATCAATCGCCAGACGGCCTGCATCCTGATCGATCCTTATGCCAACGGCTTCAATGAAGGCCCTACCGGTAGCGAGTGGGAGAGCGATCGCACGGAGATGAAGAAAGAGCTTCACGAGCGTAAATGGGAGATCGACTCGCTTTGCTACCCGATCCGCTTGGCGTATCATTATTGGAAAGAGATTGGCGATACCTCCGTATTCGACAACAAATGGGAGCAGGCAATGGAGGCCGTTTACCGTACCTTCCGTGAGCAACAGCGCAAGGATAGTCTCGGGCCGTACCGTTTCTCCCGTGTGACGGACCGCCAAGGCGATACCCTCTTGAACGATGGTTGGGGTAGCCCGGTGAACCCGGTGGGCTTAATCGTCTCTTCTTTCCGTCCTTCCGACGACGCTACGCTGTTCGGCTTCTTGGTACCATCGAACTTGTTCGCTATCACCTCGCTTCGTCAAGTGGCTGAGATTCTTCGTGTCGTAAGAAATAACACGGACTTGGCCGGCCGTTGCGAGGCGTTGGCGGGTGAGGTAGAGGAGGCCGTGAAGAAATACGCTATCGTGGAGCATCCGGAATTCGGTAAGGTATACGCCTTCGAGGTGGATGGTTATGGTGGACAGGTATTCATGGACGACGCTAACGTACCGAGTTTGCTGGCCTTGCCGTTCTTGGGTTGCGTGGACGTGAACGACCCGGTTTACCAGAATACCCGTCGCTTGGTGCTGAGCCCTTCCAACCCTTACTTCTTCAAGGGAAAGGCCGGCGAGGGTATCGGCGGTCCGCATATCGGTTTCAACTATATCTGGCCGATGAGCTTGATCATGCGTGCTACGACTTCCAACGACGAGAAGGAGATCCGGTATTGCATAGAGACGCTTCGTGATACGGACGGAGGCACGGGCTTCATGCACGAGTCTTTCCATAAGGACAATCCTTCCGATTACACCCGCTCGTGGTTCGCTTGGACGAATACTCTGTTTGGCGAGTTGATCGTGAAGCTGCAATCCGAAGGCAAGCTGAAAGACCTCCTCGGCTAATATCACCAAGGTTAATATCACCAATTGTAGAGACGGGACATGCCCCGTCTCTACAAGTCTGTAGCTGAGTGTATTTAGGCAAAATCAATCAAAACAACATAAATCTAAGCGGAATACATGAAAACAAATAAACTATTCATTCTGACAGGTCTGGCGGCGATAGCCTCCACCTCCTGTAGCCAAAAAGAGAATACGTCCGGGCAGCCCGCCAAGCCCATGAATATCCTTTACATCATGACGGACGATCACTCCTTCCAAACCATCAGCGCCTACGACAAGCGATACATCCAAACCCCCAACATCGACCGCATCGCAAACGAGGGCGTACGTTTCACCAATAGCTTCGTAGCCAACTCCATCAGTGGCCCCAGCCGTGCCTGCATGCTGACCGGCAAGCACAGCCACAAGAACGGCTTCATCGATAACGCCCATACCTTCGACGGCTCGCAGCAGACCTTCCCGAAACTATTGCGTAAAGCTGGCTACCAAACCGCCATGATCGGCAAATGGCACCTCACCTCCGATCCCACCGGTTTCGATTACTGGAACATCCTCGTAGGCCAAGGCGATTACTATAACCCCATCTTCATCGATAACGGCGAGAAGCGTCAGATCGAAGGGTACGCCACGAACATCACGACCGATCTGGCTCTTGATTGGCTGGACAATAAACGAGACAAGAACAAGCCTTTCTGCCTCCTGCTGCACCATAAGGCTCCGCACCGTACTTGGATGCCCGATACCTGCGACCTGCGTCTTTACGACGATGTGACCTTCCCGCTGCCCGAGAATTTCTACGATGATTACGCCGACCGCATCGCCGCCTCGGAGCAGGAGATGAGCATCATCAAGGATATGGATATCGTATACGACTTGAAAATGGCCGATAAGGAGAACGAGATCCATTCCTCCAACGCCGATCTGGAGAAGTACGGCCGTGAGCTTTATAACCGCATGAATCCGGACCAGAAAGCCGCTTGGGACGCCTATTACGATCCGATCATCCAAGACTTCAAGGCGAAGAAACGCACGGGTAAGGAGCTGGCTGAGTGGAAATACCAGCGTTATATGCACGATTACCTTCGGGTGATCCATTCCGTGGATCGGAACATCGGTATCGTGCTCGATTATCTGGAGAAGAACGATTTGCTGGATAACACGTTGATCGTCTACACCTCCGACCAAGGCTTCTACATGGGCGAGCATGGCTGGTTCGACAAGCGCTTCATGTATGAGGAATCCTTCCGCACCCCGTTGCTGATGCGTCTGCCGGGTGGCAAGAAGGGTGATATCCCGCAGCTCGTGCAGAATATTGATTACGCCCCCACTTTTTTGGAACTGGCCGGAGCCCCCATCCCAGCCGACATCCAAGGCGAGTCCTTGCTTCCCTTGCTGAAAGGCGAGCGGCCGGAGAACTGGCGTAACTCCCTTTACTATCATTACTACGAGTATCCCGCCGAGCATTCCGTGAAGCGTCATTACGGCGTACGTGACGATCGTTATAAATTGATCCATTTCTACAACGACATCGACGTATGGGAGCTTTACGACCTCCAAGAAGATCCCCACGAGATGAATAACCTTTACGGTAAGCCCAGTTACGAGGCAGTGATGAAACGCATGCGAGACGAGCTTTATAAGCTGCAAAAACAATATGATGACCCTGTGGGAATACGCTTCAATGTGTCGGACTGATGAGAGCGGACATTCGTGTTCTGTTATCAGATTTTTTAATTAGTTGTGGATTAAGGTGTATAAAGGACTTGGAACTTGGGGGATGAGAAGTTGAGTCTTTGCGCTTGATGACTTAGCTCTTTGCGCTCTTTGATTTAAGTCATTGGCTTGAAGGAATTAAGTCTATCGTATGGCTCTTCTTTGCTTATGCGTGTATCGAATTAAAAAATGACTATAGGCAGGTTTCAAGTTTCAAGGTTTCATGAAACCTTTTTCTTCACACACACGGTGCGTACATTATATAGGTTTCAAATAAATCCCTTTATGTTTGTTATGCGGGATGGATAGCCTCGAAGAACTTGCGTAGCCACGACATGATGTTTTTACCCGAGGCGGACGGAGCGATCATGAGGAACTGTATTATATGTACTTGTGCGTGTGTGAGGAAAAGGGGTTCGTGAAACCTTGAAACTTGAAACCTATTTCCATGCCCATCCAGATATTGTCAACATCAGTACAGATAAATATATGTGCCTTTATCGTGTGCGTACATTAAAAGTAAGGATTGTTGAGCCATGAGAAAAAACTTGAAAAATAATGCCGAAAATATTTGGAGGTTATGTTTTATAGCACTACTTTTGCACCCGCATTCGAGAGAGAACGCCGGTACAAAATGATGAAACAA
>OJPQ01000264.1_pt1 | contig 29447 bp, 20 predicted proteins | sample 1598531 | NCBI WGS metagenome assembly OJPQ01 (sample SAMN03922491, study PRJEB24848) | human gut metagenome | isolation source: stool sample | host: Homo sapiens | place: Germany | collected 2011-05 | reverse complement strand
ATGCAAGGAATGCCAATGATTCGGCTCGTATTCGTGTACTGATGAATTTCAACCTTTGGGTTGAATCAGAAAAGAAGAAGTCAAAGACTTTTCTTGACGTTGGCGTTATGCTACTTCCCAGTGCGGCGGATTCAATGGAACAAGAATCTGTTGGCGATGTGGTTAAAAGCATCTCTTTCTATTGCCCGTTTTTACTTGAGAAGAAAGATTTTGAAGATCTCTTTTCCAAAATGGATGAGAAAACAGTCGGCGCAATTTTTAATGATCGATGCGAGTGTACGAAGCCAGATAGTCGTCCTGTGAACCTCATAACTTTACATAATGGTGATCCATGTAGACGTTTTCTGTTATGTAAATGTGAGCCAGAAACAAAAATTGTACAATTTATTAAATCAGATAGCGGAAAAGGCACGATAATCAAGATTCTCATTGACAGCAACGTTGAAGCATTGCCTGTTTACTATCGTTTTCGTCTTTCGGGTGATTTTATCTCAAGCTTAGTTGCTGTGTCTCATTCGAAAGATAAATTGCTCACAAGTGCTTTTGCGCAAGAAGAAGTCATCGATTTTCGTTTCAATGATTATAGAACTTTGGACGATGATCGGGTAAGTGAAAATATAGATGAGAAAGCTCAAGGCTGTGTCCCGATCGAAGGCATGGCTGTTCATTTTTTGCTGATGTCCTTGGCGACGGTGGACGTTGACTCAGGCTGTCCTGGTGGGAAAGGCAGACGTTTGTTGGAGAAAGACATTTGGAACAATTACGCTCCATGTGAAGACGAGCTTGATGATGTTGCCGCGTGGCATTGGTCGAAGCAGCTTAAAAGAGCCAGTGATGGGTACAAGGTAGACTTGCGACTTAGACGACATATTTGCAATTGGAAGACAATTATGTTGTACATATTTTGGTTATTTGTAATTGATTTTGTTTTTAACCTAATTGAAAATCCCTTTTTTAATTGGTTGGGGAGTTTGTTTCCGCGTTCGTAGTGAGCGCTTTGGCGAGTCGGGCTTTGATGTTAAGATAATCAAACGTACTTTAGGAGTATGGATCGGGGGCATGATGGCTGATATGATTAGGGTTTCTGTGCCTGAGAATGTTTCTGTCGATTATTTGTTGCAGACATATTTGGATGTTTTCACTCGATTCTATCCGAATTTCGATGAATGGTTCATGCAAAAGGTTGTCCCTAATTTAGGTACGACTCGTAGAATTTTTTTAGCGAATATTGGAAAAGAAATAGCGGGAATCTGTATCGTTAAAAATTGTCAACAGGAAAAGAAAATCTGCTCTTTACGTGTTTTTGAGCCGTATCGTAGGCAGGGTGTTGGTACGGCCTTGGTAAAGCATGCTTTGACTTTTTTGGGAGATAATTATCCTTTTGTGACTGTTCCGGAAGAGTCTTTGCCGCAGTATGAGTCTTTTTTCCAAAGTTTCAATTTTCAATTGATGGATTCATGTTGTGGCTATTATCGTCCAAATAAAATAGAATATGCTTTTAACGGTTTTTTGGAGCCAAAGGACATTTCTTATAAAAGCATAGAGTGTTTGGAGGTTTTGTCGTGCCAATGAATGCCGTTTTACGGTTTTCATAATCAGAATAGTTGTCAGTGTTCTTTTTATTGGTAGCTATGAAGATTAAGATTAAAGCTTTATCAGATTTAGTTAGTTCTTATAATTAAAAACCGTTTGACTGCTAAATCGTTCATGCTCCATAGTAGGTCAACCAGTGTCCGCGTCGGCGGTCGATAGTGGCTGCGAACAGTGCTTGGCGGATGAAGTCGATCAGGGTGCATGCGGCGTAGCTCGCGAGCAGTATGCCGAGGATCTGCAGGATCGCCAATGGCTGCTGGTACAGGTTCTGCAGATTGAACAACCTGACCCAGAGCAGTTTCTCGGATGCGGCATAGTCGGTGATCAGGTACACGGCGAACGCGGACTGCGCGATCCGGTTGATGGCTCGATTGTGGAAGGTGACGCGGCAGAACAGCAGGAACATGCCGAAGCCGACCATGATGGCGGGCAATTGCCAACTGCCGTTGATGTATATTCCCATGTCGTGTCCGAGCAGCGACAATGTTATGGAGGTGCAGGTGTACAACAGGAAAAACCGAGACCTGTGCCAATCATCAGCCAGACCTGTCTGGTGGTGAACGGTTCCATGTACCACTTATAAGCAGAAAACAGAATGAACAGGTAGGTGGGACCGAGAAAACCGTCATTGATTCCTATCATTCCGGGGATGAAGCTGGTCAATCCCCATATGACCAGCACGGTCGCGGCCAGCGCGAGGTGGTATTCGCGGCCGAGCGCCTTCAGTCCCTTGGCCAGGAAGGGAAGCGGCGCCAGGAAGATGGCGTAGGCGGTGGCGTACCACCACACGCCCATGCTCAACGGCATGATGCTTTTCACCATGAGTTCCATACTGAGGTCGGCTCGGTCGAACACGAGGTAGAACGTTACGAGGATAAGGCTCCAGAACAGGAGCTCGCGTTCCATGATTCACACGCGCTTGAGGTTGGATTTGATGGTCTGTTCCTTGTCGAGGAAGAACCATGCGGAGATGGAGAAGAAGATGACCACGCCGACCTTGCCGCCGCCGGCCATGACGAGCTGGAAGAAGATCCGCTCCGGTCCCAAGGGGAGTTTCAGCACGTCATAGCCGTTATGGACGATGAAGCGATGGGCGAGGATCATGAACATCGCGATGATGCGCAGCAGTTCGATGCTGGAATTCCTCTACCCCCACCATTTGAAATTCTGGAGTGTGCCAGTGCGCTGTGCTTAGCGCTTACGCGGTTGTCTTTCTCCGCGTCCTGTTTTCTCTCATAATTCTCTGTATCGGGCATAACCCAGAAAACTGATGCAATACGGATTGTCATCGTTTGTTGTGGCTATATCATGCGCATAGCTGTGCGCGAGTTTCTGCATACTAGAAATCCGTGTGACCATTCATCTGATCGCACGGATTTTTAATGCCTGAATCGTAATGCGGTGCTGTTTCCGTATCTTACGAAGGCGTCACTATAGGGATTCTGCAGAGGATAGGACTTTCTCGACGATGAGATTATCTAAAAGTCCTTCTGCATACCGTATGGGCTGTTGTGTGTCCTTGTGATAGCGCACGATGACTCTGCCGTAGAATTTGCGGTATTCGGTCAGTTCCTCTCCCTCGTAGCCGACATAGTGGGGGTCGTCGTCTTTGCTCTTTTCCTTTGGACATTCCAATGGGTCCCCGATACGCTTGAGACATGTGAGCCCCCAGAGGTCGTTGTTTTCTGGAAGACGTACCAGGCCGATCACGTTCTCCCCCTTGTGCAGGTGCTCCGCATCTTTCCCGTTGTCGTTCCTTTTTCGGGACAGAAGCCAATCGGTGTTGAGCTCATCGGGGTCTCTCCTGAACACCTTGATGGGTTCGGTGCCATTGTAGTTGGTCATGAAACGGATTTTCGTCCTGCTGATCTCCTCGTCAGTGAGGTGGAGCAGGTCATTTAATTTAATATCTTCACTCATATCTACATGATAGCTCGTGAGGGCGGGTAGTGTCCGAAAAGTTGCGCACTTTGGATCATGGCCGTCCATGGCGCGATGATCAGTTCGCTTCCACGAGGTTGTCATCGAGCTGGGACATGTCCAGGTAGCGGCGGACGCCCATTCCCTGTGGGTCGGCGGCGTCTTCGAGAGCACGTTGCGCATGAAATGCACCATGCACCGCTGGTACTTCGCCTTGGGCAGCATCGAGCCGACCGCGGCGACGAGCCCGGCGCATCGGTCGCCGACCACGAGCCTGACGCCCTTCAGGCCGCGTTCGATCACCGCGGACTCGAACAGGGTGCCCTTGAGTTTCGGCACCTTCAGCTCGAGCCTGACCGCCAAGGCCGGCAGGCTCGAGCTGAAGGTGCCGAAACCGAAGGACGCGGTCTTCGAGTCGGCGGTGATCGAACGATACCGGCGGCGCGAGCAGAGCGTCGAGAAATCATCGACCGACATGTGCCTGGCCGGCGCGGACAGCTACGAGACCCGCAGCGTCATCTTCACCTCGAACCTCGAGTTCAGCAGATGGGGCGACGTGTTCGGCGACGGGGACATGGCCGCCGCGGTCATCGACCGCATCGTCCACCACGGCAGGATCCTCCGCTTCCACGGCGAATCCTACCGGAACAAACACTCCCTCATGAAATAAACCAAACAAACAACAAAACAAGGAACCAACCGCCGACGGTGTTCAAGTTGAACGCCGACGGTGTTCAGATTAAGTGCCGAACACGTCCACCTCAATTTGACGAAATACATCTGCAACAGTTCGCATACCGGAAATCCATTAGTGTGAGATGCACTGCGCTTTCTCCAGAACGGAAATCCTGTTGAGACACGCTGAATTGACATTGCTGATATGCGTGAGTAAATTTATCAGATGCGATAAAGCTAGGCGTTGTCTAGTTCGCGAAAACCGTTTCCTATCCAGGGAACGGTTTTCGTGCATTAGGGAGGCGTTATGTATAGACCATTTATGGCAGTAGAAAGCCAAGTGCAACAGCTTAACAGGCGTGGTCTGCAGACTGACATGCGCACTCCGTGGATTTTGGAACGTGAAGGCTATTATTCGGTTGTTAACGGGTACAAGGATCCTTTTCTCGATAAAGAAGCCGGAAAAAGAACACATGAAGACCGATATCTTACCGGCACGTCGTTCAATGACTTGTATGCTCTTTTCGTTTTTGATAGGAACTTGCGATTCTTGTTGTTTCGTATGACTACGTTGTCAGAAGCTATTCTGAAGACAATATGCTCATACGAATTCACCAAAGAGAATGCAGATGAGAAAAATCCTTATCTGAATATCGCAAATTATGCGGAAACAGGCAAAGCACACGACAAAGCTGTATTACTTATTCCAAAGTTAGAGAAAATCATCTCTTTAAACAGAAATCCTAGATTCCCTGATAGGAAAGAATATCTTCGGCATTGTCTCGAGGAATATGAGGGGGAAGTGCCGCTTTGGGTATTGTGCAATGATCTCACTATTGGTCAGATCTATTGGTTTTTCCAAGCGCAGGGTAGCGTTGTCCGTGGAAATATTGCGCGTAGCTTTACTGCTTTATATAAGGATACCGTCATGGGGAAGAGATTACTTCTATACAGCTTGACAAGATATACCGGAGAATAAAGGACTTCCGAAATATATGTGCTCATGATGAGCGATTGTATTGTGCACATCCTCATGATAGGAACATCACTGTATTCCAGCTTGTTAAGGATTTGAGGCTGGTCACGGACAAGAAACGGTATTTGGAATTCCTACAGCAGCTTGAATCTTTACTCGTAAATTTGGAAAAGGATATCCCTGATTATATTGGTTATGTATGCTGCGAGATGGGCTTGCAAAATGTAGATGTATTGCAGACTTGGATACAGACAAGCCGAAAGCTGTAAACATTGGAGAACTTTCCGGGAGCTTCGTAGTTCCGAGAATCTCTGGCCATTACTATGCCTTGGCCATTACTATGCCTTGGCCATTACTATGCCTTTCGTGAAACCTTATAGCGAAGATTGTTAATCCCCCTATATCTCATGGTATCCGGATGTTACGTATGTTCTGCTTTATGACAAAGCATACGTTGCTAGGCCTTGGGTGCGTTTTCTTGCCATGGACGCATGCTTCCGGCCGCTTCGGCACGTTCTGTGTCCCTAAATGTTGCACGATTCGAAATTTGCCCCGAAAATCGGAATCGTGCAACAAAATTCGTCGTTTCCTTCCGTGGTTTCTTATCTCTTGGCAGGTTCTCGCGGCATCTGCCTTTCAGTATCCTACAGTCTGCATGATTAAGGAATCCGTGCGTCTAACCTTATATCGGCCGCGCGGATTTCTCTTGGCGGAATCGTGATTGCCGGTATTATCGACGCCCCCTCATGAAACGTTATGCATTGAGCATCATCGCGCTGCTCTACTTGATGTCTTTTGTCGAATAAATCCGCATGCCGTCGCCAGTTATTCTGAACACTATTGGCGTTCAGAATAGACACCGTTCTCATCGCGAGACGTCGGCTCGACTGAATGCACACTATTGCAGATATCCTCCAACCTTGTCCACAAAGTGGCTGACATTAGCTGAATAGTTTGGATAGGCAATGCTTAACTGTTCATGATTTTGGGCGTAAACCAACACAACATTGTTGTATTCGAATTCGGTTCCCTTATTGGTCGCTGCCTCAATTCGGTCTTCAAGATCGCCGTATTTTTGCAATGCTTCAGAAAGCTGATCTTGGCGGAAAGACTCGATATCAAGGAGTTGATCTTCGCGAGAAAGTTTGAGGAGAAACAGCGTTGCCGCTTTATCCGTTGGAGGATTCAAAGGGAAGATGCTGTCTGTGGACGCTGCCAAATCATCCAATAAGCATGATGAGCATTCAAGCGTCTGAAGTTCTTTTACCAATTCCTTTTGGCTGCGTTCAAAGCCGGGAACCTGCGGGGCTCCCTCTTCGAGAGCGAATAGGCTGGAAACAATTTGAAAGAATTGAATCCTTTCCTGGTCTTCAGGCCCTACGGCCTGTCTACGAACTTCGGGGCTTTTGTATTCGGTGCCATAGATTTCTCCAGCGGCCTCAACAGCTGTTGCCCAGTAATGTTGAAGCTGTGTTCGAATCTGTACTTCCACCTGATAAGAGCCTGTTTGAGTCTCAGGTTTGAACAAAAGGTGGTGGGATCGGTATCCGGACTTTTGCGGATTGAGGATATAGTCCTTCTCTCCGCTGCCTTTCTTGAGAGGGATCTGAGATTTCAGAATTTCAGCCGCTTGACGGACCTGATTATTGGTCTCTAAAATCAGACGGCATCCTCCGATATCATCCAATTCGCCTAATTTCAGGTGGGTTTGGGCGCGTTGCAGTTTACGAATGATGGAAGCAATTCGTTTGAGACGATAAGTGCAGACGGATTCGGCAAAATCATTTGAGCACTTTAAGACCTCTGAAAAACACTCTTGAGTGGCTTCGATATGCTGATCACGCCAAGCTTGTGCTGTATCGATAGCGAGCTGGTATTCTTCCGGCGAAACTGATTGTGCTCCTGCACGTAAGATTTTCCCAGAATTGTTCGCTCTGTTCCGACTGATAGTGCCGAGGCTGATGGTAGTAAGGGGCGCGTCCATGGCCATCCACTATACTAGACTGATTTCAGATTTCATATATATGAAGGGAGGATTGACATGGCAACTGTGGTGGATGTCGCGGCGTACATTCTTAAACGCTGTGGAGCAATGACCACTATGAAATTACAAAAGCTCGCGTTCTATTCGCAGGCGGAATCTTTGGCTCGTCGTGGACATCCTCTTTTTGACGAAGATTTCCAAGCATGGCGTGGCGGCCCTGTATGTCGTGAACTGTATGCGCAGCACAGGGGAAAATTCCTTATCCGTGAAGGCGAGCTTCCTGTGAACGACTGTGAAAAGACGCTTTCTGAAGAAGAAAAGCAAACCATAGATGCAGTGTGCGCGGTGCTGTCGTCTCGTACGGGAAATGAGCTAAGCATAAGGACGCACGCTGAGAGCCCTTGGAAAATCGCGCGCGGTGATTTGCCGCCTTCCGCTCCATGCAGCACGATTATCAGCAAAAAGACAATTCAAGAATATTATGCCGCTAATCCCATTGTGCGGGAAAGTATGCAGAAACAAGTGCCAACGCCGAACACCTTTATTTGATCACTCACAGTCATCTAGTCGTCTAGAACGCTGTTCCCCGTGATTGACGTTAGCTACGTGCCGGTCAACGAGGGGTGGCGGATGGCTCTTGACGGATGAAGTCGAGCAGGATGCGGACCGCGTAGATCGCCAGCAGGATTCCAAGTATTTGAAGAATTGCCAACGGCGTGCTGGTAGAGGTTCTTCAGGTTGAACAGTCGGACCCAGAGCAGTTACTCGGAAGTTGCGTAGTAGATGATTGTGTTGAAATAGCCCAACAAAACATCACCAGCTTCATCGAGATGGGTGACGTTTCTGGGACTCTTGGTTCCTCTCTGATAAAGCGCATTAAACTGTGGAAAATGTACCCCCAAAGTGGCTTTTGCCCGTTATGACCTGCCATATATAGGCGAAATGGGAGTTTCCATCTCTCGGAATCTGCCGCGTATAAGCGAAATGGGAGTTTCCATCTCTTGAAATCTGCCACATATAAGCGAAATGGGGAGCTGGGCACATACATTCCGTCACTTTCAGGGCGTGGCGGAATGATGATGAAAGCCTGTATCGGTCACTACCAATGATTTGAGGAAATTCTTGGGGTATCTATATCTGGCAAGGCCTAATTATCGTTGTATCCGTGTTTGCGGGTGTCCAGTGCCTGCTTCCAATAGGCTTCTCGGGCGAGGACGACGTTTTTGGGCACGGTGGAATCGTAATGTTCCAAAAGCGTGTAACGGAAATGCGTCTCTACGTACGCTTCTCCTGCTGCTCCACAAGTTTGCTTAGTTCTGTATTGCCGCCGTGGCCATTATCTATGTAGTTTTTCCACCGCTGATATATGCCGTTCCTTCCGGTGGCGCTTCCCACATACAGTTTCCCATTATCGGTATTGGTTATTATGTACACGCCTTGCTGGCGGGACAGCGTATTCTTCCAGCTTGCCTTGTCGTTCTCCCGGTAGTGCCCGAATAGTTCGAGGGGGAAGATTATTGTTGGAAAGGATATTGTCAACGTGAGATGGGGAAGTTCAGTGACTTCTGTAGAGAACGCTAATGTGCAGCAGCCTACCGCACCGCAAGGGGTAGTTGAGGAAGCGGATGACGGCATCACTCTGATGGATCTGTTCAAAATCATTCGTAAGCATCTGGTCACCGCGATCATCGCATTCGTGGTGGTAGTGGCAGGCGTGAGCGCCTATACCTTCCTTGCTCCGGCGAAGTATACGGCTACGGCTCAGACCATGGCCACTTACAATGCTTCTCAAAATGGTGTCGACATTAACCAGCAGTCCGCTGGCGGCAGCTACATTTCCAACCAAATCACCTCATACCCAACGCTTGCCACCACTTCGAAGGTGCTCAAGCCGGTCATCGATGATCTTGGCTTGGATGAAACCATGACGGATCTCGCCGGCCAGGTCACCGTCACCAATCCGACTAACACCGCATTCGTGAACATTGCCGTGGTGGATGGAGATCCGAAGCAGGCCGCGGACATCGCCAATTCCGTTGCCGAATCGCTGAAGAACGTCATTGAAAGCGACCTGTACTCCGGAGATAAGTCCCCGGTGAAGCTTTCCATCGTGCAGAAGGCACAGGTCCCGACGTCTAAGTCTTCGCCGAAGACTGCCCTGTATTTGGCTGTCGGTGTGGTGCTCGGCATCATCATCGGCGTGTTCGCCGCACTCATCAAGGACCTCCTCAACACCAAGGTTGAAGAGACTTCCGACGTGCGCGGCATCGTCCGAGCATCCTCCCTTGGCTCCGTTCCGATGGACGCTTCGCTTGATGATAGGCGTCCGGTGCTGGTGAGCCAGCCTAACGGCGCTATTGCCGAGGAATTCCGTCGTATCCATACGAATATCGATTTCCTGCAGACCGACCGCACCGAAGGTGTGGGCCAGCTGCTTGTCATCACGTCTGCGCAGCCGTCCGAAGGCAAGACCACCATGGCTATCAACACTGCGGTGGCCCTTGCTGAAGATGGTGCGAAAGTACTGCTTATCGACGCTGATCTTCGCCACCCGTCTGTCGCCCATCATTTGGGTATTGAAGGTGCCGCCGGTCTGGCGCACGTGCTGTCTGGGCAGATGGGTCCGAAGGACGTGGTGCAGAGCTACTGGAAGACGAACCTGCACATTCTGCCTGGCGGCAAGAGGCCGGCGAACGCTGGCGTGCTGCTGGGCTCCGAAACCATGAAGCTCATGGTGGAGCAGGCGCTCACCCAATACGATTACGTGATTATTGATACCGCCCCGTTGACGGTGTCCAACGATGGCGCGGTATTCGGCCGTTGGGCCAAAGGCCTTCTGCTGGTGGTCAGCCGCAACGTGTGCGAGAAGAAGTCCCTGCAGGAGGCGTCCGACACGCTCGCCACCGCGCAGGTGCCGGTGCTTGGCTTCATCTTCAACCGTGCAGATCCGAAGAAGGTCAACTCCCACTCCAACTATTACTACTACTATGAAGATGGTGCTCCGCGTAGCAGCCATCGTGCAAACGGCAAGAAGAAGAGGGTCTGACGTTTTCCTTCTTCACGGAATGAGGGGTGTATGGCAACTGAGAACGATGATTCCCAGTCTATGAACGGTATTCTGTCCAACATATCTCGGGATGTGGTGGACACCAGCTGGGATATTCCTCCGCTGACCTTCCCCAAATTGCAGCCTACCGATTCGGAAGAGGCCGATGGTGCGGATGAGACTTCGCTTGCTGAGCCCCGCACCATCGCTTCCTCCGTACCTGCGCAAACGGAACAGCCGGTTTCGGCTGCGCCAACAATCGCGGATATACCCAGTATGCCGCTCGACACCATCGATTTCGATGATGCGGTTGCACCAGCCGATGCCGAGGAAACCGCCACTCTGCCACCCCTCGTCTCTTCGACAGATAAACAGGACGCCGAAGCGACTCAGGCCTTTGATACTTCGGATGGCATAACCGACCTAGAGGAACTTGCCGCGGAAGATCCGGAACACGATCCGCTGAAAACCATTCCGGTCGCACCGAAAGAGCCGTCTGCGGACAAGCGAAAGATTATTGCCATTGTCGCTGCGATTGCGGCAGTGGCGGTTGCTATCGCCGGCGTCATCGTGGTACGCAATCGTATCAATTCGAAAGAACAGCGTGCGGCAGTGGCGGTATGCGAGAAGGCGAAATCCAAATACTCCAAAGCCAACGAAAAACTGCAAAACGCCATCGAACAGGCAACCAGTCTGCAGGGCACTGCGGCAAACCAGGTGGCGGATGCCGCCACAATCGACCAACTCACTCAGGCCGTGACCAAGGCGCAGAACCTCAAGACGGTCGGCGGATGTTCGGTGTTGCTGTCCGAAACCACACTGCGTGCGCACGCCCGTAGCATGAGCAAGCAGATCAGCAATATCAAAGAACAGACCAAGGCCGTTACCGCAGCAGCCACAGCTGTGGCCGCCAGCAAGCGAGCTTTGGAAGTGAATAAGACGACTGCCGCATTGCAGAAGGCCATTGCCGACGCAAAGACGTTGCTTGACGGTTCTGCAGGCCAGGTTGCGGACGAGTCGACACGTGACGCGCTTGCCAAGGCGATTGACGCTGCCCAGAAACTCCTCGATGGCAAAAGCACCGATGTTGCGGCCATGCAGAACGCTTCGAAGGTGATTTCCTCGACTTCTGACGGCGTGAACAAGTCTGTGGCGGAACAAACTGCGGCTAATGCCCAGTCGAATACCAATTCAAACACTAATTCGAATACCGGTAACGGCACTACGAACCGACGCTACACGTATACGTGGCAATTTGGTCCGGGCTCTGGAAACGGTGTGAACGGTGGCGGTTCGAACGGCAACGGCAACGGTGGTTCGAACGGCGGCGGTAACGGCGGTTCTAACGACGATAATGGTGGTTCGAACGGCAACGGCAACGGTGGTTCGAACGGCGGCGGTAACGGCGATTCGAATGACGGTAATGGTGGTTCGACCGGCAACGGCAACGGCAACGGCGATTCAGATACAGGTACTGCTGGCGAATAAGCCATACCGGAGAAGGATTTGGATATAGCGGATGGTACCCCTATAGGCCCCTCTTAATTTCTGGGGGGCTGTGGTAAATTGTTTGCCGTATGCAGCTGAAGGGGAGGGAGATACATGCAAGGCGTGAATACCGGTGAATCCGGCGCACCAAACGGCGAGCAAGGTATGAGGACTCAAGAGATTCATATCGTCTCGTCCAATGCGCATCGACAGGCATACGCGTCCATGCAGAATCAGCGTCTGCAAAAGCAGTTCGAGCCGATGACTTTTTCCAATACCCCGTTTCCTACGGAAAAGAAAGGACATAGGCGCGGCAAGGCTGAATCGACTCACCGGTGGCGTTTCGCTTTCGTTGCCAGCCTGATCGCCATCGATTTGGCAGTGATGCTGCTTTCGTTGACCGTCAGCCTTGTAATCAACGGTGCTGCTTTCGATGCCATCGGCGATGTGATGCCGTTTTGGCTTTTCCTCATTCTGTTCAGCCTGATTTGGTTGCTGTGCTTGGCATTCGCGGGTACATACCACCGCCATGTTATGGCGGACGGCTATGAGCTGTATGCCAAAATCATCAATGCGTCGTTGCTGACCATCATCTCATACTGCAGCCTTGCATTTATTTTCAAACTTGCATTGCCCCGTACTGCGTTGATTATCGCGCCAGTCATCGCCTTCTTCTTGGATATCATCGCACGTTGGCAGATGCGTCAAGCGTTGCATCGTCACCGCAGCAAAGGCTCTTGCAAGTACAGAACGGTGGTCATTGGATCTTCCGATGGCATCAACAAAGCCTTGCAGACCATGCGCAACTGCATGAATTGGGGGTACGAACCAGTTGCTGTATGCCCAATTGAAGCGGATCCAGCTTCAAAAGACGCTTATGTGGTTACCTCATACACACCGGATGCCAATATCGAAGGCTCCAGCAAACTCAAGGTGATTCCTTTCAACTCGGCATTCCCACGTATTTGCGAAAGCCTCGGTGTACAGGAAGTCTATGTGGCTGACGTGCTTTCGCGTGATTCCGAAATGCTGCATGGTCTTTCTCTTGCGGTGGAGTCGCTGGGTATGGAACTTGCCTTGGCGGTCTCTCTGGCGGATGTGAGCGGTCACCGTTTGTATCTGCGAAACACCACGGAGCAGCCGGTTCTGTTGGCTTCCCTGCCGCAGTACACGGGAGCTGCGAACGTAATCAAGCGTTTGCTGGACATCATCGGCTCACTGTGCGCGCTGATTATTTCCTCTCCGATTCTTCTCGGCGTCGCCATCGCCATCAAGCTTGATGATGGCGGTCCGGTGTTCTTCTCTCAGACCCGTATCGGACTGCACGGCAAGCCGTTCAAAATGTATAAATTCCGTTCCATGGTCACCAATGCTGAGGAGCTGAAGAAGAAACTCGCTGAGGAAACTGGGCAGGAAGACCGGTTCATCTTCAAAATGAAAGATGATCCGCGTATCACCAAGGTAGGTCACTTCATCCGTAAGACTTCTTTGGATGAGTTCCCGCAGTTCTACAACGTGCTCAAGGGCGATATGTCTCTGGTCGGTCCTCGTCCGGCATTGCCGGAAGAAGTGGCCCGCTATGGTTCCCTGTATTCCGCCCGACTGCTGGTCAAGCCGGGCATCACCGGTCCGTGGCAGGTGTCCGGCCGGTCGGATCTTTCACAGGAGCAAAGCGAATATTTGGACGTCTCCTACATTGAGAATTGGTCCATCGCTGGAGATCTTGCGATTCTTGCCAAAACCGTGATGGTAATCTTCACTGGCCGTGGATCGTACTGAGCCAATAAGTGGGTTTTCTGTGATTTTCCCTCTGTTCTTGTGATGGAACAGAGGGAAATTTCATTTGGCGGCCGAAAAAAGGGGTGCCATGTGGCACAATAATGCGCTGGAATAGTCAAATTGAGTGCTTAATGATTTGAGGAGCAAAGCATGGGGCAACATGCTCAAGCAATACGGGAAAAACATACGGCACGGAATGTGACGCTTATTGTACTTGCGGTGCTGATCGTGCTACTCGCCATCGCCGCAGTGTTTGGTATGCAACTGTATAAGCAGGCAAAAAGCGTCAAGGCACACGAATCGCAAGCCATATCCTCACTATCCGCAATCAATGACCCTGCAAAGCTCAAGGATGCCGCCGCGTCGCAGGCGTCCATCGCGCAGGCTCAGCAGCAGACGGCGCAGGCCAAGCAGATTGCGCACGGTTTACTATGGAACGTGGCCGCGAAAATGCCGTTCGTCGGCAGTGACATCGCCACTGTGCAAGGCATGACGGAAGTCGTGGACAATCTTGCACAGCAGACGCTGCCATCGTTGACCACTGCGGTGCAACAGCTTGCCGATGCCAATCTTTCCGGTGCGGAAGGGCAACTTAATCTGCAGCCAATCGCCGATGCGCAAGGTAACTTCGACAAGCTCAACCAGCAGGTGCAGCAGCAGAACAAGCAGTATAACAGTCTTGCCGAGCCGAAAATCGGCATGGTAAAGAAAGCCTATCAGCAGGGCAAGGACCAGCTTGACAATATCGCCGATTTGGTCGGACAGGTCAGCAACGCCACTCACATGCTGCCTTCCTTCCTCGGCCAGAACGGTGCCCGCACATACTTGCTGGCGGCACAGACCACATCCGAAACACGTTCCGGCGGCGGCTTGGTTGGCTCTCTCGGCACCATGACTGCGGATCATGGCAAAATCGCGGTGGGGGACTTCCACCCGAATGGTGAGTTCGTCAATGGCAACAACGGCACCGCTGAGGAACATGCGGTATTCAACAGGCCGTTGGGTTTCTCCTTCGACGTGCGAGACACCTTCGCGGTGCCGGATGTTTCCCGCAACGCGGAAATGCTCAACGCTTCATGGCAGCGTTCGCAATATGCCTGCAACATCGACGGTTTGATTTCCGTGGATCCGGTGTTCATCCAGAAAATGGTGGAGATCAACGGACCAGTCACCTTGTCCAACGGCACTGTGCTTACCGGCGAGAACACCGCCGAATACATGCTCAACACCATCTACAAGGACGTTCCTGTGGCACAGCAGGACGAATACTTCGAGTACATTGCCAAAACGGTGATGGACGGCGCTTTTGGCAACATGACTGTGGACAAGATGATGAAGGTGGCGCAAAGCATCGGTGATTTGGCCGAGAACCGCCACTTCTACGCCTACACGTTCCACGATGACGAAGCGAAGTACTTCCAAGGTGCTGGACTCGCCAAGAATGCGCCTGAGAGCGAGACCAATCCGGAAACGGGCATTTACATCAGCGAGCAGAATCCTTCGAAGATGGGTTGGTATATCGACCGTACCAGCGAAGTGACCAAGACAGGTGACAAGACCTACCACGTGAAGTACACGCTGACCAACCGTATGACTTCCACGGAAATGGCTACCTGCACGAGTTACATTCTCGGTGGTGAGCAGAAGGGCGTTGGTGGCGTGCCCGTGGCGCCGAGTGGCACATCCGCGCAGCGTGTGCTGATTTACGCGCCTGCAGGTGGTTCGATTGGATCAATCGCCGTGACCGGTGATGTGCGTGACCGTAGCAATGCCACCATGGACGGCAAGCCGTTGAACTCCAGTATGGCGTACATCGCACCTGGCAAGAGCGTGACGTACGAGTTCGACGTGACCGTGTCTGACAAGGCCACGGCTGATATGAAGCTCGATCAGACGCCGTGTGGCAAAATGACCAATGATGTGAAATACAACTATTGAAATATGGCGCGGTAATTCTCGACATTATTGGTGCATGATTTCCTTGAATTCATCTCAATGAAAACTTGTTCAATGAAGTCTATGAATTATTGCTATATTCTTGGAAATACAGGGGGTATTTCTGCTGGAAAGCGGAGATACCCCCTATTTTATTAGTGAAAAAAGGGTGTATTTATGCGAATTGTTGTATTATATTGCATGTAATTAATATCCTATATTTTCAAGGGGTTGGCATGTCTGTTCTTAACGGATTTGAAGCAGTGGGAGAAAAGACCACCACCAATAAGATGACCATGACGGTCATGGAATCATCCGTTCGCTTTTCCAAAGGCGTGACCGAAGCGCTCGGATGCCCGGCATACGTGAAATTGCTGGTGAATGACAAGCAGAAGAAGATCGCAGTCCAGGCATGCGACGCCAAAGACGAGAACGCCATCAAGTTCTGCAAGACCAAGCGAAGCAAGGCCGATGGCGTCGACTCTGACGCTGCAGGAAAGGCTTCTTCCGTGACCGTGCGTACCACCGATGTGCTGGTAGCGGTGCAGAAGTATTTCACCTTCCCGCCGGTCGCAGACGACCAGATTGCCTATTTCGCCATGAATGGCGAGTCCTACCCGGATGAGAAGGTTGTCATTTTTGCTGTGGCCGATGCCTCAAAGGGTGTATCCGGCAAGCGCGGTCCCCGCAAAGGTTCGCATCATACGGCCAAAGATGGCGAGTAAGTGAACAATATTCCGCTCAGCTTGAAAAATCGCATATAGTACAGTCCTCTTGATGTGAGTGCTGTACTATATGCAGTATCTTGATAGGCTGTGCGAAACGTTCATAAACGTTAATAATGAGTACGTATGCATCCAGCCCAAAAATCCTGAAAAGGGAGCTTGGAATGAATGTGGCAGGTAGTGGGCGTGTAGGATCTTCGTTCAGTATTCGAGTCGCTCAAAATAACGTGCTTGGTTGGCGATGGACGGTGGAAAAAAGAGCATGACGGCTTTTTCGAGCCCGTTGCGTCTGGCCGTTCGCTCACGCGTAAGATGGCCAAAAGGGCCGCGATAAAAGCGATGAATGAATTGCGTGCATAAACAACCGTAACGCCATGAATGGCCTGCATCTTTCCATATGAAATATAAAAGAGGCATATAAGACAGGAGAGGCTCCGCACAATGTGTGCGGAGCCTCTCCTGTCTGAAAAACTAAACTCAGTAGCAGTGGTTGGCGAGCCAGTAGGTGTAGGCGCCCTGGATGGAGCCGTAGCGCTGTGCGCAGTAGCCCCAGAACCACTTAAGCTGGGTCTGGTAGTTGGTGGCCCAATCGGCACCGGCGCTCACCATCTTCGAACCGGGCAGCGCCTGCGGCAGACCGTACGCGCCGGAGCTTGGGTTCGTGGCTGCGACATTCCAACCGGACTCATGAGAAATGATGTACACGGTGGCGGTGAAATCGGCCTCGGAATAGCCGCTGGACAGCAGATAATCGTGAGCCCACTGCTGCATTTCGCCAGCCGGCACGGTGGTGCCGATCGACGCTGCGGCCGCGGACGGCGTGGACGAGGAGCCGGTGCCGACGAGGATCACCTTGTCGGTCGGAGCCTTCTTCACGAAAGAGCTGATCATATTGGAAGACATGACCTTGCCGCCGGACTTGGTGACGAGGTTCGTGGTCTCCATAACACCGTTCGTGCCTTCGGTCTCGACCTTCTCCTGGCCCTTCGGCAGGCTGGAGGTCTCCTTCTTGACCGTGTTGAATGCGATATCCGTATCAGACACCTCAACGGAAGCGCCGGCACGTTCGATCTTGATGACGGTGTTCTCGTTCACCTTCGTATCCAAAGACGGGGAAACGGTGTCTTCCGTATCAAGGGTGATGTCGCCCGCGTCAAGCACGGACTTCACGTCGGTGAAATGCATGCCGGGAACCACGCGGGTCTTGCCGTTGATCTTCACGGTGACGTACGAAGTATCTCCGGAAAGCGCCTCACGGGCGTTGCCACGGGAGGCTTCGATGCTGTCGGTGACGGAATACGCGGTGACCTGCTTGGCAGGAGACTTCTCCGCGGTGGCGTACAGATTATGCGACACGATGCCGCCAGTGGCCAACAGCCCCACTGCCGCAACCGTTGCGACAATCTTCACCATCTGAGATTTGCCCGGCAAGGCAAACGTAGTTGGTTGGGCATGTTTCTTATGGCTAGCCATTCTGCTCCTACATCGGGTACAATTCCTCGGCGGATTCCGTGCCTAGGGCACGGCGCACAACCGCTAGGGTTCCGCCGGAATGCGCGCAACTGCATATAGTCTACCGCACCCCAAGGAACTTGAAGATAACGTATGCAACGCGCAGGCGACGGGCCGAATCATCGTTCCGACTGACTACTTGGCGTTTTCACTTTGGCGTCTCCGCTGGAAGCGGTGTCCCCATCGGAAGCGGCCGCATCCATATCCAACGCCTTGGCCTGGCTGATCAGATCATCCAAATCGGAAGCGCGCAACGCGCCGGCCTGCTGGAAGATGATCTGCTGCTTCTTGATGACCATCAGCGTCGGCACTGCCTGAACCTTGGCCGCGGCGGCCAGATCGGGATTCTGATCGATATCCACCTTCGCGAAATAGACGTCCGGATTCGCCTCGCTTGCCTTCTCGAACGTTGGGCCGAATGCACGGCACGGACCGCACCACGTGGCCCAGAAATCCACGAACACCAGATCATTGGATTCGACGACCTGGTTGAAATCCTGCGAAGTGACTGCATGCGTTGCCATATGCGTTCCCCATTTCCCGGCTTACGCTATAAGCCGATTTCAAAAAACAATATCGTGCAATGCTGCGCAATATTGCGAAAGCCCGTTTGCGAAAAGTATATAGCCGCACGCCACGCAAACACACTGCCGCACCCGATTGCGCTATGGGAAGAATCGGAAGCACGTGACATTCACATGCCGTGCGTGATAATGGAACCATGCCAGTGATGAATGATGAAGTGCCCGACGAGGGCGATTTCGACGCCAACCGCCATCGCGGGGAATTCGACGACATTACGCCGGAGGATTTCATCCGCGGAATGGGCAACCCTCCGGGATGGCTCCCATCGGACGAAATCAACCGCATGCGCCACGAAATACCGATTCCGTACGTCGTGGTCGTGCCGGTGCGCACCGACGATCTCGGCAGGGTGGCGCAAATCGGCTCGCTGCTGCGCGTCACTGACGACGGCGGTATCGAACGCACATTGATCGCCGGACGTGTGCTCTATCACGAATCGTTGCGTGAAGCGGTGGCGCGCAACGTCGCAAAAGATTTGGGCGATATCGCCCTGCCGCAGCTGCCGATCAGCCTGCAGCCGTTCACCGTGGCCGAATTCTTCCCGACACCCGGCCTATCCGACTATTACGATCCACGCCAACATGCGATCGCGCTGTGCTACGTGGTGCCGATCGCCGGCGATTGCAAGCCGCAGGACGAGACGCTCGATGTGGAATGGGTCGACCCGTCCGGAGACATGCTCGACACCTTCGTCGGGCAAATGGCCAACGGCTACGGCACCATCGTGCGGCAGGCGCTCGCATGGACCGGCAAGTAGGACAAGCCGCGCAAGCGGGGCAAGAGCTAGGCAAACTAGGCGAATAGACAGATAGGGGAGGATTAGAAAAATATGACGATTGAACTGAACAACAACGTATATACGGACGGCGGCAACGATACCGAAACCACGCCGGTGGTGCTCGTGCACGGCTTCCCGGTGGACCACCGCATGTGGGACGAGTGCGCGACGGCTTTACGCGACCAAGCTGTGAAACAAGGCGTGAAACCATTTGCGATCTGGGTTCCGGACATGCCCGGCGCCGGCGAAGGACCGATTCCGTCCGACGAAGACAGCGGCGGCAAGGACGCCGACGGCGCGTTCCCATACGGACTGGACCGCATGGCGGACGCGTACGTGGACCTGCTGCACGCCGCCGGCTACGGCAAAGCCATCTGGGTGGGCCTGTCGATGGGCGGCTACCTGATTCTCGACATCCAACGCCTGCATCCGGAAGCGGTGGCGGCGCTCGCCCTGTGCGACACGAAAGCCGACGCCGACTCCGCCGACATGCGATTGAAGCGCGTCGCAATCGCCACCGACTGCGAAACGACCGGCACACACGAGCCGGTCATGGGATTCGCCGTGCCGTCGGAAGCCGACTCCACCGTGAAACAGTCGGACGCCTACTGCAGGCAGTTCGAAACGTGGATCAACGAACAGCCCGCCGACGGCATCGCCTGGCGCGAACGCATGGCCGCTGGCCGTCCCGACCTGAACGACGTGCTGCCGAACATCAACGTGCCAGTCGCAGTAATCTGCGGCGACAAGGACCCGTCCAGCCCGCCGGCAGTGATGAAGCCGGTCGCCGACGCGATGACGAAAACCGACGTGACGATGACGGTGATCGACGACTGCGGCCACTTCAGCGCGTACGAACACCCCGACCAGGTGGCCGCCGCGTTGCTGGAACTGGTGAAGCGAGTCGGCTGAGCCGGCTGCGACGATTATCTGTGGCAGACCATCCGGCGTATCGACAAGATATAGAGAAAATATATAAAACGTATATACGAAATATGTACTACGTATGTATAACGAATATATTCCGTATATAACACGCATGAAAGAGGCAACACAACCATGAGCGTGTTCTCACCACTGGTATTGACGCAGACCCTGCCGTTCCTGCCACTCGCCCAAGGAGACATCGACTACGAAGTGGCACGACGCGGCGAACTCGACCTGTTCGCCAAAGTCCTGGCGGAACCGGCAACGAAAGTCATCCTCGTCAAAGACGGCAAAGTGGCCGTGCCGCACGGCCAAGGCGCCATCGCCGACTACGCCAACGTGAAAATGCGCCTCGCCCAACTGCCGGGCGCGTACGTTGCCGCGGAACTCGAATCGCACCCATCGGCGCTCGCGATATTCCTCGGCTCGTACGGCGGACGATTGAGCGAGCACGTCATCGCCGTGGACGTGACGCACGTCCAGCCGAACGATACGACGATTACGGCTGCGACGGCTCGCAGCGGGGGAGCGGACGACGCGTTCGCCGAAGTGCCGGCGCATGAATCGCAGGAAAACGCGAAATCGCTGCTGGAAAGCGCGGCAACCCGATTCGACTGGGTGGACCTGCGCGGATTCGCACCCCACGCCAGCGCACGCGAAGCCGGACAGGCAACCTCCGCCATCTCGCTCAGCATGTGGCACGCCCGACAGCGTCACTGCCCGACGTGCGGCGCGCCCGTCAAACCGGCGCTCGGCGGCTGGGCTCAGCACTGCACGAACGATGAGGATGGCAATCGTTTGCTGTTCCCCCGAATCGAGCCAGCGGTGATCACCGCGATCGTCGACCATGATGACCGTCTGCTGCTGCAGCACAACAGCGCATGGCGCAACAACGGCCTGTACTCGGTTTCGGCCGGATTCGTGGAGGCTGGCGAAAACCTGGAGCACGCATGCCGGCGCGAGGCCAAAGAGGAAGTCGGCATCGAAATAGGCGAACTCAAATACCTCGGCTCCCAGCCGTGGCCGTTCCCCTCGTCTCTCATGATGGCGTTCAAAGGCGTGGCGGTCACCACCGACGTGCACGTGGACGGCGAGGAAACGTTGCAGGCGCGTTGGGTCACACGCGACGAATACATGAGCGAACTGGTTTCGGGACGTATGGAGGCTCCGGGCAAAGCCACGATCGCACGCTACATGATTGAGGAATGGCTCGGCCACGACCTGCCGTGACAAGACCTGCCATTAAAAGGTGGTATCGGCTGAGCCTGTCTTCGGGGCGGTTGCCGGGGGAGCTTGTTTAGGTATTCGTTTGGGCACTCGTCTGCGTATCATGCTGCATGGTATGTACCGTTAAGAGAGTGAATGAGGAAACCACATACATGTCTGATAGAAGTGGGCAGAACGATACGGACAACAGTTTCGCCGGCATCTCGTTTGAAGGGGTGAATGCCGTGCCGCCGCAGTCTGGTGAGAACGGCGATACGATCAATCTCGCCGACGTGGCCGATGTGTCCGAACAGGACGACGTGTCCAACGCCGCCACCGAGACCATGCCGCCGTTGAATTTCGCATCGGACCAGACCCAGCCGTTCCAGTCATTCCCGACGGCCGGTGCCGCCGAAACCACGCCTGCCGGAACTGTCCCCAACGGAGCTGTTCCCACTGGTGCCATTCCTACCGGTGACATGCCCTCATCCACGCCCGCTCCCGCCATTCCCGTGCTCACCATGCCGGTCGAAGGAGAAGCCGTCGTGGCCAAGAAACGCAAACTGCCGCTGATCATCACCGGAATCGTGCTCGCCGTACTGGTGGTCGCCGCGATCGCCGGCTTCTTCACCGCACGCTGGTACTTCCAAGACAAGGCCGCGCCGGGCGTGACCTTCGGCGGAACCAGTGTGGCCGGACAGACCGCCGACCAGCTGAAAAACACGGTGACGGCCGCCGTGAAGAACACCACCGTGAACATCAAGGACGGCAACGGCAACAACGCTTCCGGCAGCCTGAGCGACCTCGGCGTGAGCTACAACGTCGACAAGACGGTCACGGAACTGCTCGCCGCCAAGCACCAGACCAACGGCGCACTCGAATACATCAACGAAGTCAACCCGTTCGTCAAGAAGAACGTGCCGCTGAACGCCAAGTCCAACAAGCTGGCCCTCAGGACGTTCGTCACCGACAAATTCGTGCAGGACACCGACCGCGCGGTACCGTCCACCGCATCGTACGATGCCAACGCGCGCGCCTTCGTCGCAGTGGAAGGCCGCGGCGGCAGGTCCCCGAAGGTGGACAACGTGATCGACACGGTCGCCAAAGCCATCGCGAACCCGGGGCACAGCGGCAGCGTGACGATCACGTACGAAACCATCGACGTGCCGGTCGCACTGCCTGAAGCCCAAAACGTGGCCGACCAGGCAAACGCGCGACTGAATGCGCCGATTGTGCTGGACAACGGACAAGGCAAGACCTTCCAGATTCCAGCCGAAGTCGTGGCCTCATGGCTGAAAACCGACGCCGACCTCGAACACGGCACGCTTTCGCTGTCCTACGATGACAACGCCATCACCAACTACGTGCAGCAGCAGGTCCCAGCCCAGCTCAACCAGGACGCGGTCGACCAGGAAGACGCCGTCGACAACAGCGGCAAAGTGCTGGCCACCATCGTCAAAGGCGTGAACGGCGTGAAGGTCAAGAACATGGAGGCGCTCGCACCGAAGATCGGCGAAGCGCTCAAAAACGGCCAAGGCGCCACCATTCCGGTGGACGGCGACGTGCAGAACTTCAAAACCGTGCAGAAGAAGAGCGAATACCGCATCGTGGTGGACCGTACCGCGCAAACCGCCACCGTGTATCACAACGACGAGGCCGTCAAGACCTTCCCGGTGTGCACGGGCACCACCGGCAAGCACGAAACCGACCTGGGCACCTTCTACATCTACCTCAAGTATCAGATCCAGGACATGACCGGCCTGAACGACGACGGCTCGCGCTACCTGTCCAAGGGTGTGAAGTGGGTAAGCTACTTCTACGGCGGCGAAGGCTTCCACACGGCAAGCTGGAACAATTACGGCATCGCCCACGGCGACCCGGCGCACTACGGCTCCCACGGCTGCGTGAACATGTACGAAGCCGATTCCAAGTGGATCTACGACAACTGCCCGGAAGGCACCATCGTGCAGGTAGTCGGCGCCATGCCATCCGGACCGGTACGCTGACCCGTTACGCGTGGCGCGGGTGCGCGGCGTTCGCATACGCCGTACAATGGGCGGCATGAGCGAAGCAAACGATAGCAAAGTGAACCTCGACGTGCCCGAGCACCTCGAATACTCCGACGAGCACGTGTGGGTGGATTCCTCCGTTGAACCCGCCATGGTGGGCGTTACCGAATACGCCACCGAACAGTTCGGCGAACTCGTGTACATCGATTTGCCTGAAGTCGGTACGCAGGTCGAAGCTGGCGACGAAGTGGCGGAATTCGAATCCTCCAAGGCGGTCACCGCGCTGGTCTCGCCGGTGGCTGGCACCATCCGCTACGTCAACAACGAGGCTGCGGACGATCCGAGCATTGTGACGGACGATCCGTACGGCGAGGGCTGGATTTTCAAGATTGAGCTTGAGGATGACGAGCCTGACCTGCTTAGCGCTGACGAGTATGCCAAGATTGTGGCTGACTGAATAGCACGGACGTCTAGTTTTAATTACGGCTGCGGCCGGCGGGTGCGATGCGCGGCACACTCAAGGCCGTTCGGCCGGGCTTACGGTCGCGCATCGTACCCGCCGGCCGCAGCCTTTTTATGGGAAGTGCCTTGCGGGGCCCTGAAAGTTCCCTGATTTTCTCGGTGGCGTTACTGTTTGTTCGAACGCGACCTCTATAGTGGGCATATGAGTGAAATTCAGCCGTTGCCGCAGTTCCCGCCGCAGCGTGCGCCGCAGCACGACCAGCAGCGCGAACAGCAGCGTATGGGGGAGCGGATGGACGATTCTTGCGATGACATGCCCACCGTGCCGATTCCGGCACGCAAGGTGGTCACCACCTTCGACGCGGCCTCCAGACATGAGCGTCTTGAAGTCAAACCGCCGCTGACCAGGCTGTTCCGCCGCACGATCACCAAAGCATTCAGCGTCTGGCTGAAATTCTCGACCGCATTGGTACGGTCGCTCGACTGGTATCCACGTGTCGAACCCTACGTCGGCTACGGCACCGAACACTACTCCCGACTGATCTGCCGTACCGTATACGGACCGTTCAAACGGCAGGCCGGCCGCCTGATTCGCGGCATCCGTGGCATGCTGATGGTGCCGTCCCCGCATACCAAAGTGCGGATCGCCATCGATGACGTGCCCATCGAAACAGTGCAGGTGGGTGCATCGGAAGTATACGACGCGATCGACAGCAATCCTGATATTTCCAGCGAATTCGCGGCATCCGACGATGCCGGCTACCTCGACCTCGTCGCCGAGCATTCGCTCGAACCGGGCATCCACAACGTCTCGTACAAAGTGCGTAGCCGCAAGCCGGTCAACGCCAACCTTTTCACCATTCCCAGCGGCACCAAAGTGGGCGTGATCTCCGACGTGGACGACACCATCATGGTCACGCAGGCGCCGCGTCTGATGAAGGCCGCCTACAATCTGCTGCTGCTTAATCCGCGCAAAAAAGTGCCGGTGGCCAGCATGAACCTGCTGTTCAACCGCATCGCGGACATGTTCCCGGACGCGCCGTTCTTCTACCTGTCCACTTCGCCATGGAATGTGGAAAGCTCGATCCGCCATTTCATTACGAACCACGGTTTTCCGGAAGGTCCGCTGCTGCTGCGCGACCTTGACCCGAGGCCGAAAACCTTCATTCCGTCGGGCGTGCAGCACAAGCTTGAATACGCCGAACAGCTCATGGCCGATTTTCCCGATATGAAGTTCATTCTGATCGGCGACGACGGGCAGAAGGATCCGACCACATACGCCACAATCGCACGCCGCTACCCGGGGCGTGTGCTGGCGATCGGCATCCGGCAGCTGTCCCCGCGCGAAGTGACCGGCAATTTCGGTTCCGTCGCCGGGCGCGTGGCCACGCAGCCGATGCCGGTCACCGACGTGCCGGTATTCACGGGAACGACCGGATCGAACATCATGAAAACCATGCTGCCGTACCTGCGCGCCGCGCAAAACGGCGACTGACGGCCGACACAAGTTTGGGTGGGTCGTCAGTATAATCGCGTGCATGAGTGAATTTCGGGGTATGGAAAACACCATGAACGTGAAGGAAGCGACGAACGCGCACGACGAACACCAGAATGGACTGGCGGTGCCGGAAGCGAAGCGGGTGCCAAAGGAGCGCACCTTCCACGGCGATACGTTCATCGATAACTACGAATGGCTGCGCGACAAGGAATCGCAGGATGTGCGCGACTATGTGGCGGCGCAGAACCGCTACTGCGAACAGCGCATGGCACCGCTCGCATCGTTGCGCAAAACGTTGTTCGAGGAATTCAAATCGCATGTGCAGGAAACCGACATGTCCGTGCCGACGCGCATGGATGGCTACTGGTACTTCACCCGCACCAAGCAGGGCGAACAGTATGCCGTGCAATGCCGGGTGCCGATTCGCGGCGCGGACGATTGGGGTCCGCCGACGGTGGAGGCCGGTGTGCCACTCGACGGCGAACAGGTGGTGTTCGACACCAACGCCGAGGCGCAAGGCCATGATTTCTTCCGTGTCGGCGGCATGGACATCTCCAAGGACGGCCGCTGGATGTTGTACGGCACCGACACGAGCGGCGACGAACGCTACGATTTCCGCATCCGCGATCTTGAGACCGGCGACGAGTTGGAGGAACGGTTCGAGGGCATCGGCGGCGCCTGCTTCACGCCGGACGCGCAATGGGTGTTCTACGTGCTGCTCGACGGCGCATGGCGTCCGTACGCGGTGATGCGCCACCGTGTCGGCACCCCCGTCGCGGATGACGTGGAGGTCTACCGCGAGGCGGATGAACGCTTCTGGGTGGGCATCGGACTGTCCTTCGACGAACGGAACATCGTGATTGGCACCGGGTCGAAAACCACTACCGAAGTGCTGCTGCTTTCCACCGACGATCCGGAAGGTGAATTCCGCGCGTTCATTCCGCGCGAGCAGGACGTGGAATACGACGTGAGTTTCAGCCGTTTCGAAGGTGCCGGCGAACACGGCGAGGACATTCCGCTCGCCGTGGTTTACCACAATGCGTTGAACCCGAATTTCGAAATCGATGTGATCGACATGCGCTCCCATGAGCCCCCGTACCGTTTGGGTGAGGGCGTGCGTGTGGCCGTCGGTTCGCCGTACGGATGCGAGCATGGCGACGAGGTCGAACCGGGCGCTTCTGAGATGCCGATCGGCACACCGTATTTCAATCCCTGCAATCCAGCCATTTTGCAGGGTGCGCATGGTCTTGGCATCGAGGGGATCTCGATTCACCGGCATTATGTGGCGCTGCAGTACCGGGCGGAAAGCCTGACGCATATTGCGGTGATGACGAAGGATGCCGCTGCGGAGGATTTTCTTGCGGGGCGTCCATGGAAGTTCACCGAGCTGGTTCCCCACGCGTTGGAAGACGATTGGGATGTCGACGAGTCGGTGGACGAGATCAACGAGGAACGTGCCGAAGTGTGGGGCGCGCTCGACCAATTGGCCGCCGCGCAAGGCGAGGGGTCGGCCGTGCATGGGGTTTCCCGCAAGGCGATGACCTCATCGGATGGCGCGACCGCCGATGCGATGCCGGGGGAGACCCGGCGCCTGTATTCGATTGGTGTGGGAGGTAATCCTTCGTATGATGCGCCCCGCATGCGCTACTCGTTCTCCAGTTACACGCGTCCCGGCGAACTGCATGATATCGATCCGGCGACCGGCGAGGATCGCCTGTTGAAGCGTGCCACGGTGCTTGGTGGATTTGAACCGCGCGAATACATGGAGCGCAGGGTGTGGGTTACCGCCCGCGATGGCGAGCGCATTCCTGTTTCCTTGGTGTGGCGCAGGGATGTGCCCGCGTGTGATTCGGCGATGTTCGTTACCGGGTATGGCGCATATGAGATCAGTTCGGATCCGGGATTCTCGGTGTCTCGCATCAGCATGCTTGATCGTGGTGTGCTTTATGCGGTGCCGCACATTCGCGGCGGCGGTGAGATGGGTCGTGCCTGGTATGAGCAGGGGCATTTGCTCAATAAGAAGCATTCGTTTGAGGATTTCGTTGATGCCGTGCGTGCGTTGCAGCGTGCCGGTTTGGCGTCGCCTGCTCGCACGGTGGCCGATGGCGGTTCCGCCGGTGGCCTGTTGATGGGTGCCGTGGCGAATATGGCTCCCGAATGTTTCGCGGGCGTTGAGGCGGATGTGCCTTTTGTGGATGCGTTGACGTCGATTCTTGATCCGTCGTTGCCGTTGACGGTTACGGAGTGGGATGAGTGGGGCGATCCGCTGCATAATGCGGACGTGTACAGGTATATGAAGGAATATACGCCGTATGAGAATGCGCCGTCTGATGCAAATGATGCGCGGGTTGCGGTTTTTCCCAAGATTTTCATTACCACGTCGATGAATGACACTCGTGTGCTGTATGTGGAGCCGATGAAATGGTTGGCACGACTGCAGCGTGCGGGCGTGGATGCCGTGGCGAAGATTGAGGTTGAGGCTGGTCATGGGGGTACGTCTGGAAGGTACAAGCAGTGGGAGGAGATCTCCTATGAGAATGCTTGGTGTCTTTCGATGATGGGTATCACGCATTGATCCGGTTTGTGGGACCTTTCATGTTCGGATGAGGTCGGTTTCGGAACGGTCTGTTGTTATGTGACGGGGTGCACCGTATGGAGCACCCCCGTTTTGCAAACGTTTCCATTTGCAGTTTGTTTCATGAAACATTGAAACAGGGCGGGTGATTGTTTTGGCGTTTCTTGCAGAATCCCCCCGATTTAGGGGTGTTTCATCAAACGTTTTTTCCAACTTTTGACGGCATGTTAAACCTTTTATAAGGTCATGCTTGCACCCGTTTTCAGAGTGTTTCATTGTCTGTGCGGTGTGGTTTCGTAGGATTCAGAGAAATAGTAGGTTTACGGGTAAAACCGACTAGATTGCATTGCGACCAGGGGGAAGAATGGCAGGCATGCATAAAGCCGTAAGTGAGCGGCATGGAATGACAACGATTGCCGCGTTGGTGGCAATCGTTGCGATGATCTTCGCAAGTGTGATCGCAGCGCCGCAACGCGCGTATGCTGAGGAATACAATATCAGCGATCGCGGTTGGGTTGACAAGGACGACACCTCCTTCGAAATCAGTTCCGACGGAGGCAAGACGTGGAAGCCGTACATTTCCGGCATGCAAGTCAACTACGGTGATCAGATCCGCACCGAACTGCATTGGAAAGTGCCGAACGGCGTCAAAATCAACGAGGGCGACACCTTCGTCTACGACCTTCCCAGCAATCTGGAATACAAATCGAACGAGAAATACCCGATCTACAACGGTAGCGACGTGGTCGGCTACTACACCATCGACGGCGACAAAATGGTGGCCACCTACACCCGCGGCGAATCGGCGGGGTCCAACATCGAAGCGTTCGTGACCACTGACGGAACCATCACCTCGAACAAAACCGGTGGTTCGGCTGGCGGCGATACCAGCTTTACCTTCCCCGGATATGGCACCATCACCGTGAACGTGGAGGGCAAACACAGCGTCAACGTGGTCAAGCGCCCGGCAATCTCCACTTCCGACGCATCCACCTACGATTTCGTTTTGGAAGTGACCTCTACAGGCACGAACACCGGAGTGACCATGGATGACGCCATGGGCAGTCTGCTGACCTACGTGGACGGATCCGTGCACGTGTACACCGACGCCGACTGCAAGAACGAATACACGGGCACATGGACGGTCGCCAAAACCGACGACCATAATTTCAACGTCACCATCGGCTCCATGGGCGACGGTGAGAAACTATACGTGCGCTACTCGGTGAACGCTGACAAAGACAGCGTCATCAAGGCATGCCGCGAGGCCGGCAATTGCAACAATGCCACCGAAAACAAAAACAAGGTGACCTACTCCAGCAAGGAAGACGTCAACAAGAAGGAAACCAGCAACTCCATCTGGTTCAACTACAGCGACTGGTATGTGAACAAAAGCGCAACCGCAGCAAAAGACGAAAATGGCACGCAAGGCTTCACTTGGAACATCACCATCGGCGCTGGCGAAGGCCAATCCGTCGACGGGGCCACCGTCAAAGATCTGCTCGACAAGAACAACCTCAAGGAACCGACCGGAGATCTGGTGCTCAGCTGCTACAACAGCGGCGACTGGAAATCCGTGTGTCCGACCGGCTCGCCCGGCGCATATACGGACGACGACCCGTACAATCCGCAGCATTACATCAAACTTAGCTGGAGCGATCTCGTAGCAGGCACCGTGACCCTGCCCTCCGGCGGCTACGACCATTTCCAAATCCAGTATTGGACCGAAGCGAAAAACGTGCCGGTCGAAGGAAGCGGCGAACACCAGAAATAC
>OJPQ01000170.1_pt1 | contig 40077 bp, 34 predicted proteins | sample 1598531 | NCBI WGS metagenome assembly OJPQ01 (sample SAMN03922491, study PRJEB24848) | human gut metagenome | isolation source: stool sample | host: Homo sapiens | place: Germany | collected 2011-05 | reverse complement strand
GATCTACACTATCCTCTTCGTCGGCAGCGTCAGATGTGTATAAGAGACAGGAGCAATTCTGTGTTTAGATTTCCAGCACCACGTCCCATTCCAAGGATTGTTACATCAACACAATCAAGACCAAGGTCAATTGCAGTTAATGTATTAATCAAACCTAATTGGAGGTTATTATGGCCATGAAAACCAACAGGACAAGTCGTATTTGCACGAACCTCTTTTACTATAGTTGTTAGTTCCTGAGGTGTCATACCACCAAAACTATCAACCATACAGAAAAGATCTGCCCATCCGTTCAACTGATCTAGTTTTTTCAAAAAGTCAGGATAATCAGTAAGCCAACGGCTCATATACATGCAATTGAAACCAAGTTCAAACCCCATAGCTTTAACAGCCTTGGCAAGAATTATTGCTCTATCAAAATTCTTTGGATCGATCGCAATACGAACCATATCTACTATACCGACCAAAGGTTTGATAAGAGTATCAAGATCTTCAATACGAGTGCTCTTCTCATTAAGCATCACATCAAGTTTCTTTGTACAATTCTTACGAATATGCTTGAGTACACTCACAGGACAATAACCAAACTTGCCCATATATTCTTTTGTAGGATTGTTTCTATATCCCAATTCAAGGTAATCAATTGGGAGTGCATTCATCGCCTGTATGTAAGCATCAACAGTTTTGGAATCAAAATCCCAATCAGTATAATAGCCACCATCACGGAGTGTGGCGTCAAAAATCTTAAACTTACTCATATCCTTGTTTTCTTATTATTTCTTCTATAAACTCTCTGACAGCTCCATTTCCACCAGTTTTTGATGATTGGAAATCTGCAATCGATTTAATTTCATTAATTGCATCAGAAGGGCAACCTATGTATCCCCCTTCTATCTGGATCTGCAACATACATTTCAGATCATTCAGATCATCTCCTATATAAGCAACTGAGCTTAGAGATGTGTCTCCAACGATTTCACGCAATTTTGATATTTTATCTGATATGCCTTGAAAAAGTAATTTAATACCAATTTCAGCACACCTCTTCTCCAACATTACCGACTCTCTACCAGTAATGATTATTGGAGTGATAGTATGTTTAGGCAAAATATAATGAATGGCATATCCATCATTCGGATCGTGGCTCCCAATACGCCAGTTATGCGTATACGGGCTGTTTGAGAGACCGACAGATTAGCATAAGCATGACCGAAAGCGGGAATCCAAAGGAGAATGCCATTGCCGAACGGGTGAACAATACCATCAAGAACGAGTTCCTTAAAGGCATGAGCTTCAGCTGTGTCCCAGAGGTTCGGGAGGCCGTGAAAGCCGCCGTGGACTTCTATAACCATGAACGGCCGCATTGGAGCCTTGACGGTATGACACCATCGGAAGCCGCCGGTTGCGAGGGAGAGCTGAGGAAAAGATGGGTCAGTTACCGTGAGAGAGCCATCAAGGAAAAAATGGGTATAACGGATAGGACAGCCTCTTTGGAGGCTTCACGCCTCCAGCCGCAGGGCAAACCACCGTGGTGGTTTTTCATAATTTATATTTGCCTCTGGCCAACGAGAGTCACCATAAACAGCACTCTCAACATTGCTAGTGACGAAATTGCGAAGCTCATCCTCGAATGCATTTACATTTGGTCCCATTGGTACTACCCAATTGGTATCAAAAGCCTCTTTTACATACTTCTGTTCCCATCCCTTTTCTGACATGTGAGCCAGGCAGCGATAGATCGTTTTACGTTCTTCTGACATTTTGATTTTTTTGATTTTACTTTGTTCACTTACGTGGTATCGAACCACATGCTCAAACCAGCACTACCTGAAATAAATAAATGGAATTGAAAAACTAATGGTTTTAGTGATTATTGATCGGAAATAAGGTATTTGAGTGATTTAAGGCTAAAAATTGTGCTCCATTTTGGCCTCACAAGCTATATTTGATAGTTTTATCAGAATTAATAAGTATTGACTATCAGACTGTTACAAGAAAATTAACGTGAGTGCGCAACATCAGAATACTTAACCTGATATTCGTAACACATATCGTCCTGCTTCTTCTCATCCTGCAAGAAAAATCGAATTTCACCAATGTCTGTACGAAGAAAACAATTAAGCACAGCATTACCGAATGAACCGGTACCACCTGTAATCATCTAGGTCCTGTCTTTGAATACACTCATAGGCTTACTCTTATTGAAAGGGCACTTTACTGTGCCCTAAACCGAGTTATGTTAACATACCCCCTGCACCCATTAAAGATTTTTACCGCAAACATTACCCCTGAAATATTCCTACTCAATCCAACTCCTCGAACCGGGAGTTCTGGCTCTTGAACTCGGGGACGAAGGCTTTCATTTCCTTCACCATCGGGAGGATCTGGACACGGAGGGATAATTCGGTCAATACATTAATATGTTCTACTACATCCTTATAGATATACTCACGAACCGCCGCCACCCGAATCTTCTCGTGAGGGGTCTCTTTCGTGTTCTCCTTGTTGTTCAGTAGCTCTTCATACAATTTCTCGCCGGGGCGAAGACCAGTATACTTGATCTCGATATCCTTGTCTACCTGCAACCCGGACAGTTCAATCATGCGCTTCGCCAAATCCGCTATCTTCACCGGCTCACCCATATCGAAGATAAAGATCTCACCGCCCTTACCCATTGTACCGGCCTCTAATACCAGACGACAAGCCTCCGGGATGGTCATGAAGTAACGGATGATATCGGGATGGGTGACCGTCACGGGACCTCCTTGAGCGATTTGTTCACGGAAACGGGGGATAACCGACCCATTGCTACCTAGAACATTGCCAAAACGGGTCGTAATGAAACGCGTCTCGCCTTTCACCTCTCCTCGCTCGATCGCAAGGCTCAAGCTCTGTACATAGATCTCAGCCAAGCGCTTGCTACATCCCATGATGTTCGTGGGGTTCACCGCCTTATCCGTACTGATCATCACAAACTTCTCTACACCATAGCTTACAGCGGCATCCGCCATCACACGAGTACCGAACACGTTTGTTCGAATTGCCTCGCAGGGGTTCTCTTCCATTAAAGGGACATGCTTGTAGGCCGCCGCATGGAACACCACTTGGGGGTGCCAGTTGCGGAACACATAATCCACACGGTCCGGGCTACGGACATCGCCGATTACTGGGACAAAGTTTAGTCCCTTATATTTTTCTTCCAATTCCAGACGGAGATTATGCATCGGAGTCTCGGCGGAATCGAAGCAAACCAACTTCTTAATCGGAAAATGAGCCAGCTGGCGACAGATCTCGCTACCGATACTGCCGGCGGCTCCCGTGACAAGTACAGTCTTCCCTTCCAACAAATTGCCGATCTCATCCAGGTTGATATGGATCTCCTCACGACCTAGCAAATCCTCGATACGGATCTCTCGAACGGAACGCTTCGCCTCACCTCCACGTAGCTCCTCCATCTCCGGAACTACCAATGTCTTCAAAGAGGCCTGCTCGCAATAACGGATCAAACGGTCACGCTCCTGATGGGCAACCTTTATATTCGGGAAGAGAACGCCATCCAAACTGTTGCGAGGGATCAAGCGATACAGATCCTCCACGTTCTCGATCTGGTAGACCGGTAACTCCGCAATCCGGATGCTTTTCTTGGAATTGCCAAAGGAAAGGAAGCCCATGATGCTATAATTCTGCATGAATACCTGACGGTTCGCCGATGTGGCGATCATCACGCTCTCCTCCTCCGTGCCAAAGACCAGTACCCGCTTGCGTTTCTTGCCGAGTTGCAGAAGGACGCTGTTATAGACATTGATCACGAAGACACGCAACGTGACCAACATCACGATCGTCAACGTACTGTCCATGATTCCACCTAACCAATAGATAGAAGGGCTGAAACGGGCTTTCAACAGCCAAAGCAGCAGGAACATTAAGAGCGACTTGCCGATCGCAGCACCACCGATCCGCCACAAGCCACGCAGCGTGGAATGGCGAATAACCCCATGATATGCTTTGAACAGCAAGAACGAAACGATACTGCCCACAAATGAGGAGAGGCCTACTTTCAGCACATCAGACTCTCCTATACGTATATGCAGAATGGAGAACATTCCTAGTACGCCCAGCAACGACACGGAAAGCGAGACGAAAAGGTCCGCACTAAAAATGATCCAACGGTTGATATACCGCAAATTCACCAGACGGCCCAAGGCCAATCGCCATCTGCCCTTATGAAAATCCATCATTTGTATTTTGTTTGTTTTATATTCAGTGCCCTAACTTTTCCCAACGGGGGTGCCTGTGACTCGTGGCGTCCCGAAGCGGCGGGCGTAATACAGCTTTCCGTCCGCAAGATCGTACCATCACCCTTGTGGATGATTTGGATCGCATGGGTTGCATTGGGCACGATCTGCACATTGCAACCGTAGATATGGAAGACGAAACGTGCTTGTTCCGCCCGCTCATGGTTTTCTGTCATATCGTAATTTTTTCAGTAAGGTTATCACTTTTCGTTTCCCTTGGAAAACGAGGTATATATGAATTGCCCTATGAAGTATATATCAATTGCCTAACGCAGTATATATCCTCGGGCATATGCAGTATATCTTCTCAAAAACGGCCAGTTGAGCGGTGTCTGAGACGACTGCTCCACGCATCGTTGATACGGGCACGGATGTTGCTGACGCTTTTACCCTTCGTGATTCGGGGGGTGATGGGTAGAAAGAGGCAGATGAAACGCTCTTTGACCATCTCCTCGGGGGTTATTTTCGGCTCGTTCTCTTGCATGACCAGAATGACTTGGGCCAACTCGGTAACCGTCCGGCACTCGACGATCTGCGCAAGATAGCGTTCCAGATCCTCTTCTTTATTTATATAGGCACGAAAACGGATCGTTTCAGGCATGAGACCGGATCTACCGTCCCCCTCTTCTAGGGAGGTCTCCCCGCAATATTCCCCCACATAGAAGTTCTGGATGGCTTCCGTAGCGTTGGGGAGTATCTGGTTATTGCCGCCGTGTATGGTAATCGTTATATCAGACATAAGGTATATATATGAATCGTTTGTCAATGAAAAGTAAACAGTTTGTCAACGGTTATCAACGGATTTGATTTCGCTATCCGGGGGTTGTACTTTCGCATTGTCAACAATAAGTTTAATCTTTTAAAAAAAAGAAGTATGATTAATTATTCAACTTACATGTGGAAAAGTCCACTGGATGAGACAGCAAAGGAACAGGCGTACGCCAAGAACCAAGTGACGAAAGTGATGAGTTTCGATGATTTCGTGAAGCACATCTCAGATCACAATGGTGTTTTCACACGCGGCACGGTAAAAGGCGTGGTAAGCGACACCTGCTCATGTCTAGTGGAACAATTGCTGAACGGCTACAAGGTACAATTTGGCGAACTAGGAATCTTTAGCATCTCCATCACCTGCGAGCCGGCCGCTACACTCAAGGACTTCTCCAGCGATAATATCAAGGCGGTGAACATTCTATTCAATCCGGGTATAGACTTCGAGAACCTACGTTCTAAGGCAGAATTCAACCTAGTAACCAGCCGTGCGATCCAAGCCGCCTCGCTGAAGGCGGTAAAAGAGAATAAAGACACGGTGGACTTGGCTGCATTGAAGAAAGGAGACTCAGAATCTCCTGATGAGATCTAAATCCTACCATTGAGAAATACGGCTCTTAAACCATGAAGCTTATTTTATTCATTTATTTAAAGACTACAAGTATGAAAAAAACAAATTGGAAGAGCGTCTTGCTCTACATCATCCGTATTGTCGAACTGGTCATCACCGGTGCTGCCGGTGGAGCCGCTAGCGGTTGGATCGGATGAGAACCATCACGCTAATTATCGTGCATTGCTCTGCCAATAGGCAGGGCAGCACTTTACGGATGACGGACATCGACCGCCTGCATCGCTCACTCGGCTGGAAAGGCTGCGGATATCACTTCGTTATCCCGACCGATGGTACGATCGAGACCGGTAGGCCCCTTGAACAAGTGGGCGCTCATTGTAAGAACCACAATCGGTACAGTATCGGGGTTTGCTATATCGGAGGACTCGCCAACGATGGAAAGACTCCCATGGATACCCGAACGGAAGCCCAACGAGAAGCCCTACAGGGTTTGTTTCGTGAATTGCATCAGCGATTCCCCAAAGCCCTAATCGTGGGACATCAAGACTTGGACCCGTCGAAATCCTGTCCCTGTTTTAATGTCGTGAACGAGTTTTCCGATTAGTTTAACGCAGGGAGTCCCTTCACCTCCCTCGTATGCCACGCTTGGTAGGCGGGAGCGGAGAGTTCAGGTACAGTCAATAACTTGTAATCCGCCCCGTTCTGCTTAGCTATATGTTTTCGTTCATACAAACGAAGGGAACGATCCGTTACGGAAACCATGACAACCGGAAAAGGATAAGCGTACAGGCGCATCGGCGTGATCTCACTATCCGGAAAGGCACGACGCAATTGATAAGCGGAACGTTCGAACGCGACCCAATAAGATCCCGTACAATATAAATGGATCGAGGTCTGATTCGCACACTCACGATTCATGATCTCTCTCAAATGCCCTTTCAGCAATAGCATCAAACGGATACCGGAGGGAGTTTCGCTTTCCTTTCTCATGACAGTCTACTATTTAATGTTTTAGCCAAATATCGTAATCGTGTAAACGCTGTATCAACAAGGCCTTGCTTCTCTTAGGCGAAGGGTCATCCCGCCAGGGATCTACCAGCTCATGCGCCATACGGTAATACAGGTTGCTATTCGTGCAGCCGTAAAGCGTGACGAGCAGCAAGGCACGAGAATTCACTGCCTTAACCAATGGAAGCATATTGCGTAGGGTGGAATACAAGCGTTCAAACTCCTCTTCCTGAGCCAACAGCTTATAGGCCGGAAGGAGTAATGAGTAAACCTTGCAACGCATCACGTCGGTCTCCACACGAAGGGAAGCATAGCCCTTCAGCACCTCACGAACCAAAAGTTCGTCTTCCTTTCCCAATTTGCCCGAGAGATAATAACGCCCCAACGCCTTGTGCATACCTTCCGATAAACGATCGTTATCCAAATGGGTATAAACATGCTTGCCTTTCGTATTCAACTCGATCAGCTCATACTCGCCTTGCCTTACCTCAAATAGAGGAACCCACATACAGTCAAGGATACGTACCATGACATCCTTATGACCTCCACCCGGTTGCACCACCACCTCAGCCTCCATCCCCATGAAAGAACCCGAGGTGATACGTACACGGTCACCTTTCAGCAAGCGACCGCTATCCGGTACGTACACCGGAAGCTCATTGGAATAAGATTCTGCCATCCAGCGTAAGGTCTCCATCTCATGATCTGACAGGTAAGGGAAATAAGAGTGTTCGCCCACGGATACCCGAGGAAGAAGATTATATAAGGGCATGATACGTTTCAAACGGAAAATCTCATTCTCCGAAGCATGGATAAACACATAGTTGTATAAAAGAGGCTTCCTCGTATTGACCATCTTGCCTCCCACCTTGCGAGCCTCGACATACGAGGGGGCAAAGTACTCGAACAAGGGTTCCCCACAACGTTTACGACGAGAAAGCTCGGCATCTAATCCTTTTGACGAATAGATATTATCACGTCCCCCTACGGCGGTAGGAAGCGTCAGTACGTACCAGCGTACAGCCTCCTGACTACGGCGATTGCGTATATGCACCATAGCTCTATCAGAGCTATTACTTGTCATGATATTCATTGAGGAAGATAATTCAGAGCCTTATCAAGATATTCTTGTAATACCCTGATAAATAAATACTTATTTGAAAATAAAAAGGAATTACTGAAAATTTGCATCCCTTCAATACTCATGCTACTTGGCGAGTAGCCTTAACAAGAGGAGTGAAAGGATATTCCTTAGTTGTAGAGACGGAGCGTGTCCCGTTTCATCCCCTTACAATGGTATTTTAGTTACTATCAGGCGGTGGGAGACGGAGCACGCTCCATCTCTACATGATGTTATATGGAATTTACTTCGGATAACGTGATGATTTCGGGAATAACGAGGCCATTTCGTTTCTATTGCCATGTCTATACATCAGAAATAAGAACGAAGATTTAAAGAGAATTAAGGTTGAAACACAAACAAAGCCTAATGTTTGCTTGTGTTATGTTATTTTTTACTACATTTGCGGCATGAAATGAACGCTACTCGCCAAGTAGCAGTCAGTTTGGCTACTCGCCAAGTAGCGTACTTTTCTTCACCCTACTTTCGGCGCATAATTATACACACTCTCGAAACAAAGTTTGTTTACGGTTGAGAGTTTTTCTAAAGAGAAACTCTTCAAGTATATTTGCGTAGTCTTGATAGATTTATGCCCTAACAGTTCACTGATCATCTCAATCGGTACGTTTTGCTCCTTCAAGGTCGTGGCGAAAGAGTGACGAATCGTGTATGAGGTAACCCGAGTATGAATGCCAATGGATTCCGACAGTATTTTCAATCTGCGGTTAAAACCTCCTAATACGGTATTATATTCCTTGTAGGCATCCTCACCGGTCTTCATTCCCTCTAAAAAAGGAAACAGATAGGGCGAATCCTCGGTTGTATCGGCTGCCAACTCATTCAGCAGCCCTTGTGCCTCCGCTGGGATCTCCACCTGTATAAGGGATCCGCTTTTCTGCCGATAATAAGACAAGATCCCTTCCTTGATATCCTCCTTTCGCAAATGCGCCAAATCTACGAAAGCCATCCCGCAAAACAAAAACATCAGGCAAAAGGCTGATTGGGTCCTCTTCTGTTGCGGATCTGTCACCGGGCTTGTCATCAGCAAGCGTAAGCTTTCCGAAGGCAACGCCTTTTTACGTTTACTCTCAACCCCCGTAAACACATTCTTAAACAAATGAGGAATATAGGCAGCCTCACCCACCTCTACCGCTAAATTATAGATGTGACGAATCCGGCGCATATAAGTAGATACCGTGTTACGAGCACATCCCTTGGCCAACAGCCAAGATTGATAACGCAAAAGTGTATCCCGATTAATATACGCATAAGGAATCTCTTCCCGGCCACAAAAACATTTAAACGACCTCAACGCATCTTGATAACTCTTCGCCGTGGAATAACGCTTTTTCTCACGCAGGCAGGTGATATACGTAAGTACACCCACCACAAAATCATTCTCATTCATACTTTATCTCCTTAAGAATTAATACATAAAAAAATCCTCTATCTCTCCGTTGGCACGGGAAAGATAGAGGATCTTCATAAAATCCTTAAAGAAATATATTATTTTCCAGCTTTCTCAGCAGCAGCTTTCTTATTGATCTTCTTCTTCTGCAACTCGTAAGCGATCGGAGTAGCGATGAACAAAGTAGAGTATGTACCGATAATGATACCTAATAAGATAGCGAACGTAAAGCTTCGGATCGTGCTACCGCCCAAGATGAAGATACACAATACAACCACCAACGTAGTCAATGATGTATTAAATGTACGACACAAGGTAGAGTTCAACGCATCATTGATCACTTGATAACGATCACGCTTCGGATACAAAGCGATCGTCTCACGGATACGGTCGAATACAACCACGGTATCATTGATAGAGTAACCGATAATCGTCAAGATAGCTGCGATAAACGTCTGGTCTACCTCCATTGAGAACGGAAGAACCTTCCATAACAAAGTATAGAAAGAAATGATACACAATGTAGTCGTAGCAACAGAGGCGAACGCACCAACAGAGAATGACACATCACGGAAACGAAGCAGGATATAAGCGGCCATACAGATCATGGCGAAGATTACCGCTAAGATAGCGCTATTCTTGATATCGTCTGCCATGCTAGGACCCACCTTCTGCGAACTCTGTATGAAAGTAGTCGTGAACTCATCTAATGTAGTTCCTTCCGGAAGTAAGGACTTCACGCCCTCAAACAATTTATTCTCGATCTCTTGATCTACCGTAGGATCATTGTCTTCGATCTTATAGTTGGTAGATACACGCACTTGATCCGCTGTACCGATCTGGATAACACTAACAGAACCGTCTAACTGGGCATCCAGCATATTACGAACATCGTCTGTCTTCACCTCTTGATTAAAACGAATCACGTAGTTACGTCCACCCGTGAAATCGATACCGTTATTCAAACCGATCGTCATCATAGAAATAGCACCCAATACGATAATAGCGGCCGGAATCAAATAACCGACTTTGCGAGCACCCAAGAAATTGATCTTCGGGTTTGTCAGCAAGTCTTTCGTCAGAGAAGTCGTGAATGTCACGTTCTTCAATTTATCTTTCGCTAACAATGCCTCATAAACGATACGAGTCAAGAACACGGCTGTAAGGAAGGAAGCGAACAAACCGATGATCATCGTCGTAGCGAAACCACGGATAGGACCCGTACCGAAATAGAACAATACGATACCGGTAATGATAGATGTCAAGTTTGAGTCGAAGATAGCGGAGAACGCATTGCTGTAACCGTCGGCGATCGCCTTTCCTAAAGACTTACCGGCGCGAAGTTCCTCTTTCGTACGCTCATAGATCAATACGTTCGCATCGACTGCCATACCTAGCGTCAACACCATACCGGCAATACCCGGCAAGGTAAGAACCGCTTGGAAAGAAGCAAGGATACCCATCGTGAAGAAAATGTTCAAGACCAAAGCACCATCGGCGATCAATCCCGGTACCAATCCATAGAATGCGCACATATAGATCATCAACAGCACCAATGCCAACACGAAAGAGATCACACCGGCATTGATAGCCTCTTGTCCTAATGACGGACCAACGACGTCTTCTTGAACGATATGTACGGAAGCAGCCATCTTACCCGATTTCAATACGTTCGCTAAGTCCTTCGCCTCTTCCGGTGTAAAGTGACCGGTGATTTGTGAACGACCTCCCGTGATCTCATCGTTTACGTTCGGAGCGGAATAAACCATCTCATCCAAAACGATAGCGATCTGGCGACCGATATTCTCTTTCGTCAAACGAGCCCAAGCCTTAGAGCCTTCGGCATTCATAACCATGTTAACCATTTGCTCTGAACGACCGGCTTGTTGCATAAAGTCAGCGTTAGCATCTGTTACTACGTCACCACCTAAAGCCGGACTTCCGTCACGGTTCGTTACCTTCAAGGCATATAACTCAAAGAACTGCTCCTTATCATCGATCGCCTTTACACCCCATTTTAAAGCCAAGTTACGAGGCAATACCTCTTTCACTTGTTTCATGTTCAGGTATTCGCTGATCTTCTCCATATCTTTTGCTTGAGCGATACCTACCGTCGAACCCGGAGACAACTGACCGTTGTACTGGCTAATCTGCAATAATGCAAATAATGGATGTTGCTTAGCGAACTCTTCCATGCTTTGATTAGCTTCCGTATCTTTTTTATCTTGACCAAGCTCAGCCAACAAAGAATCGGCCTCACTTACATTCGCATCAGCGGCATCAGCGATTTTCTCAACATTATCGGTAGCTACAGAATCAGCGGAAGCCTCCTTACTTAGGATAGTAGCCAATACATTATCAGCGGCAACCAATTGTTGATAGATTTCCGGTAACTTATAAGTTTCCCAGAATTCCAAGTTAGCGCTACCTTGAAGCAACTTACGAACACGTTCCGGTTCTTTCACACCCGGCAACTCAACCAAGATACGACCCGCCGTCTCCAAACGTTGGATGTTCGGAGAAACCACACCGAAACGGTCGATACGAGTACGCAGTACGTTGAATGAGTTATCAATCGCACTCTGCAACTCTTGTTTCAAAACAGAAACAACCTGAGCGTCTGAACTCTGGGGCGTGATTTTATCTTTTAACTCGAATGTACTGAAAATAGCGGAAAGACGTGCGCCGCTATCCAACTTCTTATACTCCTCAGCGAAAAGGTCGATGAAATCTTTTTGGCTAGTCGCTTGATGCGCGTAAGCTAAATCCAACGCCTTGTTGAAATTCTCGTCTTGGTTGTTGTTAGACAACGAACGGATTACATCCGCCACGTTCAACTCAAGGACAACGTTCATACCGCCCTTTAAGTCAAGACCTAAACTAATTTCCATTTCACGGCATTGCTTAAGCGTATAGCCTAACCATACCTTCTGAGTAGATAGTGAGTCTAAATAAGCACTCTCTTTCGCAGGATCTCCACCCGCATACTCAGCGGCTTTACTGTTGTAATGTTGCGTCACGAACGAGAACGACAAATAGAACAAACAGACAAGCGTAAGTAACACCGCGAAGACCTTTACAAATCCTTTGTTTTGCATCTGAATCTTAGGTTTATGTTATTACATTATTTATATTCGTTTTTTCACAGGGTGCAAATATAGACTTTTTTTCTTTGATAAAGAGCAATTAGTATAATTATTTGTCACGCTCATAGTTTATTTCAAACGCAAATGTATATCTTTGGGGCTAAAATAATAAGGAAAATATACCATGAAACAGTTATTATTCGCTCTGTTATTTATCCCCGCCCTGCTATTCGCGCAAGAGGATCAACACTATCTGGCAGGGGCCGTTCCGGTTGCAGACGGTAAAGTCGTTTTTACCCGAGAGATTAATGCCCCCTCTTTAAGCAAGGCACAAATCTACCAACAACTATTAAAATGGGGACAAGAAAATTTTAACACAAAGGAAAGTAGAGTAGCTTATCAAAATGAGGCAAAAGGCGAGATCGCCATTATCGGGGAAGAATATATAGTATTCTCCAGCACAGCCTTATCCCTCGATCGGGCGATGATGAAATACCGTATTATCATTGAATGCAAGGAACATGCTTGTACCCTGCAACTTGCGGGCATCCGATATGAATATAACGTATCTTACCAGAACGAGCCGGAGAAATACCTAGCCGAGGAATGGATCACGGACGAGTATGCCTTGAATAAGAGCAAGACGAAATTGAACCGTATCAGCGGTAAGTTCCGTAAGGCCACGATTGACTTCGCGGATAAGACGTTTGATAGCGCAGCCAACGCATTAGGCGCACAGTTGCTGACAGCCGCACCGGTAGAACCAGTATCCGCTCCGCAACGGGAAACACGACCTGTGGCACCGATGGAAGGTTTCGTAGCGTTCCAAGCTGACAAAATACCTAGCACGATCCTCCAAATGTTACCGGACAACGCTTTACAGATCAAAGCCGTAAAAGGAAATACGACCGACGCAAACGTTGAATGGAAAGGCATAGGCAATATGTTTGGTAAAACGATCAGTACAATCTCCATATCCAAAGATAGTCCTGCTTATAAAGCGATTGGCAATAACGACGTATATCGGTTATCCTTCTCCAAGCCCGGCACATCCGCGGATGCGCCATGGATTATTATCGAGTGCCGTAAACAAGGCGAGACCGCCGAAGGACAGCAAACGATGTTAATCGGCGAGATTACGAATGTATGGATCAAATAACGAAAAAGAGAGTTGCATTTATGAAAAAGATTCTATTATTAATATATATGATGTTCCCTGTGCTAGTCATGGCGCAGGGGCATAAAGGCGAGGTAGACGAATGTGCCCCCATGAAAAACGGGAAGGTATGCTATAGCGATGATGTAGAGATCGAGAATACCTCTAAACTAGAAATATTCAACGCTATTAACGCATGGGCTAAGAAATCTTATGGAAAAGATGTCTTCTTATCCAACGTAAACTCGAACAAGAACAAAGGGACCATCTTCGTAAGCTCTAAGGTTGAATTATTGTTGAATGATACAGACAAGACTATCATTAAATATAAAATGCGTATCACCTGCTTCGACAACCGATACACGATCGAGGCGAGCGATATCGTATATCAATATGATCCGCTAAACGATAAAAAGTACAAGACCTATAAAGCGGAAGATGTGATCGCCAATAATGGAGATAGCAATACGATAGCGCTGATCAAAGATCCTAAGCTATTCTGTAACGCTACCTTCTTCTTTGTCGAGAACTTGTTCGCCGACGTATTTGACGCTGCGCAGAACGCAGAATCCGAGTGATGAAACCCTTTTATTCAAGTTTCAGATAACACCATAATGGGTAGTGGTCTGAATAAGCGACCTTATCCACGGAACAATTCATAGAGGTCATGTTCGGGGAATGCAGGATATTATCGATACGGAACCAGAAGAAATTCTGATTATAGGTAATACCCATTCCCCGGCCAGACTCGGCAAAGGCATCCGTCAAATCCCCTTGGATCGTACGGTGCGCATAAGAAATAGGCGTATCATTAAAGTCACCGCATACCAAGACATAATCTCCTTTCGCGTTCTTAATCTCTTTTGATACCGCTTCCGCTTGCTTAGCCCGAATCCGGAAAGCAGGTCCTAGCTTTTGCTCGAACGCTCCTTTCAAATCGTCCAACCCATCCGAGCTAAAGCTCTTTATAAGGGATGAATAACGGGTCCGATCCTCCATCGTCAGTTTAAACGATTCCAAATGGTTATTAATCAAGGTCAACTTCTTTCCCTTGATGTTCACTTCATGTACGGAAGAGCCGTTATAATCCGAATCGTATTTCACCATCCGGGAATTCGACAGCGGATATTTGGAGAACACAGCGATGCCGAAACTTTGGAATTTCGTGGAGCTTTGATAAAATACGGAACGATAAGGATACATCCTCAACGCATCATAGATCTTAGAGGCAGTAAGGCTCTTCTCTGATTTAGCCGTGGCATATTCCTGCAAACAAACAATATCCGCGTCCGAGTTAGCGATATATTGGATAATCTTGTTCGGAGCTATCTTCGTATGATTCTTGTACCCAAAAGCCATCACATTATAAGTCAGCACCTTCAGTACCTCTTCCCGAGGGACATCCTTATGCGAGTGAAACGGAAAATAGCGTTTCACGGGACCCCAACATAACAAGAAGGAGAATATGCCGATCAATAAGAACTTCCATTCCCATAAGAACAGCCAATAGATAATAAAGCAAAGATTGACTACACATAAGACTGGAAAGGCTAATCCCAGATAAGATAACGTCATACTCGTCTCAGGAGACACCCGATCCGAATAAGCCGAGACTATCAACAATACGACAGCCACCACATTCGCTACGACAAATAAGAATTGAAGAAAAATCCGTAGAGTTTTCATAAGTATCTGTTATTTCTTACTGGCGTCGAAAAGTCGCTTTTTCTCTTCAGCGGAAAGGCTCTCATAACCGGAACGTTTCAATTTATCCAGTATAGTATCTAGATCCACCGACTCCTGATGTTTGCGTGCGTTATACTCATAATCCGTTTCGTTACGTTTATAAGTCACACGCATCTTCGGTTTCCGTTTGCCCAAATTCACGAACCAGTCGATCAACCGATTCATTGGAGCGGTCAAGTCCTTTCCATTACGAATACGGGAAGCGAACCACATACCAAACAAAGCCCCGCCGATATGGGCGATATGTCCTCCCGCATTATCAGAAGTCATCGCCAACAAATCGATCACCAGCGTAAAGATAGCCAAATAAATTAATTTGATCCTTCCGATCAAGAATAAATTAATCTCCAAATCCTTCCGGTAAAACGACACGGCGAAAACGATCGCCATAACAGATGCCGAAGCCCCCATCAAATAGCTAAAAGAAGCCACGTTCTGGAAATAAGGGAAAATATTATAAGCAAGGACAAACAATATCGCACCCGCAAGACCTCCCAATATATACAAGCCTCCCAACTGCCGCTCATTGAAGAAATTCAAGAACAATCCCCCGAACCAATACAACCAAAGCATATTGAACAAGATATGCAAGAAGTCAAAATGAGTGAACATATAAGTAAACAACGTCCACGGACGGAAGAGCAAAAGTTCCGGAGAAGCCGGTAACTGCAAATACTGCAAGAAAGGCACCCCTTGCACATTAAAGAGCATAAACAATACGCTGGCCAAACGTATCAAGATAAACAAGCCTACATTTATATATATCAGTTTCGACAGGATATTACCCGACTGAAACATACGCTTCAAATTAGTAAAAATACCGTCCATTGTCTGCATCTTTCTTTTTCCAATAACGAATTAGGAAATAACCGAATAACATACCCCCCAAATGAGCGAAATGCGCTACCGTATCGCCACCAAAACTAGCCACACCCATAAATAGTTCGGCAAGACCATAAAATATCACGAAATATTTGGCTTTAATCGGGATCGGTATGAACATCAAGTACAAAGGAACATTCGGGAAAATCATCGCGAATGCCAACAAGATTCCGAATACGGCACCCGAAGCGCCAATGGTCACGAAATAATTCAAGAACTCGCTTTTGCTGATAATCTGGGCTCCATTCAAGTTTATCATGTCTTGGCTAGCGAAGATCACATCCCGCAAATTAAAGAACCATACCACCTCTTGTACCAAACCGGCGCCTATACCCGTCACGAAGTAAAAAATCAAGAAACGTTTTGGGCCCCATACGTTCTCCAATACCCGGCCGAACATATAAACGGCGAACATATTAAAAAACACATGCGCGAACGAATGGGTATCGTGCATGAACATATAAGAAACGATCTGATAAGCTTTGAAGTCGGTAGCACCCGGGATGTGAAGCCCTAATAAATCCACTAAATCGACGCCGACTTTCGGCAGTACGAGGCTGGCTACCCAAAATAGCAAGTTTATAATGATAAGATTTTTCGTTACCGGCGGGATACTATTCAAGAACCCCGAATTTGTCTGATTCATCATATACTACGTTAATTTAGCGGCAAAGGTAAATATATTTTAGCCGTTTTTGCCCATAATAATACTAAAACATATGTAAATCGGTAAAAAAAGTAGGTTTTTCTTTTGTGATATTTCAAAATAAAACTACATTTGAAGCCGTCTATCGGTTATCATAGTTTTGTTTAATATATTAACAGTCAAACCATCATGAACAAATCAGAATTTATTAGTGCAGTCGCTGAAAAATCAGGTCTCAGCAAAGTGGATGCTAAAAAGGCAGTAGAAGCTTTTGTTGACACAGTTTCTAACGAATTAAAAGAAGGTGGCAAAGTCGCTCTACTTGGCTTCGGTTCATTCTCTGTGTCAGAGAAGGCCGCTCGTAAAGGTGTTAACCCGAAAACTAAAGAAACCATTGAAATCGCAGCTCGCAAGGCCGTGAAGTTCAAGGCTGGTGCTGAATTGAACGAGCTAATCAAATAAGAAACACCATTATTCTCTATAGAAGAAGGATACGATGCAAATTGTATCCTTTTTTTGTGTACCTTCGCGTACAAATAAAATCCGAATTATAGTTAGACGAATATGGTTATCGAACAACAGATTACCGGGGCTATCATAGCCGGCATCAAAGAGCTGTACGGAGCGGATGTCACCGCTAGCCAAGTGCAGTTGCAAAAAACGAAAAAAGAATTCAAGGGGCACTTGACCCTAGTCGTATTCCCATTCCTTCGCATGTCGAAGAAATCTCCGGAGCAGACCGCTCAGGAAATCGGTGAGTACTTGTTGAGAAACGAGCCAGCGGTAGCTGAATTTAATGTAATCAAAGGATTCCTTAACCTGACGGTCGCTTGCTCTTGCTGGATCGATTTACTGAACTCGATCAATGAGCAGCCCGCTTACGGTATCATTCCGGTTACCGAGCAGTCGCCTTTGGTTATGATCGAATATTCCTCTCCCAATACAAATAAACCGCTTCACTTGGGCCATGTCCGCAATAACTTATTAGGATACAGCTTATCGAAGATCATGAAAGCGAACGGTAACCAGATCGTAAAGACGAATATCGTAAACGATCGTGGTATCCATATCTGTAAATCCATGTTGGCTTGGCAGAAATGGGGAAATGGAGCTACCCCAGAGTCTACCGGAAAGAAGGGCGACCATCTGATCGGTGACTTTTACGTATTATTCAGCAACAAATTAAAAGAGGAGACCCATGCGTTAGAAGCGAAAGGCCTTACCAAGGAAGAAGCCGAGGCTCAATCCACCTTGATGGCGGAAGCCCGTGAGATGCTTCGTAAATGGGAAGCCGGAGACAAAGAGGTGCGTGCGCTTTGGGAAATGATGAATAATTGGGTATACGCCGGGTTCAACGAGACCTATAAGATGATGGGCGTAGATTTCGATAAGATTTATTACGAGTCTCAAACCTATCTGGAAGGAAAAGGCAAGGTGATGGAAGGCCTAGAGAAAGGGATTTTCTATCGCCGTGAAGACGGCTCCGTATGGGCTGATTTGACGAAAGACGGGCTGGATGAGAAATTATTGCTTCGTGCGGATGGAACTTCCGTCTATATGACGCAGGATATCGGTACCGCCAAGCTGCGCTTCGATGATTACCCGATCAATAAGATGATCTATGTGGTAGGGAACGAGCAGAATTATCACTTCCAAGTATTATCGATCTTATTGGATAAGTTAGGCTTCGAGTTTGGCAAGGGATTGGTCCACTTCTCCTACGGAATGGTAGAGCTACCGGAAGGTAAGATGAAGAGCCGTGAGGGAACGGTCGTAGACGCCGATGATTTGATGGCCGAGATGATCAGTACCGCACGTGAGATTTCCCAAGAATTAGGGAAATTGGACGAGATGACTCCGGAAGAGGCTGAGAATATCGCCCGTATCGTAGGTCTTGGCTCCTTGAAATATTTCATATTAAAGGTAGACCCCCGAAAGAATATGACGTTCAACCCGAAAGAGTCTATCGACTTCAACGGAAATACGGGACCATTCATCCAATATACCTACGCCCGTATCCGTTCCGTATTGCGCAAAGCGGCGGAACAGGGCATCGTATTACCGGAGCAGTTACCGCTTACTTTCGCCATTTCCGAGAAAGAAGAGAACCTGATCCAAATGATCGCCGATTATGCGGAGATCGTGAAAGAGGCAGGTAAGCTATACAGCCCGGCCTGTGTCGCCAACTATATTTATGATCTGGTAAAGGAATACAATCAATTCTATCACGATTTCTCCATCCTTCGCGAAGAGAATCCGGAATTGAAGAACTTCCGTTTAGTCTTATCCGCCAATGTAGCTAAGATCGTGAAATCCGGTATGGATTTACTGGGCATCGAGGTTCCGGAGAGGATGTAAGATATTTTTTTCCAACTTGAAAATGGGGAGACGACATACTCCCCTATTTAGTGAATTGAAAAGAGCCACTCGTGATGAGCAGCTCTTTTTGCTTTTTATACCTTCATTTAACCTCTTAAGCCTTTTTCCGTGTCGTACGTTTCTTCGTCACGGCAGGTTTTTCTCCCGCCTCGGCGATTATCTTCTGGCATTCCTCCAAGGTCAAGTTCTCCGGTTTCTCTATCGTCTTAGGAATTCTGTAATTCTTTTTCTTATAAGAGATATAAGGGCCGAAGCGACCATTCAAGATCTCCATTTCCGGGTCCTCATCGAACTTCTTGATAAATCGTTGCTCATCCTTTTGTTTTTTTGCCTCGATCAACTCGATAGCTTCCTCGGCTGTTATCGACAAAGGATTCAAGCCCTTCGGTATGGATACGAACTTTCCGTCATGACGGATAAACGGGCCAAAACGTCCGACAGCGGCAACCATGACCTTACCTTCATATTCACCGATCGTACGGGGTAGATCAAACAATTTCAAGGCTTCTTCCAAAGTAATCGTCTCGATAGATTGCCCCTTCATCAAGGTTGCGAACTGAGGTTTAGGAGCCTCTTTATCCTCTGGGTGCGCCTGCCCGATCTGTACGACTGGGCCATAACGACCGATCTTCACGAAAACAGGTTTGCCGCTCTTCGGATCGATACCCAATTCACGCTCACCCACTTTATGCTCCGTACGGACAGAGGCTGCCTCTTCCACGATCGGATGGAATAGTTTATAGAATTTATCGATCGCGTCCGTCCATACCATCTCGCCTTCCGCTACAGCATCGAATTCCTTCTCTACGCTCGCCGTGAAGTTATAATCCATAACGCCCGGGAAATACTCCATCAAGAAATCATTCACGACCGTACCGATATCGGTTGGCATCAACTTATTCCGGTCCGCTCCTACGATCTCCGTCTTTTGGACTTCCTTGATCGTATGCCGGTCCAAGGTTATGATATTATAAGTACGCTCCGTTCCTTCCTTATCCCCTTTCACGACATACTCTCGATTCTGGATCGTCTGGATCGTAGGAGCATAGGTAGAAGGACGACCGATTCCCAATTCCTCCAAACGGCGAACCAAACTTGCTTCCGTATAGCGGGGAGGACGTTGCGTGAAACGCTCGGTAGCGACGATATCCTTCATACTCAATACCTCGTTCAAGGTAACCGGAGGAAGAAGGCCGTTTTCCTGTTCCTTCTCATTCTCGTCATCAAAACTCTCGCGGTACACCTGAAGGAAACCGTCGAAAGTAATGACCTCACCGGTAGCCACGAACTTCTCTTTCTTGCCGCCGATGCCTACGGAGATCGTCGTACGCTCCAACTCGGCGTCCGCCATCTGGCAAGCGATCGTACGTTTGCGGATCAATTCGTATAATCTCTTTTCCTGAGCGGTCCCGCTTATCTCATCATGGCTGATATAGGTCGGACGAATCGCCTCGTGCGCTTCTTGCGCTCCCTTGCTCTTGGTATGATATTGACGGAATTTATAATATTTCTCACCGTAGGTATCCAAGATAGCTTCTTTTGCCGTCCCCAAAGCCAAATCACTTAAGTTCACGGAGTCAGTACGCATATACGTGATCAATCCGGACTCATACAGGCGTTGGGCGATCATCATGGTCTGCGAGACCGAATAACCCAACTTACGGGCGGCCTCCTGCTGCAAGGTAGATGTCGTAAAAGGAGGGGCTGGTGTCTTGCGCACCGGCTTTTTCGAGATATCATCGATCGTGAAAGAAGCGTCCTTGCAAGATTCAAGGAATGCCTCCACCTCTTCCTTATCTTTCAAACGACGGTTCAGCTCCGCCTTGAGGATTGTCGTACCATCCGGCAAGATAAAGCTAGCGATCACACGGTAGGCAGCCTCCGAGACAAACTCGTTGATCTCTCGCTCCCGCTCTACGATCAGACGTACGGCAACCGATTGCACGCGCCCCGCAGATAAAGCCGGCTTCACCTTACGCCAAAGAATGGGGGATAGCTCGAAACCCACGATACGGTCTAAGATACGACGGGCTTGCTGCGCGTTCACCAAATCGATATTGATATCTCTCGGCGTCTCGATCGCATGTAATATAGCGTTCTTGGTAATTTCATGAAAAACGATACGTTTCGTATTCTCAGGTTTCAATCCTAATACCTCATATAAATGCCAAGAGATGGCCTCTCCCTCCCGGTCCTCATCGGAAGCCAACCAAACCTGCTCGGCTTTCTTCGCTTCGTTCTTCAATTCGGTCACGAGTTTCTTCTTGTCAGAGGGAATCACGTATTCCGGGGCATAATTGTGTTCGAGGTCTATACTGAAATCTTTCGTTTTCAAGTCGCGGATATGACCATAGCTAGACATAACCTTATAGTCCTTTCCGAGGAACTTCTCGATGGTTTTTGCCTTGGCGGGTGACTCCACTATTACCAAATTCTTTTGCATATCTATTTTTTGCTGGTTAGAAATCGGGTGCAAACTTACACAAATAATTAACGTACGCGGTATATCGGTCACTAAAAAAGCGTTTTTTCCTATACATTATATATATAGTCACTCGTTTCTATTTACCTTCGCGAGACAAAATCAAAAGGTTATTCAAAAATATGGAAGAGATAAAGCGACTTATTTCAGAGAATAAACTAGAAGAAGCGATCCGGCTCTTGGACGCTTACCTCACGGAGCAACCGAGATCCGACGAGGCTTGGTTTCTCCTCGGAAAAGCTCATTATAAACTAGGCAACGTACGCCTAGCCCTCAACAGCTACCTACAAGCGATAGAGATCAATCCGGAAAGCCCGGCACAAGCGGCCTACGATATGGCGATCAAGGTGCTGGACTTTTATAATAAGGATATGTACAACCATTAAGAAGACAGAGCACCCGCACCCAAATAAATTCCAGAAGTACAAGTAGCCCAACTTTATACGTTTATGAAGTTAGTTGTTATTGATATAGCGTTTATTTGTATAATGCTCATTTACAACCTATAACGTAAGCTCTTCATAATAGGCATCGTTAAAGGCTTACAATGGGCATTATAAAGTGCTTATAATGGGCAATGTTAGGTGCTAAGAATGCCCATCGTAATTTGTAGAGACGGGGCGTGCCCCGTCTCTACAAGATATACAATGAATTTATGTTTCTTTAGATTTCAATCTTCCATGGGAGTAATCGTATAGTCATGCAGACAGAAGAAATGATAAAAATACAGAAAATGCTTTTTTCATATAAGTAAACTTTAAGAAATTACCTTTATCCAAATGATTATCCTTTATAAGTCAGCGCCAACATCGTAATATCATCGCTCTGCGTAGCGCCGTTCACGAATGATTGGACGGATTCGGATATACCTTCGATCATAGATTTGGGGGATTGGTTCTTTACGGAGCTACAAGCCTCTACCAAACGGATATCTCCATATTGCTCATTCCTCAGGTTCATCGCCTCACTGATTCCATCCGTATAGAGGAACAAGCTGTCTCCCGCCTCCAGTTTCAAGGATTGTTCTTTATAAGCTAATCCCGGCACGACTCCCAAGGCCATCCCACCAGTCATCGGCAAAAGAGATACCTTATCGTTCTTACGAATCCAAACCGGACGATTATGCCCCCCATTGCAATAAACCACGTCGCCCGTATGGATATTCAAGATCGCATAAAAAGTAGTGACAAACATCCCATTGACACTCTCACGGCACAATAGATCATTCGATTCCTTCATGCAGACCGCCGGGGAAAGCTGCCTAAGCGCCGTAGCACGGATCACCGTACGGCTGATCGCCATGAAAATAGCGGCGGGAATCCCCTTATCCGACACGTCAGCGATCGTAAAACCCAGATGATTATCGTCCACCAAGAAGAAATCATAGAAATCACCCCCCACGGCCTTCGCCGCGTTCATGGTCGCGTAGAGATCGAATTGCTTATATTGCGGGAACGGAGGGAACTGCTTCGGCAAGATCGATTGCTGTATCTCACGTGCTACGTTCAAATCGTATTGTATCTCCTCTAGCTGATGATGTTCCTTTTGGGCCTCCTTGATAAAAGAAATCTGTTCGACCGCCTTCTCGATCGTACGTTCCAGATCCTCCATATCGATCGGCTTGGTAGCGAAGTCGAAAGCACCATGGTTCATGGCGGTACGAATATTCTCCATATCCCCGTAAGCCGATACGATGATACATTTCAAGGCCGGGTTACGCATCTCGTTAATCTTCGTCAGCAATGTCAAGCCATCCATCTCCGGCATATTGATATCACTCAATATGATATCAAAGTCCGGATGGTCCAACATCATCCTCAACGCCTCCAAGCCATTATGGGCAAAGGAGAACTCATACTCTCCCTTACGGATCTTCCGACGGAAATATTGGGTTAGCAACGCTTCCAGATCCTGTTCGTCGTCTACGCTTAATATCTTGATAGCCATAATTCTTCTGTTTATTTCGTTAATGGAATAAGGAATATGAAACGGGTAAACTCACCTTCTTTCGATTCCACCTCTATCTTCCCGTCATGCTTCTCCTCTATAATGGATCGAGTGATAGATAGCCCCAAGCCAGTTCCCTCTCCCACCGGTTTCGTGGTAAAGAACGCGGAGAATATCTGCTCCCGGATATCCTCCGGCATACCGATACCATTATCCTCGATACTTAATCTTAAAGAATCTCCCTCCTTCCGTAGATCCACGGATATAACCGGCTCATACCCGATCGGCGAGAGCTTGGATTTACTATAGACCGCATAGCAAGCGTTATTCATGACATTCAATACCGCACGGCTCAAATCCTGCGGGATCACTTTCAGCATCGGAAGCCCCTCCTCGTAATGCTCCCGGATCGCAATATTGAAACCTTTATAGTTCGCTCGCATCGAATGATAAGCCAGCCAAACATATTCCTTCACCAGATTCTTGATATCCGTAGGGATGTACTCGTCATCCTTCCCTCTGGAATAAAGCAAGATACCCCGGATGATACTTGTCGCCCGGTTTCCATGTTCCTCGATCTTCTTCAAGTTACCATGCAAATCATTAACGATCTCGCTAAACTCCTCATGCAAGGCGGTCAGCTTCTCCCAAGATTCCGGAGGCAAGACATCTTTCTCTTCTTCTAAAATATCTTCCAAGTCATCCACTAACTTAGAGGACAGCTTACTGAAATTGATGACAAAGTTGAGCGGATTCTGGATCTCATGCGCGATCCCGGCACTCAACATTCCTAAAGAAGATAATTTCTCTAAGTTCTTCACTTGCAAACGTAGCCGTTCTATTTCCTTACTCTGGTCTTCCATATCTATTCCTCCTCTTTAGGCGGTGTAATTGTTTTCGGTTGATATACAGGGATCGTAATTAGAAACTGGGTATATTCTCCTTTCTTACTCTCCACCTCGATGGTTCCCCGATGGTTTTGCACGATCTCACGGCATAGGTAAAGCCCTACGCCGGCCGCTTCCCCCGTTGTCTTTGTTGTGAAGAAAGGAGCGAATATCTTATCTTTTATATTCTCGTCGATACCGGACCCGTTATCCCGGATCGTTATTTCCAGCATATCCTTATTGACTTTCAATCCAAGGAATATCTCCGGACTAAAAGTCACGGTCTCCGATTTCTTCAACAGGGCATACATGGAATTTTTCAATATCCCGGCCAGAACCTTACTGAACTGCTCCACGTTTACCTCCATCATCAAAGACAGCGTCAAATTATCGAAAACAATCCGGATATTCTTCTCTTGAATATCCTGCTCATACGTTTTCTTCAATTTATCCAAGGCGATCCGGCATAATCCGTTTATGTTGGTAAGCGTAAGATTACCTCTTCGGTCTTTCAGCAATTCCTCCATCGCCTTAACGATACGGACCGTATTGAAACCATGCTCAGAGATCTTCTCCAAATTACTGGTCATCATATTCAGCAAATCTACCGAGTCGTCATACACATCCGGTTTCAGATGCTCTTTCTGACTATCCAGATTTTCCCGGAGATCCTTGGCCAACCCCGATGTCAGATTTGCGAAGTTATTGATATAATTCAGTGGGTTCAAGATACGGTCCACCAAACCTTGGGTCAATTGCCCTACGGTAGCCATCCGTTCCTTACGGACCAGCTCGTCCTGCGCCTCACCCAAGGCTTTCAAAGCCTCCGCCAATTTCTCGGATTCCTCTTGGATAGCGTCTTTCTCCGAACGGATCTCCTGCGTACGCTCCTCTACCTCTTTTACCAAATACTCTTTTTGTTTGAGTTTCCGCTTGAAAACGAACTTAGAGATCTGGCAAAACAGAATCAAGAAAAGCAATCCGATCCATTCTTGATGACCGAACTTCACAGATACACAAATACCGACCAAGCTACCCAGCGTAACCCGCTCGCAAAGTTTAATCCGCCTTTTTAACCGATCGATCTCGGTATGTAAATCCTGTATCATGATGAACCTCCTTTCCTAACTATAAATAGGCAACGTAATCGTAACTTCCGTATATTTATCTTTCTCCGACTCGATAGCGATCGTACCCTTATGGTTCAAAACGACCTCCCGACTCAAGTAAAGACCTGTTCCTGCCGCTTCCGCGGTCGGTTTGGTGGTAAAGAACGGAGAAAAGACTTTCGTCTTTATCGTTTCTTCTATACCGACGCCATTATCACGGATAACCACTTGCAACTTATCCGCTTGAATACGCAATACCAACGAGACAGAAGGTTGATATCCCGGCTCTCCGGCCTTTTTCAAGACCGCATATATACTATTATCCAATATCTGCGACAAGGCTTTTCCCATCTGATCGATATTCACCTCGATTGTCAACGGTACGGAAAGCCCGGAGAATGATAGATCTACTTGATTCTTCTCGATCTCCTTCGCATAATTCTTTCGCAAGATATCCAGATTGACCTTACATAAATCATTAATATCCACGCAGGTTCGATTCGCCGAATGATCTTTCAGCAATTCTTCCATCGCTTTTACGATCCGCACCGTGTTATCACCATGCTTGGCGATCTTATCCAGATTGCCGGTCAAAAGAACCAGCAGTTCTTGCGTATCATTATAATTATCGTGTTTACCGGTCTCTTCGTCCTCATCGATATTCTGCTTGATATCTTTCGCTAATGCAGCAGACAAATGAGCGAAGTTATTGATATAATTCAAGGGATTCAAGATACGATCCACCAGACCTTTCGTTAATTGGCCGATCGATGCCAGACGTTCCTTACGAACCAACTCGTCCTGAGCGTCCGCCAAGGCAGAAAGGGCACGGGATAGTTTCTCCGACTCCGCTTGCATCGCATCCCGCTGGAAACGCAATTCCATCGTCCGCTGCTCCACGAGATTAGAGACGAACTGTCTTTTTCGCAGACGGAATTGCGTATAATACTTTAACAAGAATAGAAGGACTACAGCTCCCACCAAATAATAAACCAGTTCTTCCTTCTTCTGGTAAACCGCCAAGGCGATCCACGCTGTCCCGATCACGGTCAGCGTCTCGATCACCCGCATCCTCCAGCGAAGGCTTTCCAGTTGTTTGATATTTATGTCACCCATCCTTCCTATTTCAAGTGTTAGAAATTGATATTAACGCCAATCATCGCACTAAAGCTTTGCAAAGGATATCCGTAATATACCTCATACTTCTGGCAAAGGATATTATTCAATTTTGCGTAAACACCAAAGGTATCGTTGAAGATATAGGTACCTGTTAGGTTTAGCTCGTTGATGTTGTTCATCTTATACTCGCCCGCTCCACCTAATTGGGTATAACGTCCAGTAGCCAAATAATAGTCCAGCAATACGGAGACATTCTTTACCGGACGAACCGTCAAGTCTGCCGTCACTTCCATCTCAGGTTTGCCCCAAGCATGGGCTAGTTCCCCGTTAGCTTCCCCACCAATCCATGTATCACCAAAATTCGCTTTCCAATTATTATATACTCCCTTTAAAGACACATCGAACAATTGTTGATAACTATACTTCAAGTTAGCGCCAATAAAAAGCTGTTTCGTATCGATATCAGACATAGCCTCGCTGAAATTCCCGAAGTGATCTCTATCATAAATTCTCGACGGCAAGAAAAGCACATCGCTACTCGTTATCTTATAACCGGCGAACACATCGAACCAAAAACCGGGAGCCACGCCACTCTTTATACCTAAAGTAGCATCCAACCAATTACGGGAGGGGGCGATCTCTTTTGTAGGATTTACATAACGATTCACCAAAGAGGTCTCATACATACTATTGGAATATAACTTACCACCAGCGTTTAAGTAAAGCAAGGTCTTATCTGCCACCTCTATGTCTGCCGCAATATTAGGTGAAGCCATGAACTTACTATTATCACCGGTCACCAACATCACATTAGCACCCAATTTCAAGTTCCAGCTATCCCCCTCTACCTTATAATATGGGGAAAGGATTACTTCCGCATGATTCTCGAACTCATAAGTATAATAGGTACCTGATGTAGTTTCTTTTTTTCCGGGTAAACTATAGTTGAAATACTCTACCTGTCCACCCAAGCCAATCCGCATATTCCCGTTAAAACCGGCATTCAAATCGAATTTAGCGTCAAAAGTATGTTCTGTAGGACCATCCGCTGGTTTGCCCAGCCCGTATTTATGGGAGAAATTTATATAGCCCAAATCCAGTAAGTACCCGAACGGTGCGTCTTCCTTCGACTCAAATCCGATATTAGCAGCTATCGTCTGATTCACTTGGTTTGTTTCCCGATCCGCTCTATTTAATAAATCCGAGTTTGTAGTACTTGATGTTACATCAATGGGCAGTCCATAATAATTAAACGCCGAATATCCGTACTTCGCACCAATACTAAATATCGTCTTATCAAAAACATGCTTGAAATTGATGCCTCCCAGATTATCGTTGATCTTCGCCTTCACCTTCTCATCGTCCATCTGAATATATTTCACCTTTCCATTCGTAGAACGATGTGAATACCAAATATTCAACTTATCCTTCTCGGTACTCAAGATATGATATCCCAAATCACCGTTTATATTCAGATATGTGCCTACACCGAAGTTAAAATATCCCCGGCGCTTGTTGTAGTCCATCTGCGTCATGATATTTCCGGAAGGCAACAAACTAATCTCTTTCTGCGGATCGGCGGCGATCGTATAATTCGAGTAATCGATCGGGATCTTACGAACCTCCGGCTCTTTCACCACGGGAAGCGTATTTACCTTGCTAGCGTCCTGCACGGAAGGATCATACTCCCGTTCAAGCGTCATCTCTCGGTTCAGGTTCTTTTCTTTCGTAACATCCTCTTGCGCACTCGCAGCAGCAGCCGAACCCAGCAAAGCTACCACACACAACGCCTTTACATTATATATAGTCTTCATCGCTTTCTTTTATTTCTTTAGTTTACCCAATCTGTCTTCGATCATCGCGGCGATCTCATCATCGCCCTTGTAGTTGTTTTGCAAACTGGTCAGATATTGACGAGCTTGGAAATCATCACCTTGGCGGATATAAATATCAGCCAACAAGATAAAGCCCCGTGCCAACCAATATTGGTGAGGCGTACCGTTCTCGATGAAGTTCATCAAGACAGTCTCGGCATTCTTATCATCCTTATTATCATAATACAATTGAGCCAATAGATATTTAGCCTCCGCCCCGTGTATCGTACGGGTATCCTTGCTGATCTCTTTCAAGTCTGCCAACGCCTTGTTCTCCTGCTTCAAGCTGATATAAGCCTTCGCACGGACATAACGGGCCTCGGACATGATCTCCGGAGATAGCTTCGGTTCCTTCAGCAAATCGTTGGCGGCCAGCAAAGCCTCTTGCGGCTGACCAGTCAACTCGGCGCAACGCATCAAGCCCAATTTAGCGGCCTCCTTATTCTCCGGATTCTCCGCTACCGCCTGTAGATGTTTGAAACTTTCCATAGCGGCGGCGTAATCCTTATCCAGATACTCGATCTCAGCTTTACGGGCCCAAGACTCTTCCCTGAATTTCGTATCACCGCTCTCCAATACTAACGAGAACAAACGTTTCGCCTCCTCCTGTTCTTTCTTGGCAAAAGCGATACTTGCCAAATAGAAATTAGCGTTCGAGCTAAACGCTCCCTGCGGGAAGGTTTGCAAATAATTCGTCAAGCTACGACGAGCGCCCTCATTATCGCCTCGCATAAATAACTTCTCGGCCGCTAAATAGGTCAAGGAGTCTTGCTCACTCACCTCGAAACGAACATTTCCACCTAACGAATTCGCATAGGCGGCAAACGAATTGATATCGTTCAACTCGATATATACGGACTTCAAGTCTTGCAAGGCCACTTTCGCCTCCTCGCTACCCGGATAATTGCTAATCACGCTCTTATAAGCGTCGGCCGCTTTCTCCGGTTGATTATCGTTGAAGTAAATCAAACCAAGCTGTACGCCGGCCTTACGAGCCAGACTGCTTTGCGGAAAATCACGCATCAATTGCTCAAAGCTTGCCGCAGCCGCTTGATTATTATCCAATAACACGTAAGAACGTCCTTTCTCGAACAAGGCATCATCCACATATTGTGATTCCGGGAAATCACGGATCAAACGATCCATTACGCTGATCTTTCCCTTATAATCTTTCTGTAACCCAAGCAAGAAACCCTTCTGATACACCGAATAATCTCCGGCGGACGGTTGCAATTGCGCCGCACGGGTATAATTCTCTTCCGCCATAGCGAACTGGCGGTTGTGGAATAAACAATCGCCGATACGATTATAAGCGTCCGCATAAGCCGGAGTCTGCTGATTGCTTTCCTGATTCACGTATTGACGGAAGCGGTTCAACGCCTCGCCATACTCTTTCAATTTGAAGTAGCTGTAACCTAAGTTATAATGTGCCAAGGCATACATATCCGTATTACGTTGGCGGGTATTATTCAAATAGGTACGATAATCGGAAATCGCCTTATTATACTCACCTTGACGATAATAAGATTCCCCACGCCAGAAATAAGCGTCGTTACGAGATTCCAGATTATAAGCGCCCAATGAGATCGCACGGCTGAAAAGATCGACCGCCTTATCCAATTCCATATTCGTGAACGCCTGCGTTCCCAACTGGAATAAGATATCTTGTTTCGCCTCCAAGATCTTCGTACTCGGATGCTTGATCTTATCGATAGAGTTCAGAGCCGCTTGATAGTTCTTGGTAGTCAAATAAACCTCCACCAGATAATCGTTTACCTTATCGGCATATTTGGAATTCGGGAAATCATTCAAGAAATCCTCGAAGATTGTCACCGACTCGCCAAAGCCCGTGAAAGCGGTCTCGTGGATCAATAAAGCGTAATTATACATAGCCGCCTCTTTCACTTGCTTATCGAAAGAAGAAGTCGCGGCAGCCTCGAAGGCCATACGGGCGTTATTCTTATCTTTTAATTTCAGATAACTTTGCCCCAGATACAGATAAGCGTTCTGCGAAAGGGCGTCGTTCTCACGAACGGTCCGTCCCAAAGCGTTCACGGCGCTACTGTAATTACCCTTATTGTAATAACATACGCCCAAGATATATAAATCGCCCCTCAACGGGCTATCCGTCGAGGATACATATTTACTCAGCATATTAATCGCTTGATCCTCTTTTCCCAGATGATAGTAGGCGTTACCCATGATACGGTAAACCTCGCTATTGTTCTCGCTATCCGGATAAGAGGCTAACAATTCCTTGCCTTCGCTGATCACTTTCTCGTATTTATTCTGGATAAAATAAATTTGCGTGATATAGTACAAAGATCGCTCCTTATAATCAGGCAAGTCCTTCAAGCGGGTAAATTCCACCAAGGCATTGTTGTATTTACCGGTCGCGTAATCGATATAAGCGACATAATAGGTAGATGCTTCCCGGTACTTCGTTCCGATCTGCTCGATCCGTGCGAAATAACCACGGGCCTTCTCCATATCCCCGGTTTGCAACAAGGAATAAGCCAAACGGAAACAATAAGCCTCCTGTTGTTCCGGACTTAGCATATCAATGTTCGATTCGTTAAACCAAAAGATAGCTTTCTGATACTCTCCCAGTCCGAAATGGGCGGAACCGATCAAGAAGTTCACCTCGTCCGCATGACGGGAAGCCGGGTACACATCCAGATAATCTTTCAATAACTCAACGGCATTGGGACGACCTTGCTCATAAGCAGAGTAGACCAACATATAATCGGCTTCTTGAATCAAGTCGGCATCCGTGGAATGCTGTTTATACGCCTCCAGTTTATCGATGCAACCTGAATAATTCTTCAAACTAAACAACTCCTTGCCTTCGACAAACAAACGGTTCGGCGCATCAAATTGATACGATCTCTGCCCGCTTGCCATGTGGCTGCCTACTACCAGACACAGCGGAATAAGTATTCTTTTCATCACTCATTTGCTTTTTAATACAAGCACTTACTTCAGTGCCTATTCGTTCTAATTCGCAAATATAAGTAATATGCGCCAAACAGCAGGCAAGTTCTATCAATATTTACCAAGATAGATCGGTACCGCCTTTCGGATAGAGTCTAAACCGAAGTCTTCCGGATTCACATCCTCCGGGTGAAGGATCACGATCTCGGCGGCATCATCTTCCGCATGCACGTTATTGAAATCATCTACCAAACACTCATAAAACATATCCAGCGTATGCACCTCAAAGCCGGAATACATATATAAATTAGGCAAGGAAAACAAATAACGACAATTCTGGATATGCAACCCCGTCTCCTCCCTTACTTCCCGGCGAGCGGCCTCCTCCCCCGACTCAAACATATCGACGAAGCCACCGGGCAAATCCAATGTACCCTTAGCCGGCTCTTTTCCTCGGCGAACCAGCAATAACTCCCCCTTAGCGTTCTTTATGAAACAAGCGACAGCCGACGACGGGTTGAAATAATAAACAAAACCGCACACCATACATTTTTTCGCTTTCTCGTTATGTTCCACGAAAGCTTTTGCCCCGCAAACCGGGCAAAACTGAAATTGATACAACGGATGTCTCATACTTTATGATTTATAATTCAATTAAAAACAACAAGCCGCACCTAAATATAGATGCGGCTTGCCTTATTTCGCAAATGTCTTTTCGTTATACGCAAAACCGGATTTAGACTTCCAAACCAGCGCTTTGGTCTCTTACTTCCCAACCCAAAGCACTTGCTCCTAATACGGCAGCATCGCTCTCTTTCAATTGAGAGAATAATAATTTAGTCTTACCTGCGTAAACTTTCAACATATTTTTCTCCATTGAACGTTTAATCGGGTTCATGATCAAATCACCAGCTTTCGTAAGACCGCCAAACAAAATGATAGCCTCCGGGCTAGAGAATGCTACGAAATCAGCGAAAGCCTCTCCCAACATAGAGCCGGTAGCCTCGAAAATCTCAAGAGCGATCTTATCATTCTTCATAGCTGCGTCGTATACGTCTTTTGAAGTGATTTCATCCGGATCCAAGTCGCGAAGAACACTCTCGTCCTTACGGATTTCCAGATATTCACGAGCCGTACGAGCCACACCGGTAGCTGAAGCATAAGCCTCCAGACATCCTTGGCGACCGCAACCGCACTGACGACCATTGTTACGACGCATGATAACGTGGCCCAACTCACCAGCAAAACCGTCATGTCCGTATACCAAGTTACCACCGATTACGATACCGCTACCCACGCCAGTACCCAAAGTGATCACGATAAAATCTTTCATACCGCGAGCGGCTCCATAAGTCATCTCACCGATAGCGGCAGCGTTGGCGTCGTTTGTTAAAGCAACAGGAATACCATCGATCTGTTCGCTGATCAATTGAGCCAAAGGAATCTTACCTTTCCAAGGCAAGTTCGGAGCGAATTCGATACATCCGTTGAAAAAGTTTCCGTTCGGAGCACCTACACCCACACCTTTAATCTTATCCGGACCACCAGCCTGATCAATAACAGACTTCAGACCTTTAGCAAGTTCCGCTACATAGTCATTAACGTCTGCATATTTACCAGTCTTAATTGATCCACTATACAAGATTGTTCCTCTTGCGTCAACTACACCAAAAACAGTGTTGGTACCACCTATATCGATACCTACTACATAAGGCTTCTCCATGATTTTATATTTAGGATTAATAATGATTTTCCTCTTTCTGGGTAGCAAATATAAGAGGTTTAACACAAGTTGCAATACGATTTGAAGAAAATTTTACAGATTCCTGTCATTTTATCTTCTTTTTTCGAAAACTTATGTTAAGCAACATTGTTATATAATAATGGAGAATTATCGCAACGGTAATATCTCGATCCAATAGTCATCCGGATCATTAATAAAATACAATCCCATCTTGGTATTCTCGAAGCAAACCGCTCCCATTTCCTTGTGGTATTTATGTACCTCCTCATAATCGCCGGCTACCCGGAAACAAAGATGGCTCTCATTGTCGCCTAGCTCATAAGGTTCTTTCCGGTCACGCAGCCAAGTCAGCTCCATCAAGAAACCGGTTTGCTCATCCGTTAAATAAACCAATATAAAAGAACCGTCTTCCGCGACCTTTCGATGATGCTCTTTCAACCCCAACGCTTTGTTATAAAAAGCGATACTTTTCTCCAAATCCAATACGTTAATATTGAAATGGTCAAATCTGCCTTTAACTTCCATACCTAAATAAATTTATATGTTTTCTAAAACCTATACATTAATAATATATTATATATCGGTACCCTCACCCGATACAGAAAGGACAACATACCGGCAACCTTTCGATTCGGCATACGGGGCAAAAGCCATGACCTCCGCTGGACGTTCCCAGAAATGCATCGGCACAAAGATACCGGTCTTTATCCGGTCGATGAATTGTTGGGCACCTCGCATAAAATCGGTCCCTAAACGGGGATCTACCGGAAACATGACAACATCCATCGCCTGCGTATATTTCGCTATTATATCCAGTTCTTTCAGGTAATTCCCTTCCGCCTCCGCAACTTCCTGTGGAGTAGACTCATCTTTCCAATGCCAATTATTCAAGTCTCCGGCATGAAAGATCTGTTTACCTTGCGCCTCGATCAAAAAAGAGATACCGACATCGGTCGATCCGAACGCCCTAATCGTTAAATGCTCATCTTGGTACACATCTCCCTTCTTCATATAAAAAGCGTCCTCGGCTTTTGCCCGGCGGCGTTTCAAGATATCCTTGGAGAAAATATATTTGATATCGTCTTTCTCCTCTTTCCATTTCAACACGTCCGGATTAAAATGATCCGGATGGAAATGTGATGCCAAGACGTACAACGTCCCCGGACGTTTTAATAGCTCCCCACGCACAAACCCCTTCGCCGGGTCCGGATTCGTATCTTTGAAATAATCGATCAAGATGGAGAAGCCTTCCGCCTCTACAACAAACCCGCTATGATAAATATACACCAGTCTCATCCTATTCTCTTTATTTGTTTATTAAAAAACACCGAAACCCTCCGGGTTGTTGACTTCATGCCGCAAATATACAAAACGGTCAGACATATCACATGCCTGACCGATACAGATTATTAACCTACGATTTATTTCCAATTCTCATTCTGGACTAAAACGCCTTCCATGGTCACGATTTGATCATTCGGGATCGGAAGAGTTACCCATTTAGCGTTATAAACGCAGTTGGCAAACTTTCCGAGATGCCTCTTCTCGTAAGTGATATAATTACTTATCTCATCGTACGCTATTCCCCAACGAGCTAAGTCGTACCAGCGATGACCTTCCATCGCCAACTCTAATTTACGCTCGAAACGTAAAGCGGCTAAAGCACCATCCTTGCTGTTGAATTGCGAATCCGGATACAAACCTACACGATAATTAGCCGCAGCGTTCGAATCCAACTTCCCATTCACTTTATCATCCAAGACATAAGATGTAGAAGTGGGCAACATCGTGGCAGCATCAACGCCCTTCACATACGAGTTTGCCGCACGGGCACGTACCTCATTTATATACTTCCCGGCCTCCTTATAATTTCCGTCGTGAATCAAGACTTCGGCATACCAAAGTAAAACATCCGCATAACGGATCAAATGGTAATTCTTGGCTGTAGAACTCGTCTCCGTAGATACACTCGTACCGCCTTTATCCGCTTTTTTCGGTTGCCGCTTCTTATTCATATAAGGACCACCATTCGCGATATCACGTACCCACCCATCCAAGATAGAAGGAACCGTCCAGTCCCAATAAGGGACATCAAAACGACCGGTACTGATATCCAGACGAGGATCGGTAAAAACCTCTAAATCCGTATGTGGAATATTATCTGTCAAGGTAGTCAACGCCGGTTTATCTTGATATGATTTATCCAGATATGGCAAACCATTCTCGTCTACGATATGTGAGTTTACCAACTCATAGGAAGGTTGATAGAAGCCCCATCCGGATGTGCCCATACCTCCCGGAGGAGCCGTATGCCATGAACCTTCGATAGAGTTCGTGATTACCTGAGAACCAGAGATAGTCCGCTGTATATCGAACACGGACTCACCGCTCCAATCGGCACTACCAGCCGTAAACAAATCCTCATAAGTATCCGCTAGTTTGAATTTCGTGCCATTATTATCCTGCCCATTCGCGATAATAGCCTCCAATAAAGCCTTGGCATCCGCCCAATGATCGGAAGTACCATTCGTACCGTTATAGGGTGAAGACTGATACAGCCTCAATTTTGCCAAGAAAGCGGCGGCGGCCCATTTATTGACACGCCCTTTATCGCTCGCCCAAATATCCGGCAGGTTATCATAAGCGAACTGTAAATCCTCGGCCACCTTATCCCATATGTAAATATAATTGCCAGACTCATCCACATTGGAAACTTTTGGGTTTACATCGCTAGCGAACTCCTCGCTTCCCACGTAAGGAATAGCGGCACCAAATAGTTTCATTCCCTCAAAATGCCAGAATCCGCGAAAGAATCGGGCTTGGGCGATCGCTTCGGTATAAAAATCCTTTGATACGCCTTTTACGGAAGAAAGCTCGTCCTTGATCTTATCGATCATATTAATCACGTTGTTCGCACGATAGACACCTTCATAAACCACTTTCCATTTGGTATTCAAATATCCGTTGTCCGTAGTGATCGCATACGTTTCCAAGTTCGTAAAGTCAGACTGGTCCGTAAACGTAGACCCTTTATTCGCACTTCCACCCAGTACATCGCCATAGGCATAATTTGTCAAAGGAGCCGCAAAATACTCCTGTGTATGCATTGACGAATACATTCCTGTAATCGCATAATTTACGCCTTCCTGATTCAACAACTCATCTTCACTGACCGCACCCACCGGCTTTACATCCAAGAAGTCAGAGCAAGAGGTCATCGCTCCTAATGAAGACGCCACTAACATTGAATATATAAATAGTCTTTTCATACTGTTTTTTTTAATCGTTATCAATATCCTTATCGAAATTCCTTTTAGAAAGAAATATTCACGCCTAAAATGAACTGGCGTGGCATACCATAAGAACCGTAGTCGATACCTTTCATCATATCGTTACTGCTATCTTCATTATTGCTACGAACCTCCGGATCCAAACCAGAATAGCCTGTTAATGTAAACACATTGGAAACCTGACCGTAAACACGAATCTTCTCAAATTTGATCTTATTCAAGATACTCTTTGGCAACGTATAACCGAGCGTCAATGTCTGCATACGCAAGTATGAACCGTCTTCTATATAAGTAGAATTGGATTCATTAGCCGCCTCCGTACCTTCATTAGATGTACCAGCCCATAATGGATAGATACCATCCGGGTTTGTAACGGGATCCCAAGAGTTTTCCAAGCGATCTTTAGAGAAGTTACTTTGTAATGCCCCGAAATGCGTATAATACTGATAATGTTTATACAAGTCGTTACCTACAGAGAAATAAAGGAACGTACTCAAATCAAAACCTTTCCAACCGACACTAAGGTTCACACCTCCCGTGAAGTCCGGATGCGGATTACCGATAATCGTACGGTCTTCCGCCCCAATCTTTCCATCTCCGTTCACGTCACGAATCTTATAACGACCTACCCATGATTGAGGGTTCAAGCTGGCCTCGTCTGCCACGGCATACGGTAAAATCGTTTTTCCATCCGCGGTCTTATAGTTCAGCACATCTTGTTCACTCGTATAGATTCCGTCCACTTGATAACCGTAGAACATCGCTACCGGTTGACCAACCGTGGTGATGTTTACCTTACTCAAACGCGTATTCGTAAATAGATCCGAGGAACCTAATTGGGTAACCTTATTCTTATAGGTTGAGATATTGGCGTTTACCGAGTAACTAAAATCACCGACTTTATCTCTCCAGCCCACACTGAAATCAAGACCTTTATTCTGCATATCGCCAATATTGATCTTTGGCTTAGTAGCGTTACCGGCCAAAGCGGACCAGTTAGCGTTCACCAACAAATCTGAAGTCTTCTTAATATAATAATCGATACTTCCGGTCAAACGATTATTCAACGCCGTTACGTCTAAACCGACGTTAAACATCTTGGTTGTTTCCCACTTAGCATTCACATCACCCAGATTTGAGATCGCATAGCCCGGAGACGCCCCTGAATCCGCACCTGTGATTCCATATAAATAATCATTTCCGGTCGCATATTGAAACGCATAATTATAGGCTCCGATATTAGAGTTACCGGTCGTTCCATAACCCGCACGCACCTTTAAATCATCCAACCACGTACGTGTCTTTTCCATAAAGACCTCATCCGACATACGCCAGCCTAAAGAAAGAGAAGGGAATGTACCCCAGCGGTTATCCTCGCCAAACCGGGAAGAAGCATCCCGACGAACCGTTACAGTTGCCAAGTATTTACCTTTATAGGAATAATCGCCACGGAAGAACAAGCCGAACATCGTACTTTTATCAAACATTTTTCCTTCATTCTTCATATTGTCGGAAGAACCATTGTTTAATATCCATGTATTGGGATTATTCTCGAAGATATAATCATAGCGAATGGCTTTCATACTTCGTCCTACACCAAATTTCATAGCTTCCGTACCGATCATAAATGTCACGTCATGATCTTCATTGAATTTCGTCTTATAAGTCGCCGTATTGGTCCACTGATAATCCAACCTCCAATTTGCGTTTTCCTCCAGATAATTTTGAGATTGCCCCTCTTTATTGGTAGCGATCGTCTTCTCACTCAACGCTTGGCTCCACATACCCATCAAACGAACGCTGAACTGCGTACGAAGACTCAGGCCTTTGATCGGTTTCAACTCAGCGAAAGCTGCACTTTGCAATCGCATGAAACGAGTCCAATCATCCTGTTGATTCATGGCTGTCTGATAAGCCGTATTCGCACGTCCACCTTCCGAGGCCTGGGATCCCGCATAATCGCCACCTACATTATAAACAGGTACCCATGGCTGGATCGTATATGTTTGGGCGAATACACTCGCATCGCCTTGACGACCCCGCTCACCGCCCATCTCCATTACGGCGATATTGGAATTCTGGCCTATCGTGAAATATTTATTCGCGTTATAAGTAGAGTTGGCACGCAGTGAATAACGTTTAAAGAAAGAAGAGATAATCGTTCCTTCCCGATTAGTATAGCCTAAAGAGGCTGAGTAAGTTCCTTTCTCTCCGCCTCCTAATAAAGAGATCTGATGATCCTGTACTTTACCCGTACGAGTCACCATATCATACCAATTCGTTCCTTTCTGGGCCTCCGCTTCCGAATATCCATCTTCCAACATCTGATAATAAGCGGAGCGTGACCACGAATTACTACCATCCGGTTTATAGGAAGCCACCCACGCATCGATACTACCAAACTGCGAGATTACTTGATCTTTTGATAAACCGGCCGGTTTAATCGCATAAGGCATCGTCAATTCATCTTTATCGTTCAACGATCCGAATTGAGGATGAGCGGTGGGTGTTTGTCCACGATAATCCCGCACGTTTCTCATACCTTGTGCTTGCCATTCCATCGCCTCCCATCCATTCAACAAATCATAACCACTATTCGCCATCTTCGCCACACCAAAGTAACCATCATAAGATACTCGTACCCGGCCGCTTTTAGTTCCTTGCTTTGTCGTGATAATGATTACACCATTCGCTCCTTGCGCACCGTAAATCGCAGTAGCGGAAGCATCTTTCAAGACTTGCAAAGACTCGATATCATTCGGATTGACCGCGTCGATATCCACATTCGAGACACCGTCCACAACAATCAATGGGTCCGAACCATTCAACGAGCCGACACCACGGATACGGATAGTCGTCTCACCACTAGGTCCACCCGAGTTCGAGATATACACACCGGAAGCCTTTCCCTGCAAGGCTTCTGAGAATGTCGCTACCGGAGTCTCCTTCAACTCTTCCGTAGATACGACAGCGACAGACCCCGTAATATCTTTCTTCGCTTGGGTACCATAACCGACAACAACGACCTCATCCAAGGCTTGTGTGTCTTCCGCTAATTTTACTTTGATATTGTTCTGGCTATTCTTCAGAGAGATCTCTTGAGTTACATAGCCAATGTAAGATACCACCAATATGGCATTATCCGGCACACCATCAAGTATGACACGTCCGTCCATATCGGAAATATTTCCGATAGTTGTCCCTTTAACAAGGACATTCGCTCCAACAATTGGTCCTGCTTTGTCTGAAATAACGCAAGTGACTCTACGTCCATCTTGTTGCAGGGCATTGCCCCTTACGTCTGGTGTTAAATCGCCTACTTCAGTGGCCATGACTGGACTTGCGCCACATAAAAATAAAGAGGCTCCTAGAAACACCTGTTTCCATAATACTACATTATTCATACAACATTAGATTTTAAGGTATAAATCAATAAAAAACACAATCTAACAGCAAAATGATCTTTCCATATACAACAACATTCTAGATTTCAGTAAATTTCTGAATACTTATGGTCTAAATGTTTTTTCATAAACGACTAGTCTAAACGATCGTTTAAATCTTGCGTTTTTGAAAAGAGGAAATGATGATTTGAAAAAGAAAAGCTTTTTTTAGATTGATGA
>OJPQ01000147.1_pt1 | contig 44164 bp, 25 predicted proteins | sample 1598531 | NCBI WGS metagenome assembly OJPQ01 (sample SAMN03922491, study PRJEB24848) | human gut metagenome | isolation source: stool sample | host: Homo sapiens | place: Germany | collected 2011-05 | reverse complement strand
GCATAAAGTTATGTATTTGTATTGCTATCATTTCAACAGGTAGTCCAAGAGGATACAGATCGGCGTATCAAAGAACTTTGGGATGATTTTTGTTTTTCTTATACTGGGGGGCACTTCAGATATTATCATTAGATAGTACTTTTCGTGCATCTTACTGTTACGGCTAAAAGGCTTAAAGAGGATTTGTCTCCTATTCCGGGTTTGGTGATAGAGAGTGCTCGGGGTAAAGGATATTCACTAAAGATCGTTTTGGGAGAGTAAATTCTCCATTTCAACGTTCATTTGATGGTTTATTTGTGTGATGAGCTTGCTATCGGCAGTAGTACTGACTTGGCTAAGTAATATATACTGTGTCGGGCAAGTCAGTATATATTACTTAGCCAAGTCAGTATTGCTCTTAGGATTGCCAATCTAAGGTCACCTATTTATATCGTGAGTTGAATGAATTTGTGCAAACAATGTTAATTATTTTTGTCCGGGTAAACCTCGTTCATCAATAGGATAGAACATGGTCAACCTATATAAAGGAAATTGCACGATACGATGTGCAATTTTCATACAAAATTGCACATCGTATCGTGCAATTTTGTATATTTGTCTTTTAAACATGAATCGATATGGAGACCTTATTTCGTTCCTTTAGAACTCAATTAGAGCATACTTCGACAGAAGTCGTGCGTTTTCTTCACGATCAGATCGCATGGGATAGCCGATTGGTCGCGATTTTAGGTGCTCGTGGTGTTGGGAAGACTACCCTATTGTTGCAGCATATCAAATTGTATGATCGTGAGGATGAGTCTTTGTATGTTACGGCAGATGATTTCTATTTTACCAAGTATCGGTTATTCGACATGGCTTATCAATTTTATAATCTGGGTGGGAAAAAACTTTATATTGACGAGATTCATAAATACAAGGATTGGTCTAGGGAGGTGAAGAATATATACGATCAAATTCCTGGTCTTCAAGTTATCTATACAGGTTCGTCTATTCTTGATCTGGAGAAAGGTGGTGCGGATTTAAGTCGCAGGAAGGTAGAGTATAGATTACCCGGACTTTCTTTTCGGGAATATTTGAATATATCGCAGGGGTGGCAGCTTCCATCGTATTCGTTGGAAGAGATTCTCGCTGGGAAGGTTGAGTTCCCTTATAAGGAAGCTCGTCCACTCAAATTATTTAATGACTATTTATCGACAGGTTATTATCCATTTTTTCAAGATACGGAATATCTCTTGCGTCTGCGTAGCGTGATTAATCAAATGGTGGAATCTGATATTCCGATTTTTGCGGATATGACGGTAGCTTCTGCCGTAAAGTTGAAGAAATTATTATATGTATTAGCTCAAAGTGTCCCTTTCAAACCAAATTATACGAAGTTGGCGAGAGACTTGGATATCAGCCGGAATGTGTTGCCCGACTACATGAGTTATTTGGAGAAGGCAGGTCTGGTTAATTTACTGCGGGAAAAAGCGCAGGGCTTGAAATTATTGGAGAAAGTAGAGAAGATCTATCTGAATAATACGAATCTGGCTTATGCGTTGTCGGAGCAGGTACCGGATATCGGTTCCGTGCGTGAGACGGTTTTTCTATCTTGGATGCGAGTCGTATGCTTCGTTACTTCTTCTGCGATTTCAGACTTTGAGATAGATGGCCGAACCTTTGAGATTGGGGGAAAGAATAAGACGCGGCAACAGATCAAGCAAGCGGCGGATGGGTATGTGGTGAAAGATGACATAGAGTATGCTTTCCGCAATATGATTCCTTTATGGATGTTTGGCTTTATCTATTGAATATCTATCAAGGTCTTGCCACGATCATTACATAATCCCTTTCGAACACTTTAGGATCGTCTAAGAATTTGATCAGGTCTTTTGGGCGGGAGGAGGTGGGTTGATTCCTTTGTTAAGTATGTGTTTTTCATAAAATGAGCGTCACTAGAGAACCTTTTTTGTTATATTTGCGAAAATCTCATGAATATGATGTATGTACCACCATTCACAATCTCAGCAAATGCCATCAATCTGATCGCAGAAATATCTGCGCGGATTGAGCGGTACGCAATTCGTTTGGAACAAAACGACAAACTGAGATTGCGAAAAGCCAACCGGGTGAGAACGATTCACAGCTCGTTGGCCATAGAAGGTAATACGTTGTCGGAAGACGAAGTGAAAGACATCATTGATGGTAAAACTGTTGTGGCTTCTTTGCGGCAGATTCCGGCCCATTCATTGATTTTATGCTTCAAGAGATTTTGAATACTCTGAAAGAACATCAAGGAACTCCGATCATCCAAACCAAGGAAAGTGAAGTTCGGGATAAAGTTCGGGATAAGTTCGGTATAAATTCAGGGCAAATCATTGAACAAATCCGACGTAACCCCAACGTCACCCTTGATGAAATAGCAGCTACTTTTTCTGTTACCCGTCGTTCTATTGAAAAAAAGATTAAAGAACTTCGTGATGCCGGTTATTTAAAACGTGAAGGTAGCAACAAATCGGGACGTTGGGTAATATTATGAGGATGCAGGTTCTTTAGCGTTCTTTTTCTTAAGCGGAAGCCTTGGGAAAAGCTTTCGGAAACGGACTAGGTGGCTTGTTACGTTACTTCCCGCGATAATGAGGGTAACGGCTAGGATGATCAGGATGATTCCGCAACACAATCGTAACGTTAATGATTCACCGAAGACAGTCACTCCGAAGAATACGGCGGTCAACGGTTCCAAGGCTCCGAGGATCGCCGTCGGGGTGGAGCCGATATATTGGACCGCCAGTGTCGTGCAAAGGAAAGAGATAGCGGTTGGGAATATGGCTAGAGCGATCAGGTTACCCCATAAATACCAATCATGGACAATGTGAAGGCTCCTGCCGAAATCTATACGGACTAAAAACAAGGTCATTCCGAAAAGCAAGACATAGAACGTAAGTTTCAACGTAGCGATATTCTTCAATAGCGGACGATTCGCGCCTACGATATAAATAGCATAGGAAAGAGCGGAAGCCATGACCAACAGGACACCGGTTAAACTAAGAGTCGTTCCGTCGCCACTTTTATAAAGTAAGCCGATACCGCCTAATGCCAGCAAGATACAAAAGATGGTTTGTAACGTTAATTTCTCCTTGAAGACAAACGCCATGATCAGCGCCACTAAGATCGGATAGACAAACAGCAAAGTCGAGGCGATGCCTGCTTCCATATAATTATAGCTTTGGAATAACGCTAGGGAAGAGAAGGAAACCAACAGCCCCATGAGGATTAAAGGAACGATCTCGTTGGGTTTCAACTTAAAGTTCCGCCCTCTCGCTTTGATCATGATACCCAATACCGGGATCGCGAATAAATATCTGAAAAACAGGACTGAATCCGGATTCATACCGGCTTTATACAAGGGTAGGGCGAACAAGGGGTTCATTCCATAAGTCGCGGCAGCGATAGCCCCTAGAACATATCCTTTTGCTTTTGCATTCATGATTAAAAATATTAGCGCGCAAAAGTAGTATATTCATGATAAATATTATATATTTGTCGATTATCATTTCAATAAATCGTTAACTAAAAAGTAATAAATATGCCTCCAGCAGCAAGATTGACAGATATGCATACATGTCCTATGCAAACCCCGGCTTGGCCATCACCGATACCCCATGTAGGCGGTCCTATCGTAGGGCCGGGAGCGGCGACTGTTCTAATCGGCAAGCTACCGGCGGCGGTAATGGGAGATAATTGCGTTTGCGTAGGTCCTCCGGATACGATCATTAAAGGATCTTCCACCGTGATGATCTGCGGTAAACCTGCCGCCAGAATGGGAGATACGACAGCTCACGGAGGGCAAATCGTATTGGGATGTCCCACCGTTATAATAGGTGGTTAGGAGGATCTGCGGCATATAATATATGTATATTGTGAGAATATTACTATCTTTGCCGCCACTTGAAAACTAAAAATAACAAGACATGGAAACAGTAGTAAGTGGAATCAGACCAACAGGTAATCTGCATCTAGGCAATTACTTTGGCGCGGTAAAGAGTTTCTTGCGGATGCAAGATGAGTATAATTGCTTCTTCTTTATCGCTGATTGGCATTCGTTGACTACTCACCCGCATCCTGACAATATACGAAATAGCGTAAAGACGATCCTCTCGGAATATCTGGCTTGTGGTATCGATCCGGAGAAAGCTACCATTTATATTCAGAGCGATGTGCCGGAGGTGGTAGAGTTGTATCTATATTTGAATATGAACGCCGGTATCGGCGAGTTGATGCGTACGGCTTCCTTTAAGGATAAGGCCCGTCAGCAGTTGCATATCAGCCGGGAAGGATGTGAAGGCGATGTAGAGAAAGAGATTTTTAATGAAGGTAATAAACATAGCGTAAGCGCTGGTTTGTTGACTTACCCGACCTTGATGGCCGCCGATATTATTATCCATAAGGCGTTGAAGGTTCCTGTAGGTAAGGATCAGGAGCAGAATATGGAAATGGCCCGTCGTTTCGCCCGCCGTTTCAATTCTACCTATGGAGTAGATTTCTTCCCGGAACCAGCTTCGTTCCATTTGGGCGATAAGTCCGTGAAAGTACCGGGCTTGGATGGTTCCGGTAAGATGGGCAAGAGTGAGGGTAATGCGATCTACTTGATCGATGATGAGAAAACAATCAAGAAGAAGGTTATGAAAGCGGTTTCCGATGCGGGACCAACCGAGCCGAATAGCGTGAAGCCCGAGCCGATCGCCAATTTATTCACGATGATGGAAATTGTCTCCGAGAAAGAGACCTATGATTTCTTTAATGAGAAATACAACAATTGCGAGATCCGTTACGGCGATATGAAAAAGCAGTTGGCCGAGGATATCAATAAGTTCTGCGCTCCGATCCGTGAGCGTATCTTGGATATGGCCGCCAATACGGAATATCTGGATAAGGTAGCCCGTATGGGTGCGGAGAAAGCTCGTGAGAGCGCTTCTAAGACTTTAAATGAGGTACGCCAGATTATCGGTTTTCGTCCATATTGATGCTTATTAATTAAAAATAAGAAAAAGCGTTTAGGGATAAGTCCTTAAACGCTTTCTTTTTATTAAAACCATTATAAAGAACCTGAAAAGCGATTTGTTAAAAAGAAAAGGTTGTTACTTTGCGGTGAATAGTTACAGATAACAAACGTATGGCTGCTATTACCACCCAAGAATTTGAACATCATTTCAAGAGTTTATATAAGCCCTTGTGTTTGTTTGCGCTTCGTTATACCGATCAGGTGGACGATGCCGAGGATATCGTGCAACAGGCCTTCGCGGATGTATGGGATAAGAACCGGGCTGGTAATGTGATCGGGAATCTCAAGGCTTATTTATATCAAGCGGTGAGGAACCGTTCTCTTTCATTTACCTCACAACCCGTAAACGCTGAGGCCACCGAGCTGTTACCCGACGTAGAAGATACCTCGGAAGAGGAAGACATCCTGCGATCGGAGCGTGACGCTCGCCTGTGGGACGCTATCGATCGGTTACCTCCCGAACGGAAGAAGATTTTCTTGTTATCCAAACGGGATGGCTTGAAATACCAAGAGATCGCGGAGGAATTGAATTTATCGGTAAAAACGGTTGAGAACCAGATGAGCAAGGCATTGAAAGCTTTGCGAGAGACCGCTATCCGTGTTTATATGTTCTTTTTCGGATAAATTTTATAGAAAGGAATGGGGGTTTTTCATATTTCTCTGTCTTAGAGATAAAGGTTACTTGTTTATTTCATTAAAGCATGGAGAGTGTATGAGGAAGTTGGTGGTATTTGTGATGTTGATGACGTGCGTGATCTCAGCCCAAGCGCAATGGAAAGTGACGCCGGAAGCCGGTATGAACGTGACAAAGTATAAGGGAGATGTCGCTAAGGTAGGCTTTAAGGCTGGGGCTGCGGTCTCTTATACATTCGGATCGGGCTGGTTCTCGCTTCAATCCGGTTTGTACTATGTGCGACGGGGGAAGGGGCTGTCTTCTTATAGTGAGATTTATGGAACTAGTGAGAGTCCATATGGGGGACGGGAAGGTACGAGTATATTTCTCTATCCCGTTTCCAGTGATTATTTGAATCTGTGGGGATACGGTTATGGTAATGGTTACGGCTCTACGGGCTTCTATTATGATACCTATGGAATTAAGGATTTTGATGTAGAAGGTATAAGGCATCGCAGTCAGAAGGAGCATCGTGAATATATCCAATTACCGATCTTGGCTCGTTTCGATTGGCTGGTAAGTAAGGATGTTCGGTTACATTTGGCGGTCGGTCCCTATTTGGCGGTTGGCTTGGGAGGAAAAGTGACGTATGAGGAAAGTGATTATTCTTTAAAAGGAAAGCTGCCCTATAATAAGGAAATATCATATAACCCGTTTAATCCCGGCCAAGGATATGCGGTAGCGCCTCGTTTTGACTGGGGAGCTACCATAGAGGCTGGTATAGAGGTGAAACGGGTCGCTTTTAAGGTTGGCTATGATCTTGGTGTAGATAAGCAATACAAGGGATATGCTTATAACATAGGCCTGAACTATCATACGGCTAGTTTTACCTTGGGATACACATTTTAAAGAGAAAATAGGATGAAAGCGATGGTTTGTATAAAGTGGGTATTTATATTCGCGGTGTTGATGATGATTTTCTCATCTTGCGTATCGTCTAGGATCTCGCCCAGTATGAGTGTGGGAGTTCCATTGAAGAAGGGGCAGGCCCCAAATGTCGGATTCCAATGGTATGAGACTGGAAGGACTTATTAAATAAAAGGAATAGTAATGAATAACGAGCATGGCAATAAATTAGAACAACGCGTCCGTTTCGTAGCGAAGCGCTATCGGGAAGGAAGCCTTGACCCGGATAAGGCATGGCAGAAGTTCGCTTCTGAGCATGCGATTAGCCGGAAGGTCTCGTTTCGCCGGTATTGGATCGGGGCGGCCGCTGTCGTGTTAGTGCTCGTAGGTCTGGGGACATGGTTTACGGTAGAGAGAAACGCCCCGGATTGGGTTGCGATTACTACCGCCCCCGGACAAATGAAAGATGTTTACCTTCCGGATAGTACCTTGGTCGCTTTGGCCGGCGATTCATGGATCCGGTATGACGCGAAGAGATATGATAAAGAGAGGCGTGCCGTGGAGATGAATGGAAAGGCCTTTTTCCAAGTGACGAGGAACGAGGCACGCCCTTTCTCAGTGAAAACGAGCCAAACGGAAGTTACGGTGCTGGGAACAAGTTTCCAGATAGATGAGAAGCCTACCGTTACGGAAGTCAATGTAGTTACCGGCAAGGTATGTTTTACCGCCGGGGAGGAAAAGGAGAATGTGATACTTACCGCTGGAATGTCGGCTCAGTATTCTATGGAGAACAAGGAGATAACGGTAGTGACGGAAGAAGACGTGAACAAGTTGGCTTGGAGGACAGGGCAACTTCGTTTTATGGAGACACCGCTGGATAAGGTGATTGAGGACTTGAGTGATTATTATCAAGTCAAGATTGCAAACCAGACAAAGAATGAGGGAGCGAGATTGACCGCTACTTTTAATAATCTGCCTTTGGAGGATGTCTTGCAGGTTGTTAACCAGACATTGGACGCACGTTTGGTTTCCACTTCGAAGAAATAAAATCAGATCATTTATGAGATCTATTGTTGTATGGCTGATAGGGATTCTTTTGCTTCCCGGTTGGATGGGACATCTATATGCGCAGATGCCCGAACCTACGCCGACGGTTACGTTGGATATGCGGCAGGTTCCCCTGTTGGATATATTGATGGAGCTTGAGAAACAAACCGGATTGTTCTTCTCGTACGAGTCCTCTCTGCTGAAAGAGCTGCCAGAGGTTTCCCTGTCGGTCCGGGATGAATCCTTGTCGTACTGCTTGAAGCGCTTATTTTCCCCATTACCGATTATCTATCGGGTTACGGGGCAATATATCATCTTAAAGCGAAAGCCCCGTCAATATACGATCAGCGGATTCGTCAGGGATTCAGCCTCGTATGAGAGTTTGTTGGGGGCCTCGGTTCTGGTGAAAAGTTCGAGGGGAGGGACGATGTCTAATAATTACGGCTTTTACAGCTTGATACTTCCACCCGGTAAGGTTCGCCTTAGGGCCTCGTATGTGGGCTTTAAGGCGATGGAGATAGAGATCGATTTGCAAAGGGATACGATGATCGACTTCCCGTTGAGGTCATTGGCCTCGTTAGGCGAGGTCGTTATTCGGGGGACCCGGCCTCGCTACGAGATATTGAGTAGCCGTGCGGGGGTGATCGACGTACCTGCCGAGCGGGTGAAGTCGATGCCCGCTTTGCTGGGGGAGGCGGATCTGGTGAAGACCTTACAGCAGTTGCCGGGCGTGGCGGTAGGCACCGAGGGAATGACCGGCTTGTATGTGCGTGGGGGCGGGGCCGATGAGAATTTGTATCTGCTGGATGGAAATCCGGTCTATCATGTGAACCATTTGTTGGGGTTTTTCTCGGCGTTCAACCCGGATGCGATAAAGAATACCCGGTTTTATAAAGGGAGCTTTCCGGCGGAATACGGCGGAAGGCTCTCGTCGGTTGTAGATGTCCGTATGAATGACGGTAACCGGCAGGAGTATCACGGGAATATCTCCGTGGGTTTGCTTTCCGCACGGGCGAATCTGGAGGGGCCGATTGTTAAGGATCGCTCCTCGTTTAATGTCTCGGTACGCCGTACGTGGTTGGATTTGATAACAGGGACGGCTTTGGCGATCATTAATAAAAACAGTGATACCAAGGAGAGTTTCGGTTATCACTTTTTTGATATAAACGCGAAGGTGAACCATTCTTTCTCGGAACGTAGCCGGGCCTATTTGAGCTTTTATATGGGGCAAGATGCTTTTCGGCAGGGAAGCAAGGAGAAGCATGAGGATTCGGATGATATGTTTCTCTGGCGTTGGGGAAACTTGATCGGCTCCGCAGGGTGGAACTACGTGTTCGGGCAAAAGCTGTTTGGTAATCTAATGGTGGGCTACAGCCGTTTTCGCTCGCATATCCGGCAAGAGGCGAAGGGGTATGAAATCGAAGGAAATAGGGAAGAGCGGCAATCAATTAAGCGGGATAGCCGTTATAAATCGGAGATGGAGGATCTGAGCGTACGGCTGTCAGTGGATTACAGTCCTTCAATGAATCACCGGATACGAATGGGCACGGATTACCTGTATCATAATTTTCGCCCGGAGAATAGCCAGCAACGGTCTTGGGTGAACGATTCGTTAGTAAATCCCGTATATGAGCTTTTGTATGATTATTCCTTGATAAAAGGGCATGAGTTCTCTTTGTTTGCCGAGGATGAGATGCGGGTCACGGATCGCTTGCGGGTGAATGCCGGATTGCGGTATACCTTGTTTCATGTAGAGAATGAGATCTATCATTCTTTTCAGCCTCGTTTGTCGGCACGTTATTTACTTCGTCCGTATCTATCGGCGAAGATATCCTACAGTAAGATGAACCAATATGTCCACTTATTATCGAATACCTATGTGAACCAACCTACGGATATTTGGGTCCCGGTGACGGAGCAAGTCCCTCCGATGAGTTCTCACCAGATTACCGCCGGGCTTTATTATAATCTGAAACGGATGTATGATTTCTCGATCGAGGGGTATTATAAACGGTTGAATAACTTGATTGATTATAAGGATCATTGGCCGGTTGAGACACATTTCTCCGGTTGGGAAGACCGGGTCGGTTTGGGAAAGGGTAAGACCTATGGTGTGGAGTTTATGGCGCAAAAGACAAATGGGAAGACAACCGGATGGATCGGGTATACGCTCTCTTGGTCGGATCGGTGGTTTCCGGATGGTTCCGTGAATAAGGGGCGTCATTTCCCGTTTCGCTTCGACAACCGGCATAAGGTGAATGTGGTCGTTTCTCGTAAGTTATCCCGGAAGGTGGAGTTAACGGGAGCTTGGGTGTTCGCCTCAGGAAACCATATTAGCTTGCCGGAGTATAAATATCTGTCTCCGATTTATCAGAAAGAGAACGGGTATGCCGGAGTAGATTCATACAGACCGATGAATTCAGGTTTGAGCGCTCGTAATAATTATCAATTGTCTCCTTATCACCGTTTGGATCTGGGCGTGAATTTTTATCGATATAAAAAGAAGGGTCGGATGGGGATTTGGAACATAAGTATATACAATACGTATTTGAAACCGAATCCCTTCATGACGGAGGTTATGGTAAACCAGGATATAAATCAGCGATATCAGGTGGTGCTACAGGAGACGATTTTGTTCTATTGCATGCCCTCGGTTTCTTATACTTATAAATTCTAGCTTATGAAAAGATATTTACCTTACCTGTTCGTGTTAGGATTATTGATGGTCTCTTGCGTTCGGGATGTGGAGATTGATTTGGGGGATCTACCGGATCGGATTGTACTGAACGCATCGGTATGTCCCGGAAAGGAGGTGTGTGCTCATCTCTCGAAAACATGGTTTATCATGGATAGCGTTCCCGATTTTGAGTTATCCGACGCGAAAGTCCGTGTCTATGTCAATGATGAGTTTCAAGGTCTTATGCGCAATGATGACCACCCGGAAGATTCTATACATTCACGGGGGCAATATGTTCTGCCCGGTTGTTTCGTGAGACAGGGGGATTGTTTGCGTATAGAGGCCGAGGCCGATGGGTATGAGCCGGTATCCGGGGAAACTCGTATCCCCGGTCGGGCACGGATTTATGAGGTGGATACCTTATCCTATCGATCTTCTGCCTACTATGCCGAATATCTGCGTTTCTCTGTTAAAATCGGGGTTGAGACGGATTCCTATTATCGTTTAATCGTGGAGCAGATCTTGGACTTCCGGAAGGGGGATAGTACCCGTACCGTAACCTCTTTCCGTAGCTTAGGAGGATATAGTTGGTATTATTCTGGTTTTAGCGTGGATTATGAGGATCCTGTTTTCCAGTCTTTTGGAGGTAGTCCTATCACGAGCCAGATGGATGGGCGTTACTGTATGGGCGTATTTAGAGGGGAGGATCTGGTTAATACGAATGCTATTAAGGTTTCTGTTTTTCCTGTTGAATACTCGTATGAGAGTGATACCCTTTCTATGGACGTTCATTACGATGTGCGCCTGTTGTCTATCTCCGAGGATTATTATCGATATATGAAGATTATGAGGGGGTACTCTATCACGATCGGCGACGCGAATTTCGGGGCGTTGATAGAGCCTGCCGATACGTATTCGAATGTGGAGAACGGCTTTGGGATTGTCGCCGGATATCAAGAGGATAAATCGCGTATCACGATGCCGAGAGACACGGTGCCTCCTTATTGGAATCCTTGGGATGGATAAGCCCATCCTGCGTTGACGACCTGTGCTTGCCGGTTCATACATCATGAAGCGGTAAGTTCACGAGATATGAAAAAAAGGCTTTTCCTTGATAGGGGTATTTCCGGGAGATCCTGTCTTATCAATGAACTCAATAAAGTAGAATGATGACAGAGTGGATGAATAAATGGCTTATGGCCATTTTTTGCTGGATGATTTTTATGCCTGTACCAGACCTCTTGGCCCAATCAGCCAAGACGAAGGATGATCCCCGGATTACGTTGCGTATGAAGGAGGTTTCGTTGCCGGAGGTCTTGTCAGAGATCGAAAGACAGGCGGGCGTGACCTTCTCGTATGAGTCTTCTTTGTTGAAAGAGCTTCCGAAGATCAGTTTCCAAGTGAAAGATGAGGCATTGACGGATTGTTTGACCCGCTTGTTCGAGTCGTATCCGATCGTGTATAAGGTGAGTGGAAAGATCGTGATTCTGAAGCGTAGACAGAGACAGGTAACGATCAGCGGCTTCGTGAGGGACCAAGCGTCCTCGGAGTCTCTGATCGGAGCCTCTGTTTATGAGGTCGCCAGCCGGAAAGGCTCGGCTACGAATAGCTATGGTTTTTTCAGTTTGACGCTTCCGCTGGGGAATATCCGCTTGCATGCTTCTTACATTGGCTATGAGAGCTGTTCCTTTAATTTCACGGAATTGGATAGGGATACCATATTAAATATTGAGTTGCGTCCGAACGCCCGTTTGGAGGAAGTGGTAGTTACGGCCTCGGAGCGGGATCGTTTGTCTGTAAATAACACCTTGATGGGAACGATGGAGTTTAGCCAGAAGACGATCAAGGCGACACCGACCCTGTTTGGTGAGTCCGATATCGTGAAGACCTTGCAACTGACTCCGGGTGTAGCCAGTGGGACAGAGGGACTGGCTGGTTTATATGTTCGTGGCGGCGACCAAGATGGAAATCTGTTTTTGATAGACGGTAATCCGGTTTACCAGATCAATCATGTCGGCGGGCTATTCTCCGCTTTCAATCCGGAGGCGATCCGTAATCTGGACTTTTTCAAGGCGGGTTTCCCTGCGAGATATGGCGGGCGACTCTCGTCTGTGGTAGATGTCCATACCAAAGAGGGCAATATGAAAGAGTTCCATGGTAGCGCTACGATCGGGCTGATCTCCGGTAATCTGAGCTTGGAAGGCCCTATCATCAAGGATCGCACGGCTTTTCAGATAGCACTTAGACGCTCGTGGCTGGATGTATTCTCTGCCCCGACGATAGCGATCGTAAACAGGGTCATAAAAAAGAACGGGAGCCGGATCAACCTTCGTTACGCTTTTCACGATTTGAATTTAAAGCTTAATCATCGTTTCAGCGATCGCAGCCGGATGTTTTTCAGCTTATATAACGGGAATGATGTATTAAAAGGAGGGGGAACGGATTTCTCAACAAAAGAAGAGCAAGTCCCTTATACGGATGGTACCCATTCATCGCTGCGTTGGGGTAATTTGATGGGAACCTTGGGCTGGACTTATGTCTTCAATAACCGTTTGTTCGGACGGGTTTCCGGGGTTTTTTCACGGTATCGCTCGAATGTACGGAGTTCAAAAGAATATAATTATGGTGTGGAAGGAGAAGATAATTATCTCTCTTCTTCATCGGAAACGAGTAGTTCTACCTCTATCTTGGATATGGGTGTCCGTTCCTCTTTTGATTATACGCCTTCTACGTCGCATGTGATTCGTTTTGGAGGGGATTTCTTGATGCACCGTTTTCGCCCGGAGTATAATGAGGTGAAAGCAGCCGGTTCCGGTATGCTGGAGTTTTCGAATATAGGGAAAATATATACGAATGATCTGCTATGGGCCCGTGAGGCGGCTGTCTTCGGAGAGGATGATTGGAATGTCTTACCTAGCTTGCGTTTGAATGCGGGGCTTCGGTTTAGCCTGTTCAATGTGGAGCGGAAGGCTTATACATTATTGGAGCCTCGCGCTTCCTTGAGATGGTTGCTACGTGACGATCTTAGCTTCAAAGCCTCATACGCCCGTATGGGGCAATATATCCATTTATTGGGCAACAGTTATATAAATTTGCCGACGGATGCGTGGATGCCTGTTACCCGTAAGTTGAAACCTTTAATCAGTGATCAAGTCTCCGCTGGTTTCTATTATAATCTGATGCGTTCTTATAGTTTCTCGGTGGAGGGGTATTATAAATGGATGAAGAACCTGTTGGATTATAAAGACGGCTATTCCTTCTTGCCCGGTACGGCGGCTTGGGAGGAAAAAATGGCGGTCGGCAAGGGACGTTCGTATGGCGTGGAGTTCTTGGCTCGCAAGGAAAGCGGACGTACGACCGGTTGGATAGGATATACACTTTCATGGTCGGATCGGCGTTTCGATGAGATCGATAACGGACGACGCTTTCCGGCACGTTACGATAACCGGCATAAGCTGAATATCGTGGTTTCGCATAAACTGTCGGATAAGGTGGAACTGACAGCCGCTTGGACGTATACTTCCGGCAATCGAATGACCTTGTCGTTGGAGAGTTATGAGCAAGCTGGTACGCTTACTATTTCCAACCAATACAAGATGAATAACTGGTGGGAACCATCCGGGGAAGTGGTGGATTTGTATACACGCCGTAATAATTACCAGATGCCGGCTTATCATCGTCTGGATTTGGGACTTAATATTTACCGTCCGAAGAAGAAGGGACGAATGGGCATCTGGAATATCAGTATTTATAATGTATATAGCCGGATGAATCCGTTTATGGTCTATAAAAGTGATAACTGGGAACGAACGAATAACTTAGTCCCAGATTCTTCTTCTCCCTATAGCGGTAAAACAAAACCTTGTTTTAAGTTGATAGGTATTATGCCTATCATACCTTCCATATCATATACTTATAAATTCTAGGAGGATGAAACAGATAAAGAATATCTTGATAAATACGATTTGTATAGTAAGCCTGTTTGGTTTGATGTCTTGCATCAAGGAGATCGACCTTGAATCCTTACGGCCGGATCCTACCTTGGTAGTGAACTGTGTCGCTATAACCGGCGAACCCTTAACCGTAAGTGTCTCCCGTACTTGGTTTTTCACGGATGATCATCCGAACGTGACTTTGGATAAAGCCGAGGTGAATTTATTCGTGAATGGCGTTTTTAAAGAGCGTATGAGCTTTCAAGAGGGGGATGAGGCATTTAACACGAAAGGGTATTTCAGGTCTGATTTTATACCGGTGAAAGGGGATCGTATCCGTGTGGAAGCCTCTTATCCGGAATATGGTGTGGCAAGTGCTGAGACGGTCATGCCAGCGCCCGCCCGGGTCTTGAAAGCGGGGGTAACCTATGCCACGGTAGCTGGCTCTTTTGGTTCTGCTCGCCAGAATGCGATTTATCAGGTAACACTCAAAGATAACCCTGCCGAGGAGAATTATTATTTACTCCGTATGGAAGAGGGCATTCCTGTTTTTGATGGAATAGCTAAGGAATATACAGGAGAATATAAATGGTTCTCGGTGAGTCCAAACTATGCGACTGAACCTGTTTTTGGTCAATCGTTGACAGCCTTGGATCAAATCTTTGGCAATGACTGGATGTATGGGTATGATGGAAAGGTCTTTTCTGATGAGTTAATAAACGGGCAAGAATATACCTTGCACTTAACGGATGAGTATTATTATGAACCTTATTATGGATCATATCCGCTAAAAGTAGTCCCGGATTCGATAGGGATAGAAGATCTAAATGAGGAAGATTTTCTTCCGATTCCTCCTAAGCACCTACGGGTACACCTATATGCTATCTCGGCGGAATACTATCGATATCTGAAAGTTTTGCAAGATAAAGACACGGATTCAGTTTCGAACCTTTTGATTGATGGCGGTCTGGCCGAACCGATCCGTGTATTTAGCAATATAGACGGTGGCGTCGGTATCCTAGGCAGTTGCCACGTAGGAATGTTTGAGACGGAAATAGCGTCTTCCTCACATTCCAATCTTGAAGCGGCCCGATTTGAAGACGGGATAGACTAGGAACTGTGGTTCCATTTTCCGTCGTACCGGGTTGTATTCATAGTTGATACCGGCTCCCATCCAAAAATTATCAGTAACCTTGAACTCCATTGAGCCGCCCACTTGGGTATGGTAGAGAAAAGGGTTGCTGAGCATATGGGGGTTGTTGTACTCGTCGGCGTAATAAGCGTATTGTCCCCAGCCTTTCAGTTTCAACCAGTCAGTAGGTTGATATTCCACTTGTACGTTTGCGCCCGCTGTTATTCCGGGACTAGGGTTGAAGGGACTAAAGAAACGACCCCCGAATCCTCCGCCATAAAGACTCCAATTGCCGCTGTGCCAAGAAATACCCCCGTTCATGATCGTCATGCCTCCGACTCCCGGCCATGTATATTGAACACCGTTAGCGATAAGATCGAAACTTTCGTTTAGCCGTTTCATATAAGTCTCATTGAAATCCAACGCCATTGGCGATACCTCCCGAAGCATCGGGGTATATACGTTAAAGAACGGCTGATAGGCGGCGGAAGATATCTGCATATCCATCGGACGCTCTTGTAGGGACGTATGGGGAATATCGGGCGTGAACTCCCGCAATTTAATATCGATATCCCGTGTCCCCGCAGGGGTAAATGTCTTATAAGAGGCTTTCGGGATGTTCAACTCATACGTCTTGTTTTTAGGCAGGACGATGATTTTACCTTCTTTATTTAAAATAAACGAAAAGTCAGACTGTGCCTGGATTCCAACGACACATATCCATGCCATGAATATAAATAATCCTCGTCTCATACACTCTCCTCCTATTTTTGATGTGAAGGTAACTTTTTTTTGAATAAGATGCAACTTTTAGGATACCTATTTCATCCATATAATAGAGAGCATAAGTACTTATGGATGAACAACTGTTAATCGATGGATGTATGCGAGGCGAATCATGGGCTCGTAAGGAATTGTACGAGCAATATGCTCCTGCCATGATGAGTGTTTGCATGCGTTACGTGGGTGACAGGGAGACGGCCCGTGATCTTCTGCAGGACGGGTTCGTGAAGATATTTACGAAGATCCGGTCGTATTCCGGCTCCGGGGCTTTCGGGGGGTGGATACGGCGGATCTTTGTCACTACGGCTCTTGAATATCTCCGGTCTTCAGAGAACACGAGGCTAAGTGTAGGTTTGGATGGCTATGACGACAGTTTGGAAGATATCAACTACTCCGTATTGGACCGTTTATCGGCGGATGACTTGTTGGCTTGCGTGGCCCAATTGCCGCCGGGATATCGTACGGTCTTCAACTTATATGCGATAGAGGGATATACGCATAGCGAGATCGCCGAGATGCTGCATGTACAGGAGGCGACTTCCCGTTCCCAGTTTATCCGGGCGAGGAACGCTTTGCAAAAGAGTGTACAATCTTTAATAAGGCATGAAAATGCGGGACGATAAGGATCATAACGAACGGCTGGATGATTTCAGCGGCTATATGCGGCAGCGCTTGGAAGAGCACCAGTTGCCGGTAGATGCTGGCTGCTGGGATGAGGTGGAGGCCCGGATGAACCGGAGAGCGAGATCACGGGGTTGGTTGTGGACGGGAGGCTTGGCCGCCGCTGCGGTGCTGGCCTTGGTTATTTGGCTGCTACCTTCCCCGGAGAAGATGCCATTGGAGGAATTGAGCCCCTTTCAGAAAGAGATATCGGAGAAGGCGGAGGAAATGAATATTCTTCCGGAGCATCCGGTTTTACCTGTAGAACCTGGAAAGAAACGTATGGCGAAAGTGCTGAAATGGGAAAAAAGGGCTAAGCCTTCCGCTATTGTCGGGGAAAAGGATACGATCTGGGAGGATGAGAGGCGGGAGACTATCGAGATTATTGAGAAGGATGCGATTGCGGCTATCGTAGAAGAACCGTCTGTGAAGGAGGATGCGTCCGAGGATTTGACGGACATAGTCGTTAAGCGAGGTGACTCTACGGTTCCTCTACCGGAAGGCGAACGGAGTCCCCGACGAAAAGCCTCTTTGAAAAAGAAGGCCAAGAAGAGTAAACGGAACAAGTGGTTATTGGCCGCCGCCGTTGGCTCTAGTGGTTATGTAGATAGCTTTTTAAATACGGATATGAGTTATGGCGATGCTTCTTCTCCGGGAGATATGAATGTTCCTTCCCAAGATCCTGATCCGAATAAGCCGGATAAAGACAATGATGAGAAGGAGAATGGCAATATGCCTCCCCAAACGGCCTCATTCCGTAATGCCCCGGTATTACGGAGTTCTAAGGTGGATGAGAACTTCTTGGATAATCGTTCGTTCGAATCTTATCCGGACGTTAGCTATTCCCTTCCGATATCTTTCGGTTTTACGGTACGGAAGGATTTGAGCCGGCGTATAGCGGTGGAAAGTGGATTGATGTATACGTATTTATCCACTACATTCAAGAGGGGAGGGGATTGCCCGTCAGAGGTGAAATCGTCTTTGCATTATCTGGGTATTCCCTTGAATCTGGTGGTTTATTTATGGAAGAATCAGCGATGGAATGTCTATCTCTCCGGAGGCTTTATGATGGAGAAGGGTTTGCAGGCCGTGTATAGCGGTTATATCGCCGGAAACGGAACGACTATCTCCAAGAGCAAAAAGGAGGGCATCCACGGTATGCAATGGTCCGTGAATGCCTCGGTCGGTGCCGCTTATCGTTTCTATGGGGATTGGAGTCTCTATTTAGAGCCTCGCTTCTCCCATTATTTCGACTGTGATCAACCGGCTAGTATTCGTACGGACAAGCCGTTGGGATTTGGGTTGAGCGCAGGTATACGATATGCTTTTTAATGATTAAATCTATTATAATTATGCGGAAACTTTTTTATTGGGCGTTTGCCTTTAGCCTTTGCGTCTTAATGGGATGCAAGGATGATGGAGTGAGAGTGGAGGTCGTGCGGTATGCTATCAACGAACCGGTATTCATGTCGATCTCCGAGTTTCGGAATTCAGTGAAGGTGACGGATGAGGTGGTGCCAATCACCAAGCGGGGTAAGATCTGTTTCTATAAGGATTACCTGTATATTTCTTCCCCGGATAAGGGCATCCATATTGTGGATAACAGGAATCCGGCATCTCCCCGGATAGCGGGCTTTGTAGAGTTGATCGGTAACGAGGATCTCTCGATCAAGGATGATAAGTTGTATGCGGATTCGTATGTGGATCTGGTCTGGTTCGATATCTCCAATCCGGAGAGACCTGAATTGGAAGGTCGTGTGGAGAACGCTTTCCGTTATGCGCTTCCGACCATAGAGAATGGCTATGGGTTCGATTATAATATGTGTTATTCGGAAGAAGCGAGAGCGAAAGGTGTCGTGGTTGGTTGGGAGCCGAAGGAACGGGAGGAAACTATTTACCATTATCCGAGTTATGGCGGTGATCTGATGGCGAACGATGCGGCGCCGGGTACTTCCACGCAGGGAGTGAACGGATCTATGGCTCGTTTTTCTATTTATGGTAAGTACTTATATACGGTAGAACAGAATATCATGTGTGTTTTCGACCTGTCTGGAGACAAGCCTGTCTTGACGACAAACGACATTTGGTTGCAACGTGATGTCGAGACTCTTTTCAACTATAAAGATAAGATGTTCATGGGAACTCCGACCGGCATGTTGATCTATTCGCTGGAAGATCCGCTAGCGCCTAAGTATCGTTCTTCCGTAAGTCATGTCTTTGGTTGTGATCCGGTTGTCGTGGAGGATGACTTAGCGTATGTGACCGTTCATTCCGGAAATACTTGCGGGCAAAATACCAATGAACTGATGCTCATAGACGTGAGTGATGTAGACCAACCGAACTTGCTGGTTACTTATGGCATGAAATGCCCGAAAGGACTAGGTATCGATAACGGTACTTTATTCCTCTGCGACGAAGGTCTAAAGGTCTTCAACGCAAAAGATCCTATGACCTTGATGGCCAATCAGCTTGTTCATTATGCCGGAATGGAGGGTTACGACGTAATCCCTTTCAAGAATACCTTGATGATGATCGCCGATGATGGCCTTTACCAATACGATTATTCCAATTTACAGGCGATATCTCAGTTAAGTAAATTGCCAATGGGCGAATAGAGTTTAATATTCCTCTTCGCTATTCGCTTCGCAAGTTGTTTACCGGATTGCGGGATGCCGCCTTATAACTATGCCTGCTTATGGTCTGTAGCGTAACCATCAATACGATACCGCCGGACAGCAGGCATGTTTCTATGGAATACGTTCACGAAGATTCGTTACTTTTTATGTGTTATTTATGCGAGAATGTAAATAAAATGAGCCTCCTGCTTTGATGTTATAATATTTATTCTGATCTTGCGGATGTTATTGTGTTTGATAAATTAAAATCTAAAACTATTATTATGAATCATTTTAACAATGTGCACGGACTGAAAGGATGCATTCGTTGTTTGACTTTAAAAAACGTGCTTTTAGCTCATTTTTTATTGGCTTTTTCAGTGGCAGGTAGTGTTTCCGCCGAGGTTTTGCCTACATCTTATTTAAATGGCATTGAACAACAATCCCGGAAAGTTACAGGACGTGTTTTGCAAAGAGTTGATAACGAGCCGGTCATTGGTGCTAATATTGTTGTGACAGGTACAACAATCGGTACAATTACAGATGTGGAGGGACGTTTTTCATTGGACAACTTGCCGGCAAATGCCCGTACGCTTACCGTATCTTTTGTTGGCATGACTTCGCAAACGCTTCCGATCAAATCAGAGATGATGATACTTCTGGAGGATGATTCGGAAACATTGGATGAGGTGATGGTCGTGGCCTATGGTACGGCTAAGAAAAGTACGTTTACTGGATCTGCCAGTTTGCTGAAGTCAGAGAAGATAGAGGCTCGTCCTGTTACATCGGCAACTTCAGCTTTGCTAGGATCTACGCCGGGTGTGCAAGTAGCCTCAGCCAGTGGTCAGCCCGGTTCAGATTCGGATATCTATATTCGCGGATTGGGTTCTATTTCTGCGACGAATACCCCTTTGATTATACTTAACGGCATGCCCTACGATCAGAGTATCAGTAGTATCAATCCCAGTGATATAGAGAGTATGTCTGTCTTGAAAGATGCTTCATCTGCGGCTCTGTACGGCGCACGAGGAGGTAATGGTGTTATCCTGATAACCACCAAGACGGGTAGTAAGGATCGTATGTCGGTGAATGTGAAAATCAACCAAGGATTCACGAATCGGCAAAGTCAAGATTATGAACGATTGGGCGTGAATGATTATTTGAAAGTATATTGGGAGAGCGCACGCAACCAGTTGATAAGTGGTGGTGCGTCACCAGAGCAAGCGGGAATGGCAGCCGCTCAAAACTTGATTTCAGGAACGCTGGGCTTCAATCCGTTTAACGTGCCGGACGATCAGGTCGTGGACGCGAACGGTGTGCTTAACCCGAACGCTACGTTCATGTGGGCGGATGATACCGATTGGGAAGACGCTATCCAGCGCACGGGCAGCCGTACGGATATAGGCGTGAGCGTGAGCGGAGGTAATAATAAGTCGGATTATTATCTTTCCGCCGGTTATCTGACGGAAGGAGGTTATATCATCGGATCGAAGTTTGACCGATATACCTTGAATACGAATGTAAACTCGCAGATCACCTCGTTCTTGAAGATTGGCGGTACGCTCTCCGGGAATATCAGCAAGGCGGAAGGGCAGCAGTCGCAAGCTTCGGGAAATAACAACAACCCTTTCCGATTCACTCGCTATATCGGACCGATTTATCCGATCCATGTACACGATCCGCGTACCAAAGAATATGTGCTGGATGCCAATGGCAATAAAGTGTACGACTTCGGTCAGGCCTATACGATCGAGGAGGGTGTGGAAGCGCCTTCGCGTGCGTATATCTCTGGTAATAACCCGGCTATTGAGTTGCAAAATATCAGCAACGGATACAAGCGGAATCAATTGAACGCAAAATTGTATGCGGAGATCCGTTTCTTGAATGATTTTAAGTTTACGGTGAACGGAGCCGTGGGAACAAGCTCTCGTTTAGGGCATTCGGCCAGTATCTATTATCCGGAGAAGACTGAGGTGGGGTCGAGCACGAAGACCGTTTCGTTTGAGACAACTTGGACGTTCAACCAATTGCTCTCCTATACAAAGAATTTCGGCAACCACCATATCGATGTCTTATTAGGACATGAGAGTTATGATTATGAGTACAATTACCTGAAAGGCTCTATGCAAAACCAGACCATCCATAATGGCAACTTTGAGTTCAGCAATTATTCGGTGCCGGACGAGCAAGACTCTTATACGAATACCTACAAGACGGAGGGATTCCTTGCCCGTGCGAACTATGACTATAACAGCCGTTATTTCCTTTCTGCATCCGTACGCCGCGACGGATCCTCCCGCTTTTATAAGGATTCCCGTTGGGGTACATTCTTCTCGGTAGGAGCTGGTTGGCGTATTGACGAGGAGCGTTTCATGGAAGATCTTGATTTCATCGATTTGCTGAAGTTGCGTGTCGCTTACGGTGAGGTGGGTAATGATGCCATCGGTAGCTACTATGCGTGGCAAGCGGCTTACGAGCAGGCCATGAACGGATTGGAGGCCGGTTATATCCAGCAACGTGTCGTTCGTAATAAGGATTTGCAATGGGAGGTGTCTCGCAATGGCGACGTGGCTTTGGAGTTTGAGTTGTTTAAAAGTCGCTTGTCGGGTAGTATAGAGTATTTCGATCGTCGTTCCAGTAACTTATTGTTCTCGATCCCGCAAGCTCCGGATACGGGTACTACTAGTGCATATAAAAACGCAGGTACGATGTACAACCGGGGTGTGGAGGTTGATTTGAACGGAAAGGTCATCCAAACAAAGGATTGGACGTGGTCTGTGGGAATTAACGCTACATGGTTGAAAAATCGGATTACCTCTTTGCCGGTAGAACCTTATAACAGCGGAGTACATCGGGTGGAAGAGGGCCATTCGCGCTATGAGTTTTATCTTCGCCAGTGGGCGGGAGTAGACCCTGCTACCGGAAACTCTATCTATGTGCCGGATCCGGAACTGACGGTGGAGTCTGTCGACCTTGTAGAGGTGGATGGAAAAACATATACGACTAACGTGAATGAGGCCATTTATGATTGGGCCGGAGAATCTACACCGAAGGTATCGGGAGGTCTTAATACGAACGTATCTTGGAAGAATCTTTCTTTAAGCCTGTTGTTTAACTTCCAGCTAGGTGGCAAGATGTATGATGTGGGATATTCCGATTTGATGACACAGCCTTCAGGATCCGCATCCTTGACTTCCAACAAGCATGTGGATATCTTGAATCGTTGGCAGAAACCGGGCGATGTCACGAATGTGCCTCGCATCGAGGATTTCGCAGATACGAATATGAATGCGGGAACTTCTACTCGTTGGTTGATCAGCTCGAATATGTTGGAGTTGGCTTCCGCTACTTTGAGCTATGAACTGCCGAAGCAATGGCTGGAGAAGGTTTCCATGCAAGGACTCCGGGTATATGCGTCAGGAGAGAATCTATTCTTACTGACGAAACGAAAAGGTATTTTCCCTCGTTCAAACATATTCTCAGGATATAGTGGTAATGCAGATGTTTATTTGCCTGCGAGAGTATTTACTTTTGGTTTGAATCTTACTTTTTAAATCATGTTTCCTATGAAAAAAATATATATATTAGTGTTGATATCCTTTGCGGTATTATTCAATGGCTGCAAGGAGGATTTTTTGGAGACAACTTCCACACAAACGGTGGATGAACAAGCGGTGTTCAATGATACCCAATCGGCTATGTTGGCTGTAAATGGCTTGCATAAATTGATGTGGACGGGCGATCTGTCTAGTTCGGCTTTTTATGGCGGTTACGATATGTTGATGATTTGGTATGAGGTGATGGGGGATGATTTGGTATATACGTACAGCAATGCGCAGTTCCAAAAGCAGGCTCAATGGTCGAGCCATCGGAATGCGACGATCGGTAGCGCGACCCATTTTTATCGCTTGTTGCAATATTTTATCTCTAACAGTAGTATGATTATCGATAATATCGATGCTGCGGAAGGTTTGGAGAGCGAGAGGAATTATATCAAGGGGCAAGCCCATTTTTACCGGGCTTTCGCCTATTTCACGATGGTACAGATGTATGGCGGCCGTTATAAGGCAGAGGGCGATAACACGCAATTGGGTGTGGTAATTCGTAACGATAACTCAACGGAGCCGAGAGCGAGAGCTTCTGTAGAGGAGGTGTATACGCAGATCAATGAGGATATCGACTTGGCGATCCAATTATTGGGTGCTACGGAGGAGAAACGGACTAATAAGTCGCATATTGATTTGCACGTGGCTCGCGGTTTGAAGGCTCGTATCTTATTGACACAAGGTAAATGGTTGGAAGCGGCTGAAATGGCTAAATTGGTCGTTGACCTATCAGGAGCCAAATTGCAAGATGATACCTATACGACATTGAATGATCGTTTCAGCGATCAATCAAATACAGAATGGTTGTGGGGATCGAATCCTTTGTTGCAGCAAGCTCCGAACTTGACTCACTTCCATGGATATATGTCGAATGAGATCATTTCGTATAATGGCAATACCCCTCGTGCGATTTATAATAAGTTATACGACAAGATCAGTGATACCGATGTGCGTAAAGGAATTTGGTTTCCGAGGGCGACCGATCCCAATACCCTTCCGCGACCGATCCGGGCGGAGTGTAACAGTAAAGCGTATGCTAATTATATGGCCAATAAGTTTATCGTATCGGATCCTACGACGAAAGGTGGCAGGGATGTTCCTTTCATGCGCTTGCCGGAGATGATGTTGATCATGGCGGAGGGATATGCACGTGCTGGGGAGCCAGGCAAAGCGGCTCAGGCTCTTTATCCGCTGGCAAGTCATCGGGATCCGGAGTATACGTTGTCTACGAAAACGGGCGAAAACTTGATCGAAGAGGTGATGACTCAACGTCGCATAGAGCTTTGGGGGGAAGGTTTCCGTTGGTTCGACTTGAAACGTTTGAATATGGATTTGGACCGTGGACCGGCTCCTCGTCCTGAGGTTTTCCCGAATGGTTTGATTGAATATTGGAACAAAGACGCAATGCCTAAAGTGGTGGATCCAGAAGCTTCTAATTACAATATGTATGGAGATGGAACGGTGACGGGTAACGGGAACAGATATCGTCCGGCCGGACATAGGGATTGGCAATGGGCTATTCCTGATAAGGAGACTCAACTGAATCCGCTTTGCGAACCGAATCCATAAAGTAAATAAATAGTTATGAGAAGATTTTTTTTAATGTGCCTGTTGCCAATCTTCTTGGCGACAGGTGTTTTTGCTCAACCACAAGCGGATGAGTATCCGTATGATTTGACGTATTTCTTGCCGGAAGGTTCTCAGGTTTACGACCCTCAGGTTCCTACCCCGGAAAAAATCTTGGGATTCCAGCTTGGAGAACAACATGCCGGATGGGATCAAGTAGTGGAATATATGAGAACATTGGCGCGATGCAGCGACCGTGTCACGATTAGGGAGACGGGGCGTACCTATCAGCACCGTCCTTTTATAGAGGTCGTGTTTACTTCGGCCGAGAACCAAAAGAATATAGATCGACTGAAGGAGGAGCACTTAAAGTTGAGCGACGTGGCGAAATCGAGAAGCGTGGTGATAGACGACATGCCTGTGATCGTAAGCTTGATTTATAGCATTCATGGAAATGAGGCATCGGGTGTGAACGCTTCGTTGGCTGTTGCCTATCATTTGGCGGCGGCACAAGGGCCTGAGATCGAGGAATTACTAGACCAAGAGATTGTCGTGATGACTCCCGGAGCCAATCCGGATGGAATCAATCGGTTTGCGTCGTGGGTGAATTCCTCTAGAAGTTTCACGAATGTTAGCGATATAAAATCACGTGAGTTTACCGAGCCTTGGCCTTCCAGTCGTACGAACCATTATTGGATCGATTGCAATCGCGACCTGCTTATGGCACAACATCCCGAGGGAATCAATGGCTTAAATGGATATTTTGAATGGTTGCCCAATGTGGTCGTGGATCAACATGAGCAAGGGGCGTTACGTCCTTATTATTTCAGTCCGGGACATCCTAAGCGTACTCATCCGTTTACTCCCCAGCTTAATCAAGACTTGACGGCCGAGATTTCTTCTTATACGGCAAAGGCACTCGATCGGATTGGGACGACTTATTATTCGAAGGAGGGTTATGATGACTTCTATTACGGAAAAGGGGCTGCTTATGGAGATGCGCATGGATCCGTTTGCCTGCTATATGAGCAAGGTTCCACGCGCGGACATTTGCGTAATACCCCGAGCGGGGAATGGACCTTTGGCTGGACAATCCGGAATCAGGCCCTAGCCTCTTGCGCTACGCTGGAAGCGGCCAAGGCGATGCGTACCCGTTTGCTGACTTATCAGAAGGAATATTATGAGCGTACGGCTTCCGAGGCGCGGAAGGAGGCGGTACAGGGCTATGTGTTCGATACACGCGGATCTAAGTCTGTCGCTTTTCATTTCTTGGAGAATATGGCCCGTCATCATATCGAGGTCTATCAGTTGGCGAAGGACTATCAAGTCGCAGGTGACAAGGAGTTCCGAAAAGGTTCGGCTTATGTCATTCCGGTGGCGCAAAAATACAGTACGATGGTTAAGGTGCTTATGGAGGATTGTTTAGAATATACGGATAGTACTTTCTATGATATCTCTACATGGACGTTCCCGTATGCGTTTAACTTGGAGTGTGCTCCGGTGAAGAGTGTCGCCGGATTGATGGGTGATCGGATTGAGCGAAATGATTTTCCGCAAGGACGGCTCATCGGCGGGGAAAGCCGGGTGGGGTATGTGTTTGAGAACCGGGAGTTTTATGCGCCTAAGGTAGTCTATGAGTTGCAGCGTAAGGGGATTCGGGTCAGTGCGACCAACCGTCCGTTCCAATTTAAGAACGAAGAGGGAGAATGGACGATGGGCTATGGTACCTATCAGGTATTGACGCATAATCAGCCGCTTCCTTCGGATGTGCTCTATGCGACATTAGATGAGTTGGCGGAAAATACAGGAGTGGATATCTATTCGGCCAACACGGGATTGATGGCTGATGTGGATTTTGGCAGCCCGGCTTTTAAACCATTGGAGCAGCCGAAAGTGGCTATGTTGGTAGGACGTGGCGTAAGTATCCCGGAATCGGGTGAGATTTGGTTCTTGTTGGATAAGCGTTTTCAGATGCGTCCGGTATTGATAGAGAACCCGTCTTTGACAGGCAAGGACTTGAAGGCTTACAATGTTATCATTTTGGCTAATGGTGTTCCAAATCTAACTAAGGGTACCGAGACTGCCTTGAAGGAGTGGGTTGCTGCCGGAGGAGTGTTGATCGCTACCGGAAAGGCTAGCGCATGGGCTAGCAAACAAGGGCTTATCTCTTTAAAGACAAAGGAAACATTGCTTGAAAAGGCGGACAGCTTATCGGTTTATCGTTCTTTTGCGGATAAGGCGGAAGCAAAAGCCGGAAAGTTGATCAAAGGGGTAATTCTGAACTGTCATTTGGATAAGACGCATCCGCTAGCTTGGGGACTTGATCAAGATGAGATCGCTGTTATAAAAACGAATGATATCATTTTCCAGAAAGATAGGGATCCATATGTTTCGCCTTTATATTATACCAAGAAGCCCTTGTTGTCGGGATTCTTGTCGGCGGATAATGCGAACCTATTGAGAGAGGAGCCTGCTATAATGGTGAAACCTTATAGAAGCGGTAAGGTGATTGTTTTTGCTGATGATATGAATTTCCGTTCTTACTTCTTTGGAACTAGTAAGTTGTTCATGAATGCGTTATTCTATAACAAATGTATGTAATCATCGGATGATATGGAAGAAGGTGTGCCAACATATAAAATGGCACACCTTCTTTTGTTATTCGCTCCGTAAAGCGTTTACGGGATTGCGGGATGCTACCTTATAGCTATGCCAGCTTACGGTCAGTAACGTAACCATCCATACGATACCGCCGGACAGCAGGCATGTCGCCATGGATATGTCCACCCGATATACGAAATTCTCCAGCCAATCACTCAGCGAATACCATGTTATGGGAACGGCAATTGCGAAAGCGATCCCTACCCAGCTGATAAACTGTCGGTTTAATAGGTATAAGACCTCCCCGGTCGTAGCCCCGTTTACCTTACGGATACCGATTTCTTTCGTACGTTGCTCGATCACATAGAGAGCCATGCCGAATACTCCGAAGGCGGTTAGCAGGAGGCTGATGATCGAGTACATGATGAGCAAGTGTGTCAACTCGGTTGTTTTCCGGTTGGATGCCATAAACTCCTCGTATATATCTTGATATTCGAAAGGGGTATTGGGATTGATTTTTTCCCATGTTTGTTTCAGCAAGTCCATGGCCTCGGCTCTGTGTTCCGCTTTCAGTCGGATTTGAATGAAGTTATAAGGGGGAGTGCGTACCAAGTAGGTCAAGCTGGGGTAGACTTCTTGGCGTAAGGTCCCTGTATATAGGTTCTCAATGATCCCTGCTATAATCGCTACCGGTTTTCCCTCCTTTTCCATTTGTCCAAATTCCGTGTCGTAAAGGCGGATGGGCTTGCCTATCGGATTCTCGCCTTTGGGTATGAGTAAGCATGCGTATTGTTCATTTATATAAACGGGTGTGTCATATTGTTTCAGGGCCTCTCGCTCGGAAAGTCCTTGAAGGATGTTTATCTTCATGACTTGTAGGAAAGTACTATCTCCTTCGTATTGGCCTAGCGAATAATAAACCTCATTACCTTTTTCGTCCTTTAAGATCATTTGCCGCAACATAAAGTTAAGGATTGATCCTTTTGATAGGCACATCTCATCAATAACGGGATACCGTCGGATCTCTTTGGCAAAGGTCTCTATAGGTTGTTTCCCACTCCAGTCGGCTATTTCGATGAGGTTTCGATAACGATCACCGTTTATTTGAGTAAGCTCTAGTTGTTGCCGTACGGTTAACGTGGCAAATATCAGACCGATCGAGATTGCGAACTGAATGATGGAAAGTGCGGCTATGAATGTTCGTTTCCGAGATCCTACGCTCAATGACTTATATTCACCATGGGATAAAGATGTGATCTTCTTGCTCATATATAGAGAAGGGATGGTAGATAGCAATAGGATAAACGCACCGATCACCGATAAGACTTGTCCGCTGAAGAAAAATCCCAAGGAAATGCGCCCGGACACGAGTCGATTGAAGGCTGGTAGGAAATCCAGCGTAAGCAATAAGGATAAAAAGAAAGCGATCAGTACGGTAAGGAAAGTATCCATGAATAGCTGGCGATGGATTTGTCCGACCGATGCCCCCATCACTTTCTGGGTGTAGATCATCTTCACCTGTTGCAAGATGCGGGAGAAACTTAGGTTGGCATAATTGAAACAGGCGATCACGAGGATCAGGATAGCCGAGAATATGCCAACGTATAGCAAGTCTTTCTGGTTTCGATGGATGTAAGGGATATATTCTTGCGTATAGGTTTGATCTTGGAAATAACTCTCTTGAAGGGTATAGAAATAATATTGTCCGATCTCACCTTGTAAAGTGGGAACCTTGTCATGCTTTAGTTTTTGGGCGAACGTATCTATGTCAAAGAGATCGTTCACCAATAATAGGGCAGGACCGCCATTCAACTGGGAGCCTGTACCCGTCAACGCGTTAAACTTCAAGAATGATTGTGGGTACTCTTCGATAACGGCGGCAACTTCGTAAATAACCGCCTTATCTTCTTCAGAAGATTTTGCTGAGAAAGTTTTGCCGATAGCATCCTCGTTTCTGAAAAAGATCTTCGCCTGATTTTCGGTCAATGCGATTGCGTTCGGTTGGGTCAATGCCTTATTTAGATCTCCTGCCAGTACCTTATAAGGGAAGAAGCGAGGGAGGGAAGGATCTGCCTTGACAATCAAGATCGGGTCAAAGCGCTTTTCCCCTATCGTGATGAAGGCGCTATTCTCTACGCTCATTCGTAAATAATCCTCTATTTCCGGGTATTGATCTTTTAGTTGTACAGGGATTTTTCCTACAATAAAAGATACTTTTTCCCCAGAAGTCAAAGGGGAATCTTGTGCCATATAAATGATATGTGACTTATTGGGATTATTGGATTCTATCCCGGATTCGTAAATGACATACGAGATCAGCAGGTTGGTGCAGGTGATACCTACCGCCAGACTTAATAAGGATATAATGGCAAACGTCTTGTTTCGCCACCAGTTACGGAATATAAGTTTTAGTGAGATGGATTCCATGGTTTTATCAGTTTGTTGATTCAAAGCTATCCGGTTACGTGGAATGTAACAAGTAAAAACAAAGGAAACAATCATAAATGGCTGGATTTGTCTAAATATTGGACACTGATACCCGGGAAAAGATCGTATCTTCGCGAGCGAAAAAGAGGAGGTTTCATGCGTGACGCAAAGATTATAGTCGTAGATGACAATGAGGCGGTACTGAGAAGTCTGCGGACGATCCTGTCCCACGAGTTTAAGACGATCGTTACCGTATCATCTCCCGTACTATTGCCAGCTCTTTTGCGGAATGGAGATGTAGATATGGTTTTACTGGATATGAACTTCGGCGCTGGAAAGCAAAGCGGTGGGGAAGGGCTTTTCTGGTTGGATCGTATCTTGGAGCTTAAGAACCCTCCAGCTGTTATCTTGATAACCGCTTTTGGGGATATCGAGCTGGCTGTATCTTCCCTTAAAAAAGGGGCTACGGACTTTATCGTGAAACCTTGGGATAACGAGAAATTGATTCAAACACTTATCCACGCCTTGGAACGTCGTGCGGAATCAGATGCGAACGAGATTTCGTCTGTTGCCGAATCTCTTATCAATGCGTTGCTAAAGAAATATACGGAGGCTTATGCGAAACCGTTACCTCGTCTGACAGTGGAGGCGGTCGATAAATTGTCTGATATGGCCGGTCGGGGTGATCTGGCCTTGTTGCAGCAAACCATCGAACGTACGGTCTTACTTGTGGATAAATGCCGTTTGGATGCTGATGATTTCTATGTGGAGGATCTTTCGAATGTTTCCCACCCTTGTACGTTGGAGGATATGGAGCGACAGTTTATCGCCGAGGTATTGAAAGAAAAGAATGGGAACCTGACGCTTGCGGCCCAACAATTGGATATTAGCCGCCAGACCCTTTATAATAAGATGCGGAAATACGGATTGTAGATTATAAGGAGAGTAACGATGGTTAATCTGAATTTATACCTGAAGATTATAGGGAGTGTCTCCTTGATCGTGCTTTTTGCGTTGCTTGGATCCATGTTGTTGATAACCGCTACCTCTTATTTCTTATCCTTTGTATGTCTGTGTTTTATCCTGTTGATAACTCTGTTGATAATCCGGTGGATAAACGGTACAAACCGTAAGATCGCTATCTTCTTCGAGTCGATTCGTAATGGGGATGCGGCCTTGCGATACCCGGATACAATGAATGATCCCTTTGTAAAGGACTTATATGCGGAAATGAATCGGATTATCCTCCTATTCAGTCAAAACCAGAATGAGATGGAAGAGAAGCGATTGTATTACGAGAGCATCTTGCGGGTACTGACGCATGAGATTCGTAATTCGATTACGCCAATCCGTTCCTTATCTGCTGATCTGTTGAAATATTCCGATACATATACTCTGGAGCAATTACGGGAAGGTTTGGAGGTTATTCATGGGCAAGCGAAAAATCTATCCGCTTTCTTGGATTCCTACCATCGTCTGACGCATCTTCCGGAGCCGGAAAGAACCGAGGTGCCTATAACCTCTTTATTTCGGAAGATGGAACGGTTGTTGTGTGCCGAGGCAGGTAGCGACCGTATTCGTTTTTCCTCTGCGGCAGACTTAACGGTACATGCGGACCAAAACTTGATCGTGTTGGCTCTGATTAATTTGATCCGTAACGCATTACAGGCGATAGAGGGGCAAGTGGATGGCATCGTCTCTGTGGAAGCCTTGGAGACAGATGGTAGGGTATATATAACTATAACAGACAATGGCCCCGGCATTTCTCCGGAACTATTGTCTGCTATCTTTACGCCTTTCTTCTCTACGAAGTCCGGTGGTAGCGGCATCGGTCTCAGTATCTCCCACCGCATAATGCGATTGCATGGCGGCGATTTAACCGTTAATTCCTTACCCGGTGTCCATACCGAGTTCCGTATGAAGCTGTAATTGTCTGATCAATACCCCAACTCAAACGGTTGTTCTACGGCAGGTACGCCTTCGGACATCCATTTAGGCATCTTCTCCTTTTTTAGGTAATGATTGAAGAATTGGAACATGCGGCGTTGGAAATCGATGCGGTTTGCCATATGCATCGGCCAATGCGGTTCGCCTGTATAATTCAGTAACCAGCAAGGTTTACCTAACCGTTTCATGGCAACGAAATACTCGATACCTTGGTACCAAGGCACATGACCGTCGGCATCGTTGTGCATGATCAATATTGGGGTCTGCACCTTATCCATCGTGAACAACGGCGAGTTTTCCAGATAACGAAGTGGAGAACTCCATGGCGTAGCTCCTAAACGGCTTTGTGTATGCTCGTATTGGAAAGAGCGGGCCATGCCGGAACCCCAACGGATACCGCCATAAGCGCTAAACATATTTACGACAGGCGCCCCAGACTCGATAGCGGAGAATAAATTCGTGCGAGTCGCTAAATAAGCTACTTGGTAACCTCCCCAGCTATGTCCTTGCGCACCGATCCCTTTTTCATCGATATATCCTTTGGCGATCATCATGGTGATACCCGGCATCAAGCAGTTATAGCAGCTTTCTCCCGGATAACCATCTACATAGCGAATGTCCGGGTTGAAGATGACATATTCGTTGCTATTGTATAAGTGATAATCGATCGTAGAACGATGCGGTTCCGGCATACGGTAATTATATAAAGTCTCCGAATTCCGCTCGTAGAAGTTTACCATCATCGGGTACTTCTTGTTCGGATCAAAATTCGCCGGCTTATAAACGACACCTTCCAGTGGACGGCCGTCCAAGGAAATCCATGATACCAACTCGGCGGTACCCCAGATAAAACCTTCCTGCTGTTTGTCTCCGTGTGTCAATTGCACGGATTTCTTGAACGCCAAGGTCGAATAGTGGATATCCGGGTATTGCTGGAAGGTTTCCATCGTATAGATCACGTCATCCGTATTCTTCGCCTTGTTGATAGATCGCAGCATATAATTACCCGCCAGCAAAGTCTTCGGGGCGGCAGGAGCGGAGAGGCGTGCGTTGTAGAATCCGTATCCTTTTGTGGCCTCGTTGAATCCTTTTAATAATTGCGGTTTGCCGAGGTCGATAAAGCGAGCCTCTTTATCCAGTTGTTCCAAGCGGTAGGAAAGTTTCTCCTTCCTTCCGTTCACGGTCAGGTTGATCGGTGGGGTGGCTGCGGTCGGATCGAATTTCCAGATGTCGTAACGATCATAGATCAAGAGATTTTGATCATTCGCGGTCCAGCCGGCGGCTCCATGCGCATAAGGATAATCGGGAACGTCGTTCTCCTCGTCCCAAGCCGGGAAGCTTTCCGGAGTGGTTAGGCGATATTGCTTACCTTCCGCCAAGGCGATCGTGTACCAGCAGCTATCCGTCTCGCCATACCAATACGCATATTTACCTTGTGGGGAGAGGCGGAAACGGCCATAATCCGCTTGGGCGATTTGCTTGCGCTCCCCGTTATCCAACGATACGGTATAATAGTCGCTGCGTGTGCGGGCCTCCCACATGGAAGACAAAGAATAGGGACGGGAAGTGGAAAGGAGCGCCAAGGGTGCGTCACCCTCATTACCCAATTGGATATTCGGTAATTCCTCATTCGCCAATTGGAAGATAGAGCCGTTGCCCAGATTATAAACCGCTTGATAGCTTTTCTTTAAGTCTTTTTCCTTGTTATAATTTTGTACGGTATATTGTACGGGCTCATCCCAACTCCAAACCTGTACGTTCGGACGATTCTCGGCTAGTTGGGTCGTGTCTTTTTGCCTCGGCTCCGGTGAGGTACCGAAGAATAGACGGGAAGCGGATTTCGAGAATTGAAGCATCCCGTTCTCATTGATTACCCATTCAGCGGGGAAAGCCTTGTTTCCACGGGTGGCGATTTCTTTTGCGGGAGCGTTATGTTCGGATAGCCATAAGCTTAACGCTTTGTAAGAAGAATCTTTGTCGGCGCAATATAAGAAAGCTAGCCGTTCCCCTTTCTCGTCGAACGTGGTTTGTTTGAATACGCCTTTTCCCTCTTTGATGAGCACCGGACTTCCTTTCTCCGGGTTCAAGGTGAATATACCTGCTTCTCCTTCCGCCGCGCTCGTGTAATATAGCATACCGCTTTTCTTGGCGAATTGGAAATCCGTTACGGTCGGGAACTGGAAGGTCTTGCTTCCATCCAGCGAACGGACGTACAAAGTGGAGTCCTTCCGGCCTCTTTGATAAGCGATCCAATCCGCCTCGTCCGCTAATTTGAAGGTTTTGAGGGAGTCTATCGTCTCTTTCTTACCGGCGACGGAATAGATTACCAAGGTGTTCATCGGCATCTTGTCCTCTTTCGTATTCAATACTTTCAGGGAATCTACCGTAGACTTTCCGGGTGTTTGCGTGACAACCAGATAACCCGAGGAAGCGGAGAACGCAAACTTATCGGCCGGAGAAAAAGTGGCGGTCTCTTGCCCTTGGGCCGCATACAAATAAACGGTAGCGTCACCTTCCCAAGGTTCCATCTTGCAGGCTACCCATTTTCCGTTGTCCGAGATATCCCGGTCCGTGATTCGTTGCCAAGTGATCAGGTCATCAACTGTTAGGCTTTTAGAGGCGTTTTGCGCGAAGGCTGGGGAAAGACTTCCCAGACATGCTACAAAAGCCAAGTACTTTAAGTGTCTCATCATGGTTATGTATTGATTTTAAAACAAAGATAATGGCTTTATCAGAATCTTTGTTGCTTTTGACCGGAATTTGGCTTTGAAAAAACACGTACGTGTTTCAGGAAAAACATGTACGTGTTTTCGCGAAAAGTCGTACGTGTTTTCTGGACAAGGTAATGGCGTTTTTAATATGTTGAATGATATTTAATTAACACTATTATTAATATTTAAATTAGAGATTATGAACAAGAGAATTTCTACGTTGATGACAATGGGCTTGCTGACCGCAGGTGCATTGTTTACTACTGCGAATGCTCAAACAACCAAAGAAGCGGCAGATACCCAATTCAATGGCAGTAAGTATTATTATCTTGCGAATGAGAATGGCGGAACTTACAGCTACATTGGTGGACAGAGCGTGAAAAGAGGTAAATACCTATAATACTTCTACGGGTGTTGCCACAGGCCTTTCATTCACGGCTTCTTTACGTAAGACCGATGAGGCTAATGTTTATGAAGTAAATGCAGACTCTAAGATATTCGCTTATGCTTATGTTGAGAATAACTCATATGAGATTTCTAGTAGCAAAGATTTGTCAACAGTAGATGGCTTGAAGATCAAATTGATCCCCGCTACGGTAACTCCTTCCGCAGGTTACGCTGATTATTCAGACGCTGAGCTTGCTGAGTTAGCTAGACTGAAATTCACGGTTGGATCGAATGTTCTTTATAAGGATTTGTACTTGAAAGCTAAATATACAGGCTCTACTCCTTCTTCTGTAGAGGCTACTCAAGAAGCGTTGGATGCCGCTGAATGGGAAATCATCAAGTTCGATTGCAGTGCCGCTGAAAGCGACGTAGCTAAATCCGATACGATCTATGGATCTACAAAATACGCTTATATCGTAAAAGACGAGGAGACTAAGACGAAAGACGTGAAAGAGGCTCCTAGATTTATCGTGAAGGAGAACAAGAACGGTTCCGCTTCTTATTACAACCCGGGTTCTGCTAGCCGAGTAACAGACGATAGCTATAAGTTGGTGGATCGCACCTCTATCAAGGCTATTTTCCGCCCGGCTACCTTGGTAGGTATCGATACTTTGTCTACTACTGTAAAAGGTAAGGAAACAGAGGTGACCGCTAAGAATGGCTTGAACAACTTTAAGTTCCAGATCGTATTGAAAGATGCTACTGTAGAAGGTGAGTATATCATCAAGAGTTTATCTAGTTCAGACTATATCTTCAACTTGAACGGTAAACTTGGATTCACGAACGATAAATCAAAGGCTTTGGTCGTAAGCGTTGAGAACGGTATCATCCCGACCGGTAACGAGTCTATCGACAGCTCCTCCTCTTCTATCGTAGTGATCGGCAATGCCGGTTCCGTAACGATCCAAGGCGCTCAAGGCGAGACCGCTTATGTTCGTAACCTGTTGGGTATGCCATTGGCTGAGACAGTGGTTACTTCCGATAACGCTACGATCGCTGTTCCCGCAGGAATCGTTCTTGTAACGGTTGGCGACGAGACTGTAAAGGTGGTCGTTAAATAAGACATGTAAAGGAATAATGAAAAATAAATCGAAAATCATTCCCGTGCGGATTATCCAAGTATCCTGTGAGGGTGAACAGGCGGGAATGGATTAATATTAATACTAAAGTAATAAATTAAAGTTCATCCCTTAGTACTTCCGTGAGGAAGGAAAGCGGGAAAAGAATCAGCCCCGGTCGTTTGTTCGATCGGGGCTTACTTTTTCGGCTCAGTCCTCACTATATGGAAATTTTCACAGTCATATTTCCTATCGCAAAAGTAGGAGACGATAATAACAGTTGCAAGGACAAATAGTTAAAACATCTCAGACGTTCCATTATATAGGATTTTGCGATAGTATGATTTGTACTAATGATTCGTCCCCTCGAATAAATCCTTTGAATTGTTGGACAAGCCATTCTTTAGCTTGAACTGGTTGAACGTATAGCTAAGGGTCAAGCCTATCAACGGGTAATCGGGCCGAATTCGTGTTTTGGAAATCAAGTTCGAGGAAGTGATCGTATTGACATAACGGGCCGTATTGAAGACATCCCGGAAAGAGAGGGTGGCCGTCAACTTTCGTTTGAAGAATTGTTGCCGTATCGCTAGGTTGACAAACCAGAACGACTGGGTTCTTCCTTGGGTGGTTACGGAAGGGCCTACGAAATTGCCGTCAAGCTGTATCCTTGTGTATTTCCCGGCCGTGAAAGCGTTGTTCCATGCGATCTCGTAATTGGTACTGGTCTCATTCTTCCCGTCCGTCTTATACTCGTTCTCTACCCGGTAGTGATAAAGGCTACCGTTTATTTGCGTATTCCACCAACTGGTGGCCTGCAAACTGCCCGATAGTTCTATTCCGGTGGAATAATCATGTCCCACGTTCGCCATGGAATCCAAGGTAACCCCGGCTTGGTAAGGAACCCGTAATCGTTCGATCTTGTCTTTGCGGGTTCGGTGGAATAGGGAGGCAGACAAGGCATTGTCGCCGGAAGTCAAGGAATAATTCAACTCGAAAGAATGAATGTACTCCGGGCGTATATCCGGGTTACCGATCTCGGCTGTATAGTAATCCTTGTAAGTGATGTATGGCTCCATGAAATAAAGCTCCGGTCGGGTCGTACGACGGCTGTAAGCGAATAGAAGCTTCTGATTTTGTGTGAGGTTATAACCGATATGGGCGGATGGGAACAACTCAAAACGCCTTTGTAGGCGGTTCGCCCAATCTTTGGAGCTACGTAATACTTGATGCGTATGTTCTCCCCGTAATCCTACTTGAAAATCAAAAGACCGGTAGCTATCCCCAACGATCGCATAAAGGGAGTTGATCCCTTGTTGGAAATAGAACGTGTTGTAAATATCGTCACGCCAGAAGAACTCTTTGGTATCCGGGTTCCAAAACTGCATACTATAATCGCCGTCTTCCGAGTATGAGAAATATTGATAACCCGCCTTGATTTGTCCGGTTTTGCTGTATGGAAATACATAATCGGCTTTCGCACGGACGGTCCAACGATGTTCGGCCTCCCACGCACGATGACCTTGCTGGCGTACGTTGTTTTTGTCGAACAGATCGCTTTGGAAATATTCCAGAGCGTCGCCTCCATATTTCAAGAAGAAGCTACCGCTAAGGTTATGCCCCTTATCATTGAACTTATGATCCACGGCCAGATTCCCTAGTCCGAAAGTCTCATGGATATCAAAGTCGTCAAGGCTCTTGAACTCTCCGTTCTCGAATTGCTCGCCATTAGCGGAACGTTCTTCCGTATATTCCAGATCCCCTTTTCGCTTGAGTCCGGCATATCCGCCTTCCGCGTTAATAGAAAAAGTCGTTTGTTTTTGCGTATAGCTCCAACCTCCGTTGAGAATATATGCGTAGCCGTTACTTTCACGGGGGCCATTGGAATAAGAAGTCGTTGTCGTATCGTTTACTAACGTCGTTTTCTCTTGGGTAAAATGACTTTTACGAAGTCGGTTTCCCACATAACCGCCTATACGCCATTGAGACGCCTTGTTTTGTCCGGTCAACAAGAAATCCAAGGTCCGGCTCCATACCGTATTCCCGCTTAGGTTGATTACTCCGCTCAGCCCTTCCCCGAAGTTCTTCTTGGTAATGACATTGATGATCCCGACATCACCCCCTGTATCATGTTGGGCGGACGGGGTGGTGATGATCTCTATATTCTGGATTTGTCCGGACGGGATCTGTTCCAAGGCTTGGGTCCCGGTAAATATACTGGGCTTTCCATCTACGTAGACCGTGAATCCGCTACTCCCCCGGAAGGTAACCTCTCCCTCGGCGTTCACCCGGATGGAAGGCGTGTTCTCTAGGATATCGACAGCGGTTCCTCCCGAGGAAAGCAGGTTGGAAGAAGCCTCGATGATCTTTTTATCCAGTTTATAGATGACTTGTTTCTTGTTGGCTACGACCTCCACTTCCTGTAAGCCTACCTCAAGCATTCGCATCGGGATAGTACCCAGATCCTTGATCTGCTCTGTAAGGATAAACTCCTCTCCCATATAAACATCATATCCCAGAAAATGGATACGGATCGAATACGTTCCCTGTTTTACGGGCTGGATTAGAAAAGAACCGTTCGCTTCAGTCATAGCTTCTTCGACGATATGATTTCCATCATATAATACAACGTGAGCGTAGTCTAATGCCTTACGGGTGGTTTGATCGATTACGATTCCTTTAATACCCGGATTCGCATGGATAGATAGTAGCACGCTAAGGAATACTAGCGATAGAAAAAGTTTTCTCATATTTTACATTCGTTTTAGAATTGATACCGCAAAGCTAGGGAAATAGGGAGGGAGCGGGCCGGACATATGTTTCATAATACCGTACAAATCGTTCAATCTTTCTGTTTTCTGTGATTTTCACCCACTTAATCTTTATATTTGGGGCATTAATCAGATGAATGGATGAGAATATACCTTTTACTGCTGTTTGTACTTATGATAACGAGAGCGCAAGCTACCAACGTTATTTTTGACCGGATAACAATGGATAGCGGGCTTTCTTCTTCTTCGGTGACCTCTATTTTGAAGGATCGTACCGGGTATGTCTGGGTTGGGACGACTGAAGGCTTGAACCGCTACGATGGATATACGTTTAAAGTATTCTTGCCCGTACCGGATTGTCCGGAAAGTATACAAAGCAGTTCTATCGATAAATTATTCGAGGATTCAGATGGAGGTATCTGGATCTTTTTTTCCTCGGGTGGGATTAGCCGTTATGACAGAGGTTCGGATACATTTCTGAATTTCACGAAAGAATGGCTTCGACAACAGTTACGTGTGTATGGTAGTCCTACTTGTTTCTCGGCCTCCGTTCCGGGACATATCTTTATAGGTACGGAGAACGGGATGTTGGAGTATGACGCTAAAGAGAAGAAATTGGTACGCCTTTCGCCGGCGGGTTCGGTAGTCTCGTCGTCTCCTGTGAATTGTTTGTATTCGGCGCCGGATCATTCGTTTTGGGTAGGGACTTTAGCTGGTTTTAGTTTGTATGACAAAGAAACAAACCACTTTCAAGATTATACGATACGGACAAATGACCGGGAGGATATCAATGCCGGCAATTTGAATGGCGTTAACGCGATCTATATCGACCGGTTTGATTATATGTGGTTAGGTACGGGACGTGAAGGGGCTTTTCGTTCAGTTGATATGGGAGAGCGAGAAATCTTCCAATCTGTCGGTCGTGAGGATACTCGGGTATATCAATTCTTGGAGACCGGTGATGGTGATTTCTGGATCGGACATAATAAGGGGGCAAGCTTGATTAGCCGGATGAACCGGCTTGCCTTGCGATGTGAGCATTTCTTTGACCGGCCGGAGGATCTGGAACCTACAGGAGAATGCCAAGTGCGATCCATCTTCGAGAGTAACGACGGAACGGTCTGGTTTGATGATAGCCGTTTCAATCAAGGTCTTTTTTATTATTCTCCGAAGGAGAGGAAAATGGGACGGTTGAGGAACGTGCCGGAAGACGCACATTCTATCAGCAGTAACCAGATTACCTGTTTGTTTCTGGATGACTCGGATCATCTGTGGGCGGGGCATTCCACGTATGGGGTGAGCCATGCGGATTTAACACCTTCCTTGTTTCGATATACCTTGGGATACACGGAAAAAGAGAATCTGTCTTCTCTTCATATCCTAGCCGTTTATGAGGATTCGGACCTGAATCTTTGGGTTGCGACCTCTAGGGGATTAGATCGGATTAACCATAAGACTTCCCGGGTAGATATGCGTTTTACCTTCTCACCCCGAAAAAGTCCGTCCTCTTTATCCGGAAAGATTATAGGTTCTATCCGTGAGGATTCGGAGCGGAACCTATGGATCAGTTATCAAGACGCCAACCCGGACCGGTTGAATCTGGATGATTTCCGAATCCGCCCTTTTATACCGGATTACCAAGTCTCTTATGATTATCCGATCAACTCGTTGTCGGAGTTATGTAACTTATGCGTGAGCGAAGAGTCTTGGTTTTGGGGAGGAGCGGATGAGGGGCGGCTTCGGGTGTGGGATACGAAGACGAGAGCACTTATCACGTATCGATATATACCGGGTGAGATGAATCCCCTTGCGTCGAATCATATTCATTGTCTGTTTGTGGACTCTTCCGGTTATTTGTGGATCGGTACGAATGCGGGGTTGGATCAATACGACAAGCGAACCGGGCGATTTGATCATTTCACGGTACAGGATGGCTTATCGGGAAATATCGTACGAGGAATCCGTGAAGGTGAGCCGGGCATCCTGTTTGTCAGCACGAATAAAGGGCTGAGTCGCTTGGATATACAAAACCGGCATATCGTTAATTATACGACGGCAAACGGTTTATTATCGAATGAGTTTATGGGTGGCGCTTGCTGTAAGCGCAAATCGGGTGAACTTGTATTTGGCAGTAATGAGGGGATCGTTTCTTTTGATCCCGTTCAGTTAACGGACGGTTTGAGAAAAATACCTGAGTCTCTGCGAATCACGAACCTCACGATCGGAGACTCACGTGAGAAGCAAGGTTTACAGGTGGGTTTTATCGCGTTCGATTATTCTCATCCCCGTAGTATCCGATACCGGTATCGTCTGGATGGATATGATACGGATTGGCGGGAGGTGGACGCCAGCGATCGTACGGCTATATATAACCGCCTACCACCGGGAAACTATGTGTTTCGGGTGGAAACTTCCGGCAATGGTTCCTATTGGAGCGCTCCCATTACCGAACCTGTCAGGATCTTTCCTCCTTGGTGGCGGACGTGGTGGTTTATTTTGCTGGTATTCGTGGTTGTATGCGTACTGTTGTATATCGCCTATAAGAGCCGGGTGCGCTGGTATCAGCTTCGCCAAGCCGAGTTGGAGCGTAAGATACAAGAACGTACACGGCTGTTGAAACAGGCCAAGCAAGAACTGGAGGAAAAAGATGCGTTGAAAACTCGTTTCTTTATGAATGTCTCTCATGAGCTTCGTACCCCGCTAACGATAATCAAGGGATTGACGGAGGATCTGGAACGGCATTCCGGTTCAGAAGAATCTTGTGGAGATAAAGAAACTTTGCGTACGATCTCCCGGAATACCAATCGCTTGATTCGGCATGTCAATGAATTACTGGATTTATCGGTATTGACCCGGGGAGTTCCTTCCCCGCATATTGTTTGTGCGGATCTCAGTCGATTCTTAAAGGAGATTTCGGAAACCTTTATTCCTTTGGCCGATTCCTATAAAATCGCGTTTACGTATTCGATTGCCCCAGATATCTCAATCGCTTATTTTGACAAGAATATCCTAGAGCAGGTTCTATATAATTTACTGTCGAACGCATTTAAGTATACGCCGGATGGTGGTTCGGTAAGTTTTTCCGCTTTATTGGAGCAAAGCTCATCCGATGCGGTCATGACTTTACGAATTACGGATAGTGGAATCGGCATTCCCCCCGAATCGTTACCGTATATTTTTAATCAATATTATAAGGGGGAATCGATAGCGTTTCGCCGCTCGGAGAGTTCGGGGATCGGCCTTGCGTACACAAAAGAGCTATTGGAGTTACATAAGGCAACCATTCAATGTGAGAGTGAATTGGGGAAAGGTTCTGTTTTTACGGTTGCCTTGCCTATATCGGAAGAGGCTTATCCTGAGGAGTGGTTGGAGTATTCGGAACCTAAAATGGAAGAGGCATCTTTGCGGGAATTAGTTCCATTGGAAGGAACAAACCCGGTCCCGGAGAATCTACGACAAACGCTTTTGTTTGTAGAGGATAATGAGGATCTATGTCGTTATTTGATGAATGCTTTTCAAACGGATTACCGGGTCGTGATAGCGAAAAACGGAAAGGTCGGCTTGGAGAAAGCCATGGAGATCCTACCGGACGTGATTGTCTCGGATGTAATGATGCCGGTCATGAATGGGATTGAATGTTGCGAGGCTTTGAAAACGGATGAACGGACGGCCCATATACCGGTTATCCTATTGACTGCTTTAGCGGAAGAACGTCAACAATTGGAAGGGTATGGAGCCGGAGCGGATGATTATCTGCCTAAACCGTTCAGTCTTGCTGTCTTAAAAGCGAAGATCAAGAATCTGCTCAAACGTAGTGAGCAACTAAAGTTATATTTCAGGGATCGGTTCGACTTGCGTACTCCGGAGCAAACCATCGCCGATCCGGATAAGGAATTTGTTTCGAAAGTGACAAAGGTCGTTCTGGCCCATTTGCAGGACCCGGAGTTTGATGTAGAGCTTTTCTGTTCCGAGATGGCGATGAGCCGTGCCAGCTTATTTCGGAAATTAAAGTCTACTACCGGTTGCTCCGCTTCCTCATTCACCCGTAATATACGTATAAAGCGTGCCGCCGAGTTATTGGGGCAGCACGCTTATTCGATCGGGGAGGTAGCTGCTCAGGTCGGCTTCTCCGATCCGAACTATTTTACCCGTTGCTTTAAAGAAATTTACGGGATCACTCCGAGTGAGTTTATTCAGACTTCACCGAGTTCACAGGATTCTCATTCGCCGCTTGCCAGTTCCGGAAAGTAACGGTACCGATCGTAACCGAGAGAATGATTAGGAAAGCTACGATGAAGACCCAAAGATGGAGTGGTGTTTTATAAGCGAAATTCTCTAGCCACTGTTGTGTTCCCATCCATGCTATTGGGATCGAGATGATGAAGCAAACGGAGACGATCCGGATATAAGTCTTGTTGAACATCAAAAGAATCTGTCCGGTAGTCGCTCCGTTGATCTTGCGGATACCGATCTCTTTCCGGCGGTATTGCGTCTCAAATAGCACGAGTCCGAATACACCTACGATAGAGATCAAGATCGCCATTATTCCGAATAGGGAGATTAGTTTACCCAGTGTTTGTTCTTTCTGATATAAATTGTTTAAGATGGTGTTGTAGAAAGATATCTCGAAAGGGAAAGTCGGATCAATCTCTTTTAATGTTTCCCGGACGTGGGCGACAGCTTCCTGTAAATTCGTTTTCGAATTGAAGCGGATATAGGATACCAATTTAGGATTGGGTATATCGTTATTCAATGCGAATACGAAAGGCGAGCTTGCGATCCGGCAAGAGTTAAATCGGAAATCCTTGCTGACTCCTAGAACCGTACGATCATTGAAACGATCTCCGGGATGTAAGTGGAAATCCCGCTCTGCCGCCGGATTGATGATATAATCACTTTGTGCCTTGTTTAAATCCTCCCGTGTAAAATCCCTTCCTTCCTCTACTTGGATATCCATGACGGAAAGGAAATTCTCGGAGGCATAGAATACCTTGAAGAATACATCCTTATCTTCATGACGGGCATATTCGAGATCGATCATGTCATCTTCTTTCGATAACTCGTAGACGGAGAAGGCCACATCCTCTATTCCCGGATAATCTTTAAGTTTCTGGATATATTGGGGCTTATGCTTGGCGTAGATCTCCGGTGTCAGGTTCACGATGGCTACTTGGTCTTTATTGAATCCTAGTTGCTCGCTAGAGGTCATGAAATGGTTCTGAAGTCCCATGAATAAGGTGACAATAATCAAGGCGATCGATACCGTGTATTGGAAACCGATCAGGGCGACACGTACTTTTTTCCCTTTGGGACTAAGACCGAAAGAGCCCTTTAGTACCAAGGCCGGCGCATAGGAGGTACTTCGTATAGCTGGATAAAGTCCCGCCAAGCAACCCGTCAAGATAGCGATCAGTGCTGTGAGAAGGATCAGGGCTTTGTATTGACTAAGACGTATATCCGCATCTACCCAATTAGCGATCGGTGTGTAAGACAAATCGTTTACGATGAATAAGGCGAGAATGTAGGATATCAAGCAGATCACGATCGATTCGATAAGTGAGATGGCTCGTAACTTATAGATGGAGCATCCTAATACCCGGTGCGTATTGATCGTTTTCAATCGTAGGG
>OJPQ01000098.1_pt1 | contig 55944 bp, 53 predicted proteins | sample 1598531 | NCBI WGS metagenome assembly OJPQ01 (sample SAMN03922491, study PRJEB24848) | human gut metagenome | isolation source: stool sample | host: Homo sapiens | place: Germany | collected 2011-05 | reverse complement strand
CGTCAGATGTGTATAAGAGACAGGCGTATCCTTTTGATTGGATTATACCCTTTTTCGTGGCACAGCCTCTAAATAAGAATGACAAACTAGAGGGAACTATAGAGAAGAAATAGGCATTTATACACCTTTTTGATGCGAAAAGCCCTGTTTTTTGATAAGATTACCCTCGTCAAGCTACACATATAGTCCCATTAACTCACACATATAGTCGCATTAACCCACACATATGGTCACGATAGGCTACACATATAGTCATAATAGGCAATATGACTACCTTATAATGGGCATTCTTCCCCCCTAACGACTGCATCATAAGGCATGAAATATGAGCTAAGATAAATTAATTTCGCTAGAATAAAAGGGTGTTTTTCGACAAGTCACTAATGGATAGACAATTGCTGATTTTTTCTTTCGTTTTTGGGAACGAGACGTACATTGGCTCGAAATAATCGATTCTCACGGACTTCTGTTTGCGAAATGTCAAAATGATAAAAGCCCTTCAACCTAATCCGTTACTAACGGCCACAGGCTGAAGGGCTCTTTATGTATATAGAAAGGAGATCCTTAGATTCTCTCCAATGTAGCTGTAATAAACTCCCAGATCTTCTGTACGGAATGAATATTCACTCGCTCGTCCGGTGAGTGCGGATATTCCAAATCCGGTCCGATAGAAACCATATCCATATCCGGATAAGCACCTTGGATGATACCGCATTCCAATCCGGCATGCATCACCTTCACCTCAGGTTCCTTACCAAATAAATCCAGATAGGTAGATTTCATCAAGTTCAAGATCGGGGAATTGATATTAGGCTGCCAGCCATTATAATGACCGGACTCCTCCACCTTAGCCCCTGCCAAAGCGAATACACTTTCCAGACTTGAGCAAACAGAATCCCTGCGAGACTCGGATGAGCTACGCACCAAGATCTTCACCTCGATCAACTCATCAGATGTCTTCACGATCGCCAAGTTAGAGGAAGACTCAACCGTACCCGGGAAATCATGCAACATGCTAATCACACCATTCTGGCAACCTTCGATCGCATTGATCAAATCATCCTGTATCTCCTCCGGAATCAACGTAGACGGCAATTCAACCATCTCTGCGACGAAATCGATCTTATCCTCCACACCCATATACTCCGTACGGAACATATCTTGGTAATCAGCCACTAGCTCCCAAAGAGACTCCACGTTATCACCCGGAATCGTTATCACGGCAAAAGCCTCACGAGGGATAGCGTTAGGCAAGGAACCACCCGCCACAGAAGACAAACGAGCGCCATAATCGCATACCGCCTCTTTCAAGAAACGGAAGATCAACTTATTCGCGTTCGCACGCCCTAAATGAATATCCACACCGGAATGACCACCTTTCAAGCCAGCCAAGCTAACCTTGACAGCCACGTCACCTTCCGGAATATAAGTATCCTCCTTAAATTGGAAAGAGACATTCACGTTAGCGCCACCCGCGCAACCTACGAACAACTCCCCTTCCTTCTCGGAATCACAATTCAATAAAATATCACCCTTTAAGAAATGCGGCTTCAAGCCGAAAGCGCCGTCCATTCCCTGTTCCTCATCAATCGTAAACAGGGCCTCGATAGGTCCGTGACGCAAGCTATTGTCCGCCAACACGGCCATCGCCAGAGCGGCGCCCATGCCATTGTCCGCCCCCAAAGTCGTCTCACGGGCCGTCACCCAATCACCGTCTATGTAAGCGTCGATCGGATCTTTCTCGAAATCATGCTTTACGGAAGAGTTTTTTTGGGGAACCATATCCAGATGAGACTGCAATGTCACGGTCTTACGACCTTCCATTCCGGGCGTGGCCGGCTTACGGATCAATACGTTACCCACCTCATCTTGCAGGGTTTCCAATCCCAATCCTTTACCAAAGGATATCATAAAACGGGTTACTGCCTCCATATGTCCGGTCGGACGGGGGATTTGCGTAAGGTCATAAAAATAACCCCATACATGCTTCGGAGATAGATCTTTGATTTCTGCTGACATAGATGTTAATAATTTAGTTCAGTTCATATTTAATACATATCTTGTATTCATCACGAAACAGCGACCGGAGCCTCTTTGTTCTCCCGGTTGGTGAGCGGCAAAGCCACCACGCCGAATAATCCGCACAATCCAGTCCATACCGTCTGTACCGTATGAACGACCAAGGCGAACGCCGCCGCGTCATTCTCGTTCACGCCAAAACAAACCAAGGTAGCGATCACCATGAAATGCCATGGTCCGATACCACCTTGAACAGGCACCGCCACGCCGATACTACTCATCGTAAACGTGATCAGCCCGACCACGATACCCAAGTCCTTGGTAAAGTCGAAAGCATAGAACGTAATATAAAAGTAACAGAAATAACCTCCCCAAATCAATAACGTCTCTATCACGAAACGCATCTTATGCTCCATGTACCAGATACTCTTCATACCGGTCCATACATTCCTCAACATGCCTTTGGCTTTCTGTACCAGCGTAAAGTTACTCATATAAGTGAATACAAACCAAATTACAGCGACAAAAATTATCACCGCCACGTAAATCCATATCGAATTAAACATGGATTGGAACCCTTCGAGCAAAGCCGGGTTCTTAGCGAAGAAACTCGTAAAGAAGCTTATATTAAATATGAATATCATCAAGGTTATCAAACCGACCATGATCGTATCGCTCACACGGTCGATCAATAAGGTACCTAAAAGCTTGGTAAACGAGATCTTATCGTATTTCGTGATCATGCCGCAACGCCATACCTCGCCGACACGGGGCAATACCAGATTCACCGCATAATTACCCAGCACGGCGTAAATCACGTTACTCATCTTGAAGCGCTCGCCCAAGGAACTGATCAGCAATCCCCACCGTAAGCCACGGACGATATTGGCGAACAAGCCGAACAGTAAAGAAACCAGAATAATATCATAACGAACCCCCTCCTTGACTACTCGCCAAATCTCAGTGATATCCATTTTCCGATACAAAAACCAAAGGAGTAAACAGCCGAAGGCTAAAGGTAGAATTATCTTCAGAAACGTACGTAGAATGCTCTTAAAATCCATTAGGTATAGGGAACTTTAAATTATTTATTGTACTTTTGTGCATCCGCAAAGATAAGCATAATATTTAAAAACAAACACATTACACCGAAAAGTGGATGAGATTAGTTAAGCCAAAAAAAGCATTAGGGCAACATTTCCTAAAGGATCTGCAAATAGCACAGCGCATTGCGGACACACTCGATACTTTCAAATCCTTGCCGGTCTTGGAAATCGGACCGGGAATGGGAGTCCTTACCCAGTTCTTGCTGGAGGCGGGACATGATTTGACCGTTGTCGAGTTGGACATGGAATCCGTAGATTACCTGAACCAGAATTTCCCCGATCTGAAAGGACGTATCATCGCCGAGGATTTCCTGAAATTGGATCTCTCGAAGCTATTTCCGGGGCAGTTTTGTGTGATCGGTAATTATCCCTATAATATCTCCAGCCAGATATTCTTCAAGGTCCTCGATTATAAGGACCAGATTCCCTGCTGCTCGGGGATGTTACAAAAAGAGGTAGCGGAACGCCTAGCGGCGGGTCCCGGTAGCAAGACGTACGGAATCTTGAGCGTATTGCTCCAAGCTTGGTACGACGTGGAATACCTCTTTACCGTCAGTGAGAAAGTATTCGATCCGCCTCCAAAAGTGAAAAGCGCCGTATTGAAAATGACTCGTAACGACCGCAAGGAGCTGGGATGCGACGAGAAGTTATTCAAGACCGTAGTAAAGACCTCATTCAACCAACGAAGGAAAACGCTTCGTAATTCCATGAAACCCCTATTGGGTAAAGATTGCCCGGATTACGCCTTGCCGATATTCGACAAGCGCCCGGAACAGTTATCCGTGGAGCAATTCGTGGAACTGACCTTGATCAGCCAAAAGCATTTGGAGAAGCAGGCTGGTGATGTCCTATAATAATATAAGAGTCCAATGATCGAACTGACGAAAGATTACATCGAGAACCTGAAAAGTATCATCGAGGCCAAAGATGACGCGAAGGCACAGGAGGTACTTCATGAACTATATCCTGCCGATATAGCCGAGCTTTATCAAGAACTGAACTTGCAAGAGGCCATTTATCTCTATCTATTGATGGATGGCGACAAAGCGGCGGATGTCTTGATGGAGCTGGATGAGGAAGACCGTCATAAGTTATTGAAGGAACTTCCCAATGAGCTTATCGCCAAGCGTTTCGTCGATAACATGGAAACGGATGATGCCGTTGACTTGATGCGAGAGTTGGACGAGGATACCCAAGAGGAGATCCTTTCGCATATCGAGGACGTAGAGCAGGCCGGTGATATCGTGGACTTGTTGAAATACGACGAGGACACCGCCGGCGGTTTGATGGGTACCGAGATGATCGTGGTGAACGAGAATTGGAGTATGCCCAAATGTATCGACGAGATGCGCAAGCAAGCGGAGGAGATGAGCGAGATCTATTATGTATATGTAGTGGATGACGACGAGCGCTTGAAAGGTGTGCTCCCCTTGCAGAAACTGATCACCCACCCATCTGTCTCCAAGATCAAGCACGTCATGAAAAAAGACCCGATCTCCGTTCGCGACAGCGACAGTATCGAGGAGGTTACGGAGACGATCGAGAAATACGACTTGGTAGCCTTGCCCGTAGTCGATAGTATCGGACGTCTGGTAGGACGTATCACGATCGATGACGTTATGGATGAGGTACGCGAGCAACACGAGCGTGATTACCAGTTGGCATCTGGTATCTCGCAAGACGTGGAAACCTCGGATAATGTATTCACCCAAACCGCCGCCCGCCTACCTTGGCTGCTGATCGGCATGATCGGAGGATTGGGAAACTCCGTTATCCTCGGTGGTTTCGAGAGCAGTTTCGCCACTAACCCGAAGATGGCGCTATTTATCCCGCTGATCGGTGGTACCGGTGGAAACGTAGGCATACAATCTTCCGCTATCGTGGTACAGGGCTTGGCAAACAATACCTTGAAGGAAGGGAATATCGTACCGCAAATCCTAAAAGAGTCTGTAGTCTCGTTAATCAATGCCAGCATTATCAGTCTGGTCGTGTTCATTTACAATTTCTTCATGCTGGGAGACCGGGGGATTACGGCCTCCGTATCTTTAAGCCTATTCGCCGTCGTAATGTTCGCCAGTATATTCGGCACGTTAGTTCCCATGACCTTAGATAAGATGAAGATAGATCCGGCCTTGGCGACCGGGCCGTTTATCACCATTACCAACGATATTATCGGTATGATGATTTATATGTTCATTACTTCCGCGTTAGCTTGATGCCACGGAGGGACAGACGCCGTCCCTACAATGTTAAAATAATATGTTATAGAACATATCTACGAAATAGCTGTTATCTTTGTAGCGGTTATCAAAAAAGGTAGAAAAACTATGCTAACAGAAGCATTTTACATTCTCTTCTTCTATTTCACGGGAGAGTTTATCAGCTACTTTATCGACGGTTTCATACCGGGTAGCGTAATTGGGATGGTGCTATTGTTTTTAGCCCTCGCGTTCAAGAAAGTAAAACCTGAAAAGGTGAAACGTCTTTCCACGGTTCTTACCCAAAACATGGGATTATTCTTCGTTCCAGCCGGTGTAGGGCTTATGAATTCCTTCGGGATCATCTCCGAGTATTGGGCAGTCCTGCTGATCGCTTCCGTAGTAAGTACAATTTTAGTCATCGCCAGCGTAGCGTTGGTGCAACAAAAACTGGAAAAGGGAAAATAGACCATGGATAATCTGGCGCATTCCGAGATTTTCGCTCTTACCTTGGTAATTGGTACCTACCTGACTTCCTTGGCTCTTTACAAGAAAGTCCATATCAGTCTTTTGCATCCTTTGCTTACGACCATCTTCGTGATTATCGTGGTACTGGAAGTCCTAGGCATTCAATATGAGTCGTTCCAGCAAAGCAGTCATTTGATCCATTTTATGCTGGGGCCTTCCGTAGTGGCCCTTGGCTATGTGTTATATGAGCAAATCCAATATCTAAAGGGAAATGTCGTTTCGATCTTGACTTCCGTATTTGTCGGGGCCATTGTCGGAATCGTAAGCGTAATCATCATCGGTAAATTGATGGGAGCCGACCAAGCGTTGATCGCCACGCTCCAGCCGAAATCCGTCACCACCCCGATCGCTATGGGGATAGCGGAGAAAGCGGGCGGCATACCTTCACTTACCGCCGTCATCGTCGTAGCGGTAGGAATCTTTGGCAGTATAGTGGGCCCTATCGTGATGAGGGTACTGGGAATAGATAGCCATATCGCTAAAGGACTGGCGTTAGGGGCTTCCTCCCATGGAGTAGGAACAGCAGCGGCCATTCAAATCGGGGCCATCGAAGGAGCATTAAGCGGACTGGCGATTGGCTTGATGGGTATCATGACAGCGGTCTTGGTTCCGGTTATTCGGTTGATTTGCAACTATTTTTCCATATAAATACGCAAAACTTTTTGCTACTTTAGCAGGAATATACTACTTTTGCACCCGAAAAACGTTACGGATTACTCTATAACATATATAAATAAAGAAAATAAATATGATCAATTCACAAGACATTAAGAAAGGAACTTGTATCCGTTTGGACGGAAAACTCTATTTCTGCGTCGATTTCCTTCACGTAAAACCGGGTAAAGGTAATACCATCATGCGTACCACATTGAAAGATGTTGTAAAAGGCGGTCAGATCGAGCGTCGTTTCAATATCGGTGAGAAGTTGGAAGATGTACGCGTAGAACGTCGCCCGTATCAGTTCACTTATACGGAAGGCGAGCATTATCATTTCATGAACCAAGAGACATTCGATGACGTGATCATCGACAAAAACTTGATCAACGGCGTTGATTTCATGAAAGAGGGAGAAATTGTAGACGTTGTTTCTGATGCATCTACCGATACGGTTCTTTTCGCCGACATGCCTACAAAAGTTCAATTAAAAGTTACTTATACAGAACCGGGTATTAAAGGTGACACTGCTACTAACACCTTGAAACCGGCAACCGTAGAGACTGGCGCGGAAGTTCGCGTTCCGTTGTTCATCAACGAGGGCGAGATTATCGAGATCAATACGACTGATGGTTCTTACGTAGGCCGTATCCGCGAGTAATCCGGGTCTTGTCAAAATATACGGTTCCCGCTTGATAAGCAGGCGGGAACTATTTTTTTAACCAAATCATAAACCTTTCCCGACTATGAAAGAAAAGACAGGAAAACTTTCCATCAAGGAATGGGCCGAAGAAGACAGGCCCCGTGAGAAAATGCTTCAAAAAGGCGCTTCCGTATTAAGCGATGCCGAATTGATCGCCATACTGATTGGATCCGGCAACAATGAGGAGACGGCTGTACAACTCTCTCAACGGATACTTCACTCCGTAAACAACAATCTGAATACATTGGGTAAACGTTCCATTAAAGAATTAACTTCTGGCTTTAAAGGTATCGGAGAGGCGAAGGCGGTCACGATCTGCGCCGCTATGGAACTAGGGAAACGGCGGGAAACCTCAGAGGCATCTCCTCAAGATGCTATCCGAAGCAGCAAAGACTCCTATCTCCTATTCCGTACCCAACTATGCGATTTACCTTATGAGGAACTCTGGATCGCTCTAACCAATCCCTTAAATAAGGTGATACAAAAGGTAAAAATCAGTCAGGGCGGAGTAAACCAGACTTCCGTGGATATCCGTTTGGTATTAAAAGCGGCGATCAACGCCTTGGCCTCCGGTATAATCCTATGCCATAATCATCCATCCGGTAGCCTCCGCCCCAGTACGCACGACGATGCCTTGACCGAGCGTATCCAAAAGGCGGCGAAGCTGATGGATATTAGGATACTGGACCATATCATCCTGTCCGATAGCGGCTATTATAGCTATGCGGATGAAGGAAGGCTGATCCGGTGAAACAAATTCTCTTTTCCCCCGGTTTAGTATATAGAAGTATTAATGTATATTCGCGTATAAAACAAAAGAAGATGAACAACGAATTTCTCCAAACAGAAGAAGCGATCGTCGCTATGCTGAAGACGGTATACGACCCGGAAATACCCGTAAACGTATACGATCTTGGGCTTATATATAAGGTAGATATCGATGAGGAAAAAAATGTACGCATCGATATGACCCTCACCGCCCCGAACTGTCCGGCGGCCGATTTCATATTGGAAGATGTCCGTATGAAGGTAGAAGCGGTCGATGGGGTGAACAATGTAGAGGTAAACCTCGTCTTCGAGCCGGAATGGGACAAGGACATGATGACGGAGGAGGCTAAACTGGAATTAGGTTTTCTATGAAAATATATTTCGCCTCAGACGCACATCTGGGAGCCCGTTTCCACAAGGACCCTTTAGCCATCGAGAAGAAACTGGTACGTTGGCTGGATAGCATCAAGGAAGACGCTTCCGCCATTTGGTTTCTGGGAGATCTATTCGACTATTGGTACGAATACAAATACGTCGTGCCGAAAGGACATGTACGTTTTCTGGGGAAATTGGCCGAGTTAGCGGACAGAGGCATAGAAATACATATCTTTATCGGTAACCATGACATCTGGATGTTCGACTACTTGCCGAAAGAGATAGGCGCCATCATCCATCGGGATACCTTGACAGTCGATTTATTAGGGAAACGTTTCTTCCTCGGGCATGGCGATGAGGTAGATTTCCGGAGTAAGGCATTCCGTCTGATCAGGGCTATTTTCCGGAACAAGTTCTGCCAATGGTTATATGCGGGAATACATCCCCGCTGGACGTTCGGGTTCGCTTTAGGCTGGTCGCTCAACAGCCGGAAGAGCGGACTGGAAAAGCAAGAGGCTAAAAAGTATCAAGGGGAAGACGCAGAATATATGGTTGTTTTCGCCAAGGAATATCTAAAGACGCATCCCGATATAAACTTCTTCATTTTCGGCCATCGCCACATCATGTTGGACTTGATGTTAAGCCGTACCTCCCGTATTCTCATAGCCGGGGATTGGATGCAATTCTTCTCTTATATCGTATGGGATGGCGAGAATCTGTATATGGATCAGTTTCTGGAAGAGACGGACGGACAATCTTATCCCAACACATAAGACAGCGTTGTATGATGTGCTCATACAACGCTGTCCGGATTCTCCGCTTACTTTACCGGGATATAACCAACCTTCTTCACCGTCGCTTGTCCTTCGGCAGACATCACATAATCGATGAACGGTCGCACCTTTGAGGCATTCTTCGTCTCATAGTAGTAGAACAACGGACGGACAACCGGATAGGTCTTATTCTTCGCATTCTCCAACGAAGGCTCCACGTAGGATTTTCCGGCATCATACGATACATGGATCGGCTTCACTTCTTTATTCAAATAAGCAAGACCTACATAGCCAATGGCTCCTTTCGTCTGGCTTACGCTTTGGATAATGGCACCTGTAGCCGGCATGCTCAAGATACCGTTCATATAGTTCTTATTTTTCAACACGCTCTCCTTGAAGAACTCGTAGGTTCCGGAAGAAGTCTCGCGGGAATAGGCCACGATCTTCATATCCGCACCACCCACTTCTTTCCAATTCTTGATCTTGCCGGTAAAAATGCCTTCCAATTGCTCCCGGGTCAGATTGGATACCTTGTTGGAAGGATGCACGACAACAGCCAGAGCGTCGTAGGCGATCACCTCCTCTTTCGTCTTCTTCCCGGCTTCTTGCAACTTCATGCGCTCGTCGAATTTCATCTTACGGGAAGCCATCGCTATATCCGTAGTGCCTTCCATCAAAGCGGAGATCCCCACGCCGGAGCCACCACCCGTCACCGTTATCTTAGCGGCTTTGTTCTTATTCATGAAATTCTCAGCTTCAGTCTGGGTAAGAGGCAAACAAGTATCGCTACCCTTTATCTTCTGGGCAAACACATTCGTAGCAAACAAACACGCTGCCATGGCAGCTAATAAAATCGTCTTCTTCATTATTTTGTATTTATCTTTTATTTACGATACAAAATAAATACTTCGGTATTTCAATGGGATGAAACAGATATTACAATCCTATGAATTAAAACTTATATTGAAGACGGACTGTCAATACATTATCCTTCCGGTCGTTCTCGTAGCCCTTCACGAGGTTACTTTTCTCATTGAAGTTAAACTCGTAGTAAGCTTGTAGACGGATATGTTTATTGAAATTATAGATACCGCCGATACCTATCGTGCTTTGAGCCAAGTCGGTTTTTGAGGTGAAGCTATTTTCCGCCCCGACCTCATTTCCACTCACCTTCGTATTCGGATCGTAAACGTCATATTTCAATACGGCGGAGAAAGGAGAGGCGCCTATATCCTGTACCAAATAAAAGAAGTAACCAAGGAAAGGGCGCTTAAACAAAGAATTTTCCGGCAAATTCTCCGGTCGGGTACTGTAGTTCGGGCTTTTACTGCTCCCGGCGATACCGGGTTGGGTACCGATCAAACCTTCCGCACGGAGAGTGGTCTTTCCTAAAGATGAAAGAAAACTAAACTGTCCATCCAAACCTAAATACTGGCGCTTCATATAAGTGCCCGTCTCTCCCATATCCCTCTTAACGAAATGATTGCCACGCATCTCATACGCCTCGGTAGTCGGGTTGTAGACAAAACCATGGTAATAGGAGAAACCGGCTCCCCATTTTCCCCAGTCGCCTATCGCCTTCTCGGCACCCAGACGCCCGATGAAATCTTTCCGGCTATCCGTCTCCCGGTTGATACTGTTTCCGGCAAACAGACCGGCATCCAATCGCAAGAAACTCAATGGGCTGGTAGTCTTGGTACGTAAGGTAAGCATCGCTCCCAAGTCACGCTCATCCGGGAAGAAATACTGGATAATAGTCGCTCTCTCCGGAGATTCGAGAGAACTCGTGGAATAACAGACCTCATAACCGAAAGGACGGTTGAACACACCAGCCATCAACTGGCTACGCTTCGTCCAAGGGTCCTTGATACCGATATACAGATCACGGAAACTTACTCCCTTATCATTCACCTCGATCTGGACAGCACCTGTTCCGATCCCATCATTGTACTCGAACTTCATACGGCCCCGGCGGATACCGATCCGGTTAAACCCTTTATCCAAGTTCTCGTTCTTATCGCCCACCTTCAAGGTAGCGTCCTCCTGTCCATATTGGTATTGTCCTTGGATATAAGCGGAAACCTTGAATTTGCTTAGCTTCTGGACTACCTTATCCAAGGTAGTCACTTCCGTAGCCAAGGAATCGATACGTTTTTCCACCGACTGATCCACCTCCTGCGCTCCCATACAGAATGGAAGCAGCACTAACATGAGCGCTATAACTTTTCCTAATTTCATTCCTAACTATAAAAACTATATTTGCGTCGCAAAGTTACAACGCTCCTGTTTCACACCCGTTTCACATACATTACAATCCTGTTACAGATGTCTTGCCTAATTATTGAGGGACGAATTTACATAAAATAATCGGTTCGTTCCATACATTGCACATGACTAGAATATTTGCGCGATAATTCTGGTCCATTTCGCACATTTATTGGGATATTGTGCTACCTTTGCCTCGATTATTGAAACACTATATTTATTTTTTTAATGAAGACATTAACAATCGGAGACCTAAAGGCTCGTATTCCAATCATCCAAGGTGGAATGGGCGTAGGCATCTCTCTTTCCGGCTTAGCCTCGGCCGTCGCAAATGAAGGTGGGATCGGCGTTATCTCCGCAGCCGGTCTCGGACTTTTATATAAGAAATTGTCACCCAGCAATTATACGGAAGCTGGGAATCTTGGGTTAGCGGAAGAGATCCGCAAGGCCCGAGAAAAAGCGAAAGGTATCATCGGCGTAAACGTAATGGTAGCTCTTTCCGACTTCGCTGAACTGGTAAAGACCAGTATAGCGGAAAAGGTAGACATCATTTTCAGCGGTGCCGGACTGCCTTTGGACTTGCCTTCTTTCCTCAAGAAAGATAGCGTCACCAAGCTGGTTCCCATCGTTTCCAGCGCACGTGCCGTACGTATCATCTGCGAGAAATGGAAGAATAACTATGATTATCTTCCGGATGCGGTGGTACTAGAAGGTCCGAAAGCGGGTGGACATCTGGGATATAAGGAAAACCAGTTGGAAGACCAGCATTTCTCATTGGAAGAATTATTACCTCAAGTCGTAGAGGAAGTCTCTCATTTCGAGCAGAAATACGACAAAAAGATCCCGGTAATCGCGGCAGGAGGCATTTATACGGGTGAAGATATCAAACGCATGATAGACCTTGGAGCATCAGGCGTTCAGTTAGGAACCCGGTTCGTCACCACCACGGAATGCGATGCCTCGGAAGCCTTCAAACAGACCTATATACAGGCAGAGGAGAAGGACATAGAGATCATCAAAAGCCCCGTCGGCATGCCTGGACGAGCCATCCATTGCAGTTTCCTTGAGAAAGTGAAGGCGGGAATCAAGCAACCGAAAGCTTGTCCCTTCAACTGTATCAAGACGTGCGATATATCACGCAGCCCGTATTGTATCGTCACCGCCTTGTACAACGCCTTCAAAGGGAATTTCGAGAATGGATACGCTTTCGCCGGCAGTAACGCTTGGCGAGCGAATAAGATCACTTCGGTACGGGAAACCATTACCGAGTTGATGAATGAATGGAAAGCGAAATTATAAGCACAAAAAAAGCCTCCGGAAACGGGGGCTTTTTTTTATATTCGAAGGTAAGTATCTCCATTATTGCTCGGCCAACCAAGCGGCCAGCTCATCCCGGTTCGCGGCGGCATCCTGCACGCCGGCTTGGGCTGCTTGATCGAAATATTGCATAGCGGTCGTATAATCCTTCTTCATCGCATAAGCGACACCTAGGTTATTCAATGCTTCCGGCAAATTAATGCCTTGCAAACGACTGATGGCCGGATCGTAAGCGCCAGTCTCAATCTCAAGGGCCGCCGTATTTAATTGAGCGATCGGGTCGGTCGGATAAAGACGAACGGCTATATCGAATACCTCCTTGAACTGATCGCTGCCTTTATCATAAGAATTAGCTACCAAGAACATCTCATTCAAACTTAAATATTGAGGTTTCGTCTTGATCACTTGCTTGGCCTCGTTCACGTCGAACGGACGTGCGATATAAGCCAAGGTATAATCAATACGTCTTAAAGGAGGATAGTATTTATCCAATAATATCTTATACGTCCGACCTCCGTTCAAGGCATGTAGTTTAGCCTTGCGCTTGTTTATATCTTGAATATCCAAGATCTCCAGAATCTCCTTCTTATTCGCCAAATCCAATTTCGTAACCTCTTGACGCAATCCGATCCAATCCTCACCCATCCAATTTACTTTCATCAAGGAGGGGTCCATCTTCTCCTTATCTTTCATGTAAGCGACAAAAGCCTTGGCACGGCTCTCGGACAATCTCATATTATAATCGTAGCCACCTTCCGGGGAAGCGTATCCGGTAACCTTAAATTCGGTAAAGCTAAGATTCTTATCGTTACGGACTTCCGTTACAATCTTATTCACCTCATTCAGCACGGTAGCGTTATCCTTGAAATCACGTAACAATACGGACTTGCCTACCTCAAAGTTTAAATAAGCGGAATGCGTCTCGCTCCGTTGTTTCACTGGCTCTACCGGAGGAGTAATATAGCTAAGCTCATAAACGGGAGGGGCTAACGGAGGCAATACACGGCTCATCACCCCATAGATGTCATTTGAGACCTCACAAGAAGCGCATCCCGTGGTATTCTCATCCACCATCAAGGTAGCGTTTCGCATCCATCCCGCATAGGGTACGGACAATTCCACCGGAATCAATTCCGGCCCCTTCTTCGTCTGACGGATAATCAAGCTAGGAGTTTGGGGAAATTCATAACTATCGAAACCCAACTCACGGTTCAACGCCTTCATACGTGCCCGCCCGGTAATCACGATCGGGTTAAACTGGTAAGACTGCGATTTATCCACCGATTGCAATACCGGTGTCAGGATGACCATCTCTTGGGATTTCAAACGCAGATTGCTCAGATTGGTCGTAAAATTCATCATAAGCTGGCTTCCGTCCTTCTTTGCGCTTACATTCTCGAAACTAACAGTTCCCCGCACACCGTTCTGTGCCTGTAGGCTCACACCTCCGAGGAACAATAAAGCGATACATATACTCAATAAATGTCTCATATCTCTCTAGATCGTTTTTAGTGGATAAAATAAATGATAGAAAGGGCCGCTTTCGTTACACCCCAATAGTTCGAGTTCTTGGTCTCGATCTTGGAGCCACATTCCCCGCAATTATACTTATCATAATGTACACGGGCATAACCGGCGCCGATAGCGGCTTCTATACTCCAACGCTTATTCAGTATCCATTGATGTCCCAACGTAAGTCCGCCACCGTACAAATAACCATCATAACGATGGTCCTTCAAATTAGGGAATATGCCAAAGGGTAATTTAATCCCGGCGATATTATACTGTCCGCCCAACGCATGCACGCCAATAAACGTACCGTTGAATTTCTCGCAAGTCCAATAACGCACTTCCGGCATGACAAGCCAATGCTTCAGTTTCTTACCGTCATTGAACTTGAAAGGATTATATCCCGCCGAGACATCCAATGTAACCTTTTTGCTTAAGCCCACCTCGAATCCTAAGTTCGGAGTCGTAGTCGCATCGTAGAGAAGATTGTTCTTCAACGCGAAATGCTGTGCGCTCATAGATAAGGAAAATAACAATGCTAATCCAAGTAAAAATGCTTTCTTCATTTCTTATAAGCTTAATGATTTGAAGAAGAAACAGGAATAAACGGGTTTTAGTTTTCGATAAGCGTTAATAAGATATGATCATTAAATTTAATTATATTAATAGTAAAGGGAATGCGGAAGGCGCTTTTATCGCTTATCCACATTCCCTTTAACTTACTTATAAATATACGGTTACTGTTTGATGTCGCCTAATTCAACCAGCTTATTGACAATCGCATAGATCGTAAGACCGCTGGCACTATGAATTTGAAGTTTCCGAGCGATATTACGACGGTGGGTGATGACCGTATGCGTAGAAAGAAACAAACGATCCGCAATCTCCCGGTTTGTCATTCCCTTCACGACGCAGACTACGATCTCTTTTTCCCTCGAGCTTAACGATTGTTGCTCGTCATCCCCTTCCGGCTCGTCACCCGGAAGTTCCTCGGCGTTCAACCGTTCTAATTTATGCTTTATCTCATCGGGGCTATCGTATATGTTAATTTGCTCATCATAAGAACGCAATAACATACTGTCTGAGACAGAATATAACAAAGCGATACATTTCATCTCGGCACAGCCGCTTTCCTCCTTCAAATGTTGCAACGTGAAATAGCCGGGCAAAGCCGGGTTCACGATCAACACATCCGGTTTGTGCATACGAAGCGAGTCGAAAAGAGATTCCACCGAATGAATCTCCACCATCTGGATACGGAAACCCGGTAACCGTTTCAACAGGTTCTCCAGTCCGCTCCTTATGATAACAGAAGGTTCGGCTATCGCAATCTTTAGATTTGTACTCATCGATTCATGCTTATAATTGTTTTTCCAAAGCCAATATGGCCGGTACAAACAAATAATCCTCCACACGGGTATGTGAAGCCAAGTCTTCCTCCGTGGCAAAAATATCGAACAAGACACTATTCAGCATATTCGTACCCGCTCCCGGATAGTATTTGATCAGGATATTTTTCAACTCCGTGATCTTCATCTCGATCTGATCATGACGCTTACGAAAGATCGTAATATTGTATTTCGGATCTCTCTTTCCTTCCAACAAATTACGGACATAAGGGAAAACAGCACGTTCCTCATAAGACATATGTTTATTTACCTCCTCCGCATACTCATCGAAAAACTTCGTGATCACAAAAGCGACATCCTCCGGACACCCGGATATAGCGTCTACCAATTTACGACGGATATGTGGCAAGCGGAAGTTCAAGAAGTAATCATGGGCATTATGCAAATAGCGGATCAAGTTCTCGATCGACAGGCATTTGCTGATATTCTCGACAGGCGTATTCACTTCCTCGACCAAGAAATTCACGACCGTCAGGAAAGTACAAGCATCCACCCCATTCTGCCGGCAAACCTCCCCGATATTCTTCTCTCCGAACCCGAGCGCTATACCAAAGCGGCTCATGACTAAAACCATCGGATAGTTCTCGCAGATCAGATCACTCATTTTATCGGTTTCCCGGTACATTCCATTTTTATACATAGGCTTCTTTCTAACTTGTCTTGGTGTTTGAATAGCCAAATATACTCCTTTTTCTTCCATATCTCGTACATTTATTATTATTTCACAAAGGCTTAAAGGACGACTCCGTCGGCACGACCGCTATACACTCAGTCTCTATCAACCATCCGGGACGGCAAACGGGGGCCAAGACTATCAAATGTGGCAAATCCGGGTAATGCGCCTCAAAATACTTCTTAACCACCGCATAATCAGCCATATCTCTCAAATAGGTGATCGCCTGCGTAATATCACGAGTAGTAGCGTCCGCCTCTTTCAGCAACACGCTGATATTTTCCATCATCCGCTCGGTTTGTTTTACGATATCGCCCGGATAGACAATCTCTCCCCGGTTATCAATACTCGCCGTACCCGAGATGAAGACCTGTTTACGATCCCCATACGTAACAGCCGTACCCCGCTCGAAGGTTACTCCATATTCATAAGTAGGATTCAAGTGCGTGGGAGCGTAAAGGAACTGAATCTGTTCCGGCTCCAACCCATCCACCGCATAACTATCCATCTGTACCAACACCGAGGGATCGGCATGACGTCCCTCGATACCCGTACTAGCGATATAATGCGTCTTCTCCGTAAGATTCTGCGTGATAAAAACTTCTTTCCGGGCTTTCACCACACCGGCGTAATTCACGTCTACGTTTTGCACAAAGAACCAAGTACGGACACAATGAGAGGCCAACGTACAACGCTGCCCCATCAATTGCATCACATAGTCATTCAATAAAAGCCGGGTCTGGTATTCCGAATTGGCCGCCTTATTGAAGGCACCTCCCCCCCAGAGGTGCCTATAACCGTTATGCGACGCTTCCAGCAAACCGGAATCGTACGTTTGTACCGACATGCCCGTTTGCAAATAAGTCCACATAGCGATCTTTGTTCCATTCAAAGGCGGTTGCTGCACGATAGAGAGCGGACAAAAGGCGCTCTCGCACTCCCACTCCATCACGCTATCCGTCTGATTAGCCGCGTCACTTAAAAAATAACGGCGGAAAACGGCGGTAGCGTCATTCGATAGCTCTTCCTTCACGACAGTCACATAAACCCGCAAAAGGTTTTGCAATTGCTCCACGAAAGACAAACAAGGGTCTGTAATCGATACCATCACCTGATATTCCGTTGTTCCACCTTTGCCCGTGAATGAAGAAATCTGAACCTCTACCGCTTTATCCGTATCTATTTTTCTCGTATAATTCATCATTTTCTTTCTTATCAATTATCCAATGCCCCTCCTAAGACCCAACCTTGGATCAAAGCAAGGACCTCCTGTTTCCCAGAACTATTGAACATATCCTTATGTACCGGATTATCCTCCAATATATCCAGCAAGAAACTATTGTTTATATCACCCGGGGTCACGTAGTTCTTACCCTCTTCCGAAAGGGGCGCCTTGACATTCACTAAGGATTTATAGGCTACATCGTCCCTAAGATCCAGCTGACCGGCCAATCCCGATCCCCCGCCATGACAAGACAGGCAATTCAAGTCGAACACCTGCGCTTGTACACGTTTGAAGCTCGCTAAATCCAATTCGCCCACAGACAAATCAAGCGGTTCGTCCGAATCATCCACCGGAGACGTATAATAGGAGTAAACCAACCGCAATCCCCTACTAATCACAGCGACCTCTATACTCCTCGTATCCGGAGTGACATTATTCAATCGGAGTTTTAGTTTTTTGCCGTCTTCCGCCGGCTTACTGATACGCTGGGTTTGCAAAGGTTTCGACTTATCCTCGCCAAAAGCACATAACGAGAGCATATTCTCCTTCGGCCAAGCTTTCAGGCCAGTGAAAGAAAGTGACACGGTAGCGGTTCGCCCGGAATCAACCGTCTCATCCGGATAAATCTTACCCTCATCACAACCCAGCCCGAATAACAGGAATAAGGCATACATTATATATTGACTATATCGTTTCATACCCAAAGATTAGAACGTGAACTGCAACATAGCCGTAGCGGAGTGACGAGCCAATCCAATAGCGTCCTCATCCCGGTCATTCTGCGTAGCATGACCGCTACGACCTAAATATTGATACATAACCTGTAGTTTCAAATTATTATTAAAGAAATAATAATTCAAACCAGCGGCGGGCATATTCAACAAACCACCCTCATCCGTAGCGTTTCGATCATAGAAATCATATCGCAAAGCACCCTGTAATTTCGGAGTGATGAAATAGCCCAATTGAGCGTAAGCTCCCCAGAAATTCTTATCCGGCTTTTGCATGATTTTGGTAAAATGCATATTCATATAATAACCTTCGGCTGCTACATACCAGCGGTTCTTGATCCATGCGAACTCAACGCCCACACGGGTGTCGCTACTGGTCAAGAACTCAGCCTCCGCATTATAAGAGGCAGATACGGCGATAGACATCTTATCGTCGTTCAGATTCTCCGGCGAGCCTTGAGACGTTGGCATCTCCCCCTTCGGCATAAAGGCCAGACGACCCGCATATAACAGCGAAGGCAACCATTTATGATCATCGCAGTTTGTCTTAGTCGCCAAATTCACGTCGATACCCGTACCATTAAAAATACCGACTTGATAATTCCATTTATCATTGATCAAACCATGGACCTGTACACCCAAGTCGAATCCCGTGGACATACTCGGTATGACATAATTCACGTCGTAAGGAAGCAATACGGATTGGGAAGCGGAATAAGGCAGTACCGGAAACAACGTCTCCCCCAAAGTACTTAAATAGCCATGCATAAACGGTGTCTTGAACTTACCGACACGGATACGAAACGACTCCTTGATCGCTACGTCGAACCAAGCCTGTTGCAATAAGGCACCTCCACTCTTAGCGGCATTCAGCGATAAATTGAAAGTAACCCGTCCAAAAGCCTTACCCGTAAAACCGAGAATAGCGTTAGGGATCGCAAAACCAGAGTTCGCTACGCTCTTGGCATAATGGCTTTCCAGCCCTTGGTCGTCATACCGGTTGTAGCAAGCGCTTGCCTGTACCAACGCATAGGGCTTAAACAAAAAGTCACCGGCCTTGGTAGAAAAAGAAAAGCCCTTCTTTCCCGCTAGTGAAACCACATCGTTCTCTACATATTTATCATCCATCTCTTTCTTTGTATCTTGAGCTTTCACGGAGAAAACACCTGCTGATAGAAGCGCCACAGCCAGCGCCATATATATTTTTTTCATTTCGATTCTATGCGTTATTTATTTATAAACTTTGTAGGAATTTAATCAGAGCGGCCCGCTCGTCTTTTGTCATGCGAGAGAATAGGGTACGCGACGCAGCTCCTTCCCCACCATGCCACATAATAGCCTCCGTCAGGTTCCGGGCACGGCCATCATGTAAATAATAGGTATGGCCGTTTACGACCTCTTGTAATCCCAATCCCCATAACGGGGTAGTCCTCCATTCATTACCGTTGGCCAAGCCACTGGGATAATCATCCCCTAGCTCAACACCCATATCATGCAATAAAAAGTCCGAATAAGGATGGATCACCTGATTACCTAATTGAGGCAATTCCGTATTATTCAAAAGGACAGATCCGCGAGGGCGTGTCTTCAAGGAAGTCACATGGCATAAATGACATTTCGCTTGATAGAAAAGTTGCTCTCCTTGAAGAACCGTAGGATCATCCACATTCCGACGGGCGGGTACCCCCAAGGTCTGGAGGTATAAATCCACATCTTCCATATCTTCCGTAGAGACCTGCGCCCCGGTCATGGCAAAACCCATCATATTACTCTGTCCTTCTCCTACCTCATGCGGGAAACGATCATTCGTTACACCGAGGTCGGAAGAGAATCCCAATTCCACCGTTAAGTCGGCATGATTCGCCTTATTACCAGAGATACCGATCTGTTTCTTTCCCTTTTCCGTCACATAGTTTATACGTCCACTAATACCATATTCCGGATAATTGCTTTTAGCGGCGATTTGCTTTAGCATATCCAAGTCGAGCGCCATCATCTGCCCCATTCCGACATGCCGTAAAGGTTGACGTACGGAAATCCGTAAATCCGACATCGGAATACTATCAGCATACCATTCCTTTATCTCATAATGAGGGGTGACCAACTCATATTCCTCCCCATCGGGGAACGTATATTTTTGGGAAGTAGTAGTAATCTTAACCCTTCCCTCCGGTTTCGTTCCGTATATCGCTTGATCATGTAGTACCCGGCCGTAATCTTGAAAATAGCCGCCACTTTTACGTGATATATAAATAAGCATGGATGAGAAGCCGGGGCCGGAACCTCCATCGGCTATAGCCGGACGGGTCCGCCCGGTACTTTTATGACAGGAACCGCAAGAATATCCGGCATAAAGCGGCCCTAGTCCTCCACCATCCACATTCTCAACACCGCGAGCATCGTCGTACAATCCATCACCACGATTAAATCGCGTCTCTAATTCGCCCGTAACCCAGTTTGCCTGCGTATCGTACGCATCCGGGGCATTGGAGAAAATGGTTGAGATACCCGCAGACAATTCCTTCTCTGAGGCTACCTGCCCATTGGGTTTCTTAACCTGCCAATTTTCCAAGTCCTCAGATTCGCAACTACACAGCAGACTACCGGATAAAGCGAATAATATGAGTAATCTTTGTTTCATCGTATCGGCTTGTTTATTTTTATTGGTTGCTTTTTTGATTCATCTAAACAAGAAAAGTAGGAATCTTAGAATCAAGGTTCCTACTCCTTTTAACTCCTACAAATATTAGTTCGTGAACTTAGACTTAACAACGCCCAAACCTGTCGTTAAATCAGCGCAAGCTTCTGTAGCTGTATTGATATGCTCCGTATCCCCTAGATTGTTACGGAAAGGATAGCCGATCGCATTGATAGCGTCGATTGTCTTATCAATTTGAACTACCATCAAACTATCCAACGTAGGATTAATCATCTTAGTCAACGCATGCAAGCTACTCTCGGAAGCGGATTCCTCATCCAAATCACGACCACCGAAATAAGCGTTCTTGATACTTACGATATTGTTCTTATAGTCGTCCAAGGAATTCCAGCTATACCAAGACTCTACAGCCAAGACACCGGGGTTATTCGGGTCGGTAGCGTCTTTATTACTTCCATTCCATGCAGTCACCGGGTCAGTTATCTTAGCGGAACCTACTTCATTGGAGATTCCGGCCATACCATTATTTCCATTCAGCATAAGCTCAATTGCCTGATACACATTACCAATGGAATAGGCAGAACCGTCATGTTTCTTCATAGCCTCCGCATAAGAAGAAGGAACATCCGAAGTTCCTAAGCCTTTCAACCAACCATTGTATAAGTCTTGAGTATCAGATAACATACGTTCGGACACTAACTTCAAATACTCCAATTCATTCTTTGCGAACGGGCTTGTTTCCAGATCACGAGGCTCGCCGTCTAAGAATAACATCTTTTCCGCCGTATGGAATCCACGTAAATTTTGAGGACCATCTTCCGCATCTTCGTCTACAGCTCCTGAAATCTTGCTGAATTCTCCTGTAGCTATAATCTCCTCTATACCGTTCTTATCCAAAGGCCAGCTATCCAAGCTCGGGTCGAGCTGTGCCAAATCCGCCACACCGAACAAGAATGCCTCACTTTGTTCCCAAGGCACACGAACCGCACGCCAAGCGTCGCAGGCATCAGCTAAATCATTCTTAGAACCAGACGCGATAAACTTGTCTACCGCATTTTTATAGGCGGTCATCTTTGTCAACATGTCCTTATAGGTAGGCAAAGCTACCTCATCAACGAAAGTAGCGACAACCGCACTCATCTGATCTTCTGTTGGTTTCGTACCCGAATCCGCAGGAAGATTCTTAAAGTCATAAGTTACAACATCGGGGTCCTTGCCCGGATCATCGTTGTCTCCACAAGAAGTGAAGCTCAAAGCCACACCCATCAACATCATGGGTAATAAAAGTACTTTTTTCATATTCTTACATATATATTTGTTAATAGTCTATTATCTTGATAAGAACCAGCCGATATAAGCGATACCGACAGAAACCATATTCTGGCTATTATAATCACCCTTACCTACAATACGGTGCGCATAATCCGCCTTTACGACCAGATTAGGCAACGCATAATAGTTAAGGCCTGCCGTAATCACGCTCTTTTGAAGACGTCTATCCGCCAGTTTATTACTGCCTTTCTCCACGGATTGCATCGGGTTATAATATTCGTAGCGAACGAAAGGATAAATTCTAGGGGCTTTCCGACTAAAGAAGGAACCTACATTATAGCCAACCTCAGCCGCATAACTGACAGCGGTCTCCGCCACGGTTGAATTAGGATATCCGGAAGCTGAAGATGAGTTATTGTTTACCTTCGTCAAAGCGTTGCTGTTGCCCAGATGGCCGTAAACGATATTACCTCTGGCGATCAAATTATTGTTCGGACTTTTATATTGAGCGTCCGCCGTCACGATGGTAAGCGGATATTTCTCACCTTGGTTACGCAGCGGTTTGCTACTATTCTTAGAGGGTTGGTTATAATAAAAAGAAGCGCCCACACGTAAGCCTTTAAATTTCTTCACTCCATTATAGTTGACACGAGCCACAAACGCAGGATGCGTAAATTGAGTTTCCTCGAAAGCGCCTTGCGTACCTTTGCCAACCCAGTTCTCCATACGGAAACCTTGTGGGTCCAGACCGGAAACGACTTGTAACTCGTAATCGAAATTTCCTAAATCACCAAATAGAGCCACACCCGTCTCATGCCAAGTAGAAGGTAATATGGTAGTCTCTCCTTCCGGACGATATACACCAAAAAAGTTCAAAGGTTCATGATGTGCGTTGGTCAAGCCTACCGGTACGATCATATGTCCAAAACGGAAGTTTAAATGCTTGTTCATCAGATAAGAGATATGGAACTGTTCCAAGGCAACCTCGCCACCTTTCTCGATCTCGGTCTCATATTCTCCATTCTCCTCGTACCACTCCACTTCCCGTGCGGCTCCTGTTCCTCCATACTCAAACTCAATCTCGGAACTCAGTACCCATTTGGGAGAGAACTTATAATCAAAAGCTAAAATAAAACGAGGGATAGAGACAGTAGCCCGATTCATATGTGATGTACCTTGAGGTGTCACCCAATTCCAGTCATAATCCATATAACTGGCAGCCATCTCACCATATCCTCCAAAACGGAATTTAGAAAAACCGTCGGCATACATCTCCGATGCCTTTACGGTAGAGCTCATATTACTCTCTTGAGCATGTAGAGCGGTAAAGGAAAGTAATCCAATCGCTAATAAATTTGTTAACGTTCTCATTGCGTTTTATAATTTTTGGCAAAATTACAGGGGCTGAGAATTTGCTACAATCGCCCGAAGTAGGTAAAATGAGACCCTAATTACCTACTCATAGGTATCCCGGAAGAATATTTTCAGGACGTCACACCCAATAGACCCCATTATTGACCCGCAAGGCAACTTGATAGTTAATTTTGGAAAATACGGTTTTGTATTATTTCAGAGGTAAGCGTTAGTTATTACAAGCGAGAAGATCATTAAATGATTAACACTGTAGTGTCGGGAAGTTTTCCTCCATATCCTTTTGTTTTGCAACTAATATTAGTTACATTTGCAGAAAGAACAAGGATATGGGTTCTAAAGAAAAGTTGATCGAGCGTTTTTGTAAACTACTTAAAGATTTCACCTACGAGGAAACTTTGAAATTGCTTTCTTCTTATGGCTATAACGAGCATAATAAAGGTGCAACGTCAGGTTCTCGCGTGAGATTTAAAAATGAACAAACGGGACAATATATTGATATTCACAAACCGCATCCGGGTAGTATTATGAAGGAGTGGATGATGAAAGCGATATATCAGCATTTAAAAAGTAATGGTTTAATTAAATGAAATGATTCAATATGGACTATTTGGAATACAAAGGTTATAAAGGTTCTGTTGAGTACAGTAAGGCTGATAACTGTCTTTGCGGAAAGGTACTTGGTATGAGTAAAGATTTAATTCTTTATGAAGGTAATACTATCGATGAACTTCGTGCGGATTTTGAAGCCGGAGTAGAAAGCTATCTTGCCGGCTGTTTGGCTGATGGCGTGGAACCTCGTAAACCTTATAGTGGCACGTTAAATATCCGTATTTCACCAGAAATACATAGCCGAATCGCAGCATTGGCGCAAGAGGCGGGAACTACGATTAACGGGTATATAAAACAGGCTTTGGAGAATCAGTTGAAGCTTGCCCATTAAAAATAAAGGCATAGATAGATTTAGGCGTGATTCCACTTGGTTTCACGCCTTTTTTACGCCATTTCACTGGCCATGAAGAAGAATATAACAATTAATAGGTACGAACTCTCCTTTTTTACATACATATAGGTATTGCGCACCCTTATAGGCCGACGTATCTTTGCAATGTCAAAAAGAATGTAACACTATTAGTATATCGCAAACCAAAGCCTTCTGCTAATTTTATGTAAGCATATAAGATGATTAACACCGTAGTGTCGGGAAGTTTTTATTGGTTATTTCCGGCATCACATAAAAAGGGCCTCCCTGTGAAGAGAGGCTCTTTTTGTGTGATGCTATCCGGCTCATTGATGATGTATTGATAGAGATCCGAGTCTCCGGCCTTATTCATGATCTTATGCTTTTCCAGCTGAAATTTTAACTGGTCTAAACCGAGAGGGCCGAATCCCGGAATCTTCAACAAAGAATCGAGCCCTTTCTTTCTAGCGTAGCGCAATAGGTCCTCCATAGTTTCCAGTTCCAATTTTTGGAGGCATTTACGGATGTAGGGAGACAGGGTTAGGCTTGTGACCGGTAGGGAGATCCGTCTGGCCACATCCGTAGGGATATCGAACGACGATTTCGGAGCTTCGAGACTCAAGCCACTTTTGAGGACTGCTTTATAGAGCGTTCTCAGCTCATATTCCATGTTTCGCTTCTCAAGTCGCAGGCGCTCTATCTCTAGGTCTTGGCAGCTGATCGTTTTCTTATATTCGACTAAGAATCCGGTGTTTTCCTGCAAGCGGAGTACTATGTTCTTATATCGGTAGCACATCCTATCGTAAGATATATCGCAGCGTTTGGCTACGTCCAGTATTTTTGCTCCGGAGGTTATTTCCGTGAATATATACCGATCTTGCTTATCATCTATAAATGTGGATAGTTCGGCGATAATTTGTTTAAGTAGGGGAGAGATGTTCTTTAAGGATCGTAGGCAGAAAAGGTAATCGTCGTACTGGGCGATAATCTCGTCGGCTTCCTCCTCCTTGTCTTGAATGACCAGTTGCAAGTATAGTTTTTGAATCCCTAGATGTTCGATATGGGCTATGAAATCACGTAGGTTCTCAGGATCTACCATACGTGTACCGGTTCTCGTATGGAAAGAGGTTATCTTTCGGGATTTTACCCAATCTTCAATCTCCTCGTACGGGAAACCGGTAATACGGGCGGCTTCTTCTATGGATATGAGTTCTGGCATAAGCATAAGATTGTATTACGAATAAAGTCGTTTTTGTTTAGTTAAAATACGGAATTTGGAACCGACCAATAACGGTAAGTAGATCAAGTATTCTTTTCGCATCTCAATTAAGAAATAAGAGCCATCATGGGACACTCCCGTGACGTCACTATATCTCCGCACGATACCATGTATCTGGAATTCCCTCTCATTACAATAAAACCCTAACTCTGGAAAATACTTACTGAAACAAGCGGAGTAGTAAATAAAGAGATTCTGGATCTCCTCAATATCACAAGCGTCCATAAGCCATTCACTTTACAATTAATTATTAGATTTACAAGATCTGGACAAGTTTTAGATAAGATGTCCTTCGCAAAGACGGGCGCTATATGGCTTTTGTAAAGTTGTGGTCCTTTCATTAAGATATAAGGAAAGGGCGCAGACTGAACATTTACATGATTGAAGGTTCGGCAAAGACCCAACTCCCAGTAAAGTCAGCCACACGCCCCCTTTATCTATATACAATAACATACCTCTACTACCTACGGCAGCATAGATAACACGTATAGTCGGTAAAGGGTTGCGGGGCCTTCTTTGTCCATTGGGAATTGTAAGAAAATTTTGCCGATTTTCAATCAATGGAACAAATATCACTCGCAACACGAGGCTCTTAACTTAAAAGCCTTTTCTTGTCGCAAATATACGTATTAATAATATTTCAACCTAAGATAATCCATATGTTTTTTAGTTTATCATTGTTTGATACCTATTATTTGCTTTGACTTATCCAGTCATGCAAATGTATAATATTTTATTTGATTTCCAACCCCCAATGCCTCACTTTCAAAGTAAGCTAGCTTCGTTGGCAAAGTAAGTTAATTAAAATACCGAAGTAAGTTAACTTACTTTGCCAACGAAGTTAACTTACTTTTTTCGCCCAATTTTGTCTCCAGTTGTAGAGACGCAGCGTGCTGCGTCTCATCCCCTCAAAATGGTAACTTAAAATAATACGCCAATAACCACCAAAGTCTGCGCCTTCACGAGACAATATACCCATAGAACGCAATTTTGCGATTTGTTTTTCTACAGCACGGGAACTTATACCTATTTTATAAGCCATAGCTTCGGCTGACATAGAAGGGTCGGAAATGACAAGGTCAATAATCTTCTGTGCTGTTCTACCTATGTTTTTAGGCTTATCCGCAGTGTCTCCGAACTCACTCTCCGAACTTTTATGGGACTCTCCGAACCTTCTCTCCGAACTTTCTATATTTTCTCCGAACTTTTCTTCATTTACAAGAATGTTTGCTGGCATCCACTTGGGTAGGAAGTGAATCCCATGTCATGTGCATATCCTTCAATACCAATGAAAGAAGTTGTTGAGAATTACATTCTACACTTTCATTACCCACTCTTGTATAGGCAGTGCGTGTTCCGTCTTGGTAATAATAATATACAATAAGGTATACAAATGGCACAAATATATAAATCATTTAATATCAACACCTTAAAAACACGATTGTGATTTTTGAAAAACACGTACGTGTTTCTGTAAAAAGTCGTACATGTTTTTCGGGAAACACGTACGACTTTTTACAGCATTATACGATAAGGAGCAAGAGCGTACATGAAAATATACGATAAGCCCCCCTTTTAACCAGAACCAAAAAGCATTTCTTCCTAAGCTCCATCTCATAGATATTTTAGTGTAGTTACCCTGATTCTGAAATAATTTGGTTATTTTTGTATATAATTAATGTCCATAGAACATGCCATGAATAAGAAATTGCAGATACACAACAGCACGGCTGAATTCTTGATTTTCCAAATAGAAAATAAAGAAGAAGGCATAGAAGTCTTATATCAAAACGAAAGCCTTTGGTTGACGCAAGATGCTATTGCCGTATTGTTCGACAAAAGTCGTTCCACCATCACGGAACATCTACAAAATATATTTCAAAGCCAAGAATTACAAGAAGACTCAGTCTGTCGGAAATTCCGACGAACTGCTTCCGATGGTAAAAACTACGCAACTAAATATTACAATTTAGACGCGGTCATTTCGGTAGGTTATCGAGCCAATTCGATCCGAGCCACCCAATTTCGCCAATGGTGTACCTCTGTTCTCCGTCAGTTTGCCATTCGCGGCTATGTCGTTGATAAGAAAAGATTTGAGAAATACCGTATCATTCAAGACCGTCTATTCCAATCCGATTTTGATAAATACCAGACAGATAACCTTCTTGATTTTGATAACGAAATAGAGTCATAATACAAACTCTTTATAGAACATCTAAATAATAAACAACATGAAATCAACACTTATCGTAGGAATCGGTGCCTCGCTTCTTACAGCCGGTATCGTAAAGGCCCAACAGAGACAAGACATTACACCTAGAACGCCAAACGTATTGTTCATCTATGCGGATGACTTGGGATATGGAGACTTGGAATGCTACGACGGCACGCAAGTGAAAACACCGAATATCAACCGACTCGCCAAGAACGGCATCCGCTTCACCAACGCTCACGCGACCGCCTCTACCAGTACGCCCTCCCGATATTCCATGCTAACCGGAGAGTACGCATGGCGCCGCCCGGGAACGGACATCGCCGCGGGAAACGCCGGAATGATCATACGACCGGAGCGTTATACGATAGCCGATATGTTCAAGAACGCAGGATACGCCACGGCCGCTATCGGCAAATGGCATCTTGGCCTAGGAGACAAAGCGGGCGAGCAAGACTGGAACGCCCCACTCCCCACCGCCCTTGGCGATCTGGGATTTGATTATTCCTATATCATGGCGGCTACGGCAGACCGTGTACCCTGCGTATTCATCGAGAACGGGCAGGTGGCGAACTACGATCCGGACGCCCCGATCTATGTCAGTTACCAGAAGAACTTTCCCGGAGAGCCGACCGGAAAAGATAATCCGGAATTATTATACAACCAGAAGCCCAGTTTCGGGCACGACCAATCCATCGTAAACGGGATCAGCCGTATCGGTTATATGAAAGGTGGCGGCAAGGCGCTTTGGAAAGACGAGAATATCGCCGATTCGATCGTGACACACGCCATCGATTTTATCAAGGAGAATAAAGAGAAGCCTTTCTTCATGTATTTCGCCACGAACGACGTGCATGTACCCCGCTTCCCGCACGACCGTTTCCGGGGAAAGAACCCGATGGGCGTGAGGGGCGACGCTATCGAGCAATTCGACTGGAGCGTAGGCCAATTGATGAAAACATTGGATGAGATGAGATTGACGGAAAATACCTTGATCATCTTGTCAAGCGATAACGGACCGGTCGTAGATGATGGCTACGCAGACCGGGCCGTGGAGCTATTAGGCGATCATAAACCCGCCGGACCGCTTAGAGGTAATAAATACAGTGCCTTCGAAGGGGGAACTCGTATCCCGGCCATCGTACATTGGCCGAGAGAGATCAAGCAAGCTACCGTATCAGACGCGCTAGTGAGCCAGATCGACTGGTTCGCCTCCCTTGCCTCACTGACGAATTCCCGTCTTCCGGAAGGAAGCGCGCCGGATAGCTATGATTATCTGGATACTTGGATCGGGAGAAGCAAGGAAGACCGCCCGTGGGTAATCGAGCAAGCGCTTAATAAAGCACTCTCCGTCCGTACGAAAGACTGGAAATACATCGAGCCGAGCGTAGGTCCCGTTATCATGCAGCATGAGAATATAGAGACTGGATATTCCCCCGAGCCTCAGTTATACGACATGACGAAGGTCTACGAGGAAGGAAACAAGGCCTTGCAATATCCGGAGATCGTTTTCCAATTGCAAGGAATCTTAAAAGGAGTTCGGGATCAAACAATCAAGGCTAAATAATGGAAAGGAGAAACTTCATTAAGTCATCCCTCGGAATCGGGCTGGGCGCGAAACTTCCGGGGATGACGTAGCCTATCAGAATAAGTTGTCCGAACTACGCGAGGCGATGGCAGAACACCTGTCCGAGCGAGGATACTCATTCGTGAAAGACGGTAAATTGATGACTCTCGATACGACCCTATTGTACAGTCCCAATTTCCCGAAATAAGGGACGAGCGAGCCTCGTCCCTACAGTCCCTTACGTTTTTTACCTTTTTTTTATCGCAGAATGGATGTATCTTTGCCCGAGAAACTAGAAGAGACTCAACTTAATGCTAGGAATCGTTAGTAAAGGAATCATTATAGGCGTATTGGTTTCGGCCCCCATGGGCCCCATCGGTATGCTCTGTATACAAAGAACACTAAATAAAGGACGTTGGCACGGGTTCGTCACCGGATTAGGGGCCGCACTATCCGACGTGATTTATGCGGCACTGACTTGTCTGGGCATGGGAGTTGTGGTCAATTTCGTGGAAGCGAACCAAGCGCCCCTGCAATTGATCGGAAGTATCGTTCTCGGCATTTTCGGATACTATATTTTCCAGAGCAACCCGGTACGGAACCTAAAGAAGCGACGGGAAAAAAAATTATCCTTCACGCAAGACTTTATTACAGCATTTCTGCTTACCTTTAGCAACGTTTTAATCGTCCTGCTCTATATCGGGCTGTTTGCCAGATTTGGCTTCGTGCTTCCGGAATATTCATTCTGGTTGCTGGTCGTAGGCATCGTCAGTATAGGGATAGGGGCTATTCTTTGGTGGTTCGGTATAACGTATATTATCGCTAAGCTGAGGAAATGGTTTAATGTCAGAGGAATATGGTTACTAAACCGGATAGTAGGGTCGGTCATAATAATATTGTCTATTATCGGCGCACTGTCTGTTTTATTGACCACATATTTACAATGGCCTTTACTTCAAATCTATAGTTAAAAATGAAAAGACTAAAAGTACCTACAATCAACGTACTGGATGTACTCGATATAACATCCATAGGATCCCTTCTTGAGGAGAAAGCCCAACGAGAATATATCAGCTATGCCAATTGGCGGGAATATCCCTATAAGCCTATCACCGTTTTTGATATCGTCCGGAGCAAGCAGAATCTTTACATACGATATACCGTGCAAGGCTACTCCTTGAAAGCGTCTTATGAGATGGACAACTCGTCGGTGCATAAGGATAGTTGCGTGGAGTTCTTCATGAAAAAGGAAGGTGACTCGCATTATATGAATTTCGAGTTTAATTGTATCGGGACTTGCGATGCTGCCCGCCGGACATCCCGGGATATCAAGACATCCCTCTCGCAAGATGAGTATAAAAGTATCCAGCGACTTCCATCCCTAAAAAGGCTGCCATTCGCAGAGAAGAAAGGGATCTACTCATGGAGCCTGATTGTCGTCATCCCTTTCAAGCTGATGGGATTGGATCCCGAGAACCTACCGGAGAAGATATTGGGTAATTTCTATAAATGCGCAGATGATACCGAGTATCCGCATTTCGTAAGTTGGAGCCCGATAGACTTGCCGGAACCGAATTTCCATTGTCCGGAATTCTTCGGGGAGATCTACTTGTAGTAGAGACGTAGCGTGCTACGTCTCTACCAACAAGCCTATGACTATTTATTACCTTTACCTAGTTTCAGTTCAATGACGAAGGCTATTATCAAGCCGATTCCCCCGAACAAAAGAACCGAAGCCCCATAAGCCGTACCCGCTACCTCATGCCTGTACCAACCATCATCATAATAAGAATTTGTCGCCATACACATATTAATAATAAAGCCTACCAACAAACCTAATCCGATTCCCGCCAAAAGGCACCCGGCCTTTAAGCTACTGAACGAGAAGTTTCGCATGTAGTTAGGCAGTCCCAATTTGCCATCGAAAGCAGAGGCATCCAGTTTATCACCGATCTTCTCGATAATCGCCAAACGTTCTCTCCTACGAACAAACAACTCAAATAATCCGTAAATACCTGCACAAACGATTCCGACAACTAGCGGAACAGAAATAAAATCCATCATAACTGTATAATTTTAATTGATTCATTCATCTTGTTTGCTAATTTGACGCAACAGTTTCCCATAGGTTACACCTCCGGGCTGAAAAATATTTTTTATTTTTGTTACCGCAAGTTGTAACCTATTTACCCGGCTTGCGTCCATTAAGTACAATGGAATTGTATACCGATACATATTACATACAAAGGATACAAGCGGGGGACGTGGCATGTTTCGCTTGCCTTTTGGACAAGTATAGCCGTCCAATTCACTCGTTGATCCTCAAAGTGGTACGAAGCCAAGAGGAGGCTGAGGAGTTGGCGCAAGATACGTTTATGAAGGTATTCAAAAACCTAGCCTCATTCAAAGGGGATTGTAGTTTCTCCACATGGATTTACCGGATCGCCTATAACACGGCGATATCATCGGTCAGGAAGAAGAGATATGAGTTTCTAGCGATTGAGGAGACTACACTTGAAAACGTATCGGAGGAGGAGGTCACGAACCTGTTCGGACAAACCGAATCCACGGAACAGGTCCAAAGATTGGAAGTCGCCCTTGAACAACTTCTACCGGACGAACGGGCCTTGATCTTGCTCTTTTATTGGAAAGAAAAGACAATAGAAGAACTGGTCTCTATCACCGGCTTGACCGCCTCGAATATTAAAGTCAAGCTACATCGCATCCGAAAAAAATTATTTGTATTATTAAAAGGAATGGATCATGAGTAAGATAAACACAAATAAGGAACAACCCGGTTTATTGGGGGATTTATTCAAACGCATACCGGAGGAGGAGCTTCCCGCCTCGTTCCGTTCGAACGTAATGCGACAAATCATGCTTGAGTCCGCAAAGGCGAAGAAACGCAATGAACGATTCACCCTAGTAGCGGCGATCGTGGCATCGCTTATCATGATTTCCCTCGCGGCCGTATCTTTCGTATATATGGAGATACCCAAGATAGCCCTCCCGATGATAAGCACATCGGCTTTGACTTTCTATTTATATATAGGAGCCATCACGCTCATTCTTCTATTTGTGGATTATAAATTGAGGAATCTATGGACAAGGAACCATTCAGCCGCTCGGCGATCAAAAGACAGATAGAAAGCCCTAAAACCCGTACCGGGTTTGTAATCATCCAGCTTCTCAAAGCGATTGAATACCGCAGCTTGTTTTTCAAGGGGAATACCGGCCCCCGTATCCGTAACGGCTATGCATACCTTTTCCCGATCCGGCGCAAGTTGGAACGATAGGTTAATCTCATATTGCTCATCCATCAGGGCTTTATATTGTTCCAAGATTCATTCCGTCAACGTATATTGTTTCGTTCGGACACTACTTTCCAATTGATAAGAAGTTAACCGGATTTTAGTATCCATGATATCGGGAGCATCTTTTATATCCTTCAATAAATCCAAACCTTCCTGAAAAGAGACTACGGCATCGCTATCCCTACGGATACGTTGGTAAATCAACCCTAAATCACGATAGGCCCGCAGTAAACCATAATCGCTCTTACTATCCCGGGCCAGATCCATATATCGCATGGCCCTATCCATAGCCAACTCATAATTGCCGGACCATAGATAATCCTGACAAACCAAGCTACCGGATAAAAACAACCCTCTGGGACTCTCATGCCTTTTTGAGGCCAACGAATCCAATTGCCCCACCCAATATAATAGGCTATCCCTATTTTCTACATTATAATAATAACGACTCAAGCCAGCCATCGCATCGTACACAATCCCGATGGAATCCAAAGGCATTGCGATATCGATTATCTCTTTCAACGCCGGTACCTCCTCCGGCAATTGCCAATACAAGCCGATTAATTCTTTAAGAAGGGGTATCTTATCCTGAGGTTTTTAGATACATGATAAAGATTGGCGTATGCTATCCGCACGAAATTTACTCACGGCATTCTGCGCACTTGCGCTCACCGCAAACAAAATCCACACTTTTCCGTAATTACAGCCAACACGACCCAAATGAATGTTTTTACCCCTCAAAACTCTTGTCAATCAGAAAAAAAGCATTACCTTTGCCCCGATTTTTGAGAGATGACAACATAAAGTCTAACTTACTAATTAAAACAAACTTAGTATTAACAATTAAAGAATGGAAAATTTAAAAAACATCCAGCCGGTTGAAGATTTCAACTGGGACGCTTTCGAGCAAGGCGAGACTTACACCGAAGTAAGCAAGGACGATCTTGTAAAAACGTATGACGAGACCCTAAACACGGTAAAAGACAAAGAGGTGGTTATGGGTACCGTTACTTCTATGAACAAACGTGAGGTTGTTGTAAACATCGGTTTCAAATCTGACGGTGTTGTTCCTATGTCCGAGTTCCGTTATAACCCGGATTTAAAGATTGGTGACGAGGTAGAGGTTTACATCGAGAGCCAAGAAGACAAAAAAGGACAATTGATCCTTTCACACAAGAAAGCACGCGCTACACGTTCTTGGGATCGTGTTAACGAGGCTCTTGAAAAAGACGAAATTATCAAAGGTTACATCAAATGTCGTACGAAGGGCGGTATGATTGTTGACGTATTCGGTATCGAAGCGTTCTTGCCGGGTTCTCAGATCGATGTGAAGCCGATCCGTGACTACGATGTATTTGTAGGTAAGACTATGGAATTCAAGATCGTTAAGATCAATCAAGAATTCAAGAATGTTGTTGTATCTCACAAGGCTCTTATCGAGGCAGAGTTGGAACAACAGAAGAAAGATATCATCTCCAAATTGGAGAAAGGACAGGTATTGGAAGGAACTGTCAAGAACATCACTTCTTACGGTGTATTCATCGACTTGGGTGGCGTAGACGGTTTGATCCACATCACAGACCTTTCTTGGGGACGTGTTTCTCATCCGGAAGAAATCGTTCAGCTTGACCAAAAGATCAATGTTGTTATCTTGGACTTCGACGACGAGAAGAAACGTATCGCTCTTGGCTTGAAGCAATTGACTCCGCACCCATGGGATGCTTTGGATACGAACTTGAAGGTTGGTGACAAGGTTAAGGGTAAAGTTGTCGTTATGGCTGACTATGGTGCGTTCATCGAGATCGCTCCGGGCGTAGAAGGTTTGATCCACGTTTCAGAGATGTCTTGGACACAGCACTTGCGTTCCGCTCAAGATTTCATGAAGGTTGGTGACGAGATCGAGGCCGTAATCTTGACTTTGGATCGCGACGAGCGTAAGATGTCTCTTGGTATCAAGCAATTGAAGGCTGATCCTTGGGAAAATATCGAGGAGCGCTTCCCGGTAGGTTCTCGTCATGCGGCTAAAGTTCGTAACTTCACTAACTTCGGTGTATTCGTAGAAATCGAGGAAGGTGTTGACGGCTTGATCCACATCTCAGACTTGTCTTGGACGAAGAAGATCAAACATCCGTCTGAATTCACTCAGATCGGAGCAGAGATCGAGGTTCAAGTATTGGAAATCGATAAGGAAAACCGTCGCTTAAGCTTAGGTCACAAGCAATTGGAAGAGAATCCTTGGGATGTATTCGAGACAATCTTCACGGTTGGTTCTATCCACGAAGGTACAATCATCGAAGTGTTGGATAAGGGTGCCGTAATCTCTTTGCCTTACGGCGTAGAAGGTTTCGCTACTCCGAAGCACCTTGTAAAAGAAGATGGTTCTCAAGCTCAAGTAGATGAGAAACTTTCATTCAAGGTAATCGAGTTCAACAAGGAAGCTAAACGTATCATCCTTTCTCACAGCCGCATCTTTGAAGATGAGCAAAAAGGCGCTAAGGCAACTTCTGAAAAGAAGGCATCCTCAAAACGTGGTGGTAAAAAAGAAGAGGAATCTGGAATGGTAACCGGTCCGGTTGAAAAGACTACATTAGGTGACATCGAAGAATTGGCAGCTTTGAAAGAAAAACTTTCTGGTAAGTAATTGATCCTTCTTTGAGATATAATAAAAGGAGATATCTGATTCAGGTATCTCCTTTTTCTATGTTATTCCTACTGCGGCTTATTTAAGAAAAGCATTCTTCCGTGACGTGTACACTACACGGCTCGGAAATACCCAACAAATCATTGATCTCCTTTCTTTTCTCTAAATCCGTAAAATAAGCCTCTACAACTTTATAAATATCAAAACCTCCCGTAGAACCGGCTGCCAAGTTTAGTGACTCGACTAATTTACCTGTAGCTTTATGAATCTCAGCTTGTTTCAGCAAATGAAATTCATTCCCGTGAATTAATTGATTCTTTCCCATGATGTTCCAATTTTAGGTTATACAATATATTACAAAGGATTTCTATTCCTGTCCTAAAGATACAAATATCTTATATATGACCTAATACTTTTATCTATTTTTAAATCGGTTCATCTATTTTATCAGTCGAAAGGGAAAATATATCTCTACATTCCATTAATTTTGCCAGAAAACTAAAATGAAAAAGTTAGTAATATTCGATCTTGACGGAACATTATTAAATACGATCGCCGATTTAGCCCATAGCACGAACCATGCGTTGCGGCAAAACGGCTTTCCGACACATGACGTAAAGGAGTATAACTTCTTCGTAGGAAACGGCATCAACAAATTATTCGAACGTGCGTTACCCGAAGGTGAAAAGACGGAAGAGAATATACTAAAGGTTAGGGAAGAGTTCTTGAAGCATTACGATCTGCATAACACAGATCGCAGCGTTCCCTACCCCGGTATCCCTGAGTTATTAGCCTTGTTGCAGGAAAGAGGGATAAAACTGGCGGTCGCTTCTAATAAATATCAAGCCGCTACCCGTAAGCTCATCGCCCATTTCTTTCCTTCCATACAATTTACGGAGGTTCTCGGACAGCGTGAAGGAGTAAAGGCGAAGCCAGATCCCAGTATCGTCAATGAGATCGTAGAACGAGCGAGCATATCCAAAGAGAACACTCTTTATGTCGGTGACTCGGACGTAGACATGCAAACCGCCATCAACAGCGAAGTGACCTCCTGTGGGGTAACATGGGGCTTCCGCCCTCGTACGGAATTAGAGAAATACGCACCCGATCATATAGCGGAAAAGGCAGAAGATATACTCAAGTTTATCTAAAAGACGATCTAAGCCTGTCGTGCGAGGCAATCCTTTCCGCTCTTGTCTCGCACGCTTGTCCTTAACCTTAATTACTAATATTTCCTAACACATATTCCATTCAGCTCGCACAGCCCTTAGAATACAAGTTATCCCTAACATCACCTCAACCGTACTTGCAAAAAAGTATTAGACCTACAAACAAAAACATCCAATAGCGGTTATTTATCAAGGTATCATTTAAACCAAACTTTAAAAAACGCCAAAACGAGACCTATATTTCTGTAATATTATACCAAACAACCACTAGATAAATATAGTAAAAGACGAAGTTATAATTTTACATAAGAAACATAGACAAAAAGAATGTCGGGAAATATTAAAAAAATAGTTGAGCCGAATAGTGGTATTGATTATTCTTTGGAGAAGGACTTCAAAATCTTTACACTTTCCAAAGAACTCCCTATTACCACTTACCCTTCTTATATAAGATTAGGGATTGTCATCTATTGTGTAAAAGGAAACGCTAAAATTGATATCTATTCCAATAAGCACATTATAACCCCCAAAGAGCTCATCATCATCTTACCGGGGCAATTGGTCGCATTAACGGACGTTAGCGTAGATTTCCAAATCAGATATCTCACGATCACGGAATCCTTTTATACTGATATATTAAGTGGTATCAGCCGTTTCTCGCCACATTTCTTTTTCTATATGAGGCAACATTACTATTTCAAGATGGAAGACGTGGAAACTTTTTCCTTTATAGACTTCTTTGAATTACTTATAAGAAAAGCCGCCGATCCGGAAAACCAGTATCGAAGAGAGTCGGTTATACTCTTACTTCGCATATTATTCCTTGATATATATAACCATTATAAAGTCAATTCTTTAGACAGTACGGCAACGATAGATGTACACAAGAAAGAACTGACCCACAAATTCTTTCAATTGGTCATGAGTAATTACAAAGTGAACAGAAGCGTGACGTTCTACGCGAACTCTCTATGCATCACCCCTAAATACTTGACCATGGTTGTTAAGGAGGTTAGCGGCAAATCCGCCAAAGATTGGATTACGGAATATATGATCCTAGAATTAAAAGGATTACTCACCAACTCTACCTTGAATATCCAAGAGATTGTTGAGAAGACGCAGTTCTCGAACCAATCCTCGTTGGGACGCTTCTTTCGGAGGCACACGGGCTTATCGCCTTTGCAATACAGGAAAAAACATTTAACAACAGATCAAAAAACAAACTTCTCAAAAAATAATACGATATGAATAAAAGTCAGCTAATCGAGGAATTATCGAAAAGAGTCGGTAATGACAAAGCAGAAATCCGGTACATATTGGAAGAACTGAATAACATCATCTTAGAGAAAACGAGAGCCGGAGAAAAGGTATGTATACAGGGTTTCGGAGTTTATACTCCCCGCTTGCAGACAAGCAGGTTGGCTAGAAACCCGAAAAGCGGAGAGACTTTAATGTTGATCCCCAGAACCATTGTCCATTTTAAGTGCGCACCCAATTTGGTAAAAGAGATCAATAAATGAAAAATAAAGGGTCGGCTCCATCAGGAACCGGCCCTTCCGTCATACCTATTAATGACATACCAAAGACAACATTCTATAATCTACATCAATATTTGTCGAGCATATTTCACGCAAGTGCCTACCTCTTTCACGGAGTCAGACCAAGGCTTGATATCATATTCCAGTTCTATATCGCAATAGATAGGCCATTTCTCTTGTTTGATCAACAAGAGCACGTCTTCCAACGGCATCTCCCCTTGTCCCCATACTTGATTCGTATTCGGCTGGTCCCCTGTCGTAGGCCCCGTCTTGTCTTTCAAGTGGATACTATAGATCCGATCATGATATTTCTTGATCATCTCATTCGGGTGGATACCTGTAGAGCCAAAGAAGTGGCCCGCATCAAAATTCAACATAATAGAAGGAGAGACCGCTAAGATCGGATCACAACTAAACCCTTCTTCGGCATATTGCATATGATTATGGAAAGCCATATACATCCCATGCTTCTCGGCAAATGGAGCGACTCTTTTCGCCGTCTCCAAATTAATTTCGTCCGTCACGGCTTTAGCGCCCATGGCCTTGGCTACCTTGAACGCATAATCGATTTCCTCGTCCGAACCCATACGGGAAGGTTCCATCTTCACGATATGCGCCGATATTCCTGCTTCGTTCAATAACTTACGGGCACCTTCTACCTTTGATAGCTCCAACCCGAGACGCCACGCTTTCACCTCTTCCTTATATTTATCGATCTCAGCCTGTTGCTCCGGAGTAAACTTCGGGGGACCCATCCGACGAGGAGCCGCAGGTTTCTCACCCGGTTTCGCCGCAGGTTGAGGAGCTTGCTGACGGAAGAATTTCATCATCGGATTCTCCGGAGCTCCTAAATAAGCTTCCAGATCACCTCCCATCAACTCAATGGAACTGATATTCGCCTCTTGGCAATACTTGATGATATTCTCCAATCCACCCGGCATGGAACGCCAACTATAAGTGATCGTGCCGATTTGCACGCCACCGAACTTCGAGTTAACCTTGCCTGCCTCCGCCGCCGTATCAACCGGAGCGGGAGCCGCCACACTCTTCCCCGTACAAGAGAAAGCACTCGGAAGGAAAGACGCGGCCGCCAAAGCAGCGACCGATCTTCCTAGAAACTCACGTCTGGACTGACCATTGTTCACATCTTTATTCATAACCATTCAATTTATAAATTAATCTTAACCCTTAGAAGAAAGTCCCTTACAGGCTCCAGCCTTTACGATACTCATAGTGGAAATAATCGTTCGCTTCCGGACAATTCGTGATTCTCATATTCTCTGCGTCATATTCCAACGTAAGATCCAACCGTTGCGCGGCGACAGCGATATTCGTCAGCAACATAATCTCCGTCAATTTGGCGGATACCTCAAAATCATTAGCAGCTTTGCGACCTTCCTTTATCGCCTCGATAAAGTCCACATAAATATTACTCGGTCGCTTTAATGTCTTCGCCGGAGCTACGAACCCCGGTCTTTCCGGTATCAGTTGCGGCTCCGCTCCATGGGTACCATGCATGATCAGGCCTTTATCGCCTATATAAAGCGCTTCCCTTAACTGGCGGTTCGGTTCCAACTCCGCCGGACGAGCCGGTTTTATACCTCCATCACTCCAAGTTACCTTTACCGGAGGCATATTTCCGCGAGCAGGGAACTCATACGTCACGCATTCCGATTGTGGCAGATAGTCCTTATTGTAAGGGGTGGAAGTAGCTTGTATTTTCGTGGGCATACCCAAATTAAGCGCCCAAATCGGAGCGTCGAAGGTATGGGCTCCCATATCCCCCATAGCGCCTGTACCGTAATCCCATAATCCACGCCAAGCGAAATGAAGCATCTCCGGATTATAAGGTTTATCAGGAGCCGGTCCCAACCACACGTCATAGTTAAGATTAGACGGTATATCCACTCCCGCCGGACGATCAAAATAACCTTGGCGCCACATCGGACGGTTTGTTCACAAATGAACTTCCCTTACATCCCCGATCACGCCACCTTGGATCCATTCGACCGTCTGCATAGTTCCTTCAATATTATGCCCTTGGTTACCCATCTGGGTAACAACACCGGTTTGCTTTGCCAGATCCCTCAAAAAGCGGGTCTCATAAATCGTCTTAGCCATCGGCTTCTCTACAAATACATGCTTACCGGCTTTCATCGCATAAGCGGCAATAACCGCATGGGTGTGGTCCGGAGTACCGATCAATACCGCATCGATCTCTTTCTCCTTGTCGATCATTTCCCGAAAGTCGGTGTATTTCTTCGCTTTCGGGTATCCTGCTAAGATATGCCCAGAGTAATCGTGGTCTACATCACATAGCGCATAAATATTCGCATGCTTAAACGATTGTTTCTCCGCATCTCCCATTTGCACAGGATTATCCGACGCTCTTCGTTCCCGTCTGGGTGGCTGGATGCCCGCATAAGGTTGCATCAGCATACCGCCTCCACCAAAAGGTTTCCTTTTAATAGGTACATCCGGAGTAGCGATATTCTGTATATCGCCACCACCTTGGCTACCCACACCGATACCGGCCAAATTGACCATATCACTAGGTGCCGTATAGCCCGGTCCACCCAAAACGGAACGAGGTACGATTGTAAACGCCGCAGCAGCAGCTACTGTACCTAAGAACTCCCTACGTGTGAAGTTCACCGAATTCTTGTCAGACATAGTGTTAGTCATAGTATTAAATTTAAAATCGAAAAAAAAATATATATAGTAAAACACAACTTCGCTTCCTCGTGCGAAACAACGAGAGCGAATATAGGGATGAGCAGTAAACCATGAGTTAACGAACGCTAAACAAGGCATTAACCTAGGGCTAATTTAAGACTAATTTTATGTCTGCGCAAAGCATAATTCACATAATAACAGCGATATAAATAAATCAAGAAATATTTATAAAAATCTTCGATAAGTCAGAGGCATAGCACCTGCCTCTGACTTATCGAAAGGATCGCTATCAGTGGGGCGCATACATTTGTCACTGTAATGGCAGAGGAGTGCCACACGGATGGCACAGGCATGCCATAACGGTGGCACGGTCTTGCCACAACGATGGCACAGTCCTGCCAATGAGCAGGCACACTATAATTATTACTGGGGAGATTGCTGACTCATCAGCGGAGACGGTACGACCTGCTCAAAAGAAGAGGGGAAAGCCTCGCCATACATCTCTTGGTATAAAGCGCAAAAGCGGTCGTACACATAACGGGCCAATTTGAAGTTGTTCTGGTAAATCAAGGCTTTGATCTTATAGAGCAAAGCCTCCTCGTTGCAAGGATCATTCAGAAGGATCTGGTCTGCTATCTGGATCACCCGATCCGCCTCATCCTCGATCGAGTAAGTGTCGATAAAGCGAGACAAAACATCCACCGTACTATTACAGATATAACTTTTAAAATCATCCATCCAATCAAACGATTCCCCTTTGAACACTTCTCCTTTGCTGATAATATCATAGAAATATTCAAAGTCCGGCTGAGTCCGTACCCGTTTATCTTTCAGCCAATCCAAGCAAGCTAAATAATCACAATAGACATCTTCCGAAAGCTGGAGAATATATCGATTCGCGTTAAATAGGACCTCGACCGTATCGATACGTTCCAATATCTTCCGGAGTTTCAATATAGATACGCTTCGAAGGCTCTTCGTACTTTTCGAGGGGTTGTCATTCCCCCAAATCATCCGTGTCAAGTCCTTGCTCGATATCCCGAAACCTCCACGGGAAGAGTGAAGCAAAATCAAGATAAACAGCTGTTTTAATTTGGGGGTAAATAGAGAGGTTATATCATTTCCATCCCGGTCCAACACATAGAACTCTCCAAACAATCGGATATAATTGCGCAGAACCGGAACCTTCTCGATCTCCTCCGGCATCTCTTGCGAAGAACGATCCGGCTCCTCGATTCCTTCCTCGATTCCCTCCTCCGCAACCGTTCCCGCATCAGCCTCATCCTGCCTTGGCTTTTCTTTCACTTTCCGATAGCCTAGATAAGCTATCGAGACCAGAACCATCAAAATCAACCCAATTCCAAGGACATCCAACCAAGTAATCGCATTCGATATATGTAAATCTAATAACTGGTTGCTCAATCCCAATATCTCCTTATCGCTCAACACACGAGACCAAATACAAAGATTATCCAGCACACCCACGAAGTTCGAGGACTGACTGAAATTCACGAAACCGACATATAAGCTATCACTACCCAGATAAGCCGGACGATCAAAAGAGATCGCATCCAGTTTTCCATTTACGAATATAGCCTGCTCCCCATTCCTCTTATTATACCGCCATACAACATTATACCATTTGCCCGACTCGATCTCCGTGTTACCAACCAGATCGTTGTTAAAGAATCCCATATACGGTTTCCGGTTCCGTATCAGCAGATGCAACGCTTGTTGATAAGTACTGTTCTTAGCTCCCAGAATACAATAATCCTCCTTCTCCGGCAAGTACTTAGGTATTTTCAACCAAACACCGACAGTGAAATCATGATCCCGCATATGAAGTTCCGAAGCGGTCGGTAAATCCACACGGGCCTGATTCTCCAAGGAAGCGACCTGCCCCCGTATAGGATCCTGAATAAACTCGACATTCCTAGATACCGTGAGATTATGATTGGACGAACCATCTTTCTCATCGCCCTCAAACGGTAAATAAATCTCTATATCCTCGTCAATCCGCAAAGGTCTAGCCTTAAAATCGCCGGCGAAAGCCTTCCTTTGGGTACCGGAGACATAAACCGTAGCCGGCTCTATCCTATAGCCCGGAGAGATCGGGGAAAGTATCAACTCGGCTCCGGGCTCTAGCGGAAAGCAATATTTCCCCGTCGTATAATTAGACATCCCATCCCAATTCACGTAGTTAAGCAACTCATTGTTATTCGTAACCACACCGTAAATGATATCGAAATTCCGGAAAGTAACCAACGAGACATCTAACCATGCGTAATACTTATCTACCAAGACAAAATTAGGAACCCTTCCATCCCGAATCCACGCTCTTTTAAACGATTCTATTAAATAGGGTGTCTGCCGGGCTAAAGCCGAGATATCATTACTATTTCCCCGGGAAGTCTCCAAGAACTTATATCCGGTAAATAAAGACAAATTCTTTTTCAGCCGCTCATCAAAACTCTCAACTCCTTCCAGCTGGTTTCCCCAATCAGCGTCCGTATGCTCCACGAAATCCCTCATATTATGCAACCATGAAGGACTGTTCAAATGTTTCTGAACCTCGAAAACGACCAGTCGCTTTCCGGAACTCAACATATCCTTCAGGGATGGCCATCCGTTTTTCGTATCATATTCAAGCACATACTCCATCAAGCCTATTTCCTTAAAAGAGGATTCCAGCTCCGTCTCTACATAGAAATCAAGGAAAAGCGTCATAACCTTAGTGGAGTCCGCATCCAAGGCCGTCTTAATGGCTTCCAATGACTCACTAAAAGGGGTAAACGTACCATCAGGTTTCCTTAGTAGCAATACATTTGTCTCCGTATCCCGCTTCAAATAGAAGTAAAAGCCTTCGATCTGTTTCCGCAGCAACTCGTCCAAAGAAAGTTTTTCCGGGGAATTGGAGGATAGACAAGAATAATTAGATAGGATATAGACGCTCTCGTTATATAAAAGACCAGCCTCTACATCCTCTTGACGTTGAGAAACCAGACGTTGTGCCGAAAGTAATTCCGGCAGGGTGATTATTAGGCTAACAATTAAACATATATAACGAATCCACGCTATCATCGTATACAATATCTTAATTATAAGATCATCCAAAAATAAGGCTTTAATATGACATGACAATGTTTTTCAATCAGAAATGCGTCCATTTCGATAATCCACGGGCGAGATTCCCGATTTCCGTTTAAAGAACTTACCAAAAGAAGACTGATCCGAAAAATTCAAGGAACTAGCGATCTCTTGGATCGACAATTTAGAGTGAGTCAATAAAGTACGAGCCTCACTATAGAGCATCTCAAAGATAAAATCGGCGACACTCTGACCGGTGACACGTTTTACGATCAACGTTAAGTAATGAGCGGACAGATTTAACCGGGACGCATAGAATTCTACCTTATGCTCTTCCCTATAATTGGAGGCAAGCAACTCGATAAAAGATTTGATGATACTTTCGTAACGAGTCAGGTTCCCTTCCTCCACGAACACTTCCGATCGTTCGATGATATCACTCAAATCCAGATAAAAAGTAAACAAGCTATTCAATATCGTTTCCTTATAATACAGATGATTCACCTCGTCGATCCGCTTGTTCACCGTAAGTATCCTCTCACAAAGCAACATGACGTGCGCATGACTCAACGATATAAGCGGCATATTATACAAGCGAACCCCATATTTTACCCTCCGGTAAATCATATCCGTAGAATCCATATCTTGAATAAAATCCTTACTCACGAATAGACATAAGCATTTAAAGTCCGGGCTACATTTCTGAAAATGGAAAAGATGGGAAGAGGATAGGACAAGCAACGTATCGGGACGAATCGAATACGCCTTATAATTAATATACACCGTAGCATTTCCGGATAAAACCAAAACAGTGATAAGAGCATCCAGATAGAGCGCAGTGGAGAAATGGGTAACCGCATCCTCATAATTAACAGTCACGCAACTTATCTTCTTCCTCATATCGTTCTTTCCACCGCTAACCAACGGCAACTCACTGATGTTTTTTATATAGATCTCAGCTTTCATGATACCATGTTCCGATTATATACAAAGATAACCAAAGCTTTCAGCATGTCCAAATAAAACCATTTTTATGTAATTTGGGATTTCTCCCTAAACTAAAATTTAGCCGAAATTTGCAACCGCTTTTCAAGGTTCCGCAATAATCGTAAATAACAGATATATGACAAAATTCAAAGGACTATTTATCTTATTCCTATTCTTAAACAACACCTCTCTTGTGTCCGCTCAAAACACATCGGCTTTACAATTGAGTATCGAGGATATGTTTGAGTTAGCGGATTCCACCAGCCGGAGCATCCGGACGTTCCATATAGCGGAACAAGAGGCGGAACAGGCAGTAAAAGTGGCCAAAAACGCATTATTGCCCTCCATTGACGTCTCTTTATCCGCCAGTTATCTAGGCGACGCTTGGCTGTCGGACCGGGATTTCTCAAACGGCGAGAATGCCCCGATGCCGCATTTCGGAAATAATTTCGCGATAGAGGCATCGCAAGTACTTTATACAGGCGGAGCCATCACGAATCGCATAGCGGTCGCTAAACTACAGCAGCAATTAGCTCAGCTGGATAAAGAAAAGAACAAGCAGGATATACGTTTCTTATTGGTAGGCAATTATCTGGAGATGTACAAACTAAGAAATCAAACGGAAGTCTATCGGAAGAATATAGAGCAGACCCGGAAACTGGTAGCGGACATCCACGCAAAACAAAGTCAGGGATTAGCGTTGAAAAATGATATCACTCGTTATGAGCTTCAATTAAAATCCTTGGAACTAGCCCTAACACAGATACAAAACAGTATCATTATCCTAAACGACCAACTGATAACCGTGCTAGGTTTACCCGGGGAAACAGTGATAGAAGTGGATTCAACCGCCCACACCATCCTTCCGGTTATCTCCAACGAGACCGAATGGCAGGAAACCGCCGCCACGCTATCCCCCGTTTTGCGGCAAGCAAAACTAAATATCAAACAATCCCGGCATAATGAAAAGATAGCGAAAGCCGAGCGTCTGCCCTCTATCGCCTTAATAGCCGGCGATCGTCTGGACGGCCCCATCACGATCGAGGTTCCACCGATCAACAAGAACCTTAACTATTGGTATGTAGGAGTAGGCGTAAAATTCGATATCTCCTCCACGTTCAAGTCCGGCAAAAAGATCCGTCTAGCGAAACTATCCACCCGGAAAGCGATAGAGAACGATCTGCTGGCACAAGAGAACATCCGCACCGGGATAAAAGAGGCCTATATCCGCTTCCAAGAGGCTTTTACGGTTTATGAGACCCAATTGAAAAGCCAAGAGCTAGCCACCCAGAACTACGAGGTAGTCAATAACCGTTACCTCAACGATCTGGCCTTGATAACCGACATGCTAGACGCCAGTAATTCCAAGTTGAGCGCTGAATTACAAACCGTCAACGCACGTATCAACATCTTATTCAATTACTACAGGCTCAAAAAAGCGACAGGAAACTTATAAATCATTAATTCACAAATCATAATTCTAGAAAACAATGAAACGTAGAACCCAAAAGATAACTTATAATATCGTAGTCGGAGTATTAATCGCCTGTGGAATCGCATGGGTATCCGCCAAGTTCATTCATCTGGGCAAGGTGGAATATACGGATAACGCACAAGTCAAGCAACTCATCGTGCCCGTCAACTCCCGGGTACAAGGCTTTATCCAGAAAATCTATTTCGATGAATACCAAAAGGTACGTAAAGGCGATACACTTGCCATTATCGAGGATGCGGAGTTCCGCTTACGGCTCGCCCAAGCGGAAGCCGATTACCAGAACGCATTATCCGGGAAAACGGTAATGACCTCAACGATCCATACGACCCAGAATAACATCTCGGTATCGGATGCCGGCATCCAAGAGGCTAAAATTCGCTTGGATAACGCAGAACGGGAATACAAACGATACAAGAATCTGCTGGAGCAAGACGCCGTCACCAAACAGCAATATGACGCAATCCATACAAATTACGAGGCATCCAAGGCCCGTTATGAGTTATTGCTCCGCCAGAAACAATCCACCGCTCTCGTGAAACAAGAGCAAACACAACGTCTGGCTCAAAACGACGCAGGTATTAAACTCGCGGAAGCCGAATTGGAAATAGCCCGTCTTAACTTATCCTATACGGTAATCGTCGCTCCTTGCGACGGAACGACCGGTCGTAAAGAGATACAGGAAGGTCAATTGATACAACCGGGACAAACCGTCGTAGATTTGGTAGACCTAAATAGCAAATGGATCATGGCGAATTACAAAGAGACACAAACAGCGAACATACTGGAAGGACAACCCGTAGAAATAGAGGTGGATGCCATACCGGGAATCGTATTCAAGGGACAAGTAAAATCGATCTCTCAAGCCACGGGTGCCAGCTTCTCCTTGTTCCCGCAAGATAATTCCGCCGGTAATTTCGTGAAGATCGAGCAACGCATCCCTATCCGCATCGAGTTCTCCGAGGAGAATAAACCGGAGGATATGGAACGCTTACGTGCGGGTATGAATGTAGAATGTTTGGTAAATTATTAATCCTATGCATGAGATAGCTCCTTTCGCCATACCGGCGATGCGTGACTTTGTACCCCAAAAACTACGACCTTGGATTATCATAGCGTTTGTCTTGGTATTCCAGTTCTCCGGGGGTGTCTATCTGGCGGCGGTCAGCGAGATGGTAGGTTCCACGGCTTTGATGCAGGAGGATATCATGATGGCAGGGTATGCGTCGATGGTGGGAATGGGATTGACATTCGCCATTATGTTCCGGCTTAAATTCCGTTTCCCGACAAAAGTCACATTCTTCGTTTGCGGTATCGCCATCATCCTCGCCAACTTGATTTGCATGTATACCCAAAGTATACCGGTACTGGTAGCCACTTGTTTTTTTGCCGGCATCTTCCGGATGTGGGCTACCTTCGAATGTAATTCTACGATCCAGCTATGGCTTACGCCAACCCGGGATCTATCGATCTTTTTCAGTTACATCTACTTATTGGTACAGGGATGCATCCAATTATCCGGTTTGATTACCATATACACGGCGTTCTGGAGTAAATGGGAATATATGCATTGGCTGATCATCGGCTTGATCGGGCTTGTCATGCTAGCTTCCGTTATCTTATTCCGCAATTACCGCTCTATGCCCAAGCTCCCATTATACGGTATCGATTGGTTAGGTGCGGCGATGTGGGGCTCCACCTTATTATGCGTCATTTTCGTTTGTGTATATGGTGAGCATTACGATTGGTTCGATTCCACGCCGATCCGCATGGCTTCTATCGCCGCACTCGTGATTTTAGCCCTTAATCTATGGCGTGCCTCATTTATACGGCATCCGTTTATAGCGATACAGACTTGGAGATACAAGGCTGTATACATCACGTTCTTACTTTATATCGTAGTAGATACCTTATTAGCCCCCTCCCATTTATTCGAGCATATTTATATGGAAACGATACTGGGTTATGATTCCACAAACTTGATATCGCTCAATTGGGTCGCATTATCTGGGATTATTCTGGGAAGCGTATTTACCTATTATGTATTCGCTCTTCGTAAATGGAAATACAAGACCATGACAGTCATCGCTTTCAGCGCTATTACCGGATACTTGATGTATTTCTATTTCCGCATTGATTACGATTTACCCAAAGAGGCCTTGACCCTTCCTATATTCTTGAGGAGTTTCGGGTATGTTATCATCGCTATTTGTTTCCTTACGGCGCTAAGCCGTGTACCTTTCCAGCATTTCTTTGAGGCGGTATCCGTACAGGCTTTTGTTAGCGCGGGATTTGGGAGCGTATTAGGCACGGCGATTCTGGGACGGGCCTTAAATGTCGTGATGAAGAAAAATGCCATGTTGCTTAGCGCCAATCTCGATCATGTGAACCCGGTTATCGGCTACATCCCTCAAGGTGCGCTTTACGGGGCATTGCAGCAGCAAGCTTTAATAGTTACCATGAAAGAGTTATATGGATGGCTTACGATTATCGGGCTTTCTTGCCTTTTACTTTTTATGATAAAAGAGAGCGATATCCGTCCGAGATACGCATGGCATCCCCGTTACAGGATGATCCGTCGTTACATCAAACATGAGTTACGGGCAAGGATGAGATTCAGAAATAGCGCATAGACCTATTTATATACGAATGAGAGGCGGGAGAATATCTCGCCTCTTTCTGTAAATATTATTATCTTCGCATCAAAATAAAGCGAAGTCATATGGACCTACTAGAAATAATGCGAAAGCAAGATCCTCTCTATCCTGCCTTTGAGCAAGTATATGCAACAAGCTTCCCCCTATTTGAGCAACGAACAGAGCAGCAACAAGAACAGGCCTTCCAGTCTCCTAACTATCATCTAGAGGTTTATCTGAAAGATAACCTCTTTATTGGCTTTATCTCATACTGGGATTTTAGCACCTATGTATATATCGAACATTTCGCCATTCATGAGAACTTCAGAGGACAAGGATATGGCAGCTTATTACTGGAGGATTTTAATAAACGCCTGAATAAGATCATTTTATTAGAGATCGATCCTATCATGGACGAGGTATCAGCTAACCGGTTAAAGTTCTACAAGAAATGTGGTTTCTTTGAAAACAGTTACGACCACCTCCATCCTCCTTATAGAAACGCCTATCAAGGACATGCGTTAATCATCCTGACAACAGAGAGGCCAATTACTGAAGATGAGTATATCCAATTCTGTTCCGACTTGCGGAATATCGTCATGGCAAATTAAGATATAAATATCAAAGCCCCGATCGTTTCTTCGATCAGGACTTTATTTATATCACCAGAAGCCGGAAACAGGAACTAAGGAGGACAACACCCTTCTTTTCGTAAATTTTCGCATACATCCCGAATAACCGCATATGGCTTTTTATCATAGCCACTGTCAAAAAACTTTTCCATGGCTTCGACTGTATCCAGATAAAGCCATGCTCCTTTCTTCAAGCAAATCAATCTTACGAAACGTGCCTCTATCAGTTTCTCTAACTTCATATAGGCTAAAGTATCATAAAAATATTTCACCAAACGTCTCGCCTCGTCATACTCAAAGGCTTTCGGCAAATTATTTTTCATATCACTCTCCCATTGTTCCAACCGATATACCCCCCGCTTTATATCTTTCAATTTACGTAAAGCCAATTTCATATCCTCCTTCGCATATTGTGAGATAAAGAACAGATACATATCCGAGGTATTTTTAGTGGTAGCCTGTCTTAAAGCATAAAGAGACAAAAGCACACTTAATACACTAACCACCAAAGCTGTTATATTCCATATATCTTCCATGATTTATCATTTAAAGAGTTTATAAGCCTTTATTCCCCAATCCGTACACCTCCAATGATCACCCTCGCAATCAAATATACAAACCCCGCCTGTCGGGACCTTAATATCATGTGTCGCACAGAAATCCTCATAATCTCCCAAAATATAGGGGGAGAAACGTATCACTCCATTGGAAGAGACTAGTAACCAAGTCTCACCATCAGGGATACTAGTCGCCAAATCCTGCCAACCGCTTATCAGTTTCTCTACATCTACGTTCCATCCTAACGGTACCACGGCCTTCTCATTCCATTGGGCGATCACGGAAAGTCCCCTCTCCACGATCCGATCTTCCGTTAGGTCTTTCCGGTCCATTCCCTCCTTTTCTAAATAGAGAGATCCCAAACGTTTTATTACATGATCTTCTACCATATTCTCATCCGGCCCATAATCAATCTCTTTAAGACGTAAGTCTTGAATGATAGGCAAATCCACATTCATTTCCTCCAAGATATAATTAGCGGTCTCCAATGTGCGTTTTAAGGGGGCCGAAATCACCTTGTCGATCACAATCCCCTTTTCACGTAAATAACGTCCCGCAGATCTAGCTCGTTCCTCCTCTACCAGAGGCAAATCAGTTTTAGCTCCAACCCGAGTCGGAGTCTCTCCCGCACGAAACGTATTACCATGCCGTACGATCACAAGTTTTCTACATTTTTCCATGGTTGTATTAATTTAAAGTCATCTACTATTTTTTGATATTCAGGTAACAAATCTATCAAGCAATCCCAACGTTTTTTTACTTGCTCCTCCGGGAAAAAACGATTCCTCCGAGCCAATCTTTTGATAACCATTTCTGGTGTCGCATCGATGCACACCATATGAATCCGATATCCAAGACTCTTTATCTTCTTATACAAATCCACATGTTCTCTCAACGCATTACTATGTTCAAATAAAATAGGCCACCCATTCCTCAATCCCAACAAAAGAAGACGGTAACCTAAAAAACGAGCAGGAAGTTCCCAACGTAAGAACGCTTTCTCCCTATCTAGCGAGCAATCCGCTTGATACCCGGATAATGCCTCCATAATAGCGTCGAAAGCGATATGCAAACAAGGTCTATTCTCTGATAGCCATTCCTCCGCCCAATACGATTTACCGGATGCGGGTATACCACATATATTCAAGAGTAAGGGTGATTCCGATGTCCGCATATCCACCTTTTGGCTGTCTACCCAACAGTCAAAATCCATCCATACCGGACCAGCATCACAGCCAGAAGGTAGAACCTCCTCCAAAGTATGGTAGGGAGATAAAATAGAATCTACGATTCCATCTAAGTCACGAAAGATCGAACTCTCCATACTTCTCAAGTATTTCCTCAACCCGTTTGACATCTTCCGGGGAATCAACCCCGCTTGTTGTCTCACGTCCCCGATAATCGACGTCTACGACCCTCATTTTGATGCCATTCTCTAAGAAGCGCATCTGTTCCAATCCTTCTATATAAGAGCGTTCATACACAGACGGAGGTAATGAGAAATAAGACTCGAGGGCTCGACCGCTATACGCATATAAACCCACATGCCGCCTGACAGGGCTTTTAGGCAAAAGATCCCTAGCCTGATCCTCCTTACGGATAGCGGGTATGGTTTGTTTCGAGAAAGCTAAGGCATATCCCAGCCGATCCACCAATACCGTCGTGCCGGAATAAGGGGTTTCCTTTTTCATCGCCAGTAATTGATCGTATTCGCTCCATCCCAACAAGACCGAGGCGGTAAGGATATCCGCCTTCTCCTTTCTCCATGTATCGATCAGATCTTGCAAGATCCAAGGAGGACACGTGGGATTATCGCCTTGCAGATTTATTATCAGTCCGGGATTGGTGTCCTGTTTCCTTACCGCCTCATAGCAACGTTCCGTACCACTTTTACAATTCGTGGAAGTCATCATCACCGGAATCTCCCGGGATTCGCAAAACGAGACGATGCGCTCATCATCCGTAGCTACCAAATAAGAACAAGACTCATTTTTGCGACATACAAAATCCGCTATATCCGAGACCCGTTTTATCATCTCTATACCTTTAATCTTAACCAAAGGCTTACCCGGCAACCGGCTTGAATCATACCGAGCCGGTATTACAATCAGTACTTTTTCCATAATCACTTCATTTAATAGATTAACATTCTAAACCGTTTAATTTTATAATATGTAATACAATCAGAGTATTGAGGGTCCTTTGTATGATCATCCGCCGCACGGCAAACCACGTGCATATCCTCACCTACGATACATAACGAAGGATAATTTCTTGAATATAATTCATTCCCTTGGCAAGCGATCATCCCAGCCATACACCAGTCCACACAATTCTTCGAGAATAATAATTGTAAACGATGCCTCTCATTATTCGGGAGTCCATACCGGGAAGTCTCAGGTAATGAGCTTATCGTCCGCATAGAATCGAAAGATTGATTGGATGCCATCCAATACAACCGGGATATTTCATCATACACTATAAAGAATTTCAAATGGCCACCGGGAAAGGGCAAGAAAAGCAAGGTCTGTCCGGAAGGAGTCTCTTGAAAGCCGGTTACCATCTGGCCGTTCTTATCTTCCCTCACTTTTAACAAACAAGCGTATCCAATCCCTCCGGTATGTGCACGAAGAAACATATGGAACGTTTTCCCCTCCGGATCATACCAAATATGATGTTTATCCTTTATTTGAACCACTTGAGCCTCCAGCCATCCAGTGGGCGCATTAAAACGACCGGGAGCCAATTCCAGCGGCTTATTGGTCAATGACTCGTAAAAAGGAATGCCAACCCCTTCCGGGAAATGTACCTTATCCCTGAAAACAAAAGGATCGGAACGTCGCCAAGAAGACACATCCAGTAAATCATCGTGAATAGAGCAAGATAGCAAGGTAGGGCTCAAACCCGCCACATTCCAGCCTTCTATCTCCGAGTTATAAAAACGCTGTTCCATCGCCAAGTAAACCCGCTCGTTAGCGAAAAGAACATTACAGGCAGAAGAATGCCATTTCTCACCTTGGGAGAGAAACGAGGGAACGCTCCACGTATTCCCATCATCTTCCGAGCATATAATACATAAATCGCCCGCGTTTCCTATGATATATATCTTTTCCCCTATACAAAAAGGGCGAGCATGCCAAAAATTAAAATCCGAGATAAAACACCAACTAGCGCCTTGGTCGTCCGATACAAAAATCTTACCGATACCTAACCGTCTTGTCCTTTCCGTGTACAACTGCGAAGAAGCATAGATTTCTTTTACCCCCTTGCCGCCCAAGTCGAAAGTCACGACCAAGCGTCCCGTCGAAGTCACGGTGATTCCGGGAGTATAACAATAAATGTCTTCCGGACTAATTGATTTATAGATCAATGTTTCTTGAGTAGATATAAGCATAGCACGAGATTTAAGAGTACAAAAAAAGGTCACGACATTTCTTCACAGAAGTTCTCGTGACCTGAGCTTTTAATTTATTACTTTAGTATTAATACTCCCGCATGTTCTACCATCGCGGTGTACTTGAAGAATCTATCTCCACACGGGAATTTCAGAATTATAAATATCTTCTTAAAGGAAGAGATGGGGGAATCCCCATCTCTTGACCTATCTATTTGTTTAATTATTTAACAACCACCTTAACAGCTTCCTCACCATCAACAGCTACAGCTACGATACCGGCAGGTACGGCAATTGTTGCGTTATCAGATGTAAGAACTGTCTCAGCGACTACCTTACCTAAGATGTTAGAGATAACTACTGATTTGCCAGCGGCGCCTTGGATAGTTACAGTACCATTACCAGCTACTACAGATACACCTTCAACATTGTTGATGTTATCATTAGATGTAACCATATCTTCTTCATCCTTCTGAGCGACATTAAAGATTAATGCGCCATCACCATTGGTCTTTGCGGAAGAGAACTGTGAATTGATATCTGTCAGTACCAAACAACCATTATGCATTTTCAACCATGCGGCAGCATATGTCGGAGCGATAGCACGATCAGCGTCACCATTTACGGTTCTATAATTTTGATCTTTCTCGCCATAAACATTAGACTCGAACAAGAATGCGTTCTCTGCACCTTCTTCTGTTACGGCACCAGCCTTATCCGGATTAATATAACGGAATGACCAAGTTACATTCTTATGTTTGTCACCAACCAAGTCTACGATGAAGTTTTCCAGCTTAGCTTTCTTATAGTTAGCGATGATTGTCGCCGTATCTAACTTAGCCGGTTCTACATTCTCGAAACCATTTGTCAATACGAACAAGCTGTCACCAGCATGGATAGCCTTAACAAAACCTACACGAGTATAGCTGCTATTAGCACTAGAATTCGTTGTAAACATATAAGGATTAACCTTAGCCTCTCTATCGATGAACGCTTGGGCAGAGTCTGAGAAGTTAACCAAGTATTTGCCATAAGCGAAGCCAGCACGACCATGTTGAGCATGAACACACTTAGAAGGATCTGTTGTAATGTTACCGTTAGCGTCAACGTGAGGACCAGCCTCTGTACAAGGAACTGTCTCAACACCCTCTTGGTCGTCACGAGCCACGGAGATCAAATATTGAGGTTTGATATTTCCAAGACCACGATTCAACCAAGCCGTATCAATACGGAACGCTAATTTACCCTCAGCCTTATCCTTATTCCAGATACCAGCGTAATCAACAGTTTCCGTAGTCAAGTTCGGGTTCCACTCATCCATTAAGTACTCATTACGAACGCTCTCAACGAATGTCAAGCTATCAGGACCGTCATTTACATTCTCACCAAGAGCGGCGTTGTTGAAGCGACGGTACAAAGGAGAATCATCCATTGCTACGGCGAAAGCAGATGTACGAATCTCTTGATTGCTATAGAATTTATCATCCAAAGAGCCACGAGTCAAATCCAACGTGTTGTCGTCAACAGAGACCTTCACTGAAGCGTAATTTCTAGAGGTAGATTGAGCAGCTCCTACTTTCTTCAACGCAATCTTACCATTAACATTCTGATAAGTATAGTAGTCTACCTTACTATTATCACCTACCAACCGTTGGCCGTCTTTATCATACATCGCTACAGCAACAATATCAGAAGAACCCGGATAAGCCAAATAAGAGGTTCCGCCAACAGTCACATAAGTAGCAGATCCTCCCTCCGGAGTATATTGCTCCTCGATAGTCATCGCATCTGCGACAGCCATACCCTTACACCATTCTGGATACCATGCCTGTGCTTGCGCCTGTGTCATAGATGTATTACGCAAATTAGCCTCAACCAAAGTATAATATTCTTTTCCTTCGATATCATTATTCTCTTTCAAGAAATAATCAGTAGGATAAGTCTTCATCATATACTTCTTCGTTGTCCCGTCATAAGTCAAATAACGGCCTTTTCCGTCCGTGATACGGTAAACATTTCTTACCAAACCATCGCCATAACCATACTTATCGTCTTTAACAACCACTTGTAAGCGGAAACTTGCTTTAGCTCCAGTCTCATCTACACGTACAATAGAATCCTTCCCTGACGGAACATTAAGATATTTATCTAATGCCAATCCATGCAAATAGTTAAACAGATAAGTTTGAACCTTAGCTTCATTTTCTGACACATACCTATATCTGTCTCTTATACACATCTGACGT